>Ga0105240_10004954_pt1 | contig 20027 bp, 25 predicted proteins | sample KBSC54metaG_FD_80426 | JGI IMG/M metagenome (GOLD analysis project Ga0105240, IMG submission 80426) | Corn rhizosphere microbial communities from Kellogg Biological Station, Michigan, USA - KBS C5-4 metaG | ecosystem: Host-associated > Plants > Roots > Rhizosphere > Soil | place: Michigan, USA... | reverse complement strand
TCGGCCGCAACACGACCGTGCCGGCCTTGCCGTCGCCACGCTTCTGCTTCGTCACGACCCAGGTGTCGTGCGGCTGCAGCTTGTACGGCGCGTTCAGGGTGACGTCGATGCCACGCGCGCTGCCCTTCGAGACGAACGCACCACACGGCGCGTAGATCTTCCCGTTGCGCACGAGGAACACCTCGTAGTAGCCGTCGTGGCCGAGCTTCGGCAGTCCCGTCGCGGTCAGCCTCATCGGCCAGTTCCCGGACGTGTCGGCCGGCATGATCTTCAGCGCCGCCAGCGCGGTCGGGGCGGCATGCGTGCCGCTGAGCTGCATGGTCCGCGCGCTCGCAAGACCGCCGCCGCGGTTGCCGGCGACGTAGCCGAGCACGAATGCGACTGCGAGGATCGCGAGTGTCGCGGCGAGCAACGCGACCCGGCGGCCGCGCGGCTTCGCCGGCCTCGACAGCGTCATCGCGAGCGTCGGCCCTGCCTCGAGCCTCGGCGAGAGCTCGGGCGGCGGTCCCGCTGCGACGAGCAGCTCGTGCACTTGCTCGAGCCGGCTGCGCTCCGGATCGGACACATCGGGCTCGATCAGATCGTCGAAATGCGGCACTACGACAGCTCTCCGTCGAGGATGTCGGCCAGCCGCGCGAGCGCGCTGCGCGTTCTCGTCTTCACGGTGCCGAGGGGGATGTGCAGGTATTCGGCGACCTCGCTCTGCGAGAGCCCGCTCCAATACGCGAGCTCGACCACCTCGCGCTCACGCGGCGGCAACGTCTCGAGTGCGCGATGGACGCGCCAAGAGACGAACGACGTCTCGGCCGCGTCGGCGGGGCCGGGATCGCCGGAAACGATCTCGGGGACCTCGCCCGTCGTGTCGACCTGCGTCCGGAAGCGGTCGACGATCGCGTTGCGGGCGATCGCGTAGAGCCACGGCGCAGCCGGTCCGCGCTCCGGCCGGTAGCTCGCAGCCGAGCGCCAGACGGCGGCGAAGGTCTCCTGCACTGCGTCCTCGGCGCGCTGCCGGTCACGCAACCGGCGCAGCGCCAGCCCGAACATCGAGCGGACGTAACGGTGATAGAGCACGTCGAAGGCCTCGCGGTCGCGGTCCGCGATGCGCTCGAGCAGGTTCGCATCGTTCGTCTCGACGGGCGGTGCAGGTGCGCGCTCGGCGGGAACGGCGCGCAGGCGTGGGGTGTCGAGAGCCAGCTCCATGTCTCTTCCATCCCTACGCATGCCTCCCATTATCGGTTTGACGAGGGCTTTACGTCCATCGGACATAAGAAAGCCCTAAATGTGGGAGATAGACGAGGCGTGGATTCGAGCCCAAGAGGAGGAGGACCCCCCACATGAAGCGCCTGATCACCCTGGCCCTCGTCGGCCTGGCGGCCCTGACGGTCGCCGGAGCGGTCGCGGCGGCCACCACCACGATTCAGATCACGAAGAACGGCTTCACGCCCTCGAACGTGACGGTCACCGCCGGCGACACCGTCACGTGGCACAACGCAGACACCAAGACACACCAGGTCGTCGCCGACAACGGGGCGTTCGCCTCGCCGGCGCTCGCGGCTGGCGCGTCCTGGTCGTACACCGCCGCCAAGTCCGGCAGGTTCACCTACCGCGATGCGTACGCGACGACGCATCGCGGCACGCTGAACGTGAAGGCGCCTCCGGCGACGTTGTCGCTCGCCCCGTCGCTCGGCACCGTCATCTACGGCAGCTCGACGCAGCTCAACGGTCAGGTGAGCAATCAGCTGACGAATGAGCCGGTGACGCTGACGGCGCAGGCGTACGGCAAGTCGATCCAATCGGTGCAAACGACGACGACGCAGTCGAACGGCTCGTTCATCTTCGGCGTCACGCCGACGATCTCGACGACCTACACGGCGCACTGGCGCACGTCGAGCAGCACGCCGACGACGGTGAATGTCGCCCCGCGCGTCGGCTTCGGCCGCAGCGGCAGCCTGTTCATCGCGAAGGTGACCTCCGACATCGGCTACTCCGGTCACTACGTGATCCTGCAGAAGCGCCAGGCGAACGGCACCTGGTACTCGTTCAAGCACGTCTACCTCGGCGATGCGAACCGCGCGACGTTCAAGATCGCGGTGCCGAAGGGCCACTACGTGCTCCGGCTGATGCTCCCGTCGAGCCAGGCCGGTCTCGGCTACGTGGCGAGCGCCAGCCGCTTGCTGCCGATCGTCCGGAAGTAACTGCGTTACAGCAGAGGCGCGCGGCTCAGCCGCGCGCCTCTGCATAGCGCTTCGCGACCTCGTCCCAGTTGACGACGTTCCACCAGGCGGCGAGATAGTCGGGCCGCTTGTTCTGGTACTTGAGGTAGTACGCGTGCTCCCAGACGTCGATGCCGAGCAGCGGCACGTCGTCCTGCATCAGCGGCGAGTCCTGGTTCGGCGTCGAGTAGACGGAGAGCCCGGTGCCGTCCCAGACGAGCCACGTCCAGCCCGAGCCGAAGCGCTTGACGCCGCCGTCGTTGACCGCGGACTTCAGCGCGTCGACACCGCCGAAGGTGTCGTCGATCGCCTTGGCGAGATCGCCGCTCGGGTCGCCGCCGCCGTCCGGCGACATGATCTGCCAGAAGAGCGAATGGTTCGCGTGGCCGCCGGCGTTGTTGCGGACGGCCGTGCGCTTGTCCTCGGGAACCGAGTCGAGGTTGTCGAGCACGTGCTCGACCGACGTGTCGGCGAGCGGCGTCCCCTCGAGGGCGGCGTTCGCGTTGTCCACGTACGCCTTGTGATGGCGGTCGTGGTGGATCTCCATCGTCTGCGCGTCGATGTGCGGTTCGAGCGCAGCGAAGGAATACGGAAGTTGAGGCAGTTCGAAGGGCATGCCTCGACTATAGACTGCGCCCCCATGACGACGCTCGCGTTCCAATTCGAAGAGATCGCCGCCCGCGAACTCCGCCCCGAGGTCTACGAGCTCGACGGGATCTCGCGCGCCGCGGTGGAGGCGCACTACAAGCTGTACCAGGGCTACGTGAACAAGCGGAACGAGATCCTCCGCAAGCTCGCCGACGTCGATCTCGGCAGCGCGAACCAGGTCTACTCCGACCTGCGCGCCCTCAAGGTCGACCTGACCTTCGCGATCGGCGGCATCAAGAACCACGAGCTCTACTTCGCGCACCTCGGCGGCGGCGGCGGCGAGCCGAGCGGCTCGTTCGGCGCCCTCGTCAAGCGAGACTTCGGCTCGGTCGACACGTGGCGCTCCGACCTCAAGGCGACCGGCATGGCCGGCCGCGGCTGGGCGTGGACCGCGTACGACTGGGACGAGGGGCACCTCTTCAACTACATCGGCGACGCGCAAAACACGTTCCCGGTCTGGAACGCGACCCCGCTCGTCGCACTCGACGTCTACGAGCACGCGTACTTCCTCGACTACCAGACCGATCGCGCCTCCTACATCGACGCGTTCTTCGACAACCTCGATTGGGACGTCGTCAACGGCTGGGTCGACCAGTACGGCATCCCGACGAAGTAGCGTCGCGCCGTGACCACGGCGCTCTTCATCGTCATCGGCTACCTCAGTGGCTCGATCACGTGGGGGTACTGGCTCGTGCGCGTGTTCCGGCACGAGGACATCCGGGCCCAGGGAAGCGGCAACATCGGCGCGACGAACGTCTGGCGCGTGCACGGGCGCAGGCTCGGCCTGCCGGCGGTCCTCCTCGACACGGTCAAGGGCCTCGTGCCGACGCTCGTCGCGACGAAGGTCGCCGGCCACGACGTCGGCGCCCTCACCGGCGCGGCGGCGATGGTCGGCCATTGGCGGCCGGTCTTCCTCAAGTTCCAGAAGGGCGGCAAGATGGTCGCGACCGCGGCCGGTGCGTTCCTCGGGCTGGCGCCGATCGTCGGCGGCCTCAGCGCAGGGGTCTGGCTGCTCGTGTTCGGCGCGACGCGGTATGCATCGGTGGCGTCGATCGCCTCGGCGGCGATGCTGCCGTTCTGGAGCTGGCTCGTCGGCTACCCGTGGCCGGTAACGGTGTTCGCCGCCGTTGCGGGCGTCGGCGTGATCCTGCTGCATCGCGCGAACATCCGGCGCCTGTTGCGCGGCGAGGAGAACCGCTTTACCCGGTCTAGAGCCGCAGCCAGTCCCTGAGCTCGGTGTGTCGCAGCGGCCCGTGGTCGCCGCCGGCGAGCTCACCGCGCAGTTCGCCGACCGTTCCGTATCGCTCCGCGACGACCTCGTGCGCGTGAATCGTCTCGAAGTTGACCTGACGCGAGAGCACGAAGTCGTCGTCGTCGAGCTGCGGGAAGTCGTCCAGCACGCTCTTGAGCGCAACGCGCACCGAGTCTTCGACGAAGCGCGGCTGCAGGTGCGCGTGCTCGACGACGAACAGCTCGTCCGGCCGCTTCAGCAGCTCGTAGATCGGCGAGCTCATCGACGACTCGACGAGCGCGACGAGCTTCTCCGCGTTCAGCCGTTCGGCGGTGCCGACGTACAGCCGGCCGAGCCCGCGCTGGTTGTGCGTCGCGAGCGGTACGAGCTCGAGGATCCGTTCGACGTCGCTGCCGCCGAAGCCCGCATCGAGCAGCCGCTCCGCTGCGCTGTCGCGCACGAGCCCCTGCGCGCACGGGCACGCGTTGATGCCGACGGCCTCGACGCCGACCACTCGGCGGGTCCCGTGCTGGGACGCGGATGCGATTCCGATCAGCGTCACGAGCTCCTGCGTCGCGAGGCCCGTGACCGGCGTCCGCCGCTCGTACGGATAGCGCGCGCGGATGTGCACCTCCGCGAGCAGCGAGTGCTGACGCTGGACGATGTGCGAGGCGATGTGCTCCGCAAGATCCTCGACGAGGAAGTCGTTGCCGGCGACCACCTCTTCGATCGCCTCCTCGAACAGCTCGGGAAAGCGCGACATGTGGACGCCCTTTTGCAGCGGATCGAGGTCGACCGTGCAGTCGATCGTGGCGGCGATCAGCTTCTCGTGCCGCCCTCGTCCGACCCGGACGGCCTTCTGCAGGCCGGTCACGCCGGCGCGCGAGAGGCCGAGCGCGACTTCGGGAGGCGCCGCTTGGAGGTCTTCCACACGGGTACTGTGCCACGGCCGTGTCCGATGACAGGACATTCGCGCAGCTCGTCTCACTCGCCTGCCATGACGTGCGGACGCCGCTGGCGACCGTCCATGGCTTCGTGAAGACGATCGAGCGCACGGTCGAGCTCGCCGCGCCGGCAGACCGCTACCTGGAGATGATCGGCGCCGCGTCGGCCGAGATGGCCGAGCTGCTGGACTCGCTGGCCACCGCCGCCCGGATCGAAGCCGGCCGCTACGACCCGACGCGCCGACCGGCGGACACGCTCGAGCTTGCGCGGAACGCGCAGGAGCGGATCGAAGGCGTCTCCGTGAGCGGCGAAGGAGCCGTGGTCGAGACCGACGTCGAGACGGTCGACCGCGCGGTGTCCGCACTTGCGCGCTGCGCGCTCCGTCACGGCGGGCTCGAGGACGTGTCGGTCGTCGTGCGCGGCGTGGAGATCGACATCTCGCCGATCACGCCGGCGTCGGCGCCGGTCGTCCTCGGCCGGGATCTGCGCGATCTGCGCGCGGCGGTGGCGGTCCGCGCGCTTCGCGCACTCGGGGGCGATGCGACGGTCGCCGGGGAGGTGCTGACGATCAGCGTTGGCTAGGGTCCTCGTCGCCGGCGCCTCCGGCGTCCTCGGCCGCCCGCTCGTTCCGTTGTTGTTGCAGCGCGGTCACGTCGTCGCGGGGCTCACGCGCTCGCAGCCGGATGTCGTGCGTGCGCTCGGCGCGGAGCCGATCGTCTGCGACGTGTACGACGCGCAGAAGCTGAAGGAGCTCGTCGGAGCGTTCGATCCCGAGCTCGTCGTCCATCTCCTCACCGATCTGCCCGACGAGCTCGCCGAGCTACCGGACTATCGCGAGCGGAACGCACGCATCCGCCGTGAGGGCACACGCAACCTGCTCGCGGCGGCGCCGACGGCGCACTTCATCGCGGAGAGCGTCAACTTCGACGCCGGCCCGGCGGTCGCCGAGCTCGAGGAGCTCGTGCCGCACCACATCAAGCTCGACCTGCTGTGCGGGCCCGGAACCTACGACCCGGACTGCGCGGGAGCGGGCACGCGCATCCACGTCGACGACGCCGCGCTGCTGTTTGCGGCGGCGGTCGACGGCTCGGCGAGCTCGTGACAGGCGCGGCAGCGCGCCTCGTACGAGTCGAGCGCACCGACGACGATCGTCTCGCCGTCGGCGGATGCGGGATATCCGTCGACGAGCCGCTGCGTCATCGTCGCGGGCCCGGCGCAGCGGTGGCACACCGCCTGCAGCTTGTCGACGAGCTCGGCGCGGCAGAGCAGTTCCGGCATCGCGCCGAATGGGAGGCCGCGGAAATCCTGATCGAGACCTGACGCGACGACACGCTTGCCGCGCTCGACGAGCACGTCGATCGCGTCGACGATGGTCTCCGGGAAGAACTGCACCTCGTCGATGCCGATCACGTCGTACTGCTCGGCGAGGCCCGGGATCTCCTCCGGGCGCCCCACGGCGACGGCACGCATCTTCGCACCGGCATGCGAGACGACGTGGCCGATGTCGTAGCGGTCGTCGATGCGGGGCTTGACGACGAGGGCGCGCTGGCCGGCGATCTCGGCACGGCGTAGCCTGCGGATGAGCTCCTCGCTCTTGCCGCTGAACATCGGGCCGCAGACGACTTCGAGCCACCCGCCGCGCTCGGGGAACGACCGGATCACCGGCCGCAGACTATTGAGCGCGTTGGACGGACTCGTCGAAGGCCCAGCGCGCGAGCAGGCGGAGGCTGACGATCCCGAGCGGTCGTCCGTCTTTCACGACCGGCAGGTGGCGGAAGTTGTTGTCGAACATGATCCGCGCAGCATCCTCGATCGTCGTCTCCGGTTCGATCGTCACGGGATCGACGGTCATCCACTGGCGGACACGGGCCTCCGCGGCGCGGGCGCGCTGCGCGACGGCGCGCAGCAGGTCGCGCTCGGTGACGATGCCGACGACGCGCACCATGTCCTCGACGACGACGACGGCGCCGACGTTCGCCGCGTGCATCTTCTCGGCGGCCTCGCCGATCGTGTCGGACGGCTCGACCGTGAGGACGTCCTTGACCATCAGATCCGCCACGGTCTTTGCCATGGGGTGGACCCTAACGCAGCAGCCGCGACATGCGCCGGTCTTTCAGGGTGCGGCCGGCCGTCTGACAGGCGGGGCAGTAGAAGATCGTGTGGGACTCGAAATCGACCTGCGCGATCGGTGTCCCGCACACGTCGCATGCCTCGCCGAGCTTGTGGTGGATGCGGTACGCCTTGGCATCGGAGGCGCCGCGCTCGCGCAGCTCGAGCCCGCGCGCGAGCTCGCTGTTGATCGCGTCGGCGAGCCGCTCGATCTCCTCGTCCGTCAGCTCCTTGCTCAACGCGTACGGCGAGAGCTTGGCCTCGTGAAGGATCTCGTTCGACCACGAGCGGCCGATGCCGGCGATCAGTCGCTGGTCGCGGAGCAGCGCATGGAGCCGGCGCGAATCGCTGCGGACGATGTCGGCGACCTGCTCCACCGTCAGACCGAGCGCCTCGGGACCGAGATGCTCGAGCTCTGCTGCGGCGTGCTCCGGCGTGTACAGCCAGACACCCGCCTGCTTGCGGCGCGCATTCTCGGTGAGAATCAGCTTCGAGCCGCCGACGAACTCGAGCGCGAACGCCGGTTGCTTCGGCGCCGCCTCGCCGGCCTTCAGCGTCTTCAGGCGGCCGCTCGTCATCAGGTGGATGAGCAGCACGAGCTCGCCGTCGTCCGTCGGAAAGAGGAGGCGCTTCCCGCGCCGCAAGGCTCCGCTGAACCGTCTCCCGACGAGCTGGTCGAGCGGCGGGTCGAACGTCTTCAGCGTCGCGATGTGCGCGGGGCCGGCCTTCGCGATCGGAGAGGTCGACACCGGGTCATTCAGCTGGCGCCGCCACGCCTCCATCTCCGGCAGCTCGGGCATCGCCGTCCACGGTAGCGAGGGAGAGGATCGGCTTCGCGAGCAGCGCCGCGGCGGCAGCGGTGGAGATTGCGGCGCCGACCCAGAGCGTCGTGCGCAACCCGATCGTCGCCGCCAGCCCGCCGCCGAGCACGTTGCCGAGGGGGATGATCCCCCACACGATCCAGCGGCGCGACGCGTTCATGCGGCCGAGCATCCGCGGCGGCACGTGGGTCTGGTAGAGGCTGATGCCGTTGACGTTGAAGATGACGATCGTGAACGCTCCGATCGCCTGGACGGCGACGAGGAGCGGGATCGCGAGGTGCGGCGGCGTGATCGGGACGATGAAGAACGACGCCCCCGCGAAGAACGCGAGGACGACGAACAGCGGGCCGAGCGGAAAGATCTGACCCGCGCGGCGTGCGACCAGTGCGCCGAGCAGCCAGCCGATGTTGCCGAGCAGCCCGATGAGCCCGATCTCGCCGGCATCGAGGCCGAGCCGTCGGACGGCGAACACGAGGATCAGCGGGCCGGTGATGCCGGTGCCGAGGTTGAAGACCGCGACGAAGAGCGCCATCGCGCGCCAGCGGCCGTCACCGACGAGATAGCGCAGTCCCTCCTTGATCTCCCGCGCGAGGTTTCGGTCCTCCGCCGGCGCGTCGACCTCCTCGTGCGCGCGGATGCGCCAGAGCAGGAGCGCCGACCAGACGAAGCTGACCGCGTCGGCCGCGATCGCGAACGGCGCGGTGATCCACTGGATCAGCACGCCGGCGATGCCCGGGCCGGCGATCTGGGACGCCGAGCTCGAGACCTCGAGCTTCGAGTTCGCGTCGACGAGGTGGTCACGCTCGACGAGTGCCGGAAGGTACGACTGGTAGGCGACGTCGAAGAAGACGGTCAGCGTTCCGGCGACGAAGCCGACGATGCAGAGCTGGACGTACGTGACGTGCGAGATCGCGGCGGCGACGGGCAGCGAGCCGAGTGCGAGCGCGCGGCCGACATCGGCGGCGATGAGGACGGGCCGGCGCGCAACGCGGTCGATCCACGCTCCGGCGGGCAGCGCGAACAGCAGGAACGGGAGAAACTCGATCGCGCCGAGCAGCGAGACGCGGAACGCAGACGACTTCAGCGAGAGGACGGCGACGAGCGGCAGCGCGAGCTGCGAGATCTGCGAGCCGAACCGACTGACCGTTTCCGCGGCCCAGAGCCGCCGGAAGTCTGCGTGCCCGTAGAGCGGGCTACGCATCCGCCGCGGCCGGACCAGGCAGCGGCGTCGGTTCGACCAGGCCGCCTTGGAGCTCGGCCTGCGCCTGCGTCGGTTCGACCACCGGCTCGGGCATCTCACGCACGCGCTTCAAGGATCCCACTGTCACCGGCAGGAATGCGACCAGCTGGCCGACCGCGCCCACCCAGACGGCGGTGCGGAGCGAGAACCACGTGGCGAGCCCGCCGCCGAACAGCGTCCCGAGCGGGATCGTCCCCCAGACGATCCAGCGCATCGCCGCGTTCATCCGGCCTTGCAATCGCTCCGGCGTGATCGCCTGCCGCAGGCTGACCTGCGTGATGTTGTAGGCGACTGCGCCGAAGCCGAAGCCGACGCCGGAGACCATGAGGAGCGGCAGCGGGAACGACTTCGGCGCGAGAGGGTAGCCGAGGGCCGCGACCGACGAGACGAAGATCGACCAGACGATCGTCGGCCCGACGCCGAGCCACTTGTTGATGCGGCTCGTGCACAGCGAGGCGACGATCGAGCCGACGCTGGTTACCGCGAAGACCGCTGCCACCTCGTACGCGGACAGGTGCAGCACGCGCACCATGTAGAGGAGCACGATCGCGAACGCGGTCGACGAGAAGAAGTTCGACGTCCCGGTGCAGGCGGCGATCGCGCGCAGCCAGGGGTGCTTGACGACCCAGTCGAGGCCTTCCTTCACCTGCGGCCACATCTTGGGGCGCGGATTCGAGTCGTCGTACTTCGGCGGCTCTTCCCGGTGGCGCATCGAGATCATGAAGAAGCTCGAGACGATGTAGCTCGCCGCGTCGACGACGATCGCGTACGGCGCGGTGATGGCGGCGATCAGCACGCCGGAAAGGTTGGGTCCGGCGACCTGTGCGAGGCCCACCGTCAGCTGCAGCTTCGAGTTCCCGTCGATCAGGTGCTCGCGCTCCACGAGCGCAGGCAGATAGGACTGGTACGCGACGTCGAAGAAGACGGTGAAGACGCCGATCACGAACTGCAGCACGAGCAGGTGCCAGATGCGCAGTTCGTGCGTCGCCCAGAGGATCGGGACGATGATCAGCAGTGCGGCGCGCGCCGCGTCACCGACGATCAGGATGTGGCGGCGACGCAGCCGGTCGACCCAGACACCTGCCGGTAGCGCGAAGAGGATGAACGGCATGAAGCCGAGCACGCCGAGCAGCGAGAACTCGAATGGCGAAGCGTGCAGCCCGACCGCGGCGAGCCACGGCAGTGCGAGCTGCGAGACCTGCGAGCCGACCTCGCTGATCGACTGGCCGGTCCAGAGCTTGAGAAAGTCGGGGTGCGACCACAGGCCGCCCTGGGGTCTACGCATCGGGTGACCGCCGATAGAGCGCGACCGCGAGGCCGTACGGCGTGCCGTGGGCGTCGTCGCAGTCGCGGAACTCCATCATCAGCTTGTCGAGCCGGCGGTTGAAGCGGCGTGCGTCGGCGGGCGAGAGCCGCACGCGAAGGACGCCGGAGCAGGAAGCTCCATCCTCGTCGTCGCCGACGGGGAGAATCTCGCCCGCGGCGACGCGTAGCGACGTGGCGACGACGTTGCGAACGTCTTCGTGCCCGCCCTCGTAGAGGAAGAGGCGGGCGGTGCGGCCGTAGTACTTCTCGGTCACTGCGCGCACGCGCCGGGTGCGAACGACCGTCAGCAGGCCGGCGGCTTCGAGGACCTTGACGTGGTGTGCGACCGTGCCCTTCGGCAGCTTCAGCTTCGCCGCGAGCTCGGACACCGAGTGGGCGCGGTCGCGGAGCATGACGACGATGCGGCCGCGAAGCTCGTCCCCGAGCGCCTTCAGCTGGTCGGGGCGGCGAACATAGAGGACCTCCGGCGCGTCGTAGTCGCCGTCGGGCGGAGCGGTGGCGGGAGAAGCCTGGGCCATCTTTCCCGAACATACGACAAATCCCGACCATTCGCAACACCAGACAGACCGGTACGTCGTACCGTCACGGAAGCGTCAGGTCTTCAGCGCGATTCGTTCACGAGCGCTCGCAGTTCGGCGAGGTCGCTGAAGAGGCCGGTGACCCGCGTGTCGTCGATGAAGCCATGGGCGGCGCCGCCCAGCGTGCCCGCGAAACTGCTCCACTCCCAAGCCTCGGCTTCGGCGCAGAGCCCCGCGCGGACAGGGTTGCGGACGACGTATCGATACCGAGTCAGGAGATCGCCTTCGCCGCGGATTCGCAACGCCCCGTAGGGTCGAAACTGGACGCGGCCTTTGAGCCCGTGACGTTTGTTGAAGGTTCGCGCATACGCGAGATTCAGCCGATGCATCGCTGCCGGAAGGACGTCCGCCTCCACCTCGACGACCAGGTGGTAGTGGGTGGTCATCAGGCAGAACCCGATGCAGGCCCAACCCGATTTCGCGGTCGTGCGCGCGAGGAAGCGGATGAACTCGAGCCGGTCGACGTCATCGCGATAGAGGGCCGGCGAGGCGTAGACGCACCGGGTGAAGACGTGGAACAGACCGGCGTCGCGATCGCGGGGACGATTCGGCACGAGACAGAGATAGCGCCTCGGCGCCGCCGGCGAAACTGTCTGTGGACAAAGATTTCGACTTCCGAGACGGTACGACGTACGGGCCGTCTAGCCTCCGCCGGGTGGCCGAGCCGTTCATCGTCGAAGTCCGCCGCAACGGCGTCGTCGAGGCGGTGCATCGCGTCCACGCGGTCGCCGTCCGGAACGGGACGGTCGTCGAGGAAGCCGGCGACGCGGGGCTCACGTGCTTCATGCGGTCGAGCAGCAAGCCGCTCCAGGCGCTGCCGCTCGTGCGCGCCCGCGACGATCTGTCGGAAGCAGACATTGCGATCGCCTGCGCGAGCCACCGCGCGACGCCCGAGCAGCTGCAGGCCGCGCGGGACCTCCTCGCGAAAGGGAACGCGACCGAGGACGACCTCGAGCTCGGTCTCCAGGAGGGACGGCCGCCGGAGAAGATCTACAACAACTGCTCGGGCAAGCACGCCGGGATGCTCGCGCTCTGCGACGCGCGCGGCTGGCCGAAGGCCGGCTACCACGCCGCGCAGCACCCCGTGCAGCAGGCCTGCGCCGAGGCGCACGCGGAGGCCGCGCAGGCATCGACGGACGAGCTGGGGCAGGGAAACGACGGTTGCGGCGTCGTCACCTTCGCGATGCCGCTCGAGCGGATGGCCTTCGCCTTCGCGAACCTGCCGCAGCTCCCACACGCACGACGGATCACCGACGCCATGCGCGCGCGCCCCGAGCTCGTCGGCGGCGCCGACGGCCCCGACGTCCTCCTGATGCAGCGAACCGAGACCTGGATCGCCAAGGGCGGCGCCGAGGGGCTCCTCTGCGCCGTCGATCTCGCAACGAACACGGGCATCGCTTTGAAAGCGGAAGACGGCGCGCACCGCGCGATCGCTCCGGCGCTCGCGGCGTTCGTGCACGTACATCTTCCGCCGTCGCTCGTCAAGAACACCCGCGACGAAATCGTCGGCGACCTGTCTTTACGGACCACCTCCGCGTAACTAACATCCGCCGCGTTGGTCGAGGGAGGCCGGGCGGGGCGCTTCTCCTCTCAGGGGTTCTGGTTCGTTCGCAGTGCCGTTCGCAACGACTAGTGCGGTGGGAGGTAAGGGATCCAGTGCTCACGATCGACGTCGCGCTCCCCGAAGTCGAAGAGATTCAAAAGCTTGTCGCCGAAGGTCAGGAGAAAGGCTTCCTCAGCTACGACGAGATCGCGACGGCGCTCGACGACGTCGAGATTACGAAGGAGCAGGCGGAGGACTTCTACACCTATCTGACCGAGCACAACGTCGAGCTCGTCGAGGGTGAGCAGCACAAGACGGCGCCGCTGCAGCAGCCGCAGCCGGAAGAGGAGAAGATCCCGCAGGTCCCCAAGCTCGACCTGACCGTCGAGCCGAGCCTCGACTCGCTGCGCCTCTATCTGCGCGAGATCGGGAAGGTGCCGCTGCTGACGGCAGACCAGGAGGTCAGCCTCGCGAAGCGCATCGAGCGCGGCGACATGTCGGCGAAGACGCACATGATCGAGGCGAACCTCCGCCTCGTCGTCAGCATCGCGAAGGGCTATCTCGGACGGGGCCTCAGCTTCCTCGACCTGATCCAGGAAGGCTCGCTCGGCCTGATCCGCGCGGTCGAGAAGTTCGACTACCGGAAGGGCTACAAGTTCTCGACGTACGCGACGTGGTGGATCCGCCAGGCCGTCACGCGCGCGATCGCGGACAAGGCGCGGACGATCCGCATCCCGGTGCACATGGTCGAGAAGCTGAACAAGGTCGTCCACATCGAGCGCCAGCTCGTGCAGCGCCTCGGGCGCGAGCCGAGCCCGGAGGAGATCGCCGAGGAGCTCGAGATGACGACCGACGAGGTGCGCGAGATCCTGCGCATGGCGCAGCTCCCCGTCAGCCTCGAGAAGCCGATCGGCGAGGAGGAGGACTCGAGCCTCGGCGACTTCGTGCAGGACGAGACTGCGGAGTCGCCGTTCGACACCGCGCAGCTCTCGCTCCGACGCGAGGACATCGAGAACGCGCTGATGGCGCTGCCCGAGCGCGAGCGGAACGTGATCGCGTTGCGGTTCGGCTTGCACGGCGGCCCGCCGCAGACGCTCGAGGAGGTCGGCCGCGCCTTCGGCGTGACGCGCGAACGGATCCGTCAGATCGAGAACAACACGCTGAAGAAGCTCGAGCACCTGCCGGAGGCGCAGGCGCTCCGCAACGCGGTCAGCTAGGCGCCTGCTCGCCGACGCGGTCGTACGGGACGAACAGCCGGCAGTGCGGGCACTTGAAGCCGCGGATGCGGCCCTTGCCCTGGACGGCCGACGCGTCGAACGGCTTGTGGCAGTGTGGGCACTCGACGGTTGTTTCCTGCACGTGCTCCGTGTCCGCCATCGTCTGAGGCTACCTATGCCCTCCGTCCGACGGGTTACCCACAATCCCCGGCGATGTTCGAAGATCCCATGCGTCGCGGCGTCGCGGAGTTCGTCGGCACCTTCACGCTGATCTTCATCGGCGGCGGCGCGGGGATCGTCAGCGGCAACGACATCGTCGCCGTCGCGCTCGCGAACGGCCTCGCGATTGCGATCATGGTGACGAACCTCGGCCACATCTCCGGCGGTCACTTCAACCCGGCGATCACGCTCGGCTTCCTCGCGACGAGACGGATCACGGTGCGGCTCGCCGTCACGTACTGGATCGCCCAGCTCGGCGGCGCGATCGTCGCGGCCGCGATCCTGCGCGGCTTCTTCCGGCATGCGCTCTACCTGGCCGCCGTCCCGCATGCACCGGGCTTCGGCGCCGGCAAGGGGTTCGTGCTCGAGATCATCCTCACGTTCTTCCTCGTCTGGGCGGTGTGGGCGACGGCCGTCGATCCCGGCGGCGCGTTCAAGTCGATCGCCGGTCTCGCGATCGGGCTGACGATCACGATGGACGTCTTCTTCGGCGGGCCCCTCACCGGCGCCGCGATGAACCCCGCGCGCGCGTTCGGGCCGGAGCTCATCGGCAACGCCTGGGGCGAGGGCTGGATCTACTGGCTCGGCCCGATCATCGGCGCGCTGATTGCAGCGCTCGCGTACGACTGGCTCTACCTGCGGCCGACGCGTCCGCCGGTCGTCGGCACGCCGGAGTCCGGCGTCATCGAGCCGCGCCCGGGCGAAACCGCGCTGGAATAGTTCTCAGATCAGTCTGCGTTCGGCGGCCCAGCGCGTCAGCTCGTGCCGCGACGAGAGCTGCAGCTTGCGCAGCACCGCCGACACGTGCGACTCGACGGTGCGCGGCGACAGGTGCAGCCGCGCCGCGATCTCCTTGTACCGGTAACCGCGCGCGATCAGCTGCAGCACCTCGCGCTCGCGCCCGGTCAGCTGGTCGAGCTCGGCGTCGCCCGCCGTCGCCTCACCGGTGCGGAAGGCGTCGAGCACGAAGCCGGCAAGCCGTGGGGAGAAGACCGCATCGCCGCCCGCGACCCGCGTGACGGCGTCGGTCAGCTCCGCGCCGGAGATCGCCTTCGTCACGTAGCCGCGGGCGCCGGCGCGGATGACGGCGATCACGTCCTCCGGCGCGTCCGAGACCGACAGGGCGAGGAACTTGACGCCCGGACGCTCGGGTGCGACCTGCACGATCACCGCGTCGCCGCTGCCGTCGCCGAGATGGACGTCGAGGAGGACGACGTCGGGATCGAGCTCCTTGATCAGCTGCGCGGCGTCGGAGACGGACGCTGCCTCGCCGACCACCTCGACCTCCGCGCCGAGCTGCGCGCGGACGCCGGCGCGGAAGAGGTCGTGGTCGTCGACGAGGACGACACGCACGGTCACAGCTGCAGCTCCACGTCGGTGCCCTCGCCGGGAGCACTCGTCACCTTGGCCGTTCCGCCCACGCGTTCCATTCTCCCGCGGATCGACTCGGCGAGCCCGCGCCGGTCGGCGGCGACGGCATCCGGGTCGAAGCCGGCGCCGCGGTCGCGGACGTAGACCGCGGTCGGCTCGACGAAGACCGAGATCTCGTCGGCGCCCGCGTGCCGCGCGGCGTTCGCCATCGCCTCCCGTGCGGCGAGCACGAGGGCGTCCGTCCGCTCTTCGAGCGGCGCATCGCCGGTGTGGACGACGTCGACGCGGACGCCGTGCAGCTCTTCGATCTCGGCGGCAGCGCGCTCGACCGCGTCGACGAGCGTTCCGGATGCCGCCGTCGGATACAGCCACGAGCGCAACTCCCGCTCCTGCCGGCGCGCGAGCCGGCGTGCGTCCTCGGGCTGCTTCTGGATCAGCGTCAGCGTCTGCAGGACGGAGTCGTGGACGCGGGCCGCCATGTCGGCGCGTTCCTCGGCGCGCGCGCGGTCGCTCGCCGTGCGCCACGCCCAGGGGCCGGCGATCGCGACCAGCGCAACGCCGACGGCGCCCGGTGCGAGCAGCGTCGTCGCCGAGCCGCGCGAGTTGTGCGAGATGAAGACGATGATCCCGACGACGATCAGCGCCACGCCGGCGGCGCGACCTTCGCGGCGAAGCAGGACAACGCCGGCGCTCGCGATCAGCAAGGGCCAGACGATCGAGCTCGACAGCCCGAGACCCGTCAACGCGAGGATCGCGCTCCAGACGAGGAGCACCGTGCCGACGATCCGGCGGCGCCGGCGTGCCGGCTCCCGGTCGTTCGGGTCGGGGAGCAGTGCCCAGGCGCCGATGTACGCGACGATGCCCGCGCCGCTCGCGAACGCCAGCAGCGCGAAGACGAGCCGCACGAACGTCGGATCGACGGCGACCGTGCGCGCGATGCCGGCGCAGACGCCGGCGACGACGACGTCTTCGCCGCTGCGCTCGACCTGCGGGATCCTCACCCGCGCTCCACTTCGACCTTGCCGAGCCCTGTGTGCAGGTCGAGCACGAGCACCCGTCCGGAACCGGTGCGGTCGACGACGCGTGCGTTGACGTGTGTGCCGTCGTTCTTGCGGTCGAGGACGACGACGTTTCCGGCCTGCGCGTGCGCGTCGACATCGAGCGTCGCATTTGCAGGCGCGATCACGTGCAGCTCGCCGATGCCGACGTTCGCCTTCACGAACGTCTGTCCTTTCGGCAGCTGCAGGTCGTTGAAATCGAGCGTCAGCTTGCCGATTCCCAGCGTGTACTTCGAATGCAGCGTGTCGTAGCTCCGGTCGCCGACGCCCGAGAAGACGGGCACTCGGATCGCCAGCAGCAGCCCCGCGACGAGCACGACGAGCAGAGCGGCGACGATCCCGAGCACGACCCGTCCCCGCCACCAGGCGAGGACGGCGACGAGGAGAGCGGCGAGGACCCAGAAGTTGCCGGGGCTCGGCCACAGGTGGATCGAAGAGAGCACGGCGAGCGCGACGGCGCCGAGCAGCGCGAAGCCGAGCAGCCGCCGCGGGTGACCGCGGTGCTTCTTCAGCTCCGCGGCCGCGATCGAATCCTCGGCGCCCTCCTCCGGGATGACGAGCCACGCGGCGACGTAGAGCACGAGGCCCGTCCCGCCGGCGAAGGCGAGTGCCACGAACGCGATGCGGTAGACCGTTGCGGAGATGTCGAAGTAGTCGGCGAGGCCCTCCGCGACCCCGCCGAGCCAGCGCCCGTCTTTCGGGCGGGACAGCGTCTTGTGATCAGCGATCGTTTCCATGCCTGCAGCGTCGCTCAGGCACGGGTGGTGTGGCTATCCGGGAAGCCCCTAGTCGTTCCCGGATTGGTCCCGGACGAGCTCGAGGGTCGCGCAGTGCAAGCCGGCGATCGCAAACTTGTGCGACTCCGAGAAATCGACCTGGACGACTTCGACGTCGTGCTTCTCGAGCGCCCGCAGAACGGTCGGCGAGCCGGCGTTCATCACGACCTTGCCCGGCGCGAGCGTGACGCCGTTGAGCGCGAGATCCCAGTACTCCTCGACCGGCACCTCGATGATCGTGAAGTCGCGCTTGATCAGCTCGCGCACGAACCCATAGTTGACGAGATGCGGCGCGAGCAGGCACTTCCGCTCGTCGACCGTCAGCATGACCATGTCCATGTGCGAGGTGCCGATGTTGCCGTGGCCGGTCGTGTCGTACCAGCCCGGCGAGTGACACACGATCAGCTCGATGCCGAGGTTCGAGAGCACGAACTCCAGCTGGCGGAGGCCTTCCTCGTTCGCGACGACCGACTCGTTGAACGCAAACGTCTTCGAGTCGAGCCAGCGTCCCGCGCCCGGCTCGCAGATGCCGGTGCCGTGGATCGTCATGTAGACGGGCACTTGCAAGGCCGCCAGCACCTTCTCCCAGATCACCTCGCGGCCGCGCTGCCACGAGCCGAGCCCGTAGCGGTGCACGATCGCGCCGCCGTGGACGACGAGGCCGCCGCCCGCGAGCGTGACGAGGTTCTTGATCCAGCCGTACGCGCCGATCGCCGGCACCGGCGGCTCGATGTAGTTGACGCGCACGCCGTGCTCCTCCAGCACCGCGTAGTACTCGTCGAACTGCGCCTGCAGCCTGCCGAGGTCGGCGTTGCCGGCCGCGCTCGAGTAGTAGTACTGCCACTCCTGCGCGTACTCGGGCCGGATCTCGTTCTCGGTCGGCCGCGAGACGAGGACCTCGCGCAGAGTCCCGATGCCCTCCGCGCCCCACGGACGGCCCCAGATCTGCTCGACCTCGTCGTAGAAGTCGGTCTCGTGGAGCATGTAGTTGCGAAGCGGCTTGCCCGGCTCGAACCAGGGCAGCGTCTCGAGCAGCGCCTGCTCGTCGTGCGTCGCGGCGGGCCGCGGCGAGGAGTAGGTCAGCTCGACGGTGTCGCCGTCCGCGGTGCGGACACGGAACGGCACGGATTCACGGATGCGGGTGTCGGTAGCCATGTTCCGATCATGGCAGGACCGCAACGTACTGCGAGACGTCGGTGCGCTCGCGGGCCGCGGGCTCGCGCGCAGGCGCGCCGAAGTGCAGGAGCCCGAGCACCCGCTCGCCGTCCGGGATCCCGATCGCGTTGCGGCCGCGCGCGTTGCGGAGGATCGACGGCGTTCGCCAGTAGCTTGCGATCCCGCGCTCGGTCGCCGCGAGGAGGACGAGCACGATCGCCGCGGCGGTCGCGCAGATGTCTTCCTCGTCGGTGACGAGCTCCCCGGTGAGCGCGGCGGACGCGACGACGAGCGTCGGCGCGCGGTCGAGCTTCTTCGACTCCGACTCGCCGGCGCACGCCTTCAGCCGCGCGAGCGCCTCCGGGCCGAGAACGCGGAATCGCCACGGCTGCGTCAGATGGTGGTTGGGCGCATAGCGGGCGACCTCGAGCAGATCGAGGAGCGTGTCGCGATCGACCGGTTCCGCTCCGAATTCCTTGTGCGTGCGGCGCGCCGCCGCCAGCTCGCGCAGGCTCACGCCAGCCGGGCGCTCACGTGCAGCTCGACACCCGCGCGACGCAGGAGCTGCGAGAACGGGCAGCTCTCGTCGGCCTTCTGCAACAGCGTCTGCAGGCTCGCGTCCTCGACGCCGTCGGCCGCGACCGTCGCCTCGACGTGCGACGCGACGATCTGGTGGCCCTGCCCTTCGACCTCGTCCATGACGATCCGGCACGAGACGTCGAGCCGCCCGGGCGGCGTTCCCGCCTGCGTCAGCTCGGAGGCGAGGGACATCGTGATGCAGCCGCCGTGCGCCGCCGCGAGCAACTCCTCGGGGCTCGTCTTCCCTTCGGCCTGGCCGATTCGCGTCGGCAGGGAGAAGGGCAGCGCGTCGAAGGCGCCGGTGTCGCCGCTGATCGTGCCGACGCCCCGCGCGACGTTCCCTTCCCAGGTGATGTGCGAGCTGCGCTCGATCCGGGGCATCGCTCAGTACACCGCCTTCGTTCCGTCGGGGTAATAGGCTTCGGCCGGCGATCCGGCCGGGCGGAAGACGCCGAGCACCTGCATCTCGCCGGGCCCGGTGTTCTCGAGGCAGTGCACGAGCCGCGCCGGCAGGTGGACGCACGAGCCGGCGTGGAGCGGCGCGGTCTCGCCGTCGATGTGCAGGGCCCCCTCGCCCTCGAGCACGTAGACGACCTCGTCGTATTTGTGGAAGTGGTCGGGCGCCCGGCCGACGGGGATGTAGCCGACGAACTGCGTGACCGAGGCGCACGGCGCGAGCAGCCGGAACTGCCGCCCGGCGGTCGCAGTCCCGGTCTCGACGTCGTCGACGCCGACGACCGCGTGCGTCTGCGCGTCCGGCAGGGGGTCGCGCACGAGAACGGAAAGGATCTCGAGCTCGTCGGCCTCGAGGACGTGCCAGGGCGTGCCGCGGCGCACGTAGGCGGAGGTTCCGACCGCGAGCTCGGCCCGCGCACCGCCGATCTCGGCGATTCCTCGGCCGGCGAGCACGTAGAGGAGCTCGTCGTCCTCCTCGCTCGCGCGGACGTCGGAAGGACCAACGAAACGCAGGATTTCCTGCTCGAACTCGTCGCAGCCGC
>Ga0105240_10004951_pt1 | contig 20031 bp, 11 predicted proteins | sample KBSC54metaG_FD_80426 | JGI IMG/M metagenome (GOLD analysis project Ga0105240, IMG submission 80426) | Corn rhizosphere microbial communities from Kellogg Biological Station, Michigan, USA - KBS C5-4 metaG | ecosystem: Host-associated > Plants > Roots > Rhizosphere > Soil | place: Michigan, USA... | reverse complement strand
CGCCGGTTGATGGTGGACCGTTTGTAATTGTTGAAGTCGGTCCTGGTGGCGTTGCGCAATAGCGCGAAAATCTTGAGCAGATCTTGCGTCCGCTCACCCTCGCGGCTTCCCGTCGCTAGCCGTTCCGGCATACCCAGATAAGGATGCTGGCTGATTCGCTTGAGCTCCCGGGCGATTCCCTCAGGCGGCAGTACGAAGTCCACGCATCCGGCGGCGACCGCACTGCGCGGCATCCCGTCATACTTCGCGGATTTCGCGTCTTGAGCGAAAGTGATTCCACCGGCGGCTTTAATGGCTCCCAAGCCCGCAGTTCCGTCGGTGGCGACTCCCGAGAGGATCACGCCGATGGCCCGGTTGCTCTCGTTCTCGGCTAGCGAGTTTAGAAAGGCATCAATCGGCATGTGCTTGGGTGTTTGCCTCTTGCGCGCCAGCAGATGGAGAATCCCGTTGCGGATCCCCAAGCTCTTATTGGGCGGGATCACGTAAACGTGATTCGGTTCCACCGCCACGCCTTCGGTGACTTCCGATACTGGCATGCGAGTGGCATGGGATAGTAAACGGGTGAGCAGGCTCTCATGCTCGGGGTCCAGATGTTGGACCAGCACAAAGGCCATACCGGTCTTCGAGGGCAGAGCCTGCAGCAGGCTGCGGAAGGCTTCAAGCCCCCCCGCGGATGCTCCCACACCCACAATCGGAAAGGTTCGCCCGGAGTCGGCGACAGTCTTTTTCAGCGGCATGGGCGCTATCCAGTCACGTTAGCAGAATTCAGATGCGATGAAAGCTTTTCAGAATATCGCGAGTGGCGTAGCGCAGCGCGATCGGACGTCCATGCGGGCAGCTCATGGGGCAGGATGTGCCGGCCAGGCTGCGGAGCAGCCAGTCAATCTTGGCCGGTTCCAGACGCGTGTTGATTTTGATCGCCGCACGGCATGCGATCGAGGCGGCCATAGCGCGCCGGACGTCGTCGAGCGAGGCGTGGCGAAGCTCGCGCTCGGATATCTCCAGGATTTCGAACAGGATCTTTTCCACTTCCGCCGAAGGCACGCCGGCCGGCGCCGATTTGACCGCGACCGTCCGATTCCCGAAGGGCTCGGTCTCAAATCCCAGGGCATCCAGTTCCTCCGCGATGCGCGCGTATTCGATCTGCTGTGCCGCGCTCAGGCTGACGACCAGGGGCACCAGCAGCCGCTGGCTCTCGGTTCCGCCGTTGGCGCGCTGGGCAAGTACCTGTTCGAAAAGGATCCGTTCATGGGCTACGTGCTGGTCGATGATCCAAAGTCCGTCGCGTCCCGCGGCGATGATGAAGCTATCGTGGATTTGGCCCAGCGGCCGCAGGTCCGTAAGCGCGTCCAGACTTTCGGGGTCGAGAGTCTGGGCATCCGGGAACAATGGTCCATGCGTGTCAGGTATGGACGCCTTCGCGGCGGACGAAACCGGCGGAGCCGGCTCGAACCCGGCGACGGCAGGAGCCAAAGACTCAAAGTGGAATCTAGGCTCGGGTGAGGGGGGCCGCCTCAAAACAAACTCCGGCAATGCTCCCGTATCGGCTCCCGCTATCGCCGCGCTGACCGAAGGGAAGTTCATGCTCTCTATTCGCTGGCTAAACTCCGAATACGGCAGTCCGGCTCCGGGCTGCGGGGGCGTGGGCGCTGGAATATTCGACGCTGGCCGCTGGGCCATCAGGATGTCGCGGATGGTATCGCGGACGAAATCGTGGACGACTGATCCATGCCGGAACCGCACCTCGGTCTTAGAAGGATGCACGTTCACGTCCACCTCTTCTGCGTCGCAATCCAGAAAAAGCAGCGCGAAGGGATAGCAAGCCGGCGGCATCAGATTGTGATAGGCGGCCGAAATGGCGTGCAGGAGCAAGCGGTCGCGAATTAACCGGCCGTTGACGAACAGGTAAATGGAATTGCGATTGTATTTTTGTATCTGCGGACCGCTGACGAATCCCCGCAAGCGAAACCGCCGTGTGAACTGCGGCTCGTCTGGCGACACGTCCTGGTCGCGAGGCATGTTCAGATCGCGGTTGCGATCGCCAAGATCCACCAGGTCGTCCAGAATCTGGCTCCCGAACACTTGAAACACGCGCTCGCGCAGGGTTGCCACGGGGGTGACGCTCAATAGTTCGGCATTGTTATGCCGCAGCACGAAGGTCTTGCTGGGATGCGCCAGGCTATAGTGCGTTACGAGCGAAGCGATGTGAGCGATTTCCGTCTGCTCCGACCGTAGAAATTTCTTGCGCGCCGGAACGTTGAAGAAGAGATCGCGAATGGTGATGGCAGTGCCGGCTCCCAGCGCGGCTTCATCGCAACGCAGTAGTTTTCCACCCGCGAATTCGACCGCGGATCCAGACTGTTCGTCGGGCGAGCGGGTTTCGAGCAGCAGCCGCGACACCGAGGCGATAGACGGCAGCGCTTCACCGCGGAATCCTAGCGTGGCGATAGACAGCAGATCCTTCACGTCGGCCAGCTTACTGGTGGCGTGACGCTCGAAAGCGAGTAGGGCATCGTCGCGGAGCATGCCGCAGCCGTCGTCGACGAGGCGGATCAGCCTGCGGCCGCCGGCTTCGACCTCAATGCGAAACTCGCTTGCCCCAGCATCGAGTGAGTTCTCGAGCAATTCCTTGACGACGCTGGCCGGCCGTTCGACGACCTCGCCGGCCGCAATTTTGTTGGCGACGACGTCGGAGAGTATACGAATGCGGCCCATGCGGAGGTGTCCTCACTATTGTACGGTTTCGACTGACTGGCTCTCGCCCATAAACCGGAAAAATCGCGGGTTGCCTTGACGCCGAGCGCTGGCGGGTGTAGACTTCACCCCAGCGGTTTTTAAAACGGGAATGGGGGATTCCATTCCTTGATGAGGGTGTTAATTCTCGCGCCAGGGGGTTAGTCATGAGGGTTCTGTCCCGTTGTATTTGCTTCGTCGTGCTTGCCGTGTATGCGTTCGCGCAAAGCGATCGCGGAACCATCACCGGCACGGTTTCCGATCCGGCTGGGGCCGTCGTCGCCAATGCGCCGATCCAGGCCAAGAACCTGGGGACCGGCGTCGAGTATTCGAGCGCCACCTCGACCACCGGCAACTACACGCTCTTGCAGCTGCCTCCCGGGACCTACCAGGTCAACGTCAATGTTCCAGGATTCAAGAAATACTTGCGATCCGGTCTGACAGTCGAGGTGGCGCAAACGCTGCGCGTCGATATCAGCCTGGAGGTCGGCTCGGCCAGTGAATCCGTCACTGTAACCGAATCCGCCTCGCTCCTGAGGACGGAAAGCGGCGAACTGAGCCATAACGTCGACGTCAAGCACATGGACGATCTTCCTATCCTGGGGATTGGCGGCACGCTCTCCGGTAGCGCCGGCATTCGGAATCCCATGGCCATGGTCACCGTGATCCCCGGCTCAACCTTCGTCCCCAATGCCCTGGTGCGCATCAATGGCACCCCCGCCAATTCCCAGGCCTTCCGCATCGAAGGCCAGGATGCGTCGAATACCGGCACACCCGGGGTTCCGGCGCAGACCCAGCCGAGCGTGGACGCGATCCAGGAAGTGGCGATTCAAACCAGCAACTATGCAGCTGAATATGGCCAAGTGGGTGGCGGTATGTTCAACGTCACTATGCGGTCGGGCGCCAACCAGTTTCACGGCAGCGCCTACGACTACTACGTCAATGAAATTCTGAACGCCGGGAACCCGTTCGTTACCGGCAGTCCGCAGGGCAACCCCCGTCCTCGCGCGCGGCGCAATGACTACGGCTTCACGGCCGGTGGTCCCGTGTGGATTCCCAAAGTGTACGACGGCCACGATAAGACGTTCTTTTTCTTTAACTGGGAGCAGTTCCGCGAGACCACCAAGATCAACAACCAGTTTCAAACCGTCCCCATCGACGCTTATCGAATCGGCGACTTCAGCTCCGCGATCCTTCCGAACGCCAAGGTGATCGGTACCGATGCGCTGGGGCGTCAGATGCTCGAAGGCATGATTTACGATCCCACCACGGGACGATCGGTGGCGGGCGTGAGCGGCTTGGTCCGGGATCAGTTCCCGGGCAACAAGATTCCCATCGACCGCTTCGATCCGGTGGCGGCAAAAATTCAGGCCCTATTCCCGCAGCCTGTAGGACCCAATGCGGGCTTGCAAACTCAGAACTACATCAACGTGTATGGGAGCTCCAGAACCACGGAAGTCCCGTCGATCAAGATCGACCAGACTGTCGGCGCCAAGGGTAAGCTGTCGTTCTTCTGGCAGCGCACCAAGACCGCCAATCCGAACGGAAACACCATCTTCGGGCGGTCCGATGGATTGCCGGATCCGCTCACAGAGGCTCTGGGTACGTTTCAAAACGCTCCTCTCTACCGGCTGAACTACGATTATTCGCTGACGCCGACCATCCTGCTTCACTTCGGCGCGGGCTACCGCAGCAACTATTTCCTGGTGCCGTCCGTGACCACCACAGGTGAAATTACCAACTACAACGCCCTCACGCAGCTGGGTTTGAAGGGCGGCATTGAATATAAATGGTTTCCGACCATCACGGGGATGCTTTCCAGCAGCGGCGCCGGCGGGATGAAAAATATCGGTTCGGAGTCGGGGACGAATCAGGTCACGCAAAGCCCCTCCTTCAATACCAACATGAACTGGGTCAAGAACAACCACACATATAAGTTCGGCGGGGAGTTTCTGACGCAGGGATACCCGCCGTTCGTCGATGGAAACACGCTGGGTGTATACAACTTCGCGGCGAACGAAACGGGTCAGCCGTTCCAGACTACGTCCGTGCAGGGCTCAAACGTCGGCTTCGGCTATGCCAGCTTCCTGCTGGGTCTGGCGGACAACACCTCGATCAGCAATCCTACTCATCCGCGTATGGGCAAGAGCCAGCTGGGCCTCTACGCCCAGGATTCCTGGAAAGTGACGCGGAAATTAACGGTCGACTACGGGTTGCGCTACGATTTCTCGACATACTTGAAGGAGCAATACGGCCGTGCACCGGAATTTTCGGCCACAACGCCGAATCCGAGCGCTGGTGGGATTCTGGGTGCCACGATTTACGAAGGCACCGGGCCAGGCCACTGCAATTGCAATATTGCCCACAATTATCCTTATGCCTTCGGGCCTCGACTGGGAGTTGCCTACCAGATCAATTCCAAGACCGTGTTCCGTGCTGGATTCGGAGTCGTCTATGGCGGAACAGCGGTGAACAACAACGCCGCGAGCGGCTTGGCCGGTTCTTCCGCCAGCAATGCCCAGCCAACGTTTGGCACTCCGGCCGCGATTTTGGCCCAAGGCTACCCTGCCGATGGCTATCCGCCGGCATGGCCGAATTTCGACGCGGGTCAGTTCCCGACTCAGGCTCCTACTCCGGGACCCGGTCCGGTGCTCATGGATCCAAACGCGGGCCGTCCCGCACGACAGTATCAGTGGAGCGTCGGCTTGCAGCGTGAAGTCTCCAAGGACTTGGTGGTGGAAGCCAGCTACGTGGGCAACCGCGGCGTATGGTGGCAGGCGCCCGCCCTTCTGAACCTCAATGCAATTACTCCGGATCATCTAAAGGCGTACGGTCTCGATCCGACGAACGCGAACGATGAAACCCTGCTGAAATCCCTGCTGAGCTCGCCGGTGGCCGCGCAGCGCGGATTCGCCCAGCGGCCCTATCCGGGCTTTCCTCTCGGCCAGACGGTGGCGCAAGCCTTGCGTCCGTTCCCCCAGTTCACGAACATCGGCATTTACTGGGATCCACTCGGCAAGAGCTATTATGACTCGCTCCAGATCAAGGCCACCAAGCGGTTTTCCCATGGCCTGTCGTTTTTGGGCACCTTCGTATGGTCCAAGGCGCAATCCCTGGGCACCGAGATCGGTGAACCTAATCCTGGCACCACGGGCGGGGCAGTCGCCAACGACGTATTCAACCGCGCCAACAACAAATACATTTCCATCTACGACCAGCCGCTGGTGTTCAATCTATCGGCCACATATGTCACACCCAAAATCGGCGGGAACAAGATTCTGTCGTGGGTGGCCAGGGATTGGACGTATTCGGCCGCCTTGCAGTATGCGAGCGGATTCCCGCTTCAGGTTCCGTTGGCCAACAGTAACCTGAACAACTATCTGTTCCAGGGCCAGAGCTTCGCCAATCGCGTGCCGGGACAGCCGCTGTTCGCTACCAACTGGGTGGATAACAGCGGTGTTACGCACACCGACCCGATCGACCTGAACTGCCACTGTTACGATCCGAACAAGACGTTCGTGTTGAACCCCAAGGCCTGGGTGGATCCAGCGGCGGGCCAGTTCGGCGCTTCTGCTGCCTACTACAACGATTATCGGACGCAGCGGCGTCCGCGTGAAAACATGAATCTGGGCCGCACGTTTAAAGTAAAGGAACGGATGGAATTCAATCTTCGGATTGAGTTTACGAATGTGTTCAATCGCGCGTACTGGGGCGATCCTAGTGGCACTTCTTTAACGAACGCGGGACTCCAGCAGGTAGTTTTCGGCAGCGGTCCGACCAAGGGCAACACCTCCGCTGGATTCGGAAGAGTCCTCACCACCAACGCGACGCAGTTCGGTAATGCCGCGAACCTGTCGCCGCGTCAGGGCGTGATTGTCGGACGATTCCAGTTCTAGTAGTTAACGCGCCAAACGAAAAAGGGCAGGCAATCCAAGAGATCGCCTGCCCTTCTTCTTTTTCGATTCGACGGCGGATCAGCCGCTCATCGCCGACAGGAACTGCGCATTGCTGCCGGTCTTCGATAGTTTGTCGATCAGCAACTCCATGCTTTCGACGGGCGATAGCGGGTTGAGCACCTTGCGCAGCACCCACACGCGATTCAGTTCCTCGCGCGGCAGCAGTAGCTCTTCTTTGCGGGTGCCGGACTTGCTGATGTCGATGGCCGGGAACACGCGCTTGTCCATCAGTTTGCGGTCCAGATGGATTTCCATGTTGCCGGTGCCCTTGAACTCCTCGAAAATGACGTCGTCCATGCGGCTGCCAGTATCGACCAGCGCCGACGCCACGATGGTCAGCGATCCGCCCTCTTCGATGTTGCGCGCCGCGCCGAAGAAGCGCTTGGGACGCTGCAAGGCGTTTGAGTCGACACCGCCCGAGAGTACTTTGCCCGACGGCGGCACTACAGTGTTGTAAGCGCGGGCTAGACGAGTGATCGAATCGAGCAGGATCACCACGTCTTTCTTGTGCTCGATCAGGCGCTTGGCCTTCTCGATCACCATTTCGGCGACCTGTACGTGCCGCGAGGCCGGCTCGTCGAAGGTGGAGCTGATCACTTCGCCCTTGACCGAACGCTGCATGTCGGTGACTTCTTCCGGGCGTTCATCGATTAGCAACACGATCAGCGTGACTTCCGGATGATTGGCGGTGATCGAGTTGGCGATGGACTGCAGCAGCATGGTTTTGCCGGTGCGCGGCGCCGCTACGATCAAGCCGCGCTGGCCCTTGCCGATAGGAGTCAGCAGGTCCATGACGCGTCCCGAGTAATTGTCCTTGATAGTTTCCATCTTCAACCGCGCCTGCGGATAGAGAGGCGTGAGATTGTCGAAGAAGATCTTGTTGCGCGCTTCCTCGGGCGGTTCGAAGTTAATCGCGTCCACCTTGATGAGCGCGAAGTATCGCTCGCCTTCCTTGGGCGGGCGGATCTGGCCGCTGACCGTATCGCCAGTCCGCAGATCGAAACGGCGGATCTGCGAGGGCGAGACGTAGACGTCGTCAGGCCCGGGCAGATAGTTGTATTCGGGCGCGCGCAGGAATCCGAAACCGTCGGGCAGACACTCCAGCACGCCCTCGGAAAAGATCAGGCCGCTCTTCTCGGCCTGCACCTGCAGGATCTTGAAGATCAATTCCTGCTTGCGCAATCCAGCGAAGCCCTGAACGCCCAGATCCTTGGCGATATCGTTGAGCTTCTGGATGCTCATGTCCTTGAGCTCCACCAGGTCGAGCGCATTGCCGTTCTTGCCGATATTGCCCTGGGCGCGGCGCCGGTTGTCGAACATACGTCCGCTGGGCTGCTGAGGCGCCTCCGCCTTTTTGGGCTCGGCGGCGGGCTCCTCAGCGACTGCCACGGGGGCCCCGTCTGCCGGCGGCGCCGGGTCGGCTTCCGGCTTGGAGTCGGCGAACGGCTTGGACTCCGCGCTAGGCTTGGATTCGGCCGGAGCCTTGTCCTTGTCGGCTGCTGCCATCTTATCTTTGTCGGCGGCCTTGGCCCTACCTCGTCCGCCCTCGGGCTTGCCTTCCGGCTTGGCGGCTTCCTGGGCTGCGGCGTCTTGACCCGGAGTTACTGCATCGTCTTTGTTTTCGAAATCGCTTGCCAAATTTCCCTCACTCCCCGGCCGGTAATGGCCGAGCATTCGAGCAACTCCCCGGTGTAGTCCTTCCGGATCGAGCTCTGGCTTTGATGCCTTTCTTTCTGAGTCTTGAGTTTGTCAATTTTGGTAACAACCACTAAGAAGGGGCGATTGTGGAACTCGAGCCAGTCCCGCAACTCGACATCCTTCTCCATCCATCCGCGCCTGGCATCCAGCAGAATCACCGTCAGCTTCAGCGCGCTTCGTCCGAGCATGTACTGCTCGATCAGATCCTTCCACTGCTTCCGGACGTCCTGGGGGACCTTTGCGAATCCATATCCTGGCAGATCGACGAAACGAAATCCATCGTCAACCTGATAGAAGTTGATCAACTGCGTCCGGCCGGGCCAGGAACTGGTTTTTGCCAGTCCGTCGGCCCCCACCAGCGCATTCAGCAGGCTGGATTTGCCGACATTACTGCGGCCCAGAAAAGCGATTTCCGGGTCCGTCTCCGGAGGAAACTGCTCCGGTCTGGCTGCACTTATTATAAACCGGGCGGCCATAGGAAGAGAGGCCGGGTCAAGGAGCAACCGCCCCTAGTGCGTTACTTTGTCTTCCCTGGATCGCTCCACGATCTCAGCCGCAGTCAATAGCCCCGTCATGGGGGCCATCTCGATTTCCTTTTCGAGAGCCAGCTTCAGCACCTGGTCCATTGAGGATACGAAGTGCATCTTCATTTCCTTGCGGATGATATCCGGAAGGTCCGGCAGATCCTTTTCGTTATCGGCGGGCAGCACAACCTCGCGAATACCGTGGCGGTGAGCAGCCAGTAGCTTTTCCTTCAACCCGCCAATGGGCAGCACGCGGCCGCGTACCGTGATTTCACCGGTCATAGCGATATCGGCGCGAACCGGAATGCTGGTCAGCGCGCTGGTGATGCTGGTCGCGATGGTGATTCCCGCCGAAGGACCATCTTTGGGGATAGCGCCCTCGGGAACATGCAAGTGAATATCGATGTGCCGGTAGAAATCGCGCGGCAACCCAAAGTGATGGGCGCGCGACCGTACGTAACTCATTGCTGCTTGAGCGGACTCTTGCATCACGTCGCCCAGCTTTCCCGTAGTGGTCAGCTTGCCGCGGCCTTCCATGATCGCGGCTTCCGTGCCGAGAATGGATCCGCCCACCTCGGTCCAAGCCAGACCCAGAGTCGCTCCGATCTCGTTCTTTTTCTCTTTTTCCTGTTCGCGATACTTCTGAGGGCCTAGCAGTTCGTTCACCTTCAAGGCGGTGACGACGGTCTTGGGGTGTTCCTTCTTCTTCGGATCGGTCTGAGAATCCACGAACGACCGCGCCACCTTGCGGCAGACATTGCCGATCTCGCGTTCCAGGTTACGGACGCCCGCCTCGCGCGTGTAATGCTGGACCAGCTCCTGAACCCCATCGTCGGCGAAGACCAGCTGGTCATCGTTCGCCATGCCGGTTTCCTTGCGTTGCTTGGGAACCAGGAAGCGCTTGGCGATCTCCATCTTTTCGAGTTCGGTGTAACCCGAAAGCCGGATCACTTCCATGCGATCCTGCAAAGCCGGCGGAATGGTGTGCATTACGTTGGCCGTGGCAATGAAGAATACCTGGCTCAGATCGTATTCGACGTCCAGGTAATGATCCATGAACATGTAGTTCTGCTCGGGATCGAGCACCTCGAGCAGCGCGGCCGACGGGTCGCCGCGGAAGTCGGTCGACATCTTGTCGATTTCGTCCAGCATGAATACTGGGTTGCGAACGCCGGCTTTTTTCATCATCTGGAGAACCTGGCCGGGCAGGGCGCCGATATACGTGCGCCGGTGGCCGCGGATCTCCGCTTCATCGCGCACGCCGCCCAGCGACAGGCGGACGAACTTGCGCCCGGTGGCTTTGGCGATGGACATTCCCAGCGAGGTCTTACCCACGCCTGGAGCGCCGACAAAGCACAGAATGGATCCCTTGGGATCTTTGACCAAGCGGCGAACTGCCAGGAATTCCAGGATGCGCTCTTTAATCTTCTCGAGGCCGTAATGATCGCCTTCAAGAACTTTCTGCGCGAACGGCAGATCGCGTATTTCCTTGGAGCGTTTCTTCCATGGCACCGCGAGGAGCCAGTCGAGATAGTTGCGGGAAACGGTAGACTCGGCCGACATCGGCGGCATCTGCTCCAGGCGCTTCAGCTCGGCCATGGCCTTCTCCAAGGCGTCCTTGGTCATGCCTGCGGATTCGATCTTTTTCTTTAGTTCATCGAATTCGCTCTTCTCGCCCCGTCCCAGTTCCTTTTGGATGGCCTTGATCTTCTCGTTGAGGTAGTATTCCTTCTGCGCCTTCTCCATCTGGCGCTTCACGCGGCCCTGGATGGTGCGGTCGACATTGAGCTTCTCGATCTCGATGTCGAGCATCTCAGCGACGCGCGTCAGCCGGTCGATCGGATCGAAGATTTCGAGCAGCTCCTGTTTTTCCTCGATAGAAAGTTGAAGATTCGCGCCGACCGTATCGCCCAGCTTACCCGGATCGTCCGTGCGCACCGCGGCGACCATGTTGTCGTAGTTGACGTTCTGGCTGATCTTGACGTATTGCTCGAACAGGTTCGTTACGCGGGAGATCAGCGCATCCAACTGCGGCCCGGATTCAATACGATAGCTGAACGTCCGAACGGTGGCGCGAAAATAGCCGTCTTCTTCACTGACGCTGACCACCTTCCCGCGCTCAACGCCTTCGACCAGAACTTTGATGTTGCCATCGGATTGACGCAAGCTTTGAACGATATTGGCGACTGTGCCAACCGAGAAAATCTCATCCGGACGAGGCTCGTCCACGCTGGCATCGTGCTGCGTAGCCAGGAAGATCTTACGATCTCCCGCCAATGCTTCTTCAAGCGCACGAACGCTCGATTCGCGGCCGACCACGAACGGCGTCATCATGTGCGGAAAGATCACGACGTCCCGGATGGGCATCATCGGGAGCCGACGTGAGTCTGATTTTTCTTTGGAAGTGATCATCCTGCCTTTTCCAACAGAGCCATGTTAATCTTCTGCGTCATGACCATTTCTTTGGTCACCAGGAACTCGCGAACCTTTTTATACGACGGCAAGTAGTACATCAGGTCGAGCATCAGATCCTCCAGGATCATGCGCAACCCGCGCGCCCCTACTTTGCGTTCCATCGCCAATTGCGCGATGGCTTCGAGGGCGTCGTCACTGAACTTCAGTCGCACGTTTTCGAACTCGAAAAGTTTCTGATACTGCTTGATAATTGCGTTCTTGGGCTTGGTCAGAATCTGAACCAGCGCATCTTTACTCAAATCTTCGAGCACGGCGACTACCGGGAGCCGCCCGATGAACTCGGGAATGAACCCGCCTTTAATTAGGTCGACCGGCTGGACCTGTTCCAACATAGTTACGTCACGGCGGCCGGAGCTGCCCGCGCGCCGGGCGGACGAGGCTGTAGCGGTAGTATCTTCCCCGCTGTTGGTGAAACCGATGGTCCGGGTCCCCACGCGCCGAGCAATGGTCTTTTCCAGACCAATGAAGGCTCCCCCGCAGATGAAGAGGATGTTGGTCGTGTCCACCGGCGTGAACTCCTGGTGCGGATGCTTGCGGCCGCCCTGCGGCGGAACGTTGGCGACGGTACCCTCCAGGATCTTCAGGAGCGCCTGCTGGACTCCCTCGCCGGAGACATCGCGAGTAATCGATGGGTTCTCGTCCTTGCGCCCGATCTTGTCGATTTCATCAATATAGATGATGCCTTGCTGGCAGCGCTGGACATCCCAATCGGCATTCTGAAGCAGCCGCAGGATGATGTTCTCGACGTCTTCGCCCACGTAACCGGCTTCGGTTAAGGTGGTGGCGTCGACAATGGCAAAGGGCACATCCAGGATCCGGGCCAGAGTCTGGGCCAGCAGGGTCTTGCCCGTTCCAGTTGGTCCGATGAGCAGGATGTTAGATTTCGATAGCTCCACTTCTCCCGTTCGCTGCTTATTCATCTGGATGCGCTTGTAGTGGTTGTAGACAGCTACCGCCAGCTTCTTCTTGGTAGCGTCCTGACCGATCACGTACTGATCCAGATATTCCTTTAATTCCAATGGCTTGGGTAACTTATGAGGCGCACCATACTGCTGCTCATTGCGGTCGTCCTCAAGGATCGAGTTACAGACGGCAATACACTCATCGCAGATGTAGGCGCGTGGGTAATCCGAGGGGGAGGAGATCAGTTTACCAACAACATCCTGGCTTTTATGACAGAAAGAACAACGGAGGGAATCGTCGGAGCCGGCACGCTTCACGGGATCTCCTGCACCAAAGGGATTGAAGTCTCGTACGCTCCCAGTATACCTGACTTTCCGGGCCAGGCACGGCAGCCACCCGCAACTTTGTCGAGGGCGACCGTGGAATGGCGCACCCGAGTCTGAGCCGGAACACCCAAAGTCCACTAAGCTCCCACGTTAAACGGCAGTAAGTATAAGCGTCACTTCGGCTTAACCCAGGGGACCTGCTGGCTGTCTGCTTGCCTTCGCTAAGGACGAGGCCCAGCGGAGTTCAAGGAGAAGCAAAATGACGTGGTCGACAAGCAAGTGTGCGGCGGGTTTGATGGCTCGGCCATTGTGGCGATCAGCCTGTTTGGTGATTTCGCTGCTCGCTGTAGCGGCGATTTCGGCGGGACAGCCGGGCATTGAGACTCACGTTTATCCGCTGCCCCATGCAGAACTCTCCCCTCATGCCTGGAACTTCACAGAAGGGCCCGACGGCGCGATGTGGTTTACAGAGTCTAAACCCTGCACCAAGAGCCCGTGCCCGAATCATGAGGAAATTGGGCGGATCACGCACGACGGGGTGATAACCGAATATGAGCTACCGTCCAGCTCTTCGCCCCTAGGCAATGGACCTATCGGAATTGCGACGGGATCGGATGGCGCCATCTGGTTCACGGAACTCCGCGGGAACAAGATGGGCCGTATCACTACGGCGGGCGTGCTCACGGAGTATCCTTTGCCATTGCCAGCCAATCCGTACGGGATCGCGGCCGGCTCAGATGGCGCGCTGTGGTTTACAGAACCGAACCCAGGGGCACAAGCTATTGGCCGGATTACCACAGCTGGAGTCGTGACCATCTATCCGTTGGGGGACGCCGACCCCGTCTTTATCGTGGCGGGCCCCGACGGTGCCCTCTGGTTCACCGAGGGCAATTTCAACCGTATCGGGCGCATCAGCACTCTAGGTCAGATCACGCGGTACCCAGTTCCTACTGGATGTACGCCTGAGGGGATCGCAACAGGGCCGGATGGGGCACTATGGTTCACATGCCTCGTCACTAGCCTCATCGGGCGTATTACCACCGGCGGAACTGTGACTACATACACCATGCCAACTGCTAATAGCCAGCCCGTCTCCATTATCGGTGGGCCGGACGGCGCCCTATGGTTCACGGAACAGAAGGGACTTGGCCGCATTACCATCAGCGGAGTGTTTACAGAATATCCTACAGGATTCGCCGCCAGCGCCATCGCCGCCGGGTTAGGTGAGCTCTGGACCAATGCGCCGGCCGCCTCCATCACTCAGATTATCCTTGGTGACACCACGCCGCCAGTGATCACGCCGCACATCAGTGGAACCCTGGGCAGCAACGGTTGGTACCGAAGCAACGTAACGCTGAGCTGGGATGTCACCGATGCCGAATCCGGAATTGCTTCTTCCTCCGGCTGCGGCACTACCACGCTCGCCGCTGATACGCCGGGTGTCACTTTGACGTGTTCGGCGACCAACGGCGCGGGCTTATCGGCGTCGAAAGCCATCACCATCGAGATCGATCAAACGCCGCCGGCGATATCCGGCATGCCGGGACTTGGCTGCTCGATCTGGCCGCCCGACCACAGAATGATTCCTTTCGCCACGGTCACGGCTGCCGATGCGATGTCCGGCATCGCTGCTGGATCTTTTAAGGTCACCGGAACCAGCAACGAACCGCCAAGCGGACCGCAAATCTCAATCGTGCAAAGCGCAGGCGCGTATACTGTAGCCCTCCTGGCCGAACGGTCAAGCGATGGAACAGGCCGGATCTACACTCTCCGAGCCGTCGCCAGTGATCAGGCGGGTAACACGACCACGATTAACGCAACCTGTACTGTGCCCCACGATCAGAGAAACTGAGCGCTGCCCCGCGTTTGCCCCCGGCTAGCCTGCGCGGGGCACTGCCCGGCTTACAATCAGAACCATATGGTCAGGCTGCTCCGCCGAAGCGCGGGGATCGTGCTGGCTGCGGTCTTGTGCTCCTGGAGTATCGCGGCACAGGCGCCGCGGCAGATCACGACTCCCAAAGAAGCCCTGGGGTTCAACCTCGGCGACGATTACCAGGTCGCCAACTATACCCAGCTAGAAGCCTACTGGAAGAAGCTGGCTATCGAATCCGACCGGATGAAGCTGGTGGACATTGGGGCCACAGCCGAGGGCCGGCGGCAGTACATGGCGATCGTTAGCTCGCCTGAGAACCTCCGAAATCTTGACCGGTACAAGGATATTGCGCGACGGCTGGCCCTCGCAGAGGGCCTTACAGAAGACCAGGCCCACGCACTCGCTCGTGAAGGCAAAGCTGTGGTTTGGATCGATGGAGGCCTGCATGCGAATGAGACCGTCGGCTCGCAGCAGTTGATGGAAATGGTCTACCAGATGGTGAGCCGCAACGATCCGGAGACCATGCGGCTGCTAAATGACAGCATCCAGCTTTACGTGCAGGCGAACCCCGACGGGCAGGAGTTGGTCGCCAACTGGTACATGCGCGAGGCCGACCCGGCAAAGCGCAGCCTCAATGGACTGCCGCGCCTCTATAACAAATACATCGGTCACGACGACAATCGCGATTTTTTCCTGTCGGCCATGCCCGAGACCACCAACATGAACCGGCAGCTGTTCCTGGAGTGGTTTCCGCAGATCGTCTACAACCATCACCAGACGGGGCCTGCGGGCGCGGTGGTGTTCATCCCGCCCTTTCGCGATCCATTCAACTACAACCTGGATCCGCTGATCCCGCTGGGCATCGAGATGGTGGGATCGGCCATGCACAGCCGCCTGGTGGAAGAAGGCAAGGGCGGATCGGCCATGCGCAGCGGCTCGAATTATTCCAGTTGGTGGAACGGCGGCCTCCGCACGATTTCGTACTTCCACAACATGATCGGGGTCCTGACGGAGATCGTCGGCAGCCCCACGCCGATCGACATTCCGCTGGTGCCCGATAAGCAGTTGGCACAAGGCGACGAGCCGCTACCGATCGCGCCACAGCGCTGGCATTATCGCCAGTCGATTGACTACGACATCAGCCAGAATCGGGCGCTGTTGGATTACGCGTCGCGCTATCGCGAGACACTGCTCTTCAATATTTTCAGGATGGGGAAAAACTCGATCGAGAAAGGCAGCCAGGATAGCTGGACGGTCACGCCTAAGAGGATCGAGGCGCTGCGGACTGTCGCGGCGCGCCAGTCTACATCTTCAGGCGGCAATATTGCCCCGACGCTGTACAACACGGTACTGCACGATCCGCAATATCGCGACCCGCGCGGCTACATTATTCCCGCGAATCAGGACGATTTCCCGACAGCGATCCAGTTTGTTAATGCTTTGCTTAAGACGGGAATCACGGTGCTCCGGTCCACCGCGGAGTTTCAGGTGGCGGGCAAGACTTACCCGGCGGGTTCTTTTGTGGTGAAGACCGCCCAGGCGTTCCGCCCGCACGTGCTCGATATGTTCGAGCCGCAGGATCATCCCAACGATTTTCGTTACCCTGGCGGGCCTCCGGTTCCGCCTTATGACATCGCGGGCTGGACGCTGGCGCTGCAGATGGGAATCAAGTTCGACCGCGTTTACGACGGGTTCGATGGGCCACTTGCGAAGGTCAACGGTCTGGTTAATCCTCCCGCTGAACGGATCCATGGACCTGTCAATCCTGCCGGTTACCTGATCAGTCATCGCATCAACAATTCGTTCACACTGGTGAATCGCCTGCTGATGGCAGGGCGCGAGGTGTACTGGTTGAAACGCGACGGAACCATCTGGGTCCCAGCCAGTTCTGCTTCGCGCGCGATTCTGGAGAAAGGCGCCGCCGAACTCGGTGTGCCCGTCGAGGCGCCGGCAGAAGCATCCAGTTCCAACATGGTCAAACTCAAGCCCCTACGCATCGGCCTGTACGATCAGTACGGCGGCCTGACTCCCTCGGGCTGGACTCGCTGGCTATTCGAACAGTTCGAATTTCCGTTCGAGCTGGTGTATCCGCAGACGCTAGATGCTGGCAATCTGAAAAGCCGATTTGACGTGCTCGTGCTTACTGACGGCGCATTCCGCAAGGGTGTGGGCGGAGGATCGCAACCGTCGCCTTCCAGTATTCCTGCGGAATACAGAGCGCGGCTGGGGCGAATCACCGAAGACAAGACCGTTCCTCAGTTGAAGAAATTTGTCGAGGCCGGAGGATCGCTGCTCACCATCGGCAGTTCGACTGCCTTGGCACCGTTGCTCGGTGTGCAGGTGACCAATCCACTCACGGGACTCTCCCGCGAGCAATTTTATGTGCCGGGATCGTTGATGCGCGCGACCGTCGATCCCACGAATCCTATTGCTTTCGGCATGGGTCCGGAAGCGACTGTAGTCTTCGACAGCAGCCCGGTGTTCAAGCTGGCCGGTGATGTCCAGAAGGTCGCGTGGTTCGCTGGACGCGAAACGTTGGCCAGCGGATGGGCCTGGGGACAAGAGCATCTGGAGGGATCGACCGCGGTGGCCGAGGCGAAGGTCGGTGCGGGTCGAGTCGTCTTGTTGGGTCCCGAGGTCGCCTTCCGGGGGCAATCGCACGGGACGTTTAAGCTGCTGTTTAACGCCCTGTATTAGGCAGCGTTATTTGGTCAGCATCTTGAACGCGTGACGCCAATCGTTGCGCAGGAAACCCGGCAGCGTCCAAAGGATGCACAGCGGCTCGATCGCGCGCGAGGCCGCGATGTCTCCACAGTCAAAAGGCTCCCATCCGAATTGCTCGCAGATCCCGGAGACCACGCCTTTGGCATCGGGATTGTTTCCGCATAGAAACATGGTGGGCGTGCCTTGCTCGAATTTCGGATTGATCATGAGCGCGCTGCCTACGCTATTGAACGCTTTCACGACATGCGCGTTGGGAAGCAGGGCTTGCACCTTCTCTCCCAGCGATTCGTTGGGTCCGGTGGCGAACTTGAGGATTCCGTTCACCGGCTTGTCGTCTGCGAGGGGATTCGTCGCATCAATCAAGATCTTTCCAGTGAAATGATCCGGACCAGCCTGATCGAGTACTTCGCCCACTACGCGCCCCATCACCGCCAGGACGATAATTTCGCCGAAGGCTGCTGTTTCGCCGAAGGTTCCTGCCTGCGCCGCCGGATTCGCAGCCAACCAGACCGGCACCTCACCTCGCGCCGGGTCGCGTGTACCGAGCATCGCTTCGTATCCATGTTTGAGAAAACCCTCAGCTAGCGTTCGCCCGACGATTCCCGATCCGAGCACTCCGATTCTCTGCGCCATGCTCTTTTAAGTATGCCAGCTGGAACGTCTGATAGCGCGGACCAACCCGATGTGTAACTCTGAAGGGCAGGCCCTTTGACACGACTTGTTCAGATTATCCACCCGGACTATGGACGCCGCGTCGCCCTGGTGAATGGCGACGCACTCCATCTTTTGTCCACGTACCGGACGGTGTACGATTTCGCAACCGCAGCGATTGACACCGGCCAGAAACTGCGGGACCTTCTGAGCACCGACCTGTCCGGCATCGTACTGGATTATCACGAGGTCTACGCGCTACGGAGTGCGTGGCGTTTTCTCCCTAGCTTCGATCATCCCGCGCACACCGCGTGCTGTCTAGTTTCGGGATGTGCGAACGCCCACGGCGCTAATAATGGCGCTGCTCCCGCCGCCCCGCCGTGGTTCACGAAAGGCAATGGCATGCACTTGCGTGCGCATGGCGAGCCGCTGATGATTCCAAGCTTCGCGGCCGGTGGCGCCGAGGAAGCGGAATTAGCCGCGGTTTACCTAATCGGGCCGGACGGCGTCCCGCGACGCGTCGGACTGACTCCCGGAAACGAATTCGCGGATCCCGTCATGCCGGTGCAGGACGCGCGATTACTCTCGCGGGCTAAGCTGCGGAACTGCTCCATCGGACCCGAGTTGGCGCTAGATGCGGAATTCCAGGACGTCGCCGGATTGGTAGCCGTAGAGCGAAGTGGAACACCGATTTGGTCTAAAGAAATCCGGACGGGCGAGAAACACACCGCGTTCCGGTTGGAGCAGATCGAGCAGCATCATTTTGAGTTTGAGCCGCACCGGATTCCGGGCGACGTGCATATCCATTTTTTGGGCGGCAGCGTTTCCAGTTACGGAGACGGAGTGGTTCTGAACCAAGGCGATGAGGTCGCGATTCAGTGGGAAGGTTTCGGGCGCCCGCTGCGGAATAAGATCGAATGGGAACCGGCGGCCAGGCACTCCGCGGAATCTTTATAATAGGCGCGTGAAGCTTTGGGCCTTAATCGCCGTCCCTCTCGGCTTACTTGGCGTGTTCACCGCCGCTCTCGCGTGGCAGCAGCCGTGGCGGGAATATCCTGGGCAGGACAACATCGCGATTCCTCCCGATTTCCAGGAGAAGACAGAATGGGCCTTCGCCCGGCTGATGTATCCGCCTTATCCTGGCGCGATTCACGGCCGCGGTCCGCGAGGGTTCAGAGGAGCGGGGGACTGGAGAAATGGCCGGTCCAGTTGGACTACCGATTACACGGCGGCGGACCGCCATGTGGCGGTCGCCTTGCGGCGGCTGACGCGCATTCATGTCCGCTCGGTCGAGCAACCTGTAAATCTGGATGACGGGGACGACGTTTTCAACTACCCGTGGCTCTATGCGGTAGAAGTCGGACACTGGCAGCTCACCGACAGCCAGGTCAAGCAGATGCGCGATTTCCTAGATCGCGGCGGGTTCTTCATGTGCGACGATTTTCATGGCACCGAGGAATGGGATGTGTTCCTGCAGACCATGCAGCGCGTGTTTCCCGACCGCGAGATTGTGGACATTCCGGATAAGGACGCCATCTTCCACACGATCTACGATTTGGATGGCCGGTATCAGGTTCCTGGCGCCCAGTATCTAAGGAGCGGCGTGACTTATGAGTATGACGGGTACAATCCACGCTGGCGCGGCATTTACGATGACAAAGGGCGGCTAGTGGTGGCGATTTGCCACAACATGGACCTGGGCGACGCGTGGGAGTATGCCGACGATCCGCGCTACGACGAGAAGTTCGCCGCCTTGGCCTTCCGCATCGTGTCAAACTACGTCGTTTATTCGATGTCGCATTGACGTTCCTTAAGGAACCTGGCCTGCTGCATGCACGTCTACAGGGCAAAGGTGTGCGTTATGACTAAAACCTGGCTCATGTTGGGAATCTTGACGGCCGGTGCCGTATCCCTTTTGGCGGAGGACAAGACCGCGCAGGCTGATGCGTGGAAGAAGCCTGTCCCGGAATGGACCGTGGATGACGCCCACCAGATCATGACCGACTCGCCTTGGGTCAAGACCACTACGCCCACGATGGAGGGTCGCGCAAATGATAGTCAGCGTCGAGGGAGCAACGGAGGGGGAGGCCGGCGAAGTGGCGGAATCGGAATCGGCGGAGTTGGAATAGGGATACCCGGAATCGGGGGGATCGGACGTCCGGGCGGCG
>Ga0105240_10004949_pt1 | contig 20032 bp, 24 predicted proteins | sample KBSC54metaG_FD_80426 | JGI IMG/M metagenome (GOLD analysis project Ga0105240, IMG submission 80426) | Corn rhizosphere microbial communities from Kellogg Biological Station, Michigan, USA - KBS C5-4 metaG | ecosystem: Host-associated > Plants > Roots > Rhizosphere > Soil | place: Michigan, USA... | reverse complement strand
TTCTTCTTTTACCTGCTTTTTAGCTTCTTTTTCCGCAGTGATGAGGCGCTGCCGCTCCGTTAACCCTCCCAGAATTGCAACCGTCCTGACCATATTTTCACGCTGCTCACGTGTAATATTTACTTCACCGCATATAATGGCATTTAAAGTATCTACAAGGTTTTCCAGCTTGCTTTCTGTCAATTTTAACGTCATTCGGAAATCTCCTTAATCATTATTCTTTTTTAGCCCATTCTGATGCAGGCTACGCCAGCGCCAGGGCTCAGTCTGACCCGGTTCTGACCAGAGTCCGACTGACTGAAGGCGGGCTTCGGCCTCCAGAACAGCGTAGTCTGGCCGGGTGGGTTTTCCGTGGTACCGGTATGCCCAGGCCAGGCCTTTGCGTATCTGTTCGGCATTCACATCCGTCACGCCAATCCACACGGTACCGAGCAGACGTCCATAGCGATCCTTATCACTTCCGGTGACGGTTACATGCCGCTGGGCCACCATTGATGAGAGTTCCTGACGGGAACGCTGGCCAAAGGGCTGACTCTTTTCCGGCGCATCGATGCCGGCCAGACGAATGCGCGTCAGTTGGTTTCCTGGCTCAAGCATCTCAACGGTATCCCCGTCCAGCACGCGCACAATCCGGCCGCTGAAATCTGCACTGGCCGAAAACGCCATAACGATCAGGATCAGAGAGCAAAACTTCCGTTTCATTATTCGTTATCCCAGGTTGTATACATTGCGGTTATTAAGAACGTAAATTTCAACTCGGCTTATCCTCCAACGAGGCTTTTTAAAGGAATACCGAACATTGAATGTAATTTCCTGATCATGGGCAGTGTCAGATTACGTTTACGGTTAAGCACTTCATAGACCCGGTTAGATTTTCCGATTGCCGGCTCAAGATCTTTTACCGTCAGCCCCTGCTGTTCCATCCTGAACTTAATAGCTTCAATCGGGTCCGGCGCTTCGATAGGAAAGTGTTTATTTTCGTATTCATTAATCAGCACACACATGATTTCAAAAAAGTCTCCCTCCGGGGTATCGGCAGGAGGTTCGTTATCAAACATAGGCTCTACGGCGCGTAACGCAGCTTCATAGTCCTGTTCAGTTTTAATTGGTTTAATCTGCATAGGGTTTACTCCAGGCTGACAGTTTCAGCATCTATTTTGTCATATTCTTTATGCGTACCAATGAATTTTATAAACATCCATCCTCGCTGGTATGCAATCGCAACAATTAACCGATAGTCATTTCCCTTAATATTAAAAACCACTCGCCTGTTTTTAAGAATACTGGCACTGCGGTACTGTTCTTTGATTTCTGCCGGGGTTTTCCATTCAGCTTTACTGGCCTCATCTACCCAGGCTTTTAGCGGCTGCTCTGCATCGGGATTCGCCGTCCAGAAATCCCTCAGTGTCTTGATAGCGATTATCTTCATGTCATAATGTTAGTCCCATTTTAGGACTATCTCAAGTTTTTTGTCCCATTATGGGACTTTTATTTTTCTGAAGAGACATACCAGGGGTCAGGGCCGGCTATGCTTGCACTGAGTGATTTGATATTTTTTGTTGTCTGCCAGCAGTCGTGACATGAGCCTAAGGTACACAAGGCTCAGGATACCCCTGGGCCACAAGAGGTATCTATGATGAATTATCAGATGACGCTGAACGAACTCGTTACCACCACAGAACAGGCCAGAGCGAACTACCGCCGTCATGGTACCGATACATCCAAAATGTTCTATGAAGTTTGGTATGTACTGCTGGGAAGGGAGGCTTTCGACCAACAGACGCTGACGCTCAGGTGTCCGCTTGCACTGGAAGAAATGTACCGCCTGGCAATTGACGCGCCGTAGAACTATTAAGTTGCAGTCAGAGCCGCGAAAGCGGCTCTTGAAGATACTTACCTGAACTGCTTTTCTGATGTGCTGATCCCCTCAGCCAATGAGCTCCAGGGCATAATTGATATTGAGGCCTGTCATATTGGTATTGAGGGCCTTCATCATGTCTGCACTCGTATACTTGACATTACCCTTCAGGCTTCCCTGATAGCCTTTTGACGTGACCACTGCCAGTTGTTCCGGATTGCAGAGGGCTTTCATGCCTGCGAGCAGGTCTGACTCAACGGCACGCAGATAAAGCGGGGAGGCCGCCACCACAAACCGATCGTCAGGCCTTGCCTGCATCAGCGCCTTCAGGGAGGTACACCGTCGTTCCGAAGGTGGACGCGTTGTCAGCCTTTCCCAGTAAGTGCGATGGCAGAACGGCATCGTGGAGAACGTCGCTTCATACGGGACCACGGGATCAGAGACATGAAGTAGCCCCAGGCCTGCGGATAAAATCCACATCTCAGCACCACTACGCGCTGCAGCTGCAGCTGCCCTGCTCCAGTGCTGGCCTGTATATAGCTCGCCGGCGGTCATGGGGGGCGATCCGCGACGGGCCTGCGCCAGTCTTTCCGTCCAGAGCCTGTAAGCTCCCTCCACGTCACGTTCATCCGGGAAGACCGCATCACCTGCAGCCACAGTTTTGCGGCGCGTGCAGGTGACGATGAGATGGACGTCAGGTCGCGTTTTATAACAGACAGACATTATTTTCGAGCCGGTTTACGAAGCTTCTGAAGGAGTAAAATTTCCCTGTCATCCAACTCATCCCCATGTTTCAGCTTTTTAAATATAATTTTGTATCTCTTCGCTCTTCTCCATGTATGAATACTGACCAGCATTGCGGTTAATGCAATTATGATGGCAATAATTGATACATAAATAGATGTATTTTCTGGCAATTTTCTATTCCTCATGCGGACGAGGGAATGAAGACGTACCGGCCACTGCTCCGGCGTCGTTCCACACAATCACCCTGGCCAGATGGTCCGCCACCTCCTGCCCTGTGTAACCGGCCAGGATCGCCAGAGCCCTGGAGCCTGCGTCACGGGACTGCGGACTCCGGAACCCGAATGCGTCCGTCATCAGGAGCCACTGCAGACGTTCCGTCCAGCGCTCGCCGGGTTTGCGGACCGGCGAAAACACAATCTCCGTCAGCTGCCCGCGGTTGCAGTACAGCTGTCGCCGTTCCAGCTCATCCAGAAGGCAGTTCAGTTCGCGCCGGTCAGCGTCTTCCTGACTCATCTGAGCCCAGCGGATGCGGTGCAGCCGCAGCTCCTGCGCCTGGTCGCCCGTGAACCCCGCGCGGGCCAGCAGGTCAGCCAGCGCGGCCTGCGTGTCTTCTTCATACCCGGCAGCCGTGAGCGGGAACGCCTCCGGACTGTCGCGCAGAACGTGCAGAAACCGCGCCGGTGCCGGCAGCGCTCGGAGGGCTTCCTCAGGGCTCATCACGGCAAGGCGAATATCCTCAGTCAGCCCGGTGATCCCCAGCGCCTGCAGCGCGGTGTCCAGCTGGCGGTACCAGGTGCCGGTCAGGTCCGCCGGCGCGGTACCGTCCGGTGTACCCTCCTCCGGCGCGGCGCTCTCATTGATCTGCACCCGGACCGCAATCCCCGCCTCATGGCAGGCCTGCAGCCAGGCGGCGACCTGCAGGGGATCGCCTTCCAGGCGCGTCAGCTGCCCGGCCGTGTTCCACAGCTGCAGGCAGGTGATGCCGTCGAGACGGATCACGTAGTCGCCCCGGCACGCCAGGTACCAGCAACCGTTCAGCTCCACCGGCCGGTCGTCAGCTTCCTCTGCCTGGCTGCGCGGGACCAGGGGCAGAACCCGGACCGCCGTCGCGCGCTGCTCCGCCAGGACGCGCGCCTGTTCGTCAGCGAGTAGCGGGGCGGCCAGTGCACGGCCGGCGTCCGTCAGCTCAACGGCCAGCTGCATGTTCGGGGCGCGCAGGGTGCGCAGCCAGCCCGCGGCTTCCATGCGCCGGCAGGAGGCGCGGAGGTTCGTTCCGTACACCGGGGCGTCCCCGCCCTGCTCCAGCACCCGCTCAATATCCCGCGTAGCCACCGGTCCGGGACGTTTCGCATCAAGGGCGGCCAGCACAATCAGCACCCGCCGCTGCAGGGGGGACGGGCGGCGTGTTTTCACACCGGTCATTAATGCAGCCTCATGGTCTGGTTTCCTGCAACGATCAGCATCAGACGTTCCCTGTCCGCGTCGATGACCTCCCGGGGGGCTTTTGCCGCGACGGCCAGACTGGACCAGAGTGATAACACGGCATACGCCTTTGCCTGCTCGAGTGCGAGGCCAATGCCGTCAAGGATCTCCGTTCTGGCCAGATGCTTTCTGATAGCGGCTTCACATTCACCTGTCAGGATTTCATAGGGGAGTGAAGTGTTCTGTTCTCGTTCCATCCTGCACGCTCCGTCTGATAATGTCTGGTTAAGTGAAAATTCATATCATGAATGATTTTAAACTGATCAAGTAAATATAATATCAAATATGATTTCAATGAATAACAACAAATACCATATCTAGTATGATTTTGTGCTTCTTGTTTATTATCATATACTATACGGGTTTCCCGCCGCGCAGATCCGAAAACTCCCGAAGTCGGATGCTGAGCCACGGGGCAGGCAGACTTCCGTCCTGTCTTGTCACCGCAGAAAAGGCATAAAAAAAACCGCCGGGAAGGCGGTCTGTATGCAGCTGACTGGCTGGATCACAAGGTGGCGAATCACGCCGCCAACTGAATAACCCCCCCGTCAATACGGCTCTCGCTGTACGCTTACGAGCAGTGGAAGAGCTTTTACATACGAAAAACGTCCATGGTATTACACACCGATAACACCAATGCCGGCCGATAAGAATCAGCGCTCTTGTGCCGCAGGAAAAAAAACGTCATTCCTGTGCAGGGCTCTGCACAGCGTACAGGCCCGCTACTATGGGTACAGGATTCTTCTCAGCCCTAATCTACTGGCGCAGCTGACTTTTCCATATCGCAGCGTTCAGCATTTTTTTTAAAGTACAGATGAACATTAAGGGCAAGCAGAAGCAAAAGCAGGGCGGTATCAGCAGATAAAACCCAGGCAATCTCACCGGACTGCAACGCTGTACCTATAGTGGTCATCCCGAAGAATGTCACCACTGAACGCGGAACACGGAATGCAGCCATGGTCTGGCCATATTCACCTTCATGACTTGCAGCCCTGACCTGACCGGCAATAAAAATTGACCACCATACACCAGTGAGTTCAAGGCACAGGGCAAGAGAGGGGAGAAACCACGGCTTTCTGTCATAGTCCCAGAAAGTAAGTAAGGCCGCTGCCGAAAAAATAAACAAAAAGGTGCAAAGAAAAAAACGCCACCGGAAGTTAACCGTAGTTTGCCCCACCGAGCGGGGATAAAGCCACGAAGCCAGGCTGTCAAGGACGCCGCTGATTGCTCCCAGAATAAAAACAGCAGCAAACGGTGTGGTACCTAATGAAAACGCAATCACGTCAAAATTGGTATTAAACGACGTCTCCGTAAACGCCATCACGCACATAGCCAGCGCAAGAAACCAGTTTCGTTTAAGACACCGGAAGGTCTGACGATAAATACCGGCGAAGTCTCTTTTTTCCGTTTCAGGGACATCCTCATCCGGACCGGCGCAGGTCTTACCGCGGATCAGGGGAAGAAGTGTAAGGGCCGAAATGAGGAAACAGCCGGCGGCCACACTGAAAAACAGGGAGGGTGAATAGCGGTCATACAAGGCGGCCAGTACCAATCCGGTGACGAAAACGGCGATCCCGCTGATATATGACGCCACGGCCACACTCGTTTCATAATCCCTGTGAAGTTCAGGCAGCAGATACTGATTAACGATAATCGACGCAAAATTTACGGTGAGGGAAAGGGATATAACCAGTACTGGTGTGACGACGGGTCTGAAATGCGACTGATTTCCGAAAACGAAAACCAGAAAGCCACAACACGCCTGCGCAGTCATCAGCCAGAAGAACCGGTGACGGCTCCGATCGATGAGCCGCCCGGCCAGAGGCCCCCACACCAGGCTTGACAGCGCAGTTGAACCTATCAGCACTGAAATAACAAGCGGGTCGGTTTTTATTTTAACAAGATAGAAGGAAAAAAAACCCAGATAAAGGCAGAAGCCGAATGTGGACAACAGTATGAAAAGACACAGCGTAAGCTGCCGGTAGCTCTTAATCATGCACATCTTCCCCATACAGAAAAGCATACTCCATCACCCGCTTTCTCCCGGCATGCTCAGCGGCGCGTATTGAAGGAAGGTTACTGCTTTCGATGGTTCCCCATAGCGATGCCGGTGTGCGGGGCGTGCTGAGAAAAGAAAGTAAAGCCTGTTGAGCGGAACCCGCAATATGCTTTCCGCGAAAGCGCGGAATAACGATCTCCTCGGTGATCCACTGTCCGGATATAAAAGCCCTGCGCGCGTTATCACAGATGATAAAACCGGCACGCAACCCCTCATAAACTATGATGAACAGGTTTCCGTCCTTAATGGCATCGCGAATGTCTTCTTCATCTGCAGGAACCACCTTATCCTTCAGGAAAGGATTGCTGGAATAAGTCTCGGCATAGGCAAGTTCCAGAGCCTGAAGGCACCACTCAGCTGACTGCTGGCAGGCACGCTCAATGCGGACAGTATGGCCGCTGATTACAGCTCCTTTTTTTTCATCCACGCTGCCGCCGACATAGAAAAACTGGTCGGCACAACCGCGCGTATCCTCAGATACGGGTCGGAGAACGCGGACTGAACGTGCGCCCATGGGATGCCATACGTCCAGTATTGAGGCCATTGCCCGCCGGGTCAGAGGAGCAGAGCTGGCGACCAGATCAATGAACGGCTTCTTCAAATCGCCGCCTCTGTATCTGGGTCCGGTGAGGTAGTCATTACCGTCGCAGGAAATGATTTTCTGAAGAAAAAAATCCTGAGGCAGACCGGTTTCCCGGAAAGGGAAATTTGATGAAAAATTGCTGTCCTCACACCAGAGCAGCTGTTCATCAATATAGTCTTTCATGCCGTTCCTGAGTAACCATGAGTCAACAGGCAGCCTGCTGAACTGCTCAAGCATATAATCAAGCATTAACTTGTTCCTTTTATTTCAACGGGGGCAGCCCCAATTACCACTGGGATACCTGTTTTATAGAAAGATAGAATGATGTTGATGACGTCTTTTCGGTCAGCACCGGGCCGGACAGAGAAATTATTGAGGCTCCGGCGTTCAAAGATGTGATGAAAGACTTCTTTCGTTAATTCAAGGGCATTTTCCTTATAAGTGAACCGGATGTAAGAATTCCCCTCATCCGGTAAAACATCCTGACCCGTATGCAATACCGGTTCAGTTCCCCCGAGCAGATTGCCCATACTCCGGAAAAATTCCACCGCTGAGATATCGCCGGCGTGATCTTCCACACACGCGGGTTCAGGGAAAACAGGGAAAGAGGAAACTCCGTAAACGAGCCCCACCGTCAGGTGCAGCGACTGGTGTCCGTCTTCCGTTACCGGATTATGAAGCGTCCCTTTCCGGACGAAGAGAATATCGCCTGCTTTTAGCGTGATGTCTTCGTGTTCAAACTTCCATTTTTTCTTACCCGCGAGCTGCACGATGACCACATCGTGGTCATCAGTATGCGCACCGGCACCGGTGCTGTCAGCGGGCGACCAGTAAATATTGTAATGCGAAAGGATCCCTTTTTTATCAGCCAGATAAGTGTACAGAGAAAAGTATTCCGGCATCCTTTTCTCGAGGTGGTTGAATACGATTGTCCGCTTACGCAGCAGCATAAGGGCCATCGTGTAAAATCCCAGTATTCCGCCAGTACACGTCTCACTGGCAGGATAGTAGACATCACCACAGCAGAGCAATTTGATGTCTTTTTCAGGATGACGGATCCCCCGAAAAAGACGGTGAAGTGAGTAATTAAATAAAGTCTCTGAGAAGGAGGCATTTCCCTCTGACAATACGAAGTCCTTTTTAAAAGGTTCAGTGTCTGTCAGCAGAGTTATCAGCTCTTTCATCGGAAAGGTAATCATACCAGCACTCCGGTGCGAATCAGTTGCGTGATTACCTGAGTGAAAACATCTTTAGTGTCAGTATCACGGAATTCATAGCTGAAGCCATGTCTGGCCATCTCATTTTTAAGATCAAACACTTTGTCCGCTACTTCATTTTTGACCAAAAAATCTTTTCCACGAAGGTATATGCGCGTTGAGCCGGCTTCCGTTTCCCCGAAGACGATGTCACCATGATATTTATAAGACCTGTTACCGGTTATTCGGGGGGGGGAAGTATATTTGAAAAAACTGTTACTTTTCAGCCGACTTATAATCCGTGCCAGACCTTTCTGTGCAATATCATCAATGTTGTTTTTTCCTGAGTTAGGAGGGATAATGGCTGTAATAATATCCTCAACGTCAGCTTCAGCCATCAGAGGTAGTGTAATATACGGATCCTCGTTATTATGGACATCCAGGAAATCTGACAAAAAGGAAGTCAGTAACTGTGACCTTTTCATTTCATAAGGAGCAATACCTAGCGTGACAGAAAATTCCGGGTTTTCCAGAACATGATACCAGTTCTGAGGAATAAACAATGCATCCCCCGGGTGCAGAGTGACCTCCGTCGCCCAAGAGAGAGTTTCCTTCAGATTAAAGGAGTCAGACTTCACAATCGGCGCAATGTCTTTTATGGACGGATCCCATACCCAAGCTTTTTTGATTCCGGGGCCGAGGTGATAAAGAAACGTATGCTCCTGATCTTTGTGAATACCAAAAGGTGTCAGGCTGTATCGCCCCATGAAGCTGTAAACATCAATCCCCTGACTCGGAATACCGTATTTTTTTACCCATTGTTTATTGAAATCCTGGTTAATCTTCTGAGCCAAAGAATCTGACCATCCGTTCAGCCCGTTAATAACGGCACAAAAGCTGGAGGCACCAGTTATTCTCTCAAGCCATTCACTGAGGCTTTCGTCTTCGCGAGGGGGATGATTTGACACGCTATAACCAAAGTCATCCCGCGTACCATTATTGATAAATACACGGGCATTGAGCAGGCTTTCTGAAACACTTCTTCTTTTACGGATAATATGCTCTATATCGGCAAGCAGCGCGCCAGGATCAGTCAGGACTCCCGACTGATGGTAGAATACATTAATATTAAATTCTGTCAGATGACCAGTTAACATGTTTACACACATCTTTACCTCCTGATTGATCAGCTGATAATGAGAGAAATTATTTTATCCAGCAAGGGCATTTCATGGTTAAATGGGTTCCCTTTTTTATCAAAACCACATGTGAACTCCATGATATCGGCACCCACGACGGAAAGGCATGAATTCTTAATCAGGCTCAGAATATCTGTTATATTTTCCTCATTCATCCCCTCATCCAGCGGTGTCGTGACATGCGGAAAAACATCAGGATCCAGCACGTCTGCATCAAAACTTATATAGACGTTTTTCCCCTTGATTAACGATGCAAGCCTTAATTTATCGTCAGTGCTCATTACTGCACTAAACTGATTAATGGACGAGGAAACAAGGTAATCCATTGGATATCTGGTTGTTTTCTCTCTGACACCAATCTGTATCACTGACCTGATTGCATTGTCAGTAATGAGTCTTGAAACAAAATTTGCATGGTAAAGAGGGGCGTTTAACTTATCCGCGCTTGTATTGATATCCGAATGCGCATCTAGTTGTATCAGCACGAGTTCAGGGATAAACCGCGCAATCTCTGCCACTGCAAAATAAGTCAGCGAGTGATCGCCACCGAACATCATCGCTTTATTGTTTTTCGCTCTGATTTTGCCGACGACATGCTGAATTTTCTTTCCGAAGCTGTATATATTATCAGTTGTATTATATGCGATGTCGCCAACATCCCTCATTTTTGCGTGGTTTTGTCCTAATTTACGGTATATATAGGGGCCATGAGCCGGCGATCTGGGGGGATCTAATGCGAAATCTGCCGGCGCGCCAAAAAAGCACCACTGCTCCTGCGGGGTATCAGGTATGGATAATGCCACCTTCTGCATTCGCGCAGGGTTATACAAAATACCGTCTTTTAATAACTCATCATCCTTCCGGGAGATTAGTATGTCGTAAAAGTACAAAAGCGAAGCGATTTCTTTAAGCTGCGCATTGTCTGTAGAAAGCAAATCTTCGAGGCTTATATCCTGTTCTGTTATTTTTCTTAAAAGCTGATAAAGCTTACCGCTGACCGCCACACTGACTCTTCTTTCATTAAGCATGAGCTCAACTTTACCACCTTCTTCGGTGATGACGGCATTTCTGTTTATGACAACATCATCTTCATGCATATTTCACCTCTCCATGAATACAAAATAATTAACTCATATTCAGGGATTTTCAACTTTCTTCTTCAGAAGATTAATTTTTTTAAAAAATAACCAATAACAATATGATTTACCTAGGAAAATATGCCACCCTACCCCGCGGAAATGGTTCAAATCTATCAACATAGATTTAATTGAATCATGTCAACTATTAAAAATGAGGGCATAAAATTCCCGGGGCTGCATATCTTCGCATTCAATTGAAAAGAAATGAAATTTTCTTTTCAATGTTATTTTTGATGTTAAAGAAAATTTTTTCACAAGTTTATGAGTTGACTTCCTTTAGGTTCAATACAAGAATCATTCTGCCAGGAGTTACTGGCTGTTTGACCAACTTTAAATATTGGAGGTATATATGTCCTTGAATAAATACGGTGAGTCACAAAAAGATAATTTGAGTAAGATCGCGGCTGACCTGTCAGCTTTCAGCCACGATGATGTCATTGTGGAAGTAAAAAAAGACAGTGATAATCATATCGATATCGGCGGTGGTGGATTAGGCCGTGATCGCCGCGATACTGGTCACTGATAATTAAACATGCAGCAGCCACCGGGCTGCTGCATGTTTATCAGGGCAACCAGTTCACTGGTCCGGATAAAATTGCCAATCAGATCGCCAAATGTTGCCGTCAGAAATTCCTGCACAAAATCACTCTTTGATTTGTCGGCGGCTTCAGCCTGCCTCGTGATAGCTTCATCCACATCAGCTGGCACATTACGCACCGTAATGGTGTTAAACAACTCAGAGAGGTCTTTTGATTTCGCATCTTTCATTACTGGCATCCTGTTAACGACCTATGACTGCAATCTGGTTCCGTAATCTCACATGCATAGATGTGATGCAATATTTTATTTCTGAGCTTTTCAGGCTGAATCTGATGCAGATGATAAATTATGATTCAATCGTCACTCTCTTCATTTTGCAGAGAACCGAAAAAAGGTAATGTCGGATCTGGACTGGTTAATCGCATGGAAGATTGAAGGAGATACGGCAGGAAGGAATTCAAAGCGAACTCCAGGTGGCTTTGAACTCACAGCACGAAGCGGACGATGGAGATCTGGTCAGTGTTCTACGCAGATAAGTAAAAGCCGTACAGGCGGCTTTTACTTAATACTGATGTGACCTCATGAATGGACAAGGATTCAGCTTTCTTTAACCACAAACAGTGTCCTTGCATGTTTGCCCTCTGAGAGAAGCTTATTTCTGCAGGAGACCATCAGGTTCCATTCATCATTAATAGACTGAAGCGTTTTCTCCATTTCAGCGAGATGCTCACTCCTGAAAGGCAGATGAAAATCCACTCTCCTTTTAATCTTTTGCTCATAGACCCCAAAATCCTTTCTCAGAAGCGACACCAGGATTTCTCCCTGCTGAACCATACTGTCCAGCGCAATCATCATCTCTGCCAGAGCGGCTTTTTTGCCTTCAGCGGCATAAATCCCGTAGGTTTCCATCCTGAATGACAGTGACCGGCTGTTTCTCAGCCATATGCTGTGATGGCCATGCAAGGCGAGCAGCTGATCTAGTTTTTGCCTGAAAAGAGTTAGTTTATCGTCTGTATGCGCTTCGCCATGAAGCTGCCGGCAGACCACAAAGGCTTCCTGAGCGCGCACAGTGTATTCATTGTCGATCCCGAGGTGAATGACATTCTCATTGATGAGAGCGATGGCCAGCCGATAACCTTCCTGTGCGAAAAATTCGGATAAAAATTTCCGGGCAGCGCGCCACGCACCGACAGCCGCTGCGGCCATCGCGATATTGGCGAAGGCGATGATCCAGTTGCTCACATCGCTTGTTTTCGCCGTGCCGTTAAAGACTATCAGCAGGATCAGCACCACAATAAACAGCACAAAACCGGTTCGCAGCCAGCGGTCAGTACGACTTTCCTTCTGCATTTCAGGCTCCTCAAAGATCGCCGTACAGGCTGCGCAGGCCGTTCAGGGCCTCCGCCAGAGTGCCCTCAGCACATCGGGTGCTGAGCTCCTTCACCAGTATCTCAAAAGCCTCCGCCGGCATAAAAATGCGTAACCCGTCAATCCCGAAGAACCCTTCCTTCGTGACGTGCCCGGGCGGGGAGAACATCACGCGCTCACCCTGATGGCCGTGCGCCAGGGCTTCAGGGTGGCGGGCATACAGTGAGAACAGGCCCAACAGTTCGGAGAACACTTCCCAGCCGTACGGCACCACGAAGTCCTGGCCGGTGATCAGCAGGTGCAGCCGCGGTGTCTCATACCAGGCGCCCGGGCGGGCGCCGGGGTGCTGCCCGTCGATGCGGATCTCGAGGCGCAGCGTACCGGCCTCAATGGTTTCAGACACGGCAGGAATGACCGGGCGAACCTCATCCGCCAGCTGGCGGGCCTCTTCCTCACTCCAGCCCTGCCCCCGCAGCGCCAGCGGAAAAATAGCCTTAAGCCGCGACAGGGTGAATATTGCTGCCAGCGCCTCATCCGGGAAAGTGGTCAGATCAAAACTGCGCGCGGCCAGCGGCCGCAGCAGGCGTTCGGCATAATCCTGATTAATGACCGGACGCAGCTGTGCCAGAAACGCTACGTATTCAGCGTCCGGTGCCTCGCCGGTAAGATGATAAATGCCCTGCAGGTACGGCAGATCCACCGGCATGTCATGCGCAACCTGCCAGGCCAGAAGCTCACCGGCGATCGTAAGGAGCGTCTGCAGCGCCGGCTGAGAGACCAGCCGGTTGCGACCGTTCACATATCCCTCCTGGGCAAGCCCGAGCAGGAGACGCAGTTCGTCACGCGTGACCGGGGCTACGCCGAAGGTCTGGCCAAGAATAATTTTGCGGTACATTTCGCGAATGGCACCCTCACGATCAGCCATCAGGGCCAGATAGCTGTCATCCGGCGCGGGGGTTTTCAGGGCGGTGTCCAGAAAACGTTCAGCAAGGGCATTGACGGAGGTATTTTCGTGGCCGGCACGAATTTTCAGCGCCTCGATCAGTTTTTTGTGAAAGCGCAGGGTCAGCTGACTCAGCATGGGGGTCTCCTGTCAGGATGGCTGTATTACCTGAATACAGTTTCAGTAAGTAAAATGAACAGAGCTGAAGTAAATCATGTAATGATTATGCGGTCAATTTTATGACATGATGTCATTTTGTTGGGTGCGTTTCATGAGCAGTCTCTCCTTTTCACCGTAGATCCGAAAACCCCAAGTTCCGGATCTTCTTTCCTGCCCTCAGCGCGCAGCGGCGCACTGACACAAGATGTAGCGGTGTCAGCAGCTGATAATGACGCTATATGTTGTGTTCCTGCCCTGCCCCTCGACCGCCCGCTCACCCCCATAAAAGGGCGCTTCGCTTATTCCCTGACCGTGGTACACTTCCGGAAAGTTGTGATACGAAAGAAAATCGGATCTGCCGGAAACAGCGCTCCGGTAATTTAACATCGTGTCTATATTCCTGCTTATTATAAGCCTGGAAATTATAACAGCATGGAAAAATCACCCACGTGACAGACTCAGGGTTATGCTTAGCCGATTATGCTGCACGTCATAATTGCTCTGAGTCACTATTTCACAACAAAAAGGAAGGCATGAATGAACCCGAACAGAAAGCCGCCACAAAAATTCGACAACATGTGGGATTTAATTACTGAACTAAACGCTGCAGGTCATCCTGATGAAAACCTCTGGTACAAAGGTGATTTTCGTGCCGGAGAGGAACTGATCTTTTCACCCAGATATTTTCTATCAGCAGCCTGCCGTTTAATCGGGCAACGCAACAGTGACGGTAAATGGACAACGCTATACGGATACGACGATCCTGTATCACCAGGAGGGCCTGTTCCTGCAGGCGCTCATAACCTGGAAGAAAAGAAAGACACACTGGAGTTGTTTGTCCATAAAGGTGATGGTCCCGTCCTGGCTAACGAATGACCATTAACTCTCAAAGGCGGGATTTATTAATAAAGGAACAGATATGGCTGACTGGTTTATTGCCACTGAAGGTGTGAAAGTCATGAAGGACAGTGCCAGTCTGGCACCTCAAATCATCACGGCCGTAACGTCGATTGGCGCGGCCCTCGGAGGCGTCGCACTGACGCATTACTACACCCGAAAGCGTGAGGAAAGAGCGGCAGAAGCGAAACAGGCCAGCGAACGGCTTTTTATTGCCACAGAGCTGGTCTTTTTGCTAGAGAGGTTTGCTGAAGGCTGCACCAAAGTGGCAACTGATGACGGAGAACGAGACAAGCAGGATTTCATGCGGGCAACCCAGACCCGCCCGGAGTTAGATTTAAAGGTGATCACCGGCGACTGGCGTGCTCTTGATCCTGGTCTTACTTACGCTATCCGTGAACTGCCTGTTCTGAAGGAATGGAGTGACAGAGAGATCGCGGGCATGGAGGAAAGTGAAGGTCCACCGGACTATACCAATACAATTTTGGAACGAAAGTATCTGTATGCCCGTCTTGGTCTTAAGGCCATTCTGCAGGCCAGGAGACTGCGAAAACTGGCCTGTCTTCCTGGTACCCGACTTGATGCAACGAAGTGGTCCGCGCAGCCCGTTCTCTGGCGGGTGTGGCGTAATGAGCGTAAACGTCGGGCTCAGATGCATATTTTGAGACAACGGGAACTGGCTACATTCCATATCATTATGCAGCAACGCATTCAGGCTAACAGACATTCAGGGGCACAGGAATGAACTTACCCGCAACTGTAGCGCATTACTCTCCTGCTCAACTTCCTGTCGCTATTGATTACCCTGCTGCGCTGGCCCTTCGCCAGATGGCTCTAGTACAGGACGAACTGCCAAAATATCTGCTGGCGCCGGAAGTCAGCGCCCTGCTCCATTACGTACCGGATCTGCATCGCAGGATGCTGCTGGCCACCCTGTGGAACACCGGCGCGCGCATTAACGAGGCGCTGGCGCTGACCCGGAGTGATTTTTCTCTGGCGCCGCCCTACCCGTTCGTGCAACTGGCCACACTCAAGCAGCGGGCGGAGAAAGCGGCCCGAACGGCCGGCCGCTCGCCTGCCGGCAGTCAGGCGCATCGCCTGGTTCCGCTTTCCGATGCGAACTATGTCAGCCAGCTGGAGATGATGGTGGCCACGCTGAAAATACCTCTTGAACGACGTAACAAGCGAAGCGGCAGAACCGAGAAGGCGCGTATCTGGGAGATTACCGATCGGACGGTCCGCACCTGGCTCAGCGAAGCGGTTGAAACGGCTGCGGCCGATGGAGTGACGTTCTCCGTGCCGGTGACCCCGCACACATTCCGCCATTCCTACGCGATGCACATGCTATACGCAGGCATACCGCTGAAGGTGCTGCAGAGTTTAATGGGACATAAGAGCATCAGCTCGACGGAGGTGTATACGAAGGTGTTTGCGCTGGACGTGGCAGCACGGCACCGGGTGCAGTTCCAGATGCCGGGCGATGAGGCGGTATCGTTGCTAAAAAATAGATGACTAAGATAGCAAGGTAACAAGATGGTAAGTTACTATCTTACTATCTTGTTACCTTGCTATCCTATTAACTTATTAATCCTAATTCTTTGAATTATCAAGTTAACAAGTTAACAAGTTAACAAGTTAACAAGTTAACAAGTTAACAAGTTAACAAGTTAATATTATTTTAACCTAGATTTTTCAATCAGTTGAGAGATTTCTTCTCGTGATAAATTTTCTAATGCCATCACTGCAGCTCTAACTACATCGGATCTATTTACTCTCCTGTTCCCTGATAACATCTCTTCCTTTATGACATTATCAATTGAGTTAAGATTCTCTTCAGCAAGAGAGATACTGACTGGTTTTGCTTTACTAGTCGTAGGTTTAGTACTTGGTTCATCTGGTTTTTTTGCATTGAGACCAGCAGTGCCTCCGTTTATAAACGAAGCTTCGTCCTTTGGCGGTGTATGTGCTCTATTCCTCACAGAATGATCTCCTTAACCAGAGCTTCAATTTCTTCTTGGGCTTTGATGTTCTGTGTTTCAAAAATAGTCATTGATTCGGCCCAGGCATCCCTGTGAGCTTTTCTGTCACATACGCGAGCATTAGACAGATTCATTTCCGGAAAATCTTTGAGAACATCCGCTGCCTGATTAGCTTCATTAACGAACATGTTAGTTGGTGTCATATTCAACACTAAATACCCACGTACAGACTCGTTGAAATCTTTAGCAGCAGTAAAAACAGAGCATGTATGTGGTACGACATCCAAATCCATTTGGGATGGTCGTAAAGGGGAAATAAACACATCTGCAGCCATTAATCCGCTTCGCATCTCTGCACTGTCACGGCCAGCACAATCGGCGATTACAAAGTCATAAGATTTTTCATGCTCTTTTAGCATGGCTTTGATGTTGCCGGACGCTCCAGTCACAGGCATATGAGGCAAGTTCTCTGGTCGATTGTTATACCAGGTCAGTACTGATTTTTGATCGTCGGCATCTACAATGATAACTCGCTTTCCTAGTGCCATAAGATATGCAGCGATGGAAACTGCGAGCGTACTTTTACCTACTCCACCTTTTTGACTACCAAGAACAATGATCATATTCCGCACACCTTGTTTGTTATCTTATTAAGATATTACGATAACAATAATTAATTCTCAATATGCTTCGGCGTTTAAATTTTGTTATCATGTTAACTTATGATGTTAATAATTTCATTAAATTCAATACTATATGAATAGCTTCAAAGATATTAACATCTTAACAAGATGTTATGATGCAAAGATAACATCTTGTTATTATTATCACTTTTTTGAGTGAAGGAGTAAATCAATGGACCTAGTGTGGAAAAAAAATCCAAGGGGAAGGCTTGAAAGGAAACTGAATCTGGCAGAGAGAGAGGCATTGCTGCATGTTTTCAGCAACGGTCGAAAACCCGCTCAGGCTGATTTACGCATAGCAAATTCTGTGCTTGAAGAAATGGACCGCCGTAAGTTGTGGTTAAAATGTGATTGCGTCGAACATGACCCGAACATTGAAGGTCCTTTTAACTGCGAGGTTAACGTTGCCAGGTTACGCCACGTCAAGACGACAAGACAGCATGATGAACAGTGCCCTTTGTTCAGGCTAAAGAAAAGTAAGGATGCTGATAACACTATCACTGAAGGAAAAACCAGCCCACTAAACCCGGTAGGTGGAAACGACTGGTTACCAGTAAAGAAGAAAGAAACCAGAATCACCTCTGTGGAAGGGCCGGTTGTGCCCCGAAAGCGTCGACGCAAAACGCTTAAGCCCATTCCTGCTCTGGGCCGAAAATTGCTGACACTCATTCAGGCAGCCGGCCTGAATCAAATTGAACTGGTTCCAGAGTTTCAAAGTCCGGGTCTTGTCGGTTCAATCAACAGAATAAAAGAAGTGCTGGATGAATATTCAATGGGCAATGGAACACTGCTGAATATGCTGTTCAGCTGCGCGCCCTGGCTGTCCCCCGAACGGATTAACGACTTGTTGACCCAACTGGAAGTTTCTCTGGGAAAAGATAGCAGTGATAAGGAGGCATGCGTGTATATCATTGGTATTGCGACCGATGCCAATCGAGAAGAAGTAACCTTCACCGTTCGGGGTAATACTTTTATCCATAGGCCTGAAGCCCGCGTCAGCATCAATGGTGAAAGCACATACAACGCTGGCAGCCGGGCACCTTACTGGGCAATACTGGAATATCGTAGAGGAAGAGATGGGAAAGTTTACTGCCATGAAGGCTATGCGCATGCCGCGTATACGCTTGATAATCCGGTGCCAGTCGATAGCAATAAAGAGCGCGACACTCTTAAGGTAATAATAAACGCCAGCAGCTATGCAGGCCGTCAGGCCAATCATCCGGAGGCGATCAGCCTCAGCAAGCCACTCTTCACGTCGAAAAGCATTTTGAATGGGGTTGAAGAGGTTATTCATCCTGATTTCTTACTGAATGTGGTACCGAGAAAAGAAAATACAGTTACCACTTTTATCATTGAAACAATGGGCTCTGAATCCGAGGAATATGTTGCGCGAAAACAACAAACACATAGCTGGATGGAGCAGGAGGGCGTGCTCTTAACAGATCCTCCGGGCTGGCCAGAACCTTCAGACAGGACATTTAACAGCTTCTTGCTTAAACACATTTTTAGTGCAGGAAAAATGCACCAGTAGTTACAGGTAGAGGCGTTGAATTCAAACAGTGACAACAAACCCTCAGCCTCAAGTGGAGTGCATTATCCGTAGTGTGACAAACTACCCTCAAAGCTGAGGGGATATGTGACAAGCTGCACTGAGGTAACTGTGACAAATTGCCCTCATTAAGTGTTTTTAAATCACAAAATGGGCACCATTTAGTACCTGAAAACCAGCGTGGGCAAAGGAAGATGGTCTGTACTGTGACAAATCACCCTCATATCTTTAATTCTGGTGTGACATACCGCCCTCTGAACTGTGACATATAACCCTCATACTTACACAGGTTGAATAGAGGTTATGTCACTGAATGAAAAGACTATATGCGTTGTCTGACGGCCTTTCTTTTTCTCGATATAAGAAAGACGCATTGGCGTTCTGCTGTTGATCTCATCGACGCTCGCCTGCAGAAAGCGACGGCGGAAGTCTGGCATACGCTGATAGCTCTGGGGGAGCTGGTAGCGTTCCATGATCCATTCTATTTTGAGGGACACAACGCCCGAGCCATCTGGTTTACGGTACTGGCAAAGAGACTCGTAAAGACGCATGGCATAAGGATTGGTAATTTCTTTCGTTTCACTGAGCCGAAACTGTGTAAAACGGTTCTGAAGACCAATGAAGAAAGGAATTAAATACGGGTTAATATGTACGCTGTACAGACCTCTGGAAGGGCTGTGTGCACGTTTGATAAACCAAGGAAAAGATTCATATCCCTTTTCTTCCCCTGCATCTTCTTCAGGGCGATAGAAGACAACTTCCTTGCCCGCGAACCCCTTTAGCGCCTGACGGATATCTTTACTGGCCTCGGCCGATGTCAGTCCAAAGGTCTCCGCGTATTTGGCAACCTGTATTTCACAGATGCCATCATGTTCCTGAAGTGTGCCATCAGATTTTCTAATCTGGTCCACAAAGAGATAAAGCATACGCTTCTGGTCTCGGGAGAGACTGTATGCCGCTTCAGTCAGTTCATTTGACTGGACAATTCGCGGGCTATTCTTACGTTTTTTATGGTTGATAACCGCAACTTCCGTCATGACAGATCCGTGTAAAGTGTGACAGATTTTTAGATTGTCACACTAAATGAAAAAGAGTCAACAGGTAGGGATAACTTTGTGAGATACAGCAGTTTATGAGGGCAATTTGTCACGGGGTTAAGGGCGATTTGTCACAGATACAGAGGCGGATTGAGGGTGATTTGTCACACTCAAAGGGCAAATTGTCACACAGATCCTTCTGAAGTCCGCATGGTTAAAGGGCTGGAAGGCACTCTAAAAAGAAAGATCTAAAAAAAATTAAAAAAGATCTTATAAAAATATGCCAGTAGATAAGTGGATAAACTGAGTGAGCTGACCGTTAAATTCCAAGCGTAAGCAGAATATATCCGTGTAGTTCCCTGGTGCTTCCTCGCTCACTCGCGGGCTTCGCCCTGTCGTTCGGCTGCGGCGAGCACTACCGGCTCTCTCTGAAAGGAGAAATTTAACTGATCCTCGCTATGGGGATATCTTTCCAGCGGGTGGTGTACGCAGGGGAGAGCATATCGCGTTTCATTTGCCATGCAGGCGCAATCCCTCGCCCGGCAAACCAGACCTGTCCCATACCGGAATGATTAATGCCATCGAGAACCTTCATCAGCTTAGCGCTGTGAGGA
>Ga0105240_10004948_pt1 | contig 20032 bp, 16 predicted proteins | sample KBSC54metaG_FD_80426 | JGI IMG/M metagenome (GOLD analysis project Ga0105240, IMG submission 80426) | Corn rhizosphere microbial communities from Kellogg Biological Station, Michigan, USA - KBS C5-4 metaG | ecosystem: Host-associated > Plants > Roots > Rhizosphere > Soil | place: Michigan, USA... | reverse complement strand
CCTCTCGGGCGGTCGCATCGAGATCGGGCTGGGGCAGGGCTATCGCCCGCCCGAGTTTGATCAGTTCGGCTGGAACTACGCGACCCGTACGCGCGCGTTCGAGGAATCGCTCGACATCCTGGAGAAGGCGTGGACCGGCGAGGCGTTCGACTACGCGGGCAAGGTCTACAGCGTGAAGGGCGGCCTGCTGCGCCCGCCGCCGGTGAAGCCCGGCCGGCCGCCGCTGTGGATCGGCGCGGCCCATCCCAAGGCCCGTGCCCGGGCCGTGCGTCGCCGCGCCGGCTTCCTGGTGGCGCCGCTCGCCGAATGGGGCCTGGTCGAATACCAGTTCAAGTCGTTCGACGAGGAGGCGGCGAAGCAGGGTGCGGGCCGGCTGCCGCGCGCGGTGATGCGCGAGATCCTGGTCGGCGATTCGGCGGCCGATGCGATGAAGCGGCACCAGCCCTTCATCGACGAGGTCTACCGCGTGCAATACAAGCCCGAGCGGATCGGCCTCACCTACATCGACAGGGAAACCAAGGAGCGCAAACCGCTGACTTCGGACCATCCGCATTTCATGTCCGAGGCCTTCATGCAGGAACGCTGGCTGCTCGGCACGCCCGAGGACATCGCGGCCAGGCTCGCGACGTGGCAACCGCGCCTCGGCATGGACCATCTGATCTTCACACCCCGCCCGCCCGGTATGTCGCTGAAGCAGGCGGTCGATGAGATCGAGGCGATTGCCAAGGGCGTGCTTAGCCGAATTCCTTCAAACGGGCGATGAATTGTCCCTTGCGGGCATGACGATCACGGATCGCATTCAAGCGACGGCTAAAGTCAGCGGATGTCTCGTTCTGCTCGGCGAGCACCCTGAGGTCGCGAAGCAGGCTGCAGGCCCGGTCATAACCAGCCGGATTACGACGGACGATCTCGGTCTCGATCTCGTGCCAGACGGCCTCGCCTTTCCGGCGCAATGCTTCGAGATGCTTGCGACGAGCACGCTCCGCTTCCGCCGCTTCACGTTTGAGCCTCGCTGCTTCCTTCTCGGCCATCTTGCGCAGCCGGGCTTCGCGAAGGGCGTTAGCCTGCGCGCGGAGCTCGCCCGCGGTACGCCGATGCGTCGCGGCGTCGACCTCCAGGCGAGTGCGCACCAGCGACCGAAATTCGTCAGCGGTGTTCGGACTACCGTCGGCTAGCCGCGTGAGCCATTCCGTCTTTTCGCGCTCGGGAAGTGTCGAGACGATCTGCCTGGCAGAGCTGGAATTCATGTCGACCGTCGAAAACGGACGTTCAGCAGCCGCCTCCACGAGGTCGCCGTCGAGCTGGAAAAAGTCGACGAAGGCCTCGAGAGCGGCGGTCATGGGACCGAGTCCGGGTAGCGGCTCAGGCTCGGCCGCGTCGACGACGTCCGACTCGACGGCCATCAGCCAAAGCAGATACAGCATGCGCAGGTCGCCGCCGAGGACGTCGGCACGCAAGGGTGCGAGTTCGGCGAGCCAGCTCGAGCCGTCGTCCTCGTAGTCGTCCGTTTCGATCTCGTTTCGGGATATGTCGAGGATCAGATTGTCCCCGGCCGTTTCGAACTCGCCGCACTCGACGTCGCGCAGAAAGCGACGGGCGGTCCGCGGCGGCAGCAATCGCTTCGGGAACCGCATCATCAGTCGGTGCGACCCCCAATCTGCGAAATAGAGGTGAAGGTCGAACCACCGTCGCATGAGTTCGGCCGGATCGCCTCGGAAATCGCCCCAGTCGTAGGAGTTCGTGAAGCTCGTTGCCGAGATGCGCGCCCGCGTCGAGAGCTCTCGGAGCGCGCGCTGGTCGGCCGCGCTGAGTGCCCGATCGACCGCCCGGAACTCGTAGTATTGGTACTCGCTCACAGCTCACTTCGCCTTCGGCATGACTTCTTCGGCGAAGAGCTGCATCTGGTCGAGCAGTTCCTGCACCGAGTTGGCGGCGAAGTAGAGGCCGAGCAGGTGGGTGACGCCAGCGTCCTTGAAGGCCAGCGCCTTGTCGATCACCTCGGCCGGCGTGCCGATCAGGTTGATCTCCTCGTGGGTCGCGGCGCCCTGGCCCTTGAGCGTCGACTTCGACAGCGAGACCAAGTGCTTGTTCATCTGGCTCTTGCGGAAGCTCTCGATTGCCTGCTCGTGCGTCCGGCCGACATGCACCACGAACTGCGGGCAGACCTCGAGGGTGCGCCAGTCGCGGCCGGCCTTGTCGGCCTGCTCGCGCAGGGCCTTCACGCCCGAGCGGATGCGGTCGACATGCATGCCGGCGGGCAGCCAGCCGTCGGCCCATTTGACCGTGCGCTCGATGTTGTTGGCGTGGTTGCCGCTGACATAGATCGGCAGCTTCTTCTGGTAGGGCTTGGGGAAGAGCTCGACGTCCTTGAACTTGTAGTAGCGGCCGTCGAAGCTCGCGACCCGGTCCTTGAACAGCAGGTTCAACGCCTGCAGGCCCTCGTCGACGATGTCGCCGCGGTCGATCGTGGCGTCGGGCTGCAGCGCCTTGAATTCCTCGCGGTAGGCGCCGATGCCGACGCCGAGCTCAAGCCGGCCCTTGCCGAAATGATCCAGGGTCACGATCTGCTTGGCCGCGACCACGATGTCGTGGCGCATCGGCAGCACCAGGATGCCGGTGCCGACCTTGATCGTCTTGGTCTCCGACAGCACGAAGGCGTAGGTGACCAGTGGTTCCCAAAACCGCGGCGGCACCGGGAACTCGGCGCGCACGTAGTTCTGGGTCGTCATGTGGTCGTTGCCCCACACCGAGTCGTAGCCGAACTTCTCGGCCGCCTGGGCGATCCTGATGACGTTCTCGGGATCGGAGAACGGGATGGGATAGGTGAGGCCTTCCATTCCGGTCGGCAGGCCGGCGCTGACGCGCATTATTCGGCCGCCACGGCGCGCAGCCTCGCCGTCTCGCGCTCGTCGACCGAGAAGTCGTCGTTGACGGCGACGCCGTAGTCACGCCGCGCCGCCTCGGACGAGATGAAGCCCTGGCGCACGTCCTCGGCCACGACCGACGCCGCCCGCTTGTGCGGATTGCCGAGGCCGCCGCCGCCCGGCATCGAGATGATCAGGCGGTCCTTCTGCGGCACGGTCTGCTGGCCCATGCCGCGCAGTTTCACGCCGGAGTCGAGCTCGACCTTGCCCGCCATGCCGTTGAGGCCGCCGTCGCGTCCGCGCGGCGGATGATCGACACGGTCGTAGTAGGCGCTGATGGCGAACGGCGCGGTGTCGAGCGTCGAGACTTCCATGATCTGGCCGAGGCCGCCGCGGAACTCGCCGGCGCCGCCCGAATCCTGGCGGTATTCCTTCTTCCAGATCACGATCGGCGAGATCGTCTCGTTGACCTCGGCCGGCACGTTGCGCACGCCGCTGGGGAAGGCGGTGGCCGACAGGCCGTCGCGGCCCGGACGCGCGCCGGTGCCGCCGGCATGGAAGCTCATGATGGTGAAGGTCTTGGCGTTGACCGTGTCGGCCGGATCGCCATCGACCCGGCCGGGACCGCCCATCGCCGAGAGGTTCCACAGGCACGAGGCGCCTTCGGCCGGCACGCCGCCGCCCAGCGCCTGGTGCAGGCAGCCGAACATGACGTCGGGCAGCATCTGGCCGGTGACGTGGCGGGCCGCGACGGGCGAGGGGTGTTTGGCGTTCAGGATCGAGCCCTCGGGCGCGCTGATGCGGATGACCTCGAGCGAGCCCTCGTTGTTCGGCACCTTGGGCGCCACGATGCATTTCACGCCAAACGAGGCGTAGGCCTCGGTGTAGCAGCGCGGCACGTTGATGCCGAAGGCCGACACGCCGGAGGTGCCGGTGAAGTCGACGTCGATGCCGGTCGGGCCGATCTTCATGCTGGCCACGAGGTCGATCGGCTTGTCGTAGCCGTCGACCGTCATCGAGAACTTGTACTCGCCCGGCTTGATCTTCGAGATTGCCTCGAGCGAGGCCTGCCTGGACTTGGCCAGGATATGCGCACCCAGGCGGTCGAGGTCGTCGATGGCGAACTCGTCCATCATCTCGATCAGACGGCGGCAGCCGATCTCGTTGCAGGTCGCCAGCGAGTAGAGATCGCCGACCACCTGGACGGGCTCGCGCACGTTGGCCGCGACGATGTCGGTCAGCGTCCGGTCGACGGTGCCTTCGCTGGCGAAGCGCATCAGCGGGATGTAGAGGCCTTCCTCGTAGACCTGGCGGGCGTCGGCGCCCATGCCGCGGCCGCCGATGTCGACGACGTGGCAGGTCGAGGCGAAGAGCGCGACCATCTTGCCGCGGCGGAAGGTCGGCGTGACGAAGGTGAAGTCGTGCAGGTGGCCGGTGCCCTTCCACGGATCGTTGGTCAGGAAGATGTCGCCTTCCTTCATCGTCTTGGCCGGGAACCGGTCGAGGAAGTGATAGACCGCGCGGGCCATCGAGTTGATGTGGCCCGGCGTGCCGGTCACGGCCTGCGCCAGCATGGCGCCCTTGAGGTCGAAGACGCCTGCGGACAAGTCGCCGGCCTCGCGCGTCGAGGTCGAGAAGCCGGTGCGCATCAGCGCCAGCGCCTGCTCCTCGACGACCGCGATCAGGCGGTCCCACATCAGTTGCAGGCGAATGGGCGACAGCGGATCGTTGATGCTCATGTTCCCACCTTTTCCAACAGGATGGCGCCGATCGGAGTGATCCGCGCGGCGAACGTCGAGGGCACGATGGTCGTGGTCTCGTCTTCGGCGATGACCGCCGGGCCGGGCACGAAGCTGCCGATCGTGAGGTCGCTGCGATGATAGACCGGCACGTCTCTCATGTCCTGATCGGCGGGATCGTAAACCGGCCTGCTGCCACGTGCCTTTGACGCGATGTCCGGCGGCTGTGTTGCGATTTTCGGCACGGCCGGCTGCTCGGCGGCCAGCCGCAGGGTCCAGTTCATGATCTCGACGCCCAGTCCCGGGATTGTGCGGCCAAAGGTGGCGGCATAGCCCTTCTCGTAGAGCTCGATCAGTTTCTGCTTCGACGCCGCGGTGAAATCGCCCGGCGGCATGTCGACGGTGATCTCGTGGCCCTGGCCGCGATAGCGCATGTCGGCGGTGCGGGCGACGACCAGCCTGGCCAGCGGGGCGCCGGCCTTCACGACGGCGGCAGCCTCGTCCTGCATGCCGGCGAACAGCTTGTTGACGTAGGCCGGGTCGAAACCGTCATCGAGCTGGACGTAGCGGCTGCGCACGACTTCGTAGGCGACCGGCGCCATCAGGAAACCCAGCGCCGAGCCGACGCCGGCGCCCGACGGCACCAGCACGCGGCCGATCCCGAGCTTTTCGGCCAACCGCGCGGCATGGATGGGCGCGGCGCCGCCGAAGGCGATCATCGTGCGGTCCTGCAGCTCCTTGCCGCGCTCGACGGCGTGCACCCTCGCGGCGTTGGCCATGTTCTCCTCGACGATCTCGCTGATGCCGAACGCGGCGTCGAGACGCTTGAGTTCGAGCTTGGCGCCGACCGCCTTGTCGACCGCCACGCCCGCCTTCTCCGGCGAGAGCGTGATCGAGCCGCCGGCGAAGTAGCCGGGATCGAGACGGCCCAGGACGACGTCGGCGTCGGTCACGGTGGGCTCGGTACCGCCGCGGCCATAGCTCGCGGGGCCGGGCTCGGCGCCGGCGCTCTCGGGGCCGACGTTGACCCTGCTGAGCGAGTCGACCGAAGCAATCGAGCCGCCGCCGGCGCCGATCTCGACCATTTCGATGACGGGAATGCGTAGCGGCAGGCCGCTACCTTTCAGGAAGCGGTACTGGCGTGCCACCTCGAAGGTGCGCGAGTGCTGCGGCTCGCCGTTGTCGATCAGGCAGATCTTGGCCGTCGTGCCGCCCATGTCGAACGACAAAACCTTGTCGAGGCCGCACTGGCGCGCCAGCGCCGCGGCCAGGATCGCGCCGCCCGCGGGGCCCGACTCGACGAGGCGGATCGGGAACTTGCGGGCGGTGTCGAGCGCGGTCAGGCCGCCGCCCGAGGTGATCATGAACAGCGGGCAGGCGAAGCCCTGCTTCTTCAGGGCCGCATCGAGGCGGCCGAGGTAGCGGTCCATCACCGGCTGGACATAGGCGTTGGCCGCGGCCGTCGACCAGCGCTCGTACTCGCGGATCTCGGGCGAGACCTCGCTCGACAGCGAGTAGGACACGTCGGGCATGGTCTCGGCCAGGATGTCGCGTGTGCGCCGTTCGTGCTTGCCGTCGAGATAGGAGTGCATGTAGCCGATGGCGATCGCCTCGATGCCGGCGGCCTTCAGCCTGGGGGCCAGCGCGCGCACGGCCGCCTCGTCGAGCGGCAGCAGCACGTTGCCGCGGCCGTCGAGCCGTTCGGGAATGCCGAAGCGCAGCTCGCGTGCGACCAGCGGCGGCGGCTTCATCATGAAGATGTCGTACTGCTCGAAACGATGCTCGAAGGCCATCTCGATCGAGTCGCGGAAGCCCTCGGTGACGACCAGCGCGGTCCTGGCGCCCTTGCGCTCGATGATGGCGTTGGTGGCCAAGGTCGTGCCGTGGATGATCAGGCCGAGATCGGCCGGCTTCACGCCCGACAGCTTCAGGATGTCGGCGACGCCGGTCATCACGCCTTCCTCGGGCGCGCGCGGCGTGGTCAGCACCTTGGCGCTGGTGCGCTTGTCGTTCCAGTCGAGGCAGAGGTCGGTGAACGTGCCACCGATGTCGACTGCCAATCTTGCTTTTTCCATCTTCACGCCGCCGTTTGCTGGATGTTGCCGCCGAGATAGGCCTGGCGGATGCGCGGATCGGTGCGCACCTCGTTTGCCGGACCTTCCATGAAAAGTCGTCCCTGTTCCATCACCAGGGCGCGGTCGGAGATCAGGAGCGCGCCGCGCACGTTCTGCTCTACGATAAGGACGGTCACGCCTGCCGCCGCGATGCGCTGGACGGTGGCGAACACGTCGCCCTGCATCCTGGGGGACAGGCCGAGCGAGGGCTCGTCGAGCAGCAGGAGGCTGGGCTCGACGATCAGCACCATCGCCATCTCGAGGATCTGCTGCTCGCCGCCGGAGAGATTGCCCGCCTCGATGCGGGCCTTGGTACGCAGCAGCGGGAACGACGCCATCACGCGCTCGATTGCCGCGGCGTGCCGGGCGGCAGGCAGGGTGTAGCAACCCATCTTGAGGTTTTCTGCGACCGACATGGCCGGGAAGTTGCAGCGGCCTTGCGGCACGAAGCCGACGCCGCGCTTCAGCCGTTCCCACGGCGGCAGGCGCTCGATCGTCTCGCCCTTGAACACGATCTGGCCGGAGAAGAAGCGGTTGGTGCCGTAGATCGCGCGCAGCAGGGTCGACTTGCCCGCACCATTGCCGCCGATCAGGGTCGTGATGCTGCCGGATGCGAGGCGTGCGGAGAACTCGCGCACGATCGGATTGTCGCCGTAGCCCGCGGTGACCGAGATGAGTTCGAGGGCGCTCATGCCGAGGCCCGCATTTCCTGCTCGGCGATCTCCGGCGTCGTGCCGAGATAGGCCTCGAGCACGCGGCTGTCGGCGTGGATCTCGGCCGCCGTGCCCTCGGCGAGCTTCAGCCCCTGGTCGAGCACGATCACCTTGTGGCAGAGCGTGGTGATGAACTCGACATTGTGCTCGACGATCAGGAAGGTCTCGCCGGCGCGGTTGAGCTGCTGCAGCGCCACCTCGATCTCGCGGATGCGGCTGGGGTTCACGCCGGCCACCGGCTCGTCGAGCACGACCAGCCGGGGATGCGGCATCAGCGCGGCGGCCAGCGCCACCAGCTTCTTCTGGCCATAGGAAAGAATGCCGGCCTCGATGTCGTAGTATTTCGCCAGGCCGATCAGGTCGACGAGCGTGCGCGCGCGCGTCTCCGCGGCCTCGACTGCCGCGCGATAGCGCCGGGTGCGCAGGAACTCGTCGACCCAGGTCGCCTTGTCGAACTGCTGGGAGGCGATTGCGAGATTGTCCCGCAGCGACAGCCGCTCGTAGACCCGCACGGTCTGGAAGGTGCGCATCATGCCGGCGCGCGCGATCAGGTGTGCGGCCTGGCCGGTGATGTCGCGATCGGCCAGCACGACCGTGCCGCCGTCGAGCTTCTGGAAGCCCGAGATGCAGTCGATGGTCGTGCTCTTGCCCGAGCCATTGGGACCAATGAGCCCGGTGATGCTGCCGCCCGCGACCTCGAACGACACGCCGTCCAGCGCGCGGACGCCGGCGTACGCCTTGCGCAGGCCGTGCACCTTGAGGACGGCGCTCATTGCAGCTCCGCGCGCAAGCGGGCGATGCGGCGGTCGCGCAGCCAGCCCGCGACGCCCGACGGCATCGCGAACATCGCGGCGACCAGGATCACGCCGTAGATGATCATGCGGAAGTCGGCCGAGAAGCGCAGCACCTCGGGCAGGGCCGACAGCGCGATGCCGGCGGCGACGACACCCCAGAAGCTGCCGGCGCCGCCGATGATCATGATGATCAGGAACGTCTGCATGTAATAGAAGTCGAGGATCAGCGGGTCGACGATCCCCAGGTGGAAGACGAAGACGCCGCCGGCCGCGCCGGTGATGGCGGCGCTGATGGCGAAGGCCGCGAGCTTGTAGGGCATGGGCGAGATGCCTTGCGCGCGCACCAGCGGCTCGTTCTGCTTGATGGCGATCAGGGTGCGGCCGATGCGCGAGCTGCACAGCGCGTAGAGGAAGGCCAGCATCGCCACCGAGAAGCCCCAGGCGATGCCGTAAAACTGATGGGTGGTCGAGAAAGTGCGGCCGAAGGCGGTGGGCGGCGGCAGGTTGGGGATGCCCAGTGGTCCGCGCGTGAGGTCGACCCAGTCGCGCGCGATCAGCGACACCAGCAGCGCGAAGGTGAGCGTCGAGATCACGAAGGCATGGCGGTTGGTGCGCAGCATCGGATAGCCGACGACCAGGGCAATGGCGGCATTGATCAGTGCGGCCCACAGCACGCCCCACCAGAAGTTCCCGCCAAACGTCACCACCGTGAGCGCCGAGACGTAGCCGCCGATGCCCCAGAAGCCCAGCTGGGCGAACGACAGCAGGCCGGTGTAGCCATAGATCAGGTTGAGCGCCGCGGCGGCCACCGTGAAGAGCAGCGCCGACACGCCCACGCCCACGATGTAGTTGGACGAGGTGACGAACGGCAGCGCCGCGAAGGCAAGGGCGGCGGCGACGGCCAGGAGCGGGACGGCCGCGCGCTTCATCCGACCCTCATGCCGCCGCGCTTGAACAGCCCGTCGGGCCGCAGGAAGAGCACGACGATCATGACCACGAAGACCGCGGCTTCCTGCCAGGCGATCTCGAAGAAGCCGCCGATCCAGTTCTCGACCAGCCCCAGGCCGATCGCCGCCACCACCGCGCCCGGGATGTTGCCGAGACCGCCGATGATGACCAGCGCGAAGGCCTTGAAGATCAGGAACTGGCCCATGTAGGGCGTCACCAGCTGGATCGGCGCGATCGCCGCACCCGCCAGGCCGCACAGGCCGGCCGACAGCACGACGGCGTTGCGCGCCACCACGCGCGGGCGGATACCGACCATCAGCGCGGCCTCGCGGTTCTGGGCGATGGCGCGCATGGCGCGGCCGAACTGGGTGTAGCGCAGCACCGCGTAGAGGCCGCCGAAGGCCACGAGGGCGGCACCCGCACCGATCACCCGCGTCCAGGTGATGCGGATGGCGCCGATCTGGACGCCCTCGAAGCCGTACTGCGTGTCGACCAGCCGCGGCGTCGCGGTGAAGACGTACTGCATGACGTGGATGATGATGATCGACAGGCCGAGCGTGATCAGGATGCTGCGCTCGAACTCGTCGGTCTTGAGCCGCGCCAGCAGCATCTCGTAGATCACCAGCCCCGCCATCATCGTGCAGACGACCGCCGCGCCCAGCGCCGGCCAGTAGAGCAGGCCGGTCACCGGCAGCGCGAAGGCCATGGCGAAGGCGCCCAGCATCAAGAGCTCGCCGTGCGCGAAGTTGATGATCTCCATGACGCCGAAGATCAGCGACAGGCCGACGGCGATCAGCGCATAGAGCAGGCCGAGCGTGATGCCGTTCAGCGTGAGCTGAAGGAGGTAGACCGCGTCGATGGTCATTGCCCCGGCCGCATTGCAATTACCGGACCACTCGATGCCGCAGGAAGTTCACGACGGACCCGCCCCGATTTCACGTTCCCAATATGCGTTGACAGCTAAACAAGTATCTTGCGAACTTCAACCATCGAAACGATGTACCGATATACGGTACACGGCGTCGACAGTGTCTCGGGGAACAGCGAGGGAGGGATACGATGAGGAAATTCTGGTTGGCGGCGGCGGTCGCGACAGTCATGAGCGTGGCGCCGGCGATGGCGCAACAGGCGGCGCAACAGGGTCCGATCGTGATCGGCGTCTCGACGCCCAAGACCGGTGCCGCGGCGACGGCGTCGGAGTGGGAGATGTGGGGCGTCGACCTCGCGGTCGAGGAGATCAACGCGGCCGGAGGCCTGCTCGGCCGCAAGGTCGAGCTGATGGTGCTCGACAACAAGTGCAATCCGTCCGAGGCAGTCAACGTCGCCAACAAGCTGGTCGAGGCCAAGGTCGTGGCGATCGAGGGGTCGCACTGCAGCTCCGCTCACCTGGCGAGCATGAAGATCATCGCCGATGCCAAGATCCCGATGATCACCGGCATCGCCTCCAATCCACAGATCTCCGATCTCGCCGGTCCCGGCCGCAACGAGTACGCCTTCCGCATCAGCGCGTCGGATTCCTCGATGATGGAGGCGCTCGGCATCTATATCGCCAAGGCCAAGGTCTTCAAGACCGCGGCGATCATCGCCGAGGACACCGATTTCGGCCGGGGCGGCGCTGACGCCTTCAAGAAGGTGGCCGAGAAATCCGGCATCCAGGTCGTGTCGACGGACTTCCATCCCCAGAATACGCCGGACTTCACCAGCATCCTGACGCGCATCCAGCAGCGCCGGCCGGACGCCATCGCCACCTTCCAGATCGGCGGCGATTCGATCAACTTCCTGCGCCAGGCCATGCAGCTCGGCGTGCACATCCCCTACACCGGTCGCGTCGAACTGGGTGGCCGCAACCAGCCGATCATCGAGGCCGGCGGCATGGAGAAGTCGATCAGCGCCTGGCAGTACAGCGCCCTCGTCGAATCGCCGCAGAACAAGGCGTTCGCCGCCAAGATCAAGGCCAAACACAACACCGAGCCGTACCTGCAATCATGGGCGGGCTACGACTGCATCCGCGTGCTCGCCCAGGCGATCAAGGCGGCGGGCAGCACCGATGGCGAGAAGATCAAGAACGCCATCAAGAACATGACGTTCACCAACCTCATGGGAAAGACGGTAACGTTCGACGACCACAATTCGGCCGGCCACTACGTCGTGCTGAACACCGTGCTGAACCGCAAGGTCGCCGTCGCCGACGTCGTCGAGGTAAAGTAACGGGCCGATGGAGCGGCGGGTGCCGAAGTCCCTCCCGGCGCCGCCGCGCATCGTTGCGGCGCGCCCAATGCCGGGCACCGTCCCGCGCGACCTCAAGGCCGCGCCGGGCTCGCAGTCCCTCGAGCGCGGCCTCGACGTGCTCGAGGTCGTCGAGGCCGCGGGCGGCGAGGTCGGCGTGCGCGAGATCGGCCGCCGTCTGCGCCTCAGCCCGACGATCGTGCAGCGCCTTGTGACGTCTCTGGCACGGCGCGGCTACGTCGAGAAGAACAGCGACACCCAGCGCTATCGCCTGGGCTATCGCGCGATGGTGCTGGGCGCCAGCAGCGAGCATGGCTCGGACTACATCGTCACGGCACGCCGCGAGCTCGAGCGGCTGGCGCGCGACCATCGCCTGAACGGCTTCGTCTCGGTGTTGCACGGCGGCCGCGCGGTCTATCTGCTCGCCGTCCAGGCCGACGGGCCGGTGGCGATCAAGGTCGACCCCGGCAGCGAGATGCCGTTGCACAGCACCGCCGCCGGCAAGGTGCTGCTGGCGTCGGTTGGCGACGCCGAAGCGCGCAAGCTGCTGGGCGGCGGCCGGCTGACCGCCATCACGCCGCACACCATCACCGATCCCGCCGCCCTGGTCGCGGTGCTCGCCAAGGTGCGGCGGCAGCGCTACGCGCTGGTGGTTGAGGAGAATATCCGCGGCGTGCTCTCGGTCGGCGCGCCGATCGTCGACCGCCACGGGCGCGTACTGGCGGCGCTGAGCGTGGCCTTCCCGAAGTATCTCGAGGCCGGCCTCACCCTGCAGAGCGTGACGCCGCTGGTGACCGGCGCCGCCGAGCGCATCTCGCGCGTGGTCGGCGGCTAGTCGCCGTCGGGCAGCGACTAACGGAACAGGTCCATGCGCTTGGGTCGTACCAGCTCGGCGGCGGTGCCGTCGCGCGGCGGCGCGCCCAGGCCGCGCACGATCACCACGGGCCGGCCTTCGGCCGCCTGTCCCATCACCAGCGACGCGGCCGAGGCGATCTCGTCGGCGTGACCGATCTCGGTGACGCGCAGGATGCGGCCGTTCATGTCGGGCTGGCCGCGCAGGTCGAGCAGGCCGGGCACACCCGAGGCCCCGATCGCGGCGCTGGTCGTGCCCATGCGCCAGGCGCGGCCCCACGAATCGTTGATGACGACGCCGACGTCGACGCCGGCGATTTCCTTGAACTGCTCGCGCAACCGCCGCGCCGAGCGGTCGGGATCGGCCGGCAGCAGCAGCACCTGGTCGGGATCGTCGACATTGGAGGCGTCGATGCCGGCGTTGGCCATGACGAAGCCCAGCCGGTGCTCGACGATCAGCACACCCGTAATCGCGCGCACGACTTCCTTCGATTCGCGCAGGATCAGCTCGACCAGGCGCGGGTCCTTGTCGACCTTCCGGCCGTAGTCGACGGCTTCGGGCGAGGGCGTCACGTCCGAGAGGCGAAACAGCCGGCCTTCCGACTTGGAGACGATCTTCTGGGCCAGCACGACCACGTCGTGGTCCTGAAGCTTGTCCGGCGCCAGGCCGGCCACGATCAGGGCGGCCAGGTCGTCGTCGGGCTTGATGCGCGGCAGGCCCGAGGGCGCGATCAATTGGATACGTTCGGCGTTATTGGCGGCGTTAATCGTCAATCTCCTGGCAACGATGATAGGATCGTCGCCGAGGCGCGCAAAGGAAAGGGTCAATTTCGATGTTGAAGCTGGGCTACAAGGCGTCGGCCGAACAGTTCGCTCCCAAGCCGCTGCTCGATTTCGCGGTCGAGGCCGAGCGGGTCGGTTTCGATTCGGTGTTCATCAGCGATCACTTCCAGCCGTGGCGGCACGAGGGCGGCCATGCGCCGCATTCGGTCACCTGGATGGGTGCGCTGGGCGCCCGGACCAGCCGCATCGTCATGGGCACCAGCGTGCTGACGCCGACCTACCGCTATCACCCGTCGATCGTGGCGCAGTCGTTCGCCACCCTGGGCTGCCTGTTCCCCGACCGCGTCATCCTGGGCGTCGGCACCGGCGAATCGTTGAACGAGGTGCCGGCGACCGGCCAGCCGTGGCCCGAGTTCAAGGAACGCTATGCCCGCATGCGCGAATCGATCGTGCTGATGCGCAAGCTGTGGACCGAGGAGCACGTCAGCTTCGAGGGCGAGTTCTACAAGACCCGGGACGCCACGATCTACGACCGGCCGGACAAGCCGGTGCCGATCTACATCGCCGCCGGCGGTCCCCAAGTGGCCAAGTATGCCGGCCGTGCCGGCGACGGCTTCATCTGCACCAGCGGCAAGGGCACGGAGCTCTACCGCGACAAGCTGATCCCCTCGGTGAAGGAGGGCATGGAGCTGGCGAAGAAGGCGCCGGGCGCCGTCGACCACATGATCGAGATGAAGGTCTCGTTCGACACCGACATGGCCAAGGCCAAGGAAGACACGCGCTTCTGGTCGGCGCTGGCGCTGTCGGCCGAAGAGAAGGTCCAGACGCACAATCCGACGGAGATGGCGCGCCTGGCCGATGCACTGCCGATCGACCGAATCGCCAGCCGCTGGATCGTCTCGACCGATCCGGAAGAGCATGTCGCGAAGATCGCGCCCTACGTCGAGCTGGGCTTCAACCACCTGGTGTTCCACGCGCCCGGCCCGGATCAGAAGCGCTTCCTCGACCTCTACGCCAAGGACGTGATGCCGAGGCTGCGCAAGAAGTTCGGCTAGCGCGCCCGGGCGACCTGACGGGGCTTGGGCAGGACGCGGCGCTTGTCGCCGGCGGTCGCGGGGCCGGCGTAGCGCGTCGCCACCTCGAGCTGGATCGGCTGCAGGGTCGCGGCGTTGTGGGCCGCCTCGAAGCGCTCGGTCGAGGCGTTGCCGTAGAGCGTCGTGCGGATGCGCGACGTGCGGCCGATGTCGGCGATCAATCTCTCCATCGCGTCGGGCGGCAATTCCTCGCCGTGCTCGGCGCCGGCGGCGCGGGTGATCGATTCGTTCATCAGGGTGCCGCCGAGATCGTTGGCGCCGGCGTCGAGGCAGTGCTTGGCGCCTTCGATGCCCATCTTCACCCACGAGGTCTGGATGTTGACGATGTGCGGGTGCAGCGCCAGGCGGCCGATGGCATGCATCAGCACGGCCTCGCGGAAGGTCGGCCCCATGCGTGCCTGGCCCTTGAGCGCGATCGGCGCCTCGGCGGCGACGAAGGGCAGCGGCACGAGTTCGGTGAAGCCGCCGGTGTCCTTCTGCAGGTCACGCACGCGCAGCAGGTGGCGCGCCCAGTGATAGGGCTGGTCGACGTGGCCGAACATGATCGTGGCCGTCGAGCGCAGGCCGACACCATGGGCGGCCCGCATGATCTCGAGCCACTGGTCGGTCGAGACCTTGTCGGGGCAGAGCACGTCACGCACTTCGTCGTCGAGGATTTCGGCCGCCGTGCCGGGCAGGCTGCCGAGGCCGGCGTCGCGCAGCCGGGCGAGATAGTCGGCGATCGGCAGGCCGAGCGTCGTGGCGCCGTGCCAGACCTCGAGCGGCGAGAAGGCGTGGACATGCATGCCGGGGAGCGCCTCGCGCACGGCGGTGCAGACGTCGAGATAATGCTGGCCGGTGTAATCCGGATGGATGCCGCCCTGCATGCAGACTTCGGTGGCGCCACGGTCCCAGGCTTCCGAGGCGCGGCGCACGATCTCCTGGACCGTGAGGTCGTAGGGCGAGCCGCGCAGGTTGGCCGCAAGCTTGCCCTTGGAGAAGGCGCAGAAGCCGCACTTGAAGTAGCAGATGTTGGTGTAGTTGATGTTGCGCACCACGGCGTAGGACACCGTGTCGCCGACCACGTCGCGGCGCAGCGCGTCGGCCGCCGCCGCCACCGCCTTGAAGTCCGGTCCGCGCGCCTCGAACAGGCGCACGATGTCGCCTTCGCCGAGGTCTTCGCCACGCACCGCGCGGTCGAGGAGGGGCGCGAGGCTGGCGCTGGCGCGAACCGCCGGTGCCGCGAGAGTGGCGACGTCGTCCTTCGGCATGGCCATCACGAGGCCGGGCTTCCAGTCGTTGTCGCGGCGCAGGCCGCTCGCCGAGGCCATCGCCAGCACGCGCGGCCGCAGGGCCGGGTCGATCCAGTTCTTGTCGAAGACGTAGCGCGGATAGACCGCCAGTCGCTCGGTCAGCACCTTGCCGTAGCGCGCGCTCTCGGCCGCCAGCGCGTCGAGCTGCGGCCACGGCCGTTCGGGATTGACGTGGTCGGGCGTCACCGGCGACACGCCGCCCCAGTCGTCGATGCCGGCCTCGATCAGGCGGCCGTAGCCCGGCTCCTGCAGGTTGGGCGGCGCCTGGACCGACAGGGTGTCGCCGAAGACCAGGCGCGCGACGGCGACGGTCCACAGCAGCTCGTCGAACGAAGGCTCGGGCGCGTCGGCCATGCGCGTGTCGGGCTTGGCGCGGAAATTCTGGATGATGACTTCCTGCAGGTGGCCGTGCGCGCGATGCAGGTCGCGCAGCGCGACAAGCGCCTCGATGCGCTCGGCGCGCGTCTCGCCGATGCCGATCAGGATGCCGGAGGTGAACGGCACGCGCGCCTTGCCGGCGGCCTTCAGCGTCGCCAGCCTGAGCGCCGGCACCTTGTCGGGTGCGCCGAAGTGCGGCCCGCCGCGCTCGCCGAGGCGCTCGGCCGTGGTCTCGAGCATGATGCCCATCGAGACCGACGCCTTGCGCAGGGCGGCGAGGTCGGCCGCATCCATCAGGCCGGGATTGAAGTGCGGCAGCAGGCCGGTCTCCTTGAAGACCAGGGCGCCCATGGCCGCCAGATACTCGAGCGTCGTGGCGTAGCCCATCGCCGCCAGCGCCTCGGCGGCGGGCTTCCACTTGAGCTCGGGCTTGTCGCCCAAAGTGAACAGCGCCTCGGCGCAACCGGCAGTCTGGCCTGCGCGCGCGATGTCGAGCACCTGCTCGGGCGTGAGATAGGCCGCTTCGCCCTTCCTGGGCGGATGCACGAAGGTGCAGTAGCCGCAGTTGTCGCGGCACAGATGCGTGAGCGGAATGAACACCTTCTTGGAGAAGGTCACGCGCGTGCCGAAGGCCTCGTCGCGGATCGCCGCGGCGCGCGTCATCAGCGTGCCGAGGTCTTCCGAAAGCAGGTGCTGGAACTCAGGCAACATGACGGAACACCTGGTACGCGGGATGATCGGCAACGAGGGCGGCAAGGTCGGCGGGCGTGTCGATGTCGCGCGCCAGGCCCGGGCGGCGCACGATCGCGGGCTCGATGCCGGCGGCCCGCGCATGCTCGGCATGACTCCCGGCGCTCGGCCGCTCGCGCGAAAAGGCGAATCGCAGGACCGACGGCGGCTTGAGCAAGAGGGCGTTGGTGCCGCCGTCCTTCGCCTCGGCGATCACGACCCTGCTGGTACGGCCGGCCTCGATCAGGGCGGCGATGTCAGCGGCGGCGAGATAGGGCAGGTCGGCCATCACCAGGAGAAGATCGGTCGCGCCATCGCGTTGTGCAAGGCGCGCCGCTTCGGTGACGTCCGCGTTCAGGTCATGGTCGCCATTCACCACGCGAACGGGCGATACCCCTGCTTCGTGCAGGGTTGCCAGCACATGCTCCGACATCAAGGAGGCAAGCGCCGCCCGTTGCGCCGGCTCGAGCACGCCCGACAGGCGGCCCTTGGCGAGATACAGGGATTTCAGCGGGACGATTGCGGCCAGCATGGCTCAGGAGTGTCGCCCATCCGCGGCGATCTCGTCCATGAATTCGATTGCCGCCTCGGCCACGCGTCGCTTGTCCGAATCGTCGCGCATCATGGTATCTGCGACCTTCACCTTCAGCCCCAGATGCTCGATTTCGGGCTTCAAGGCCACATCCTGGGCGTCGAGCATGAACCCGTCGACCAGCCGCTGGTAATATCTGGCGACGCCCAGCGCCGATACGTCGTGGCCCAGTTCCGCCAGCATCTTGGCCGCGGGTCCCTTGATCGCCTGGCCACCGACGATCGGCGTCACCGCGATCCGCGGCACCCTGGCGCGCTGCAGCGCCACGCGGACGTCCGGAACGGCGAGGATCGGCGCCACGCTGACAAAGGGATTGGACGGGCAGAACACCACCCCGCGCAGCCCGTCGAAAGACCGCAGTGCCGGATGGGGCTTTGCCGTCTCGATGCCGGCGAAGCGCACGGAACGCACGACCGGCTTGCACTGCAGGCGCACGAACCAGTCCTGGAAGGCGAGTTCGCCGTCGTCGGTCTTGACGACGGTACGCACCGGCTCGTCGCACATCGGCACGACCGCGGGCGCAATGCCGAAGCGCTGGGCGAGATCGGCGATGATCGAGCCAAGGGATTCGCCGCCGCGCAGACGCCGCGTGCGCTCGAGATGCGTGGCGAGATCCTTGTCGCCCAGACGGAACCAGGTCTCGCCGCCGACCTGTCCCAGCGCGCCCATGACGTTCCACGTCTCGTCGCGCCGACCCCAGCCGGTCTCGGGGTTGGCAAGCCCGCCCAAGGTGTACATCACCGTGTCGAGGTCGGGGCAGATATAAAGACCCAGATGCTCGAAGTCGTCGGCGGTGTTCACCGCGACCGTGAGCTCGTCGGCCGGCAGCACGCCGGCGAGGCCGAGCGCGAGCTTGGCGCCGCCGACGCCGCCTGCGAGCGCCAGGATGGAACGGGAAGGGCCGGACATGGCCCCAGTCTAGCGCGAAAGCCCCAGGTGTTTGCGGAAAACCACGCGCTTGCGCAGGAGCTGTTCGCGGAGCGACGGCTCGACGGCGACGATCGGGCTGTCGGCGGACTCGGCGGCGATCAGCGGGCCTCCGGTGCCCTGGCGGGCCAGCCGGGCCGCGCCGATGGCCGGCCCCGCCTGCGCACCGGCCTGGACCGCGACCGGCTGGTCGATCGCCGCGGCGATCAGGCGGGCCCACAGATGGCTGCGCGCCCCGCCGCCGGTGAGGACCACGCTGCCGATGGTCGCGCCGCTGCCGGTCAGCGCGTCGTGGCCGTCGGCCAGCGCCAGCGCCACGCCTTCCATCACCGCCTGCACGACGGCGGGCGCGGTCGTGCCGTGGGTCAGGCCCGAGAGCGTGGCGGTGAGGCGCGGGTCGTCGTGCGGCGTGCGCTCGCCCGCGAGATAGGGTGTGAAGACCGGCGTGTCATCGGGTGACAGGTTCGCGGCCTCGGCCTCGCCGATCAGCGCGCCGATGTCGGACGCGCCGAGCAGGCGGCCGACCCAGACCAGCGACTCACCCGCACTCAGCACGACGGCGTGTTGGGCGTACAGACCAGCCACGGCATGGCGGTGCGTGTGCATGCCGCCGCCCCTGGCCGGCATGAAGCGGTCGTTGGCCAGGCAATAGACGCCCGAGGTGCCGAGGCCGATGTAGGCGTCTCCCGTGCGCACCGCGCCGACCCCGATGCCCGCGCACATGTTGTCGCCGCCGCCGCCCACCACCGGCGTGGCCTTCGGCAGATGCCAGCGCGCCGCGAGGTCGCGGCGCACGCGGCCGGCGATCTCCGCGCTCTCGACCAGGCGCGGCAGCCGCGCGCGATCGATGCCGCAGGTCGCGGCGATCGCCTCGTGCCAATCTCCGGCACGCGTGTCCATCAGCAACGTGGCCGAGGAGTCGGCCCGATCGCTCGCCGCCTCGCCGGTGAGGCAGAGGCGCACGTAATCCTTGGCCAGCAGCACGCGGCGTGTCCGCGCCAGCGCATCCGGTTCGTGGCGCGCAAGCCACAGCAGCTTGGGTGCGGAGAAGCCCGGCATGGCGCGGCAGCCGACGGTGTTCGCGAAGTCGGGGAAGCGCTGCTCGAGGTCGGCGCACTCGGCCGATGCGCGGCCGTCGTTCCACAGCAGGGCCGGGCGGATCGCCTTGTCGGCCTTGTCGAGGAGGGTGACACCCAGCATCTGGCCCGACAGGCCGATGGCCTTCACCGCCGCCATGGCCGTCGGTGCCTGCGCGGCGAGCGCGTCGAGGGTGATGGAGACGGCGCGCCACCAGTCCTCGGGATCCTGCTCGGCCCACAGCGGCCGCGGTCGGGAGACCTCGAGCGGCGCGGTCGCTTCGGCGAGGGTGCGATCCTTCTCGTCGACCACGACGGCCTTCACGCCCGACGTGCCGATGTCGAGACCGAGATACATCAGCCCGTGCCGCGCAGCACGCCCAGCGCGGCGCGCGCAGAGGCCTCGTCGGAGACCAGCACGTTGCACAGCCGGGCGCGCAGCACGCCGGCCAGGATCGCGGTCTTGTTGAGGCCGCCCGAAGCGACGATGGCGATGTCGACCTTGCGCAGCATCTCGATCGGCAGCGCGATCACGCGCTTGTTGACGGCATGCTTGAGGGGCTGGCCGCGCTGGTCGAGAAAGGTGCCCATGATGTCGCCGACGGCGCCGGCGGCGCGCAGCGACTCCACGGTGACATCGGCCGGCAGGCCGTAGCGGATCAGCAGCGAGCGGCGGCTCAGGTCGCCGACGCTCATCAGCGCCACGTCGTTGGCCGCCAGCCGCTGGAAGGTCTCGCGGAACACGTCCTGCGCCAGGATGGTGTCGCGCGACTTCGGGCTGCCGGCATAGATCGGCGCGGCGAGGTAGTTGCACTGTGCGTTCAGGCGGCGCGCGAATTCACTGGCGATCTCGAAAGTGTTGATCTCCGAGCCGTAGGTCAGGCCGCCCATCATCGAGTTGATGCTGAGCT
>Ga0105240_10004946_pt1 | contig 20036 bp, 10 predicted proteins | sample KBSC54metaG_FD_80426 | JGI IMG/M metagenome (GOLD analysis project Ga0105240, IMG submission 80426) | Corn rhizosphere microbial communities from Kellogg Biological Station, Michigan, USA - KBS C5-4 metaG | ecosystem: Host-associated > Plants > Roots > Rhizosphere > Soil | place: Michigan, USA... | reverse complement strand
TGCAGGTTGTGTTCGCCTCTAAAAGCTTTTACGGTGACCTCCTTCAAGCTTCTGTCGTCATTGAGCAATTCTGTTTCCAGGTAATTCGTCTTGGATTGTACGACGGAAATATCATTGAGCTGCTGTTCCTGGAAGCCGATGTGTGTGATGACAAGTGAATAGGCGCCTGCGGGGATATTGCTGATCGTGTATGCTCCCGTACTGTCGCTGATGACGGCAATCTGTCGTTCCTTTACAGTAATGGAAGCTCCCGCAATGGGTTGTTTGGTTGCCTGTTCGATGATCCTTCCTTTTATGGCGCCTGACGGCTGGGCCGTTGCGAGGACGGGAAGAAGTATTACGCTGAGTATGACCAGTCTGTCGAGCATTTCCTTTGTATTTAATGCTCATGAGACAAGGAGGGCGGATGTTTTGTGACACGACGGATACGAAGGATGTCCGTTTGCCCGTACTTTTGGGGATAGGGTTTTTTGGGACGGGAAAAATGAAGTAATATGCAATCAGGAATGTATTCAATGAAGATGTGATGAGTGACAATAAATTTCTAAAAATAATAAAGGCTATTTTTTCGCGGGCTCCGGTGGGATCTTCATTAATTCCAGAGGAGAAGCCGGGATTATTTGTTTTCGAAGCAGATGGATTTGTCTATCCTTTTAAATCAGGAAGCGCGAAGATAAAGTGGCGGGAGATCGAAAGACTGGAAGGTTACAAAAAGGATCTGTGGACGGTAGATGAAATAGGCATGGACATCACCTGGAATGGATGGAAGGCAACTTTTACCGAAGGAATGCCTGGTTGGGCCGAGCTACAAAAGAAAATAAAAGAGGTTTTACCTGCAGTGCCCTCAAATTGGGAGTCGACTGTTATGTTACCTCCTTTTGCCGGCAATTACGTAGTGCTTTATGAGCGGGAGGACAGAAAAATGCCCGGAAAAACAAATTTTCATGCGTCGTTTAAAAATATTTACCTGGAAACGATGCAAGGACTATTGGAAGAACGCGGATGGAAGAGCCGGAAGGAAAGTAAGACTTGTACCGAGCTGACGAATAGCTGGACAGATTGGTGGGTGGAGGTGGATGGCTATGATCTTCTCTTACATGGAATGGTGGCTTACCATCCAGATAATTTGACCTTGCTGGACGAGCTCTTTGATGGCTTGAACGTTTCGTACAGGTATGAGTTTTACAATGATCAGGATGAGCTGCTGTTGCAAAAAAGTAAGAGCTATCGAGACCCCGATAAAATAACGTGACCAGTAAAATATTCTCTCATGCGGTACATTGTATTTTTAACCTTCTGTCTCTTATGTTCCGCCCTGCGGGCCGGAGCCCAGGACACCCTCTATCTTACGAAGGCTTTGAGAGCCGACAGTCTCCATCATTACGGACGTGAGGCCATTTATACGGACCTGCTGGCCATGCGGCTGTATGAACGAGGGGCTGCGCCAACGGCTTCGGGTGGCGCTACGATTACGGTCCCGGGGAGCTGGAAGGAAGTGGAGGCGGATTCGCTTCACCAGTTTCGTACCCGGGGTTTTGGCAACAGCAGCTATCTTTATCTTACTTATAATTCTCCCAGGGCTGTCACGGCTTTGCTGCATGTGAAGGGTTGCAGCGGTCTTTTTTTCAATGCGGTTCCTCATGCGGGAGATGCTTATGGCAGTGGCTGGCTTTATATTCCTGTATTGCTGAAGAAAGGACTGAATGAATTGTATCTCCGTCCGGCGGGTCTTACCACTGTGCAACTGATATTTTCGGGTCCGGAAGCAGCTCTTAACGTGGAAGACCCTACGTTACCCATGGTGATTTCCGGTGCTGCAGACACCTCTTTGTATGGAGCGGTGGTCGTCATCAATCGTAGTGACCGGGTGTTGAAGGCCGCACGGATAAAAGCTGTCGTCGAGGGACAAACGAGGATATCGGAAGTGCCGGAGGTACCGGCGATGTCCACGCGTAAGGTGCCCTTTCGTATCGATGCAGGGGGGATCACAGGAAAGGGGAAGTATGTTTGTAAGCTGGAATTATTGAATGGCGACCGGCCGTCGGATGAGAAGAGTGTTTCGATAGAGGCTGTCGAGAGCGGGGAGCACTATAATGTTACTTTTCTAAGCCGGATGGATGGCAGTTTGCAATACTATGCGGTGACGCCGCAGACAAAAGACGGTAACCGTATGCAAATGAACGCCGAAAAAGTCCCCGGGCCCGCGTTATTCCTTTCGGTACATGGTGCAGGGGTTGAAGCTATCGGTCAGGCGCGCGCGTACCAATCCAAGACCTGGGGAACGCTGGTTGCCGCCACTAACCGGAGGCCCCGTGGTTTTAACTGGGAAGATTGGGGAAGACTGGATGCGCTGGAGGTGCTTTCCCTGGCGAAAGCGCGTTTTCATCCGGATGAACGATATATCTACCTCACGGGGCACTCGATGGGAGGCCATGGCACCTGGTTTTTAGGCGCCACCTATCCGGATCATTGGGCGGCTATCGGGGCCTGTTCGGGTTATCCGACGTTGCGTGAATATGGGTCGCATGATGGGGTGATACCGGACAGCGGCCGTACCGGGATGGAAAATCTGTTGTTGCGTGCCAGTAACCAGAGTAATGTTTTGAGGCTTGCCACAAATTATACGCCCCTGGGTGTATACATCCTGCATGGCGACTCGGATAAGGTCGTCCCTGTGCGGTATGCAAGACAGATGCGGAAGATACTGGGTGAATTCCATACCGACATGAGCTATCATGAGGTGCCGGGAGCAGAGCATTGGTTTGGCAACCAAAGCGTGGACTGGCGGCCCCTTTTCGACTTCTTCCAGTGGCATCAACTGGCGCCGGACAGCGCGGTGAATCATATCGATTTTACCACTGCGAACCCGGGTATCTCAGCCAGCTACCGCTGGGCCACCATCTGGCAGCAGGCGAGCCCGCTGGACTACAGTCGTATCCGGCTGCATCGTGACATACGGGCCGCCTATATCACCGGCAGCACGGAGAATGTACAGGTGCTGGCCCTTGCCCTGGCAGGTTTTGGAGAAGGTGTGGGAGTTGACATCCGGCTCGATGGTATGGACAAGCTGAGCTATACTACAAGGTCGGTGTGGGATACGGTATATCTGCACAGACAGGGTAACGCCTGGGTTTTGGGATCAAGACCGGCATGGGAGGAGAAGAGTCCGCTGCGCAACGGGACCTTTAAAGATGCCTTTGATCATCATATGGTATTTGTTTACGGGACATTGGGCAGCCGGGAGGAGCAGGAATGGAGCTTTAATAAGGCGCGCTATGATGCGGAGACCTGGTATTACCGGGGCAATGGAGCAGTGGATATCATCCCGGATAAAGCATATGCACCTGAGCGTTACCAAGGCAGGAATGTCATCCTTTATGGAAATGCGTCCACCAATGCTGCCTGGAACCTTTTGCTAAAGGATTGCCCCATCCAGGTAAAACGTGGCGAGCTGCGTATCGGAAGTGAGACCTACCAGGGGGATGATCTGGCGGCTTATTTTGTCAGGCCGCTGCGGGGTGGTGTCAACTCTGTCGGTGTCGTCACGGGTACGGGTTTGAAAGGGATGCAAGCTGCGAATGCCAACCAATATTTTGCCGGAGGGAGTGGTTTTCCCGACTATATGATCTTCCGGCTGCAGATGCTGCAAACGGGGGCTCCGGGTATCCTGAAAGCCGGTTTTTTTGAGAACGATTGGAGCAGCAGGTAAGTTCAGGATGGTCGTGGGGCAGGTGTTCGTACATTTGGTCTGGTGAAATAAATCTTACAGGATGACAAGAACGACCTTGCTCTTATTCTTCTTTTGCCCTTTATTTTCTTTTGCAAGTAATCCTCCTTTATCGGTGGTAGCGCTTCGCTGTGAGTTTAAAGTATCTCCCATGGGGGTCAACCGTTCACAGCCACGGCTGAGCTGGATATTGTCGAATGACTTATCCGGGCATAACCAGGTGCAGACTGCTTACCAGGTGCTGGTGGCTTCGTCCCCTACGTTATTGGAGGAAGAGAAGGCGGATATGTGGAATAGCGGACGTGTGAAGGGAAGCGCCAACACGAATATCTATTATAAGGGAAAGCCGCTGCAAACAAGCACTGTCTACTATTGGAAGGTGCGTATCTGGGATGGCCGGAATGAAGTGAGCAAATGGAGCGATGCTGCCGATTGGACAATGGGATTGCTGGCTCCGGGGGACTGGCAGGCAACGTGGGTGACGGACAGCAAGGCGCCTGTCAGCGATGACAGCCTGTTGTTCCAGGACAACCCGGCGCCTTTGTTCCGTAAGGAGCTGCAGATCGGAACGGATATCCGGAGAGCTGTGTTGTATATAAGCGGCATAGGATATTATAAAGCTTCGTTGAATGGAGACCAGATCGGGAATCATTTTTTGGACCCGGGATGGACGGATTACAGGAAAACAATACCCTACAATACCTATGATGTGACGAAGATGTTAAAGAAGGGGCGGAATTGCCTGGGAGTGGAGTTGGGTAATGGTTGGTACAACCCATTGCCTTTGCGGATGTGGGGATCGTTAAGTATGCGGAAATTTTTGTCTACCGGTACGCCACGGCTTATTGCCCGGTTGGAAATCGAATATACGGACGGCAGGCGCCAGGTGGAAGTGTCCGATGGTTCCTGGAAGGTGATGGACGGGCCGTTACGGCGGAATAATAATTACATCGGATCGACGTATGATGACAATTATGCCATCCCGGGATGGGATGTTGCCGGGTTTGATGATAAGGCGTGGAGAAAAGTATCGGAGGCCTCAAGTCCGGGCGGTGTGCTGGTTTCGCAGGAGCATCCGCCTATTCGTTGGACCGGACCGCTGATGCGTCCAGCGGAGGTGCGTCCATTGGTGCCTGGCAAGTACCTGGTTGACATGGGACGGAATTTTGGGGGTATTGTGCGGCTGGTGGCGACGGGTAAGAAAGGCACGCGAATACGGCTGCGGTATGGAGAGTTGTTGAATCCCGATGGATCATTGAACGTAATGACCAGTGTAGCCGGACAAATATAACGCGGTGGAATGGGCGGCCCCGGCGCACCGCCTGTAGCCTGGCAAGAAGATAATCTTATATTGAGCGACAGGAAAGTAGTGTTCGAGCCTGCCTTTACTTTTCATGGATTTCGTTATGTAGAGATAGAGGGGTATCCGGGTACTTTGACAAAGGATATGATCATTGGTATTCCTTTATCGTCGCAGGTACGATCGGTGGGAAGCTTCCATTGTGATGACAGTTTGTTCTCCCAAATACAGCAGGTGTCCACCAACACTTTTCTCAGCAATCTTTTTAGCGTGCAGTCGGATTGCCCGCACAGGGAGAAACTGGGTTATGGAGGGGATATTGTAGCGACCAGCGAGGCCTTTATGGCCAATTTCGACATGCATGACTTTTACGCCAAGACGGTGAGGGATTTTGCTGATGAGGCACAGCCGGATGGGGCGCTGCCCGAGACGGCGCCGTATGTCGGTATATCTGACGAAGGGCTCACGCATACGGCAGGGCCTATAGGATGGGGGACGGTGCTGCCGATGTTGCTGGAGCAGCTTTACCGCTACTATGGCGACTCCGATCTGATAGTAAAATATTATCCCGTTGCACGCGCCTGGGTGGATTTCCTTCATGCGCATGCCGATGGTTTTATTATTAATAAAGGGATTGGGGATCATGAGTCGCTGGACCCTAAGCAAGTGGAAGTGACGAGTACGGCCTTTCTGTATTATAATACCCGAACGGTAGGGCGGTTAGCGCGGCTACTGGGTAAACAGGAAGAGGCGGATCATTATGAAAAACTGGCTGAGCAGGTAAAGGCGGCATTTGTAAAGAAATTTTATGACCCGGCCACAGGGGCTGTGGGTATTCATACGGAAGCCACCCAGGCGTTTGCTTTGTATTTTCATCTTTTGCCTGCTTCTGAGGAAAAGAAGGCATTGAAGGTACTGTTGGATCAGATAAAGGAGAAGAAGGAGCATATCAGCACGGGGATCTTTGGAACGAAATATTTGCTGGAAGTGCTTTCGGAGAATGGCCTGAGCGATCTGGCCTGCAGAGTGGCGGGGCAAAAGGATTTTCCCGGCTGGGGGTATATGCTGGAGAAAGGGGCTACGACTTTGTGGGAGCATTGGGATTACAGCGACAATGTTTATTCGCATAATCACCCCATGTTCGGCAGCATCAGCGGGTGGTTCTATAAATATATAGCGGGGATACGGCCGGCGGAGGATGCGGTGGGTTATAATAAGATCATCCTACAGCCGTCGGGGTTTGAAAGGGTAAGTAATGTCCTTGCCGAGTATTTTAGTCCGCAGGGTATCATCAGGTCGTCATGGAAGAAGGAAGGTGACCTGTTATATTATGAAGCGTGGATCCCGTTGAATACGTCCGCGACCATTATGCTGCCGGGCGAGGAGCACCGGGTGGGGTCGGGGCATTATCAGTATAAGGTGCGGGTGCAATAAATAAGGTACGACTGAAAAGGGTCCTGCTGGAATAAATGTCATGTCAACGTTTGCATAAATATTTTTCGATGGTTTTCTCCTAAGTGTGATCAAACCGGCTAATTTTAGCCATTGGTGATCGGCGAAGACCATATGAAATACCGGGTTTCCTTGTTTTTATGTTGTTTGTGTATGATAATGGATCATGCGCCGGCCTTTGCGCAGGAATGGCAATGGTCTGTCGGTGTGCATGGGGGTAAGGATCATAAGGATACAAGGGCCTGGCTTTGGATACCTCCTTCCTGTTCCAAAGTAAGAGCTGTCATTGTTGCCCAGAACAATATGGAGGAGCTGTCCATCCTGGAGAACGGGCGGTTCCGTCAGCGCATGGGTGACCTTGGGTTCGCGGAGGTCTGGATATCTCCGATGTTTGATCATACTTTCAATTTTGCGAAAGGTGCTGGTGAGGCGTTTGCGGGGGGGATGGGCGCCGGTGAAGTGTTCAACCGGATGATGGGCGACCTGGCGGATACTTCCGGGTATACCGAGCTAAAATATTGCCCGGTGGTGGGTGTCGGTCATTCTGCTGCTGCCAGCTGGCCCTATTATTTTGCGGCCTGGGATCCTGACCGGACACTGGCCTGTATATCAGTGAGCGGTCAATGGCCTTATGTCCGGCATCCTGCTTTTTCTCCGGACATCTGGAGCCCGGAACAAAATATCGACTACATCCCTTCGCTGGAAACCATGGGTGAATATGAGGCTGCCGATAGCTGGTCGGCAGAGGGCCTGAAAGAAAGGGTCCAGCATCCTTTTATGCCTTTGAGCATGCTGGCCTGTCCCGCGGAAGGTCATTTTGCGGCCAGTCAAAAAAAGATAGATTATATCGCTCTTTTTATAAAGAAGGCGGCGGAGTATCGACTGCCGGATTACGATCCTATGAAGGGACCTCCTAAGCTCCGGAAGATAGATCCCATGCGGGTGGGCTGGTTGATGGACAAGTGGCGTTATGATCAGGAGCCTGTAGCTGCACCGGCTCCCGTGGATCGATACAAGGGAGATAAAGCTGCGGCTTTTTGGTTTTTTGATGAGGAGATGGTGCGTGCTACGGAGCAATATGAATCCGTCTATCGTCGTATGCAGGCGCCGTTGCTAGGTTATGTGCAGGAAGGGAAGATCGTAGCTCAGCACAATACACATTTACAGGTTCATTTACGATTTATTCCGGGGGAGGATGGGATCAGTTTTTTCCTGAAAGGGGATTTCCTTGATACGGTGCCGGGGGAAAGCCCGCGGCCGGCTATGTGGACTGGGTTACCGGTGGGGGCGAGGATCACTCATCCTGATGGGGAACCGGGGAGAGGGAGAATCGCTCATCCTGATGGGGAGTCAGGGGCGGATGTTCATGGCCGGGCTATTCGTATCGACAAGGTGATCGGCCCTTTTGAAAAGATCAATGATACGCTGTTCCGGCTGGCGTTGGAGAAGAGTTCGGAGCAGGCGCCGCGTAATTATGTACTGACCTTTGCGGCCGTCTGGCCGGGAGATGATGTTTATAAACCGGCTGTTCAGCAGGCTGAGATGGTGGTGCCGGGGGTAAATGAGGAGGGGATCGAGCAGCATATTTCGTTCCCGGTTATTCCTGATAAGTATGTGGGTGGGAGTGGGGCGAAGTATATAGGTGGGAATGGGGGGAAGTCTATAGGTGGGGATGGGGCGCAGGTGACCTTGACCGCCGTCTCCGATGCCAGTCTTCCCGTTTACTATTATGTGCTGGAAGGGCCTGCGGTCATAAAAGGTGATAAATTATATATCACGCCGCTGCCGTCCCGGGCCCGATTGCCTGTAAAGGTAACGGTAGTGGCCTGGCAATATGGGCGAAGTGTTGAGCCGAAGGTAAGAACGGCTGCTGTTGTGTCAAGAACTTTTTTTATAAGAAAATAGAAGCCTATGCTTATCAGAGGATGGTTGTTTATTGTTTGTGTTTGTTCCGTGAGCGCTACGGTTTTTGCCCAGGCAGGTAAGTTGCCGGTGGAGAAGGTCATGCGTCTTGCTGAAAAGCAATATGGGGATTATCTGAAAGAGCATGGCGACAGCATTTGTTATCCGCGGAGCATTCGTCCGGATGGTTCCCTGGCGTGTGTGTCTTCTTCCGATTGGACCAGCGGCTTTTTCCCAGGTTGCTTATGGCAGCTGTATAAGCTTACAGGCGGCAGCGAATGGAAGTCGGCGGCGGAAAAATATACAGCTGGTCTTGAAAAGGAGAAGGATAACAGGGGTACCCATGACCTGGGTTTTATGCTGTATGATTCTTATGGCGAGGGATATGCCCTTACGAAGGATCCTGCTTATAAGGAGGTGTTGTTACAGGGCGCCCGTTCGCTGGCTACGCGCTTTCATCCGGAAGTGGGCGCTATCCGTAGCTGGGATAATAAAGATTTTCATTATCCTGTGATCATCGATAACCTGATGAACCTGGAATTTCTTTTTTGGGCCACGAAGGTCAGCGGTGACTCTTCTTTTTATAGAACGGCGGTGGCGCATGCGAATACGGATCTGAAATATCGATTTCGCCCGGACAACAGCAGCTATCATGTACTTGATTTTGATCCATCGTCGGGCAAGCTGTTGCGCAGGATGACGCACCAGGGGTATGCGGATTCGTCCTGTTGGGCGCGGGGCCAGGCCTGGGGTATCTACGGGTATACGACACTTTACAGGGAGACGAAGGACAAGCGATATTTACAGCAGGCAATCAAGGTGGCGGATTATTTTTTAAGACAGACCGATAAGATTGCCGATCATATTCCATATTGGGATTTTCAGGCTCCGGATATACCTAAGGCGCCACGGGATGCGTCGGCCGCGGCTGTTGCTGCCTCTGCCCTGATCGAGCTCAGCGGGTATGTGAGCGAGTATTCGAGGGAAGGTGCGGGCGGATATGTGAACGGGTATGCAGGGGGGAATGCGGGGAAAAAATATTTTGAAAAGGCGGAAGAGATGCTGTCCAGCCTTTGTTCGGACGCCTACCTGGCTGCACCGGGGACGAATGGGTGTTTTTTGCTGAAGCATAGTGTGGGGCATATGCCGCATGGTACTGAAATGGATGTTCCGCTGATCTATGCGGATTATTATCTGCTGGAGGCGTTGTGGAGGTATGGGCGGCAATGTGGGGTAGAAAATAATGAAGTTACCCGCGCGCAGCTCCATTCTCCTGATGGAAGGCTGCAGGTGGAGCTGTATCAGCAACAGGAAGCGGGTGGGAAGCGATTGTACTACAAAGTGTTTTTTAAAGGGCGGCCCGTCATCCTGGAGTCAGCGCTGGATATCCGCATGGACAATCATATCATGGAGTCGGCGCTGGCGTTGAAGCCGGATTCGGCGGTGGATTGGTGCTCGCGGTTGTTGTTTCAAGGTATGGACAGTCTTCACCGTGATACTTCCTGGCGGCCTCTCTATGGAGAGAATGCCGTGATAAGGGACCATTATAATGAGGTAACGATGAATTTCGTCAGGGAGGACAGACCAAAGTACAGCATGCAGCTGATCTGCCGGGCTTATGATGAGGGGATCGCTTTCCGGTACTATTTCCCTGAGAATCCTACCGGGGTTTATTATCATATTACGGAAGAGAATACGGAGTTTGCCCTGCCGCCGGGAACCAGGGGCTGGTGTACATCCTGGGCACAGGGACCTTACCGGTTGTTGCCGTTGAAGGACTGGCCGGATGAGTCGGAGCGTCCGCTGACCCTGCAATTGCCGGAGGGAGGTTATGTTTGTCTGGCGGAAGCGCAGATGGTGGATTATGCACGTACAAAATTCAAGTTAAGCCGGAACAAACCCAATACTATCATGACCTCTCTTTTTGGTGCTGTCGATGGTATCACCTATTTCGGCAGTCCCTGGCGGGTGGTGTTTGTCGGAGAGCAGGCGGCCGACATTATCCGTAATGAATCGCTGCTCCTGAATCTCAATCCGCCCGCTGCCATTGCACAGACGGACTGGATCAAGCCTGGCAAGATCTTCCGGGAAATGACGCTCACTACCGGGGGTGCGCGGTCGGCTATTGACTTTGCGGCGGCGCACCGGTTGCAATACATTCTCTTCGATTGGAAATGGTATGGTCCTGCGATGACCTTCAACACGGATGCAACGAAGGTCGTAGCGCCTATCGATATGCAGGAGGTGGTGCGTTATGGCAGGGATAAGGGTATCGGCGTTTGGTTGTATGTCAACCAGCAATCCCTGCTTGCGCAACTGGATACGATATTGCCCCTGTATGAGCAGTGGGGAATCAAAGGCATAAAATTCGGTTTTGTGGAGCTGGGGTCCCAGCGTTGGACCACCTGGCTGGAAGAAGCCGTCCGGAAAGCGGCGGCTCATCACCTCATGGTAAATATACATGATGAATGGCGGCCTACCGGCGAACAGCGTACCTGGCCCAACCTGATGACGGCGGAAGGCATCAGGGGAAATGAAGAAATGCCTGATGCAACGCATAACACTATCCTTCCTTTTACCCGATTGATCGCAGGAGCAGCGGACTATACCATCTGTTATTATGACCCTCGCATCAAGACAACGCATGCGCATCAGCTGGCGCTGGCTGCTATCTATTACAGCCCTCTGCAGACGTTGTTCTGGTATGACAAGCCTGCGGCTTATCATGGTGAACCGGAGGTAGAGTTTTTTGAAAGGATACCCACCAGCTGGGATGAGACGAAGATATTGGAAGGGCAGCCGGGGGAGTTCATTACTGTTGCGCGGCGTGCGGGGGAAGAATGGTTCCTGGGCGCCATCACGAATGATAGCGCCCGAAGGACCAAGGTTGGGTTTGATTTTTTACCTCGCGGTAAGAAATATATCGCCACTATTTATTTCGATGATCCAGCTGTACCGACTGCTACCCATGTGCGGAAGGAGCAACGGATGGTGGACAGGACTACGGTGTTGGTGTCTGATTTGCGGGCTTCCGGTGGGCAGGCTATATGGCTGCAACCGGTGAAATGATCGATTATTTCGATCAGGCCCGACTCACCCTTTTTGATCCATTTGCTTATAAGGAGCTGCCCGTTGATGCTATATAACCTAAGAGGCAGATCCTTGCTGACCGGGCCACTGCCTGTCCTGATGAAAAAGCTGTTGCCAGTGACAGGATTAGGGAAAACAGTCATCCCGCCGGAGGCCGCTTCGTCCATATCGATGATCGTCGCACTGGACGTTGGGAGCGCCGATGACCTGGTATTGACCGCTGCCGAGGTAGGTGAGTGTCCATTGCTGGCAGGGGCAGTCGTTGGCCGTCCATTGTTGTACGTTGGTGCCGTTGGCTGTCCCGTTATTTGTCACATCCAGCGCTTTGTTGCTGTGTCTGGCTAATAATTTATAGGTTCCATTGAGAATAAGCTGAGGAGCGCCCGCCACCACTGTCACGTTGTCGAATGTGGTATTATCCAGCGCTCCTGTAGTGCTGCCTGAGCAGGTGGCCAGACCTATATAATAGGTGTTGGCCATCGTCACTGTGCTGGTGCCTACGGTAAACCAGGTGACCCCGTTAGAAGACTCGTAGGCTGTGAAGGTGTTGCCTGAGCGTTGTAGTCTGAACCAGGCCGGCAACCAGGTGTAGTCGTTACCTCCTGTCCAGGTCATAGAGCTGCCAGTGATTCGGAACACGTTCCCCAATTGGGCGTGTTCCTGGTCGCGGCCACTTTCCTGCCATTGTCCGATGCCACCTGGGTGCAAGGTATAGACAGCGTTCGTGATGCTGCCGTTGCCCGCGCCTGTCCTGAAATAGTTCACCCCTTCATTGTATTTGGCTGTATCGTCGCAGAGGACGCCCATGGCGATGAGGGCGCCCAGGTTGCAGGCGTCCCAGTTGGCCCAGTAGTTGGTGAGACAGGAGCCGTTGTGGTTAGTGAGAAAGTTATGACATACGGGATAAAAATAAGTGGTCATCATGTTTTTAAAACGGATGAAGTCGGAGGCTGCCCATCCCGGATAGATCCGCAGCACTTCTGCTGCCAGGGCGAAATCGAAGACCGGGATACCACTGAGGCCGGGTATATCGGTGCCTGAGGGCACCTGGTTGACTGCTGCAGACCAGGCGTTGCATATCCGGACGGCGCAGGCGGCCGGGATGTACAAAGGTTTGGGCTTCAGTGTGTGGACGGAGAAAAAATAGAAATAGCAATGCATAGCAGAGCGTTAGGCGTAGTGGCATCATCGGTAAGTTTTGAAAATGGATAATTTATTAGGTACAACATGCAGCTGTTGTTATCTATCGTCGTTGGGTAGAGTCTCGTATGGATAGTTCGGTGGGAAATATTTTTTTTGTGAATTGGGCAGGAGGCCGCTTGCTTTCAATGAGTTCGATGAGCAACTCGGTAGCAGTCTTACCTATTTCAAAAGCCTGTTGACGGATAGTGGTCAGGGAAGGAGAGAAAAGATCTGCCGAGTTGAAATTGCTGAAGCCGGCGATGGCTATTTGTTCGGGGATCTGAAGACCTTTTTTACGAAGGAGGGAATAGCATCCCATGGTAAGGCGGTCGGCAGCGCAGAGTATGGCGTCGGGCGGGTGGGGGAGAGCCAGCAGCTCATCCATGGCTTTTTCGATCTCTTCGAAGAGCATGCCGCCATGCATGCAGTATTTGATATACTGGGGATCGATGGTGACACCGGATTCCTGCAAGGCCATTTCGTAACCTTCTTTTCTTTCCTGGGTGATGGAGGTGTGCGGTGAGCTGGTGATGTGGGCTATTTTCCGAAAGCCCTGTCCCAGGAGATGGCGGGTGGCGTTGTAGGCGCCGCCTATATTATCGGATATAACGCAGTGCGTTTTTAGCTGATCGGTGATGCGATCGAAGAAAACGATGGGCATTCCCTGATCATGCAGATGGGTGAGGTGGCTCAGATCTTCCGATTCGGTGGAAAGGGATACCAGCAGTCCGTCGACGGAGCGCCAGGCGAGGTTTTGTACATTTTTCATTTCCCGGGCGCACGATTCCTGGCTTTGGGTAATAATGACCAGGTAGTCTCTGTTGTAGGCTACCGATTCGATGCCGCTGATCACTTCCGAGAAAAAAACATTGGGAATATTGCAAAGCACGACCCCGATGCTGCGGCTTTTCTGGGATTTAAGGCTTTGCGCCATCAAGTTGGGTCGGTAATTATGTGCTTCGGCGTATTCCTGCACCTGCCGGCGTGTCTCTTCGCTGATCTTATAGCTGTCTTTCAAGGCCCTTGATACTGTTGAATAAGAAAGTTTCAATGCCCTTGCGATGTCTTTAATGGTAATACCCTCGAATTTCATTGTGCCAACGTTTGCATAAATAAATGTAGCGAGCTCAGATGCGTTCAGTGTATTTGTGGCGTAATTTGACAGGATAAGGAAAAAGCTTAATCGATTAGGCTTTTCTTACTCCGTCAACATTCCGTCAGCGCCTGAATTTCCTTCTTTTACATCAATCGTGCTGTCGTAAAATTCCTACGTGACCTCTTCCTGTAATTGACGATGTTCTTCGCAAACCCTTTCCTTTGAGTGTATTACCAGGCTTTGTGCCAACGTTTGCCCAAATAATTACGGGCTTTCGTTATCACGTTGGTAAAAATACATGTTAATTTGACATTAATAATAAAAAGTGCTTAATCGATTAAGCACTTCCATCAAAATAACGAACTGCGATGCCTGAGAAGAAGAAGATATCCATCCATGACCTGGCCAGAGACCTGAAGGTGTCATCAGCCACCGTCAGCTTTGTCCTTAATGGCAAAGCGTCTGAGAAACGTATCAGCCGGGCCCTGGAAAATAAGATACTGAAGTATGCCGGGAAGATGGGGTATCGCCCCAACAGGATCGCCAAGAGCCTTCGTACTGGCAAGAGCAGGATCATCTGCATGCTGGTGGAAGGGATTTCCGACCCTTTCTTTTCCAGTATCGCCCGTATCATCGAAGAGAAGGCGCATCAGCATGACTACAAGATATTTTACTCCAGCACCAATAATGATACGGCTATTACCAGGGAGCTTATCAAGGTCTACAGGGATTCCCAGGTGGATGGCTATATCATCGCTCCTCCGCCGGGTATCGAAGAAGATATTCAGTCTTTGATGGACGATGGTCTGCCGGTGGTACTCTTTGACCGGTATTTCCCCAGCATGACGACACACAATGTCGTAGTAGACAATTTCAACGGGGCCTTCCAGGCTGTTCAGCATTTTTTACTCAATGGTTATAGACAAATAGGTTTTGTAACGCTGGATTCCCGGCAGGTGCAAATGACCCATCGTTTGAACGGGTATGTAAAGTCCATGGAGGATAACAGATTAGACAAATACATTTTGGAGATCCCTTTTGGGAGGGACCGTAGTGTTGGGGTGGCGAAGATCCGGTCTTTTCTTGAGGAAAATCCTGTTTTGGATGCGGTGTTGTTTGCCACCAACTATCTGGCCATCGACGGGCTTGAAGCCATCGATGACCTGGGGCTTAGTATCCCCGGGGATGTGGGTGTCATCGGGTTTGACGATAATACGCATTTCAGTCTGTTCTCTCCGTCCATCACTGCTGTTGCGCAGCCGGTGCAGGCTATTTCGGAAGAGGTGATCCGCAAGCTAATGACCTGCCTGTCGGGGAAGGAGAAGGATATGCCCAGGGAGACGACGATGCTCCCGGTGAGGCTGATAGCGAGGGAGTCGGCTGTTGCGACAGGGATCAGGAAGTTAGGACCGATGTAGAGGGAGAAAAATAGTGCCGATGCAGGGGGCTGGAAAACAGGCCCCATGTAAATGATCTTTTGTAAACTTTAAAACCAGAATAAAACTTGCCGTTATGAGAAGCATGTTAAAACCACGTGGGAATGTCGTCCTTTCATTCCTATTTCTGATCCTCTTTATTATTATCGATTATGCGACGATGGCCCAGGCGACCAGGACGGTCACCGGCAAAGTGCTCAATTCCACTACGGGTGAGCCGGTGGTGGGTGCAACTATTCGTATTAAAGGCGTACGGGGTGGAACGACCACCGATGCATCGGGTGCCTTTACATGGACTGTTCCCGCCTCAACTTCTACCCTGGTCATCAGCAGTGTAGGATTCCAGGAGGTGGAGGTGCCTGCGGACGGATCGCATATGATCAATGTAAGGCTTGTCACTTCGGGAAAGGACCTGGGGGAAGTGGTCGTTGTAGGTTATGGTACGCAAAAGAGGGCGACACTCACCGGGGCGGTGGCAACGGTGGATAGCAAGGTGTTCAAAGACCGGGGAGTGGTGTCCAATCCACTGGCTTCTTTACAGGGGCAGGTGCCGGGTGTCGTTGTTACGCGTAGCTCTGCTGCGCCGGGGCAGGAGGGGTGGGCTTTCCAGATCAGGGGAGCGAGCTCTATCAATGGAGTTGACCCGCTGGTGCTGGTGGATGGGGTGCCCTTGCAGGATCTGAACGCCCTGAATTCCATCAACCCTCAGGACATCGAGGGCATGAGCTTTCTGAAGGATGCTGCAGCGTCCATCTATGGTTCCCGTGCTGCCGCGGGTGTGGTACTGATCACTACGAAGAGAGCGAAATCAGGAAAACCGTCCATTGAATACAGTGGTTCGGTCTCGCAAAAGAGGATGGGATTGCGGCCTGAGTTTTTAAATGGGGATCAATATGGCAAGTACATGCTGCAAGCTATCTCCAATGCTTCTCCCAATGGTGTTGCCGACCCTACCTGGATATGGACCAAGTATGCCAATGCCTGGATCAACAGACCGGACAGCCTGTATATCGATAAGACAACGCCCGGCTATACGGACAATATCGGTTTTACGGATGTAAAGGATTATACCTTTTTCAACACGAACCCCATCGATATTCTATGGGGTAATGGAAGAGCTATATCCACCCAGCATGATCTCAGTATTTCCGCCCGGACGGATAAGATGGGGTATCGCCTATCCCTGGGATATATGAATGACGGCAGCATGCTGAAATGGGGCGACAACTATAACAGCCGGTACACTGTGACACTGGCTCACGATTATACTTTCTCGCCCAGGCTCAAGATATCCAGTAATATTTCTTTACAGCGGAACAATGTCATAATACCTACCCGGCAAAGTGTAATAGACTACAGCTCACAGCCTGGTTTCCCGGTGGCTACCATACATGGCAAGCCGTATGCCTGGGGTACGCAGCCTGCCCGTAACTGGTTATTGGAACAGGGTGGTGACAACAAGACTTATGACACACGGGCTTTTCTGAATACCAAGCTGGAGTACAATATCACCAGGGATCTGAGCTTTGTAGGGCAGGCGGGGTATAACTGGTTCAGCAAGGATGTCCGGGTGGAGTATAGCTCCATCCCCAATATCTACAATTATGCAGAGACCTATCAATACCAGGGTAATCCCACGCAGGCGCAGTCTTATTATACCCGTGGCAATATCCAGGATGTTTATTACAACCTGAATGCCTATTTGCAATATAAGAAGGTGATAAAGGATGACCATAGTATCGGTGCGACAATGGGTACCAGTTATGAGCGGGATGAGTACGATAATTACAGCACTACTACCTCTTATCTGGCGAGCAACGATGTGCCTTCTCTTGGCCTGGGGTTGGGCGATAATACTACCCATAGTAATGGTGAGACCACGAATCATTGGGCGTTGGGTTCCTATTTCGGCAGGGCGAACTATGCTTACAAGGAAAAATATCTTTTTGAAGTGCAGGGGCGATATGACGGCAATTCCAGGTTCTATAACTCTCAAAGATGGCTTTTTTATGATGGTTTTTCTGCCGGCTGGCGGATATCCCAGGAGAAATTCATGGAAAATGTCAAGTTCGTGAACGAATTGAAGCTTCGCGGCGCCTATGGTACAGCCGGCGGGCAGGGTGGCAAAGCTTCCAATGGTACTTTGCTGATAGGGTACTATGATTATATTCCTGCGGTAAATCTGGGCAATACGGGTCCTATCCTGGGCGGCTATACTTCCCGCAGTGTAACGGCATCGCCCAGTGGAACGATCGTGGACTCTTCCAAAACGTGGGAGAAGCTGATCAACAAGAACATTGGATTGGATTTTACTGTATTGAACAACCGGTTGAGCGGCAGCTTTGACTATTTCTGGAAGGAAAATACCAATATGCTCATTTACCAGCAGTCTCAAGCTGTGCTGGGCGCTACGCCTCCTTATCGTAATATCGGCGATCTGAAAGTATGGGGATGGGAGATGGCGTTGAACTGGAGGGATAAGATCGGCCAGGTGACTTATCACATCGGCGGTACGCTGACGGACAACAGCAACAAGATCGTCAGGCTTTTGGGCGCCAATAATATTACTGCGGGGCAACAGAATATCCAGGGGTATGCGATCAATTCTTATTTCGGTCTGAAATATGCGGGCCGCATCCAGACGGACAAGCAGGCGAGCGATTATGCACTTTTGGCTCCGAACAACAGTATCAGCATGCCCACAAATGCTACGCAGGTTATCAAGGGGATGAATATGTATAAGGATGTCAATGGTGACGGTATGCTTACCAATGCCGGCGCCGACCAGCATTTGCTGGGCAAGACGGATGCCAGCGGCAAGCCGATCGGTGATGGAGATATGGTTTACCTGGGCAGGAGCGATCCCCGGTATGTTTTTGCGATCAATATGGGTGCTGAATACAAGGGTTTTGATCTTTCCGTGATATTCCAGGGAGTGGGTCAGCGGAAGATCTACCGTCGCAGCGACTGGAGCGTGCCTTTTGGCACCATCTGGCAGGGGCATGCCAACTGGTGGGTAGGCAAGACCTGGACGCCTGACAATCCCAATGCGCCATTGCCTATACTGACTACGGCCAACTCTGGTGGTTATGGCAACTACAATGGGTATGATTACCAGATATCGGATTGGAGTCTGCAGAACGGTTCTTATGTGCGGCTGAAAAATATCGTCATAGGTTATACGTTGTCGCCCGAGATCGCACGCCGTGCAAGGGTACAAGGTCTGCGGGTGTATGTTTCCGGCAACGATCTTTGGGAGGTGACCCATGTACAGGATAAATGGGATCCGGAGCAAACAAACAATGTAGCCGGCGGTTCGCAACGCTATCCGTTCTATCGCCTCCTGACCTTTGGCGTAAATGTTACTTTTTAAACCCTGCAAATTTTACAACTCATGAATAAGATAATATCGAGATATGGCGTCATTATAGTGTCTTTAGCTGTTATAGGCGCCGGCTGTAATAAAGCGCTGGACCTGAAACCGCAGGACCAGGTGTCGAATGCCACTTACTGGAAGCAGCCGAGCGACTTTAAACTGGCAGCCAATGTTTTTTATAACTACCTGCGTACTTTTAGCCAGTCGAATGGAGACGGGCATAATGGGACGGACCTGGGTACGGACCTCGGCGCCATTGCCAGGGGCACTAATACTGTTGCTGCCTCAGACGGCAATTACAACCAGGCTTATAGCTGGATACGTACTATCAACACGCTGCTGACAAATGCGGCAACCTACCCCACTCCCGCTGATATTGCGCAATATGTTGGGGAAGCGAAATTCTTCAGGGCGTATGTTTATTTCGACAAGCTGCTGACTTCGTATGGCGGCGTCATCCTGGTGAACGAGATGTTAAAGCTGACGTCTCCCGAACTGACTGCGGCGCGCAGCAGTCGTGACTCAACTATCAACTTTATCATATCCGACCTGGAAGCCGCTATTCCCAACCTGCCCCTGGAAAGCGCTATACCTGCCGGGGATAAGGGCCGGGTAAGCAAACAGGCTGCACAGGCTTTTCTTGGCAGGGTATGTTTGTATGAAGGCACCTGGCAGAAGTTCAGGAGCGGAGACGCTGCCCGGTACAATATGCTGCTGGATAAGGCCATTGCCAACAGCGATGCGGTGATATCGACCAATCAATATTCGTTGTTCAAGCCTGCTGCATTAGGGGATTCTGCGTTGAAATACCTGTTCATTTTAGAGAACCAGAAGTCGAACCCTGCGAATATCACCAAGTCAGCCAATAATGAGTATATCCTTTCCGTGCGGTATGAATCCAACAACCTGCTGAAGACCATACCCAACCAGATCTCGTTTGGTGCGCTGGGAGCAAGTATGAGCCGTAAGATGGCGGATATGTATCTCTGCAGCGATGGGCTGCCGATCGATAAAACTGCTACGGGATTTACGCGTGATTCCATGGTGTCGGAATTCAGGAACAGGGATAACCGTATGCGTTATTTCATGTGTATGCCCTTCTACAGATTCTGGCAGAATGCTGTAAACTATCATATCAACTGGGATTGGAGCGCGGCTGACCTGGCGATATCCCGGACCTTCGACCCCTTCGCCAACAATATCTCGGGCTATGGCAGTCAACAATGGGCTGCGGAAAGGCAGGTGCCCAATAGCCAGGAGGGGTATGACTACCCGACGATACGTCTGGCGGAAGTATACCTGAACTATGCCGAAGCGGTGTTCGAGCGTAATGGAAGCATCAGCGATGCGGATCTGGATAAATCGCTGAACCTGGTCCGTCTGCGGGTGAATACGGACAATGGCATGCCTAAGCTCAGCAATGCGTTTGTTGCGGCCAATGGTCTCGATATGCAGACAGAGATACGCAGGGAAAG
>Ga0105240_10004945_pt1 | contig 20037 bp, 6 predicted proteins | sample KBSC54metaG_FD_80426 | JGI IMG/M metagenome (GOLD analysis project Ga0105240, IMG submission 80426) | Corn rhizosphere microbial communities from Kellogg Biological Station, Michigan, USA - KBS C5-4 metaG | ecosystem: Host-associated > Plants > Roots > Rhizosphere > Soil | place: Michigan, USA... | reverse complement strand
CCACTCCGATCACGCCCACATAGTCGAGCGCCGTCAGCACCGTGGCGGCGATCCGTTCCGCCTGGGCCTGGACCTTGGGGCTGATGCGCGCCGGCGCGACGCTACGGCGGAGCACGCCATGCTCGTGGTGGTTCTCGGCCACCGGATAGAAGGCCAGCTCCCCGTCCCGTCCGCGGGCGGCAATAATTGACAGTTCACGGATGAAATCAGCCGGCGCTTCGGCGATGGCGGCGCGTGCGCCGACCGAGGCCCAGACGGTCTCGGCCTCGGCCGGGCTCTCGATCCAGGCCTGGCCCTTGCCGTCGTAGCCGCCGCGACGGGTCTTCAGCAGCAGCGGGTGGCCCAGCTTCGCCAGCGCCGGTCCCAGGTCGGCCGCCGCGTCGATCGGCGCGAAGGCGACCGTCGGCGCGCCGGCCTCGTTGAGGAAGGTCTTTTCCGCCAGCCGGTCCTGGGCGATGGCCAGCGCCCGGCCCGGCGGCGCCACGGCGGCGCCGGCGCCGGTGAGGGCGTCCACGGCCGCGGCCGGCACGTTCTCGAACTCGAAGGTGATCACCGCCGAGATCGCCGCCAGCCGCACAAGCGCTTCGGCGTCGGTATAGGCGGCGGTGATGGTGTGCGCGGCCACCCGCGTGGCAGGCGCGTCGGGCGCCGGGTCCAGCACCGCGGTCTCGAACCCCAGCCGCGCCGCAGCCAGGGCAAGCATGCGGCCCAACTGGCCGCCCCCCAGGATGCCGATCACCGAGCCGGGCGGCAGCGGAAAGCGGTCGGCCGCGGCGCTCAATCTTCCACCGTGTCAGGCACCGACGCCGTCTGCCGCGCGTGGAAATCCGCCAGGCGAGCTGCGACGTCCGCGTCGCCCAGGGCCAGGATGCGCGCGGCCATCAGGCCGGCGTTGCGCGCGCCCGCCTCGCCGACCGCCATCGCGCCCACGGGCACGCCGCCTGGCATCTGAACGATGGAGAGCAGCGAATCCAGCCCGTCCAGGGTCTTGCTGCGGATCGGCACTCCGAGGACCGGCAGGATGGTCAGAGAGGCGGTCATCCCCGGCAGGTGGGCCGCCCCGCCGGCGCCGGCGATGATCACCTTGAAACCGGCGTCGGCCGCGCCCTTGGCGAAGGCCACCATCCGCTCAGGCGTCCGGTGCGCCGACACCACGCGCGCCTCATAGGGGATCTGCAGCTCGTCCAGCACCTCGGCGGTGGCCTTGAAGGTGGGCCAGTCGGAGCGGCTGCCCATGATGATCGCCACCGGCGCCTGCGCGCCCATCGTCGGCTCCCCTCAAAAGCGGGAGTATAGGCGCCGCCCTCCCGGCCGCAACCGGCGCTGGAACGGGAGGGCGAAATTTGTGGCGCGAGGCGCATTGTCAGTTTGCGGATTACATGCAGGTCTCCCTCTCCACGATGGGGAAGGGGGCGGCTAGCGCGGATTCGCGGCCTCCACCGCGTCAAGTTGCGACCTGCGAAAATGCTGGCGGATACCCGCCTGGAGTCCAAACTCCATCAGTTCATCCGTGTTCGGATTATACGCCGGCCACGCCCGCCCGTCTGCCTCGCACGCCGGCGCGCCGGTCTTGGCGAAGCTGACCCAGCAGGAATGCATGAACGCCGCCGCATGCCGGTCCTCGTCCACGATCTCGGCCGAGTAGTTCGGGATGATCATCTGGGTGTCGAACACGTAGGGGTTCTCGGACGTGTGGTTCGCGCCGGGGATCTTGCCGCGCCGGTTCACCCGCACGTAGCTGAACCGGTACAGCCAGGCGCCGCCCCTGGCCGACGCCCGGGCCGCCAGCCAGCGGGCGGGGGCGGCCATCAGCGTGTCCGTGAACAGGGCCTGGGCGAAGCGGTCCGGATCGGCCGCCTCGTCGCCATAGGCGGCGCGGGTCCCGGGCGAGGCCGCCGCGGCGTAGGCGGCATAGCCCGAGGCCGGCAGGAGCGAGGCCTCCCAGCTGTTGGTCCCGATGATCAGCGGGACCGCCGCCTGGTGGCCCCGCGCGAACCCCTGGGCGATGCTCTCCGCCTCCAACCGCCCGTCGATCACCGGCCCGTAGCGTCCGCCCGCGGCGACCAGCCGGTCGGCCGGCAGGGCGCGCAGCTGATCGGCCGTGGCGCCCTCGCCCAGACCCAGCCGGGTCGCCAGCGCGGTCCCCGACGCCTCGGCCTGGGCCAGGGTCGGGGGCGTTTCCCAGCCCAGCCCGGACTGCACGGTGGCCTTGCGGAACAGGCCCCGCGCGGCCGGCGTCACCATCAGGGTCAGCACGTCCTCGCCCCCGGCCGACTCCCCGAACACGGTGACGTTGTCCGGATCGCCCCCGAATGCGGCGATGTTGCGCTTCACCCACTGCAGCGCGGCGATCTGGTCCAGCAGGCCGTAGTTGACCAGTGGCGCGTCCGGCGCGGCGGCGGCTGTCAGCGCCGGGTGGGCGAAGAAGCCCAGCGCGCCCAGGCGGTAGTTCATCGCCACCAGCACCACCCCGTCGCGGGCGAAGCTCGAGCCGTCGTTGGGGGCGATGGAGTCGGCCCCGGCCACGTTGCCGCCACCGTAGATCCAGACCATCACCGGCGCCTTGTGCGCCGCCGCCGGCGCCCAGACGTTCAGGGTCAAACAGTCCTCGCTCACCGGCCCGGCAAAGCCGCCGCCGTTCGGCCGCCCGTCGGCGTTGACCGGCTGCAGGCAGGCCGGCCCGTCGGAGCTCGCGTCGCGCTCGCCCGCCCACCGCGCCGCCGGCGCCGGCGGGGCCCAGCGCAGCGGCCCGAGCGGCGGGGCGGCGTAGGGGATCGCCTTGAACGCCCGCACGGCCCCGATCTGGCGGCCCACGACCACGCCCGTGTCGGTCCGCGCCTTCACCGGCGCGCCCGCCGAGGGCGGCGGCACGTTCCCCGCTGCGGGCGGTGCGGGCTCAGCGGCCCAGATCGGGCCGGCCAGCGCCAGGGCGCAGGCGAGGGCGAAAGCTTTCCTCATGCGCCGAGTCCGGACCCGTACGGCCCCAGGGCCTCGATCAGCGGGCCCAGATGCCGCTCGTACCGCCGCCAGCGGCCGACGGAACTGGTGAACATCGGCCGGCGCACCTGGTGGCGGCTCAGAGTCGTCACCTTTCGCGGATTCTCATGGAACGCCAGGCAACGCTCGGTCCAGGGAAGCCGGCAGGCCTGGGTGACCAGCCATCGGATCCCGGCCTCCGGATCGGCCACGAGAGTCTCGTTGCGCACGTCGATCACCTTCCCCGGAACAGCCGCGCTCCAGTGGTCCATCAGCCGACGGTACCTCACATACCCGCGGCCGACGAAGGCCAGGTCATAGGTCAGCTCGTTGGCGTAGTAGAACCTGTGGCTGAAATTCGAGAAGCAGGTGTCCATCGGGTCGCGGACGCTGTGGAGGATGGTCGCACGCGGGAAGATCAGCGAGATCAGCCCGACCGCAAGATAGTTCACGGGAAACTTGTCCACGAACCTGCGCCTGCCGTCCCAGCCAAGCGCGCGGACGCGCTGCAGGTACTGCGCCCCAAGCCGCCGATAGTGGTCGGCAGGTTCGGGGGCGAGCGGCGCGACGGGAAATTGCCTGAGAAGGACTTGGCTCAGCGCGTCCGGTTCGCCCAGGCCCTGAACGCGCGGATGGGTGGCGAGGATCTGTTCGATCAGGGTCGTCCCGGACCTGGGCATGCCCACCACGAAGATGGGCGCCGTGCTGGGATGTCCGCGACCCTGCCGCTGGGCGATGAACTCGGGGCCCAGGGCCCGCTGCATCGCGTCGTGACGCGCGACGTCGTTCGCCTCGGCCCGCGCCAGATCCAGCCGCTCGGCCGTGAGCGCATTGCCCGCGGCGAAGGCGGCGAAGGCGTCGTCGTACATGCCCCGCCTGTCCAGCACCGCACCGAGAACGAAGCAGAAGTCGGCCTCTTCGAGAGCAGGGGCGCGCGCGGCCGCCGCGTCGGACCCGATCGTCCGCCGGTCGTCGGCGGTGAGGCCGGACGCCCCCATCGTCCAGGCGCGAGTCAGCGAAAGCGGCCGAAGCGGTCCTGCGGCGCGCAGGTAGAGCGATATCGCCTCGTCGCGGCGATGGCCGTGCTCTGCGGCCCAGGCGCGGACGAACTCGGCCAATTCCTCCGGCGCGGCCGAAGTGAGAACCCCGGCAACGGAATCCACGAGGTCCCCGCGAGCCTCTTCGTCCAAGCTCCCTGCACTCGGGGCCATGCCGTCCGTCAGCCGGCCTTCGGCGCGTAGGGTCCGAGCGCCTCGATCAGCGGCGCCAAGTGTCGCTCATACCGCCGCCAGCGCCCCACCGACGATGTGAACATCGGCCGGCGCACCTGTTCGGCGCTGAGGGTATGCACCTCGCGTCGGTTCTCGTGGAAGCGCAGGCAGGTCTCGTCCCAGGGCAGGCCGCAAGCCTCGGTCACCAGCCAGCGGATGCGGCCTGCCGGATCCGCCACCAGCTCCTCGTGCCGCACGTCGATGACCCTTCCTGGCAGCACCGTCGCCCAATGCTCCATCAGGTCCCGATAGCGGACATAGGTCCGGCCGATCTCGGCCAGGTCGTAGCTGAACTCGTTCCCCTCGTCGAACAGGCTGCGGTACAGCGACAGACAGGTGTCCATCGGGTCGCGTACGCTGTGCAGGATGATCGCCCTCGGCAGCGCCAGGGCGATCACCCCGACCATGAAGTAGTTGCGCGGCATCTTGTCGACGAACCGCTCGCCCCGGTTCCAGCCCAGCTCGCGCACGCCGCGCAGGTAGGCCGCCCCGATCTGGCGCACGACGTCCGCCGGCGCGTCGTCGGGCAGCGGCCAGTACAGCCTTCCGCCGGCCACCTCGTGCATGACCTTGGTCTCGCCCATTCCCTGCACCAGCCTGTGCGAGGCGAGGATCTGCTCGATCAGCGTCGTGCCCGACCGCGGACTGCCGACCACGAAGATCGGGGCGCGGCTGGGATGGCCGCGGCCGGTCCAGCGGGCGAGGAACTGCGGCGTGAAGGCGCGCGGGAATGTCGGCGCGACCTCAACCTCGCGCCGGACGACGCCGGCCATGTCGACCGTCGCCGCCTTCAGGCGGTTGCCCCGGTCGTAGGCCCGGAAGGCGGCGTCGTATTGTGCCTGGCGGTCCAGAGCCTGGCCGAGCGCGAACCAGGCGCGCACGCGTCCCTGGACCGGTGTCTGAGCGTTCTCGCCGATGCTCTCGAGGCGCTGTCGCTCGTCGGCGCTGATCGCTCCGGCGTCGACGGAGGCAATCAGGGCCAGGGCGGCGGCGACGGTAAAGGCATCGTCCGCATGCGCCTTGGCGATCTGCCGGTGGGCGGCAATGACCTGCTCGGGGGGCATTTGGCTCCCGCTCGGCGGCTGGACGGCGAGGGGGGGCGGCGCCGGCAGCGTCGGAGGAGCGGTCGCGGAGCGGAGCAGCAGCGAGGCGACATCGCCCCCAGCCTTCGGCGCCGCAGGAACCGTCGGCCGGACGGTTCCGCGACCGGGCTTGTCAGGCCGCTTGCCGTGCCGGCCCATGGGGACCCAGCGCGTCGATCAGCGGCGTCAGATATGGCTGGTAATGCCGCCAGCGGCCCACCGCCGAGGTGAAGATGGGCTGCCGCACCTGGAACTTGCTGGGGGTCCTGACCAGACGGTCGTTCTCGTAGAACCGCAGGCAGACGTCTTCCCACTCGAGCCCGCACGCCTCGGTGATCAGCCAGCGGATCTGCTGCTCCGGATTGGCGACCAGATCTTCGTAGACCACGTCGGTCACGCGGCCAGGCAGCACCTTGGCCCAATGGTCCATGATCCGCCGGTACCGCCGGTACGACAGACCGATGTGCCGCAGGTCGTAGCTGAACTCGTTCCCCCGGTCGTACTGCCTCTGGTACCAGGAAAGGCCCGCGTCCATCGGGTCGCGGACGGTGTGCAGGATGACCGCGTTGGGGAAGGCCAGGGCGATCACGCCGATGTAGAAATAGTTCATCGGGAACTTGTCGACGAACCGCGGCTTCCGGCGCCATCCGGCCTGGCGGATCATCCGCAGATAGACCTCGCCCAGCTCCCGGAAGTACTCGGGCGGGGAGTCCATCTGCGGCGGCCAGTAGACCCGGGTCTCGATGGCGTGGCTCAGCGCCATGGGTTCGCGCATGCCCTGCACCTTCGGGTGCGTGGCCAGGATCTGTTCGATCAGGGTCGTGCCCGACCTGGGGCGTCCCACGACGAAGATCGGCGCCGCGCTCTCATGCCCGCGGCCCTGCCATCGCTTCACGAAGGCCTCGCTGAAGGCCCGCTCGATCCGGGCGATCTCGAGGTCTTCCTGCGCGGCCAGGCGATCGAGGTCGAAGGTCTTGGCCATCAGATCGTTGCCGTCCCGGAAGGCGGCAAAGGCGTCGTCGAGCCGCCCCTGGGCGTCCCACATCCGTCCCAGCGCCATGCAGGCCCCGGTGCGGTATTCCGCCCCGATGGTCTCGGTGCGGGCGGTCTGCAGCAGGATCGCCTCGTCGGAGGAGGTCATCGCCTCGGGCCGGAACTGCGACATGGCGAGCGCCGCGGACGGATGGTACTCGCCGCCCCGCAACTTCACATACAAGGCTTCGGCCTGCGGCCCCCGCGCCATCTCATGCAGCGCGATGGCCAGGGCGTGGGTGATCTTGGGGTCGGATGCGTCGAGACGCCGGGCGGCCCGGAAGTGCTTCACGGCTTCGCGATAGTTGCTGCGGTCGACGGCCGCCTGGGCCTTGGCAAGCAACTGTTCGTAGGTCGGGGTCATGGCCACTCTGAGAAACGGGATGGCTTCAAACTAGACGCTTCTTCGCCTCTGCGTCACCCTCGATGGCAACGGACAAGACCATCGGCAGCCTAGGCGGCCCGCTCCAGCCGCCGCCGTTCCGCCGCAAGTCGCTTGTCCGCCGGCAGGGCCGCGCGCCGCAGGTCGCTCGGCGTCGCGCCGGTCAGGCGTCGGAAGTGCCGGTTGAACTGCGAGATGTCGGTATACCCCGCGCCGAAGGCGATCTCGGCGATGGTTCGGTCCGCCTGCGCCGGGTCGCGGAACGCCTTCACGCAGGCCTCGATCCGCAGGCCGATCAGTTCGTCCCGGAAGGACTGGTCGTAGTGCGCGTAGAGCCGGTGCAGGTAGCGCCGCGAGACGCCCACTGCAGCCGCCGCATCGGCGGCCGACAGGTCGGGATCGGCGAAATGTCGGGTGAGGTACCGATGGATCTGGTCCAGCCGGGCCTGACCGGCTTCACCGCGGGCGGGGCGCGCCGCCGGCAGGCAGTCCTCCAGCACGGCCGACAGCAGGCCGCCCACGGCATCCACCAGTGCGCCCGCGCCGGGCGTGGCGGTCTCCCGCGCCGCCAGCTTGGCCAGAAGATCATAGAGCAGCGACGCCATTCCGAGACCATGGCTCTGCAGGCTGCCGGCCTTCAGGCGGTCGGAGCCCAGGAACCGCGGCGTCAGCAGGTGGCTGGGGACCGCAAGCCCCGCAAGCAGCGCGCCCGCTTCGGGACGCAATTCCAACGCGCCGCTGTCCAGCACCAGCACCTCGCCCGGCCGCATCGGCCTCAGCCGCTCGTCACAGGCCCGGAAGGCGCATTCCCCCTGGGTCAGGGCGAGCAGAAGCGTAAGTCCCTTGCCGGCGGGCAGCCCGTCGCCGCGCTGGCCCCGGTCGAGGCCGTCGCCATAAGCGACCTTGATAATGGTGAGTTCGCCGGCATGCCGGGTCTCGAGGCCCACCGGCACGGCCGCCCCTGACGGCGGCCAGCTCCAGATTCCGCGCGCCCCCTGCACGCTCTTCTCCGCGCCCGTCCCCATGCGCATCCGATCCCATCAATTAGCCTTGTCCGCTCAAAGCTTCACAATGAGCCACATACCGATTGTGGCGAGCGAAGCCCTAATTCGAACAAATACAAGGCAATCGCGCCCACCCAGGACGGTGCGATCGGTTCCCTCATTGCATAGCTCGAAAGGACCGCCGATCCAAGACAGAATGTCGCGACCCCCCTACAAACTCCGCTGATCGCCGCACCGCTCGGGTGAGGCGCCGACGGCGTCAAGACGCCTGGGGAGGGCATGGGGCGTTCTGAAGGCAGCTGGTCACCGGACCGCGAAGGGGCGTCCCGCGACGGCCCATCGGGGGTTTTCCGGGACGTTCGGCGGCCCCAGAAGCCTCCGCCACAATTGGTGCGACGATGTTACGGGTCGCCCAATTTCTCTGTCTGGCGACGCTTTTTTCGCGAGACGAACCGTCAACCTTCCGCTAGAAATCGACCGAACAGTGTTCCTTGGGAGCAGTGTGCCTATTCCGCGTGCCGGGTAGGCAGGTATTAATGAGGGGCTCAAACAGCATGTCTCGTACGACCCGCGACTCCAATCGCCGCCGCGCTTCCCTGCTCGCGACGACGTCCTTCGTCGCCGCATCCGTGCTCGCGGGCGGAGGCGCCCTGACGGTCACCTTGACCCCTCAACTCGCACTCGCGGCGACGGACTGCGGCGCAGTCCCGGGCAACGGCGTGGTGGTGTGCCAGCCGCCCCCGCCAGCCTACACCAAGGGCATCACCTACGTGCCGCCGTCGATCCCGACCACGGGGGCGGTGATCTACCTGGACAACGTTCAGGTCAGTAACACCAACGGCGACGGGGTCCGCGTCACCGGCGGCGGCAACATCTCGGGCAACCTCTCGGTCGGCACCGCCAATGACGGCGGCAACATCACCAACGTCACGACGACCACCGGCACCGCCATCAAGGTGGTCAACGGCGGTTCCGGCAACGTCACGGTCAGCACGGTCGACTCGGTCCTGAACCCCCCGAACACGCCGCCCAACGATGTGACGAACACCATCAGCGGCAACTACGGCGTCTGGGCCCAGACCACTGGCGCCGGCAACGTCGCCATCCAGATCGGCCACGACAACGTCACCGGCCTCAATGGCGGCGCCATCGTCGGCCTCTCGACCACCGGCGCGGTCAACCTGACCATCAACGCCGGCGCTAACGTCACTACCGCGACGCCGACGAAGTCCTGGGACACCTACACCGGTTCCTCGGCCGGTGACGTCACTCAGACGATCAACGGCAACCTGGGCGCGGGCGGCGCCTTTGCGGGCGTTGGCGGCTCCGGCAACGTCACCGTGACGGTAGGCAACACCGGCTCGATCAACGACGTGTTCGGCTGGGGCATTCTGACCTTTGCCAACAGCGGCACGACCAACGTCAACGTCAACGGCAATGTCAGCGGCAGCGGTTATCCCGCGCCGTTCGCCACCGTGGAGTCGATCGCCACCACCGGCAACGTCAACATCTCGACCGGCCCGAGCGGCACCATCGAGTCTTCCAGCTACGGCGTCTGGGCCCAGACCACTGGCAATGTGAACATCGTCACCGGCGCGCAGATCGGCGGCAACGCCAGCGCTCCGATCAATGGCGGTAACACCTCGGCGGTGGGCGCGGTCGGCATCGGCGCATTCGTCGGCAACACCGGGACGAACAGCAGCAATCTGAACATCACCGTTGGCGGCGACATCTATTCGACGAAGGACGGCATCGACGCCACCAACAACAGCGCTGGCGATATCAACATCACGACCCTGCAAGGGTTCGATATCGTCACCCAGAACAACAACGGGATCGTCGGTCGCGCCAATGGCGGCGGCAGCATCCACGTCAACCTGCTCGACGGCGCCATCAACGCCAACACCAGCCATTCCAGCGCCGCGAGCATCGGCGGTAATCCAGGCAACCTCAGCCCCAGTGACTTCGCACTGAGCCGGCCGGTCGGCGGGGCGCCGGCGGTCGACCTGGCCGCGGTCGGGGCGGGCAATATCACCGTCAATGTCCAGGACTCCGTCACCAACTTCGGCGGCGACGGCATCATCACCACCACCGTCGACGGCGTGAACGAAGTCGGCATCGGCCTCGGCGACGTGGCCGGCAACGTGCCTGCCAGCGTCTACAACGCCGGCGGCGACGCCATCCAGGCCAGTTCCAGCGGCAAGGGCGCGGTCATCGTCAGTGGCTGGGGCAATGTCACCGGCAACGTCACCGGCGTCGACAGCGGCCTGATGGCTGCGGGCGGCAACGTGACCACCGACAAGGGCCCGCAGGCTTTGACCACCGGCCAGGGCGTGGCCTCCGACATCCACACCACCGGCGGTTCGGACATCAACGTCTTCACGACGGGGAACATCGCGACCGGGGCCGGCAACATCACCGTCCAGACGGTCAAGGGCGGCACGCTCGACGGCAACATCACCGCGGCCGACAACGGCGTGCTGGCGCATGCGGATGGCAACGCCACCAGCTACATCACCGTCAACATCGGCGACAGCATCGGCGGCAACGCGACCTCGGGCCCGATGGCCAACGACGGCGTCCTGGCCCAGATCACCGACGGCAACAACGCCGGCAGCGTCGTGGTCACCGCCGGCGCCAACGTCACCGGCGCCGACGCCGCCACGATCACCATCAACGCCAATGTCAGCGGCCTGGTCGCCACGACCGTCGGTAACGGAAACGCTACCGTCACGGTCGGCAGCGCCGGCCATACGGTCAACATCAACGCCGGGACCGGCTTCGCGGCGGAGGCCAACACGGTTGGCAGCGGCGACGCCACCGTCAACGGCTACAACCCGACCGGCCTGCTGACGAGCGCCGGCAACGTCGCCACCGTCTACGCCGGCTCCAGCACCGGCAACGCCTCGATCGGCAGCATGACCACCTCGATGGTCGGCAATGTCACCAACACCGGGACGGGTGTCGGCGTCGAGGCGACAACGACGGGCGCCCAGGCGCTCGTGGCGTTTGACGGCAATGTCACCACGAAGACCGGCGACGGACTGTGGGCCGACAACAGCGGCGCCGGCACGGCGGTTGTCCTGTATGGCAACATCGCTGCGCCGGACAACGTGACGATCAATGCTGGCGGTAACGGCATCAAGGCCACCGCCGCCGGCGGCGGCGCCTACGTCGGCAGCGTCGGCAACGTCAACGGCAACGCCACGACAGCCGGCGACTGGGGCATCACCGCCAAGAACACTGGCGGCGCCGGCGGCGTCGTGGTCGGCCAGGGTACCGGCAACGTGACCGGCTACGGCGGCATTGACGCCGAGAACACCGGCACGGGCAACGTGACCGTCATCCTGGCGGGCAACGCCACCGTGACGGCGCTCGGCACGGGCGGCGGCAACCTCGCCGACGGCATCTTTGCCCGCGGCAACGGCACGCTGGTCAGCGTCGACGCCAGCACCGGCGGCAACATCACCTCGACCAGCTCCAACGGCATCGAGGCGATCAACGACGGCACGGGCGGCGTCAGCGTCACCACCGGCGCCAGCGCCAACGTCAAGGCGACCAACAACGGCATCGTCGCCACCGAGACCGGCACGGCCGGCAACGTCTCGGTCACCCAGAACGGCAACATCGTCGCCGGCAACGCGTCCGGCGGCAGCGGCATCGTCGCCTCGATCACCAACGCGACCAACGCCGGCAGTGTGACCGTCACGTCCAACGCCGACATCAAGGTCAACGGCGACGGCAAGAACGACACCTACGGCATCTTCGCCGGAACCGTCGGCGCGGGTAACGTCACTATCCTTGCCACGAACAACAAGATCATCGACCCGGCGGCCTACGGCGAATACGGCACGGCCGCTGGCGGCGCGGTGCTGATCGACAGCAACAACACAATCACCGCCAACACCGGCATCCACGGCGACAACACGGGCGCCGGCACGATCACCATCTATCAGAAGGCCGGCGGCAGCATCACCGCCATCGGCGGTAACGGCACCAGCGGCAACGGCATCGAGGCGCTCGGCAACGCCGCCGCGATCACGGGCAACATCGTCATCGGCGACTCCGCCAACCGGATCGTCGGCAACATCAGCGCCGTCACCGCCAACGGCATCGACGCCCGCGGCAACGGCAACATCAGCATCGCTACCGGCAACAGCACGATCACCGGCAACGCGACCGGTACGGGCACCGGCATCTTGGCCAAGAGCGCCTTCCCCGGCGTGATCAACGCCGACGTCACAGTCGACACCCAGGGCACGACCATCACCGCCGCCACGGGCATCGACGCAGAGACCAGCCACCTCGGCGCGGGCAGCAACGTGACCGTCAACACCGACGGCAACACCAGCATCACCAGCCAGGCCGGCGACGGCATCAAGGCGATCGGCATCAACGGAACGACCACGGTCAATCACGACGGCAAGATCGACACCACCGGCGGCCAAGGCATCGACGCCCAGAACAGCAAGGTGGGCGACGTCGTCGTCAACGGCACGGGCTCGATCAAGGTCGAGGCCGGCGCGCTCAGCGGCGCGGGCATCTTCGTGCGGTCGTTCAGCGGCAATCTGATCGTCGGCAACGCCGGCGGCGGCTACAACGGCCCGATCGACAACCTCGACGGCAAAAACGGCATCGACGCTCAGGTCACCAACACCAAGAGCGACGGCAACATCCAGATCACCACCGGCGGCAACGGCACCATCGGGGCCACGCCGGGCGACAGCACGCTCAACGGCATCTTTGCCGTCAACAACGGCAACGGGAACGTCTCCGTCACCGTCGGCGGCAACATCGGCATCGCCGGCGTCGTCGGCGGCAACGTCGCGCAGACGGGTGTCACCGCCCAGATCGACAGCCCCCTCAGCACCGGCAACGTGTCCGTCGAGGTGCTCGCGAACGTGAGCATCACCTCCACCGGCGACGGCGTGTTCGCGACCACCGACAGCAAGTTCACCACCGATCCGACCGTGATCGGCGGCGAGGTGACCGTGAAGCAGGACGCCGGTACGGGCGTGATCACCGTCTCCAACGGCAACGGCATCAAGGCCACCAACGCCAGCCCGACCGCCACCGGCACGGGCACGGTGACGGTGATCCAGAACGCCGGCATCGTGACCCTGAACGGCAACGGCGTCTTCGCCCAGAGCCACGCCCAGGGCGATGTCACGGTGACGCAAGGCAACACCGCGACGATCAACGCCACCAACGGCGCGGGCATCTACGCCGAGAACAACAGCGGCAAGAACGGCAACGCCATCGTCGACGCCTCCGGCAACACCACCGCCACCGGCAACGGCATCTTCGCCACCACCAACACCAACGACAACGCCGTCGTCACTCTCGAGAACGGCGCGCATGTCGAAGGCGGCAGCACCGGCTCGGCCGCCGGCAACGGCATCCTGGCCACGCACACCGGCACGGATCCGACCGCCGGGGTCATCGTCACGGTGCTCGGCAACGCCACGATCGGCAACGGCGCCGGGAATCTGTCCATCGGTAACGCTACCGGCGGCGACGGCATCCAGGTCTCCAACTCCGGGCCCGGCCTGATCAGCGTGGTCACCAATCAGGCCACTGACATCTGGGCGCTCGGCAACGGCATCAAGGCGCAGGAAACCTGGGCCGGCGGCACCTCCACCAACCTGGTGGTGAACGGCAACGGCACTATCCACGCCAGCGGCATGGGCATCGACGCCGAGATCACTCAGGCCACCAATGCGGCCGCTCTGAAGGTCACGGCCGGCAACATCACCTCCGTCCTGGACGGCGTGCACGCCACCACCGCAGGGGCTGGCGACGTTCGGGTTGAAACCCTGGCCGGCACCGCCATCGTCTCCACCACCGGCGACGGCATCGAGGCGTCCAGCAAGGGCGGCAACGTCCTGGTGATTTCCAAGGGCACGGTCAGCGGCGATCCGGGCATCGTCACCACGGCGACCGGCACCGGCACGGCGACCACCAATACCTATGCCGACGTCACGGGCGTCCTGGACGCCATCAAGTCGACCTCCGAAGACGGCACCAACACGGTCCATGTGTTCGCCGGCAACGTCACCAGCACCACCAACGGCGACGGCATCGACGCCGTGGCCGGCAATGGCACGATCATCATCACCACCGAGGCCGGCACCAAGGTCACTGGCGGCCCGACCGCCGGCAACGACGGCATCTTCGCCACCGGCAACAACACCATCACCATCACCACCAACGGCAACACCGGCACGGCGAATGCCACCGGCTGGGGCGTCGAAGCCCAGGGCAAGGGTGGCGCGGTCCAGGTCACCAACAGCGGCAACGTCACCACCGGCGGCGTGTTCGCGGTCAATACCGGCAACGGCAACGCGACCGTCACCAACAGCGGCACGATCGCCAACGCCAACAGCGATGGCGTGAAGGTGACCACCGCGGCCGGCCAGGCCACGGTCAACATCAACGCCGGCAACGTCACCAGCGCCGCCGTCACCGGCGACGGCGTGCATGTAACCACCACCACCGGCCCGATCCTGGTCACCGGCGGCGCCGGGTCCGCGGTCACCGGTCAGGTCGACGGCATGGATCTCGCGTCCACCGGCGGCGGCGACATCACCGTCACCGATGCCGGCAACGTCACGGGTACGACCGGCGCGGGCATCGCCGCGGCCGCCACCGGCGGCAACGGCAACGTGTCGCTCACCTCGGGCGCCTCGACCTCGGGCGCTACCAACGGTATCCTCGTCACCACGGCGGGCACGGGCAAGATCGACATCAACAGCAACGCCGGCAACGTCACCGCCAGCGCGGGCGATGCGGTGAAGGCCACCAGCACCACCGGCGGGATCAACATCCAGACCGGCAACGTCGGCGCGACCGGCGGCGCGGGCGTGCTCGCCAAGGTCACCAGCGGCGCGGGCACTATCACCATCACCGACAACGGCGCGGTCACCGGCACGACCGGCGGCGTCAGCGGCGACACCACCGGCGGCTCCGGCTTCGTCAACATCCACACGGTCGGCACGGTCACCACCACGGGCGGCAACGGCGTCAACGCCGCGACCGGCACGGGCAACGCGACCGTGCATGCCGACAGCGCCGTCGACGCCACCGGCGGCCTGATCGGCGTCAACGCCACCAGCACGGGCGGCGGCAACATCAGCGTCACCACCAATGGCGTCACCGGCGGCACCGTGGGCGTCAACACCTCCACCAGCGGCACGGGCGTCACCCTCGTCAACGCCGCGGGCGGCCAGGTTACCGGCAACGGCGGCGACGGCATCCACTCGACGAGCAGCGGCGTGGGCAACGTCACTGTCCAGACGGCGGGCGTGACGGGCACGGGCGCCGGCAGCGACGGCATCGACGCCACCTCGACGGGCGGCGGCAACGTGGCCGTGGACGCCGGCGGTGCGATCCTCGGCGATACGGGCGCCAACGGCATCCTGGCCACCAGCACGGGCGGCAACGGGGCGGTGACGGTCATCACCAAGGGCGGCGCCGGCAGCACGGTGACGGGCGGCAACGGCATCCAAACCTCCGCGTCGGGCTCCGGCACGATCAACATCAACACCACCGCTGGCGGCGATGTGGTCGGCACGGGTAACGCCGGCAGCTTCGGCATCGGTGCGGTCACCGGCTCGGGCGGCATCGTGATCGCGACGGGCAACGTCTCCGACACCAACGGCTTCGGCGTGCAGGCCGCCACCAACAGTGGCGCGGGCTCGATCCTCATCACCGACAACGGCGCGGTCACTGGCGGCGCCGGTGGCGTGTCGGCCAACACCGTCGGCGGCACGGGCCTGATCAACATCCATACGGTCGGCGCGGTGAACTCCGCCAATGGCGTCGGCATCAAGGCCCTCGCGGGCGCTGGCGGCAATGTCACGGTGACCGCCGACGCTGGCGTCACCGGCGGCACGGAAGGCGTCCACACCACCACCAGCACCACGGGCGTGACGATCGTCACCACCACCGGCGGCCAGGTCACCGGCAACGCCGGCGACGGCATCCATGCGGTGACCACCGGGGACGGCAACGTCACCGTCAACGCGGCGGGGGTCACCGGCACGGGTCTCGGCTTCGATGGCATCGAGGCCGGCTCCCTCGGCGGCAACGTCTCTGTCACCGCCTCGGGCGCGGTCAGCGGCAACTTCACCGGCGTCAACGCCAGCACCAACGGCGGCGGCGCGATCGACATCCACACCGGCTCGACGGTCACGGAGAGCAGCGCCCTGGCCAACGCGGCGGCCATCAACGCCATCTCGACGACCGGCGCGATCAAGATCGTGGCCGACGGCTTCGTGGACGGCTCCGCCGGCCAGTACGGCATCAACGCCGGCACCACCGGCGGCAAGATCGGCATCACGGTCAACGCAGGCGTCACCGGCGGCCATGCCGGCGGCGTGCAAGGCACGGGCATCAACGCCCATGTCGTCGGCGGCACGGGCGGCGTGTTCGTGAACGTCACGGGCGGCGCGGTCATCGGCGATGACGGCGAAGATCTCTCCACCAGCGGCTCCGGCGACATCAACGGCCAGCATGCGCTGGGCGTGACCGTCACCGGCGCGGGCGCCGGCGCCAACGGCACCAAGGCGCTCGCCACCGGCGGCGGCAACATCGACCTCACCTACGGCGGCGCGGTCACCGGCAACTCCACCGGCAACGGCGTGCTCGCCCAGGCCAGCGGCGGGAACGGCAACGTCTCGGTCACGGTCAATGGCGGCTCGGCTGCCACGGTCACCGGCGGCAACGGCATCAACACCGCCACAGCCGGCACGGGCTCGATCAACGTCAACACGTCCGGCGGCGGCGACGTCACCGGCACCGGCGGCGCCGGCAGCTTCGGCGTCAACGCCGTGGCCAACGGCTCCGGTAACATCATCATCACCACCGGCAACGTGGCCGACGCCGGGGGCACGGGCGTGAACGCCTTCGTCGCCAGCGGCGCCGGCAAGATCAACATCACCGACAACGGCACGGTCAGCGGCGCGAGCGGCGTGAAGGCCGACACGACCGGCGGCTCTGGCGCGATCAACGTCCATACCGTGGGCCTCGTCACCGGTACGACCCTGGTCGGCGTCGACGCCAAGGCGGGCACCGGCAACGTCACCGTCACTGCCGACGGCGGCGTCAGCGGGGGCACCATCGGCGTCAACACCTCCACGTCCGGCCCGGGCGTGACCATCGTCACGACCACTGGCGGTCAAGTGACCGGCAACGCGGGCGACGGCATCTCTTCGACCTCGTCGGGCGCCGGCAACATCACCGTGACCACGTCCGGCGTCACCGGCACGGGTAACAACGCCAACGGCATCAAGGCGACCGGCGCCGGCGGCAACGTGACAGTCTCGGCGGCCGGCGCTGTGGCCGGCAACATCTCGGGCGCCGGCATCCTGGCCACAACCAACACCGGCAACGGCAATGTCGTGGTCGATGTCACGGGCGGTCCGACCAGCACGGTTACCGGTGGTGACGGCATCAAGGCCTCGGCGACCAACGCCGGCACGGTCAACATCGACACCAGCGCCGGCGGCCTCGTCAGCGGCACCGGTGCGGGCGCCGGCAGCGTCGGCATCGGCGCAACTACCGACACCGGCAACATCACCATCACCAGCGGCAATGTGACCGACACCAACGGTGCGGGCGTGAGCGCAGTCGTGAACACGGGCGCTGGCGCCATCAAGATCACCGACGACGGTTCGGTCAGCGGCAAGACCTTCGGCGTCACGGCCGACACCACCGGCGGCTCGGGTTCGATCAACATCCACACGCTGGGTGACGACACGGCCACGGGTGTTGGCGGCATCGCGGTCAACGCCAAGGCCAACACGGGCGACGTCAGCATCGTGACGGACGGCCTGGTGACCGCCGCCACCACCGGCGGGATCGGCATCAACGCCATCAGCGCCAGCGGCAACATCGGCGTCACCGCCCACGGCAACGTCACCGGCGGCGCGAACAACGTCGGCGAGGGCATCCACACCGCCACCGGCGGGGCGGGCGTCACCGTGGTCACCACCACCGGGGCCTTCGTCCTCGGCGACGGCGACGGCATCGACGACTCCACGTCCGGCACCGGCAACATCACCACCACCACCTCGGGCGTGACCGGCATCGGACCTGGCGCGAACGGCATCAAGGACACGTCGGCCGGCGGCAACATCACCGTCAACGCCGGCGGCGCCATCACCGGCGACAGCACCACGGCCACCGGCAACGGCATCCTGGTCAGCACCTCGGGCGGCAACGGCAACGTTGCGATCACCACCACGGGCGGCTCGCCGAGCACCGTCACGGGCTACAGCGGCATCAACGCGTCGACCACAAACGCAGGCGCCGGCACGGGCGTGATCGTCATCAACACCACCGCGGGCGGCAACGTCACGGGCAACGGGGCCGGGCCGACCAGCGTGGGCATCGGCGCCACCACCGACCAAGGGTCGATCACGATCACGACCGGCAACGTGTCCGACACGAACGGCCAGGGCATCCAGGCCACCATCGGCAGCGCTGCGGCGCCTGCTTCGGCCCTGATCACCGTGACCACGAATGGCGCGGTGTCCGGCGCGACCTTCGGCATCAATGCCGACGATCACCTCAACGCCGGCGGGATCATCGTCCAGGCCAACAAGTCCGTCACCGCCACCGGCGGCCCGGGCATCAATGCGACGGCCGGCTCCTCGGGCGTCCAGGTGGCCGCCAACGGTCCGGTCAACGCCCTTGGCGCCGGCATCAACGCCACCGCCACCGGCGCGGGCCCCGTCCAGGTCAACACCGGGGTGAACGGCAACGTCACCTCCACGGGCGGCGTCGGCATCAATGCGGCCAGCGTAAATGTCGCCGGCACGCTGCAGGGCGGGACGGGCAACGTCACGGTCGTCACCGGCAACACCGTCACCGGCGCCACCAGCGGCGTCACCGCCTCCACCGGCGGCGCGGGCACGGTGTCGGTCAACACCACTGGCGGCCTCGTCACCGGCAACGGCGGCGCGGGCACGCAGGGCGTCAACGCCCTCGCCAGCACCGGTAACGTCACGGTCATCACCGCGGCCGTCACCGACGTCGGCGGCACGGGCATCCTGGCCACGCAGAACGGTGCCACGGTCAACACCAACCTGCTCAGCGTCACCAACAACGGCGCCGTCACCGGCAAGACCGGCATCGACGCCTCTGTCACCACCGGCGCCGGCAACATCCTGGTCGTCTCCCACGCCAACGTGCAGGGCAACGTCGGCGGCGCCGGTGACGGCATCGACGCGAAGTCCAACACCGGCAACGTCACCGTCACCACCGACAGCGGCGCGACGGTGGAAGGCGCCAACGGCATCCTGACGTCGGTCGCCGGCGGCACGGGTGTGACCAACATCAACACCAGCGCCGGCGGCCTGGTCACCGGCGACACCGCGGACGGCATCCATGCCACCACGGCTGGCACCGGCCTGATCAACATCGTCACCGGCGCCGTCACCGCCACCAGCGGCGCCTCCTCGGCCGTCTTCGCCCAGAACACCGGCGGCGCGGGCCCGATCGTGATCGTGACGCAGGGCGCGATCCAAGGCGCCGGCTTCGGCATCAACGCCAGCGACTCGGCGGGCAGCACGGGGAACATCTCCGTCACCAACCAGTCGACGGTCAGCGGCAACGTGGGCATCAGCGCCACGGCCGGCTCCGGCGGCGCGACGGTCAATGCCAACGGCAACGTCACCGGCACCAACGGCAACGCCATCAACGCCACCTCGCAAGCGGCGGGCACGACCTCGGTCACCACCGGGCCGGGGGCGATCATCCTGTCCAGCGGCGGCAACGGGACCGGCGTCAACGCCACCAGCGTGACCGGCAACGTGACCGTCATCGAAGGCACGGGCAGCACGATCACCGGCAACGGCACCGGCATCAACGCGGCCACCGGCGGCGCCGGCTTCGTGAACGTCAACACGATCAGCGGCGGCCTGGTGCTCGGCAACAACGGCGACGGCATCGACGCCTCGACGGCGTCGGGTCCGATCACCGTCACCTCCGGCAACGTCACCGGCCAAGGCAACAACGGCCAGTCGAACGGCATCTTCGCCAACTCCAGCACGGGCGGCGCGGTCACCGGGCGCGTGCAGCTCTTCAGCCCTACGTCGCGCACCGAGCTGCGTCACATGGACCAGCCGACCCTGATCGCCGCGCTAGCATTCGCGCCCTCGGGCCATCTCCTGGTCACTGGCGGCGATAGCGGCGCCACGCTCTGGAACGGCGACACGGGCGCGAAGCTCGGCGATGTCGCGGGTGGCAAGGTGCGGCTCGCGGCGTTCTCGTTCGACGGCACGATG
>Ga0105240_10004944_pt1 | contig 20039 bp, 7 predicted proteins | sample KBSC54metaG_FD_80426 | JGI IMG/M metagenome (GOLD analysis project Ga0105240, IMG submission 80426) | Corn rhizosphere microbial communities from Kellogg Biological Station, Michigan, USA - KBS C5-4 metaG | ecosystem: Host-associated > Plants > Roots > Rhizosphere > Soil | place: Michigan, USA... | reverse complement strand
TTTTCCAGTCCAGCTGGAGCTGTACAAAAAGCTCGCCGGGGCATACTGCCAGCGCCAGCTCGTTATTGATCAGGATGGTGTTGAGGTGTACGTTATAGTCCAGCTTTTTATCAAACCTGCCTGTGAAGTGCAAAGAGTCTTCCATCCACCGGATGTCGGATGCTCCGGCAGGGACCAGTTTTTTTGCCAGCTTCACGGTCTGAAAGGCCAGTATCTCTCCCGTCCTGTCCATGGGTGCATAATCTGTCTGGAAGGGATCATCGGGACCCTTTCTCCGTGAGCTGATCTGCAGGCTCTCGATATTACCTCCTGCGCCCTGGATAAAAAGACAATTGACCTTATTGTCAAATGCTTCTTCCACTTTTCTGCAGGCCACACCGGGATAGTCGGCGGAGACGGCATAGTTGAAACAAACGATGTCTGCATGACAAGCATAGTTCATGATAATGGCCTTTGGCGACCCCTGTGCGTCGTCGATGCGGATAACGCCTACCTCGGGATCTACGGGACCGAAGGGGATCCGTTCGGGATTTTCACAGGTGTATTGCGCGTCGGAGAACCAGGACTCACGGGCATGCCCATCCTCGCGGGGGATCAGGCGGTTGAACCCCAACTGCGGGAAGCTGCTGTGCCCTCCTCCGATGCGGGCCGGAAAAAGATGCTGACAGGCCTCGCCGACGGCCGCTATGATCCTGTCTTCATAGTATGTCGTGTACGGATTGCCGTTCTGAAAGCTTCGTTTGCCATCGGGCTGTGGTTCCGAATGATTGTGCGACGAGCAAAGCATCAGCTGGGTGATACCGTAGCGTTCTTTACAGGTTTGTACCACCCGCTGACTCGTAAAGACGGCCAGGTCCACGGAGACAAAGGCCAGCTTTATCCCGCCGGATGCCAGCACCAGGGTGCGGGCGTATACGGAGTCATGAATGGGCTCGTCTGTCCCCGGGGTGATATTAATTTTCGATGTGCCGGCCAGCAGCTGTGTCTGTGCTGTCAGGCAGGCCGGGGATAAAAGTCCCGCGAGCAGTATAATAACGCAAAATTTCTTCATAAACCGTTTTTTTATCTGTCAATACTTTTATGTTACCACCCATCTGCGGATATCTCTTTTCCACTGCTCCCGTATTCGCATCATACCAGGGGTTTTGCCTGTTGCAGAGATGGAGCAATGGAATACCCGCCCTGGCCAGCGGGGCGAGGCTATCGACCAACGAGCCTTTTGTCCGGAGGCTGCGTAAGAACGGATCTGTTGCATAGATACAGGAGACCCGGTCGGGATGGGTGATAGCCCAGTAGTATGCTTCGCCGCCGGCAGCGCCGGCGCCTGTTATGACGGGAGTTTTTGACAAGCCTTGTTGTGTCAGCTGCTCGTAAAGTTTTTCCCATTGGTCTGTCACGGGTCCGGCCTGTGATGTCACCGGCGCCGCCACGATATAAAAACCTTTGGCCAGTAGTGCGAGGTCCACGGAATCTGTCAGCCTTCCAATGCGGTCGGCATGGAATACCCATGGCTTGCCGGGAGCAGGAGACTTCGGGACGATAATGGTCATGCCTTCGATGCCCAGGTCCGAGCCAGTGTTCTCGTCGTATCTGTCATAGGTGGGGGTGAAGAGCGGCCCTCTGCAGGTGGCGTAGTCATCTTCTTCTTTAAGATAGCGATAGGTATTGTCGTAGCCATAGTAGTAGCTCTTGTCGAAGCCAATGCCTGGTATCACGGGTGGTACCCCACCCTCGGGGGAGGTATTGCTTTCCATCCAATCGGCGATCAGCGCGGGGTTGCGTATGCTGTGCGGATGGTGGCCAGGGCCTTCTTTTATCACCATGGATATACGACCACCGAGGCTGTGATAGATCTCTTCCACTCTGTCGGTATGCTCGCGTAAGAGGAAGTCATAGCTGCCGCAGACATGCAGGAGGGGAATATCGTGACGGGCCAGTTCATCCAGCCGGTGCATACTTTCGGGGCGAAGGGCGGGATTGTCGGCATAGATACAGGAGACCCTATCGGGATGTGTGGTGGCCCAGGCATATTCGTTGATACCGCCGCGGCTCATGCCGGAGAAGACAGGTTTTCCTGACAGGCCGTGTTTCTCGGTCAGGAAGTCATACCATGCCTCCCAGTGCTGGTCCGGATCGCACATGATAAAGGCGATGTGATAACCGCGGTGGAGCAGCTCTACTTCCACCTGCGGCTCATGATCCCAGTAACAGCCGCGCCATGACCAGGGGTTCCCCGGCGCTGGTTTTTTGGGAACGACGACGATGCAACGCAATTTGCCTTTTTCGGCGGGCCGGGCGCCGAAGGCTTCTTCTGCGGTGGCTTTTATAGGAGTAATGCTATTGGTCTGTTCGTCCATGACGTAATCATAGCGATCGAACCCATCCCGCCAGGTTGTCTTCTCTCCTTCAAAGGGGACAGGTGCGCCTTTTATGACGACATCTGCTCGGCGGGAGGCAGGGGTTACGATCAGGTCTGTCAACTGGCCATTCACTACCCGGCCCTGGAGGGTCGTACGGTAAGGGGCGTTGAGCTTGAATTCGGCATTCCAGTCCGCGGGCCATGCAGGCAGCAACAGTATTTTGCGGCCATCGACTTGTAAAAGCATTTGTTGCAGGCCATTTTCGCCATTGCCGCCATTGTCCTCATCCGGCGCATAGTCATGACCGGTGGCCCAAAAGGCGGGGAACTTCAGGCCTGGTTCCTTGCGGGCGAGGTCGAAAGAGGTGAACTCCCGGGCCACATCGGCGTAGCCTAACATGGCGGCCTGGATGGGGTCCTGTTCCCAGCAGCCTTTGTCTTTGAACCTACGATGGAGGAAGCTAGTCTGTGCCAGCTCGAGTTCGGGCTTTTGCAGGCTGTAAAGGCGGTAGGGATATACGGCATACAGCTCGGGATTCTCTTCATTAAAGCTTTTGGCAGTCTGCGGGCCCGTATAGGGCAGCAGTATAGGTTTACCATCAGCGGTGACACCCATAGGCAGCGGCGGCAATTCGCCGAGAAGCCTGTTCCAGGCCTGTCTCTTTTCCGTGCTGACCAACCCATCCGGCAGTGCGATCATTCGGGGAAGAACCGCCTTCAGGGCGGCGATGTCCGGCGCGGGGCCGCGTACTTTCCAGAACATCTCGATGGCATTGTCCGGGTCCAGGAGCAGCTTGCCCATGATGTCCCTTCCAAAATGCTGATCGAAGAAAGTGATGCCGGCGGTGGCGACAGGTACCAGCGTCTGCCGGGCAAAAGATGTGTCGCCTGTGTACTCGAAATAATCCAGCATCATCATGCTGAGCTCGAGAATGGGTGTGAAGTAGTGGTTGGTATATTTTGGTTCCACCTCGGGCCCCATATAGGGCAAACCGCCCCAGAACGGAGAGGTCTCCTGGAAATAGGCGCCGTCATGATGATAATACTGTTTTACCAGGGCTTCATTGCCAGGCAGCATCCGGGCATACATATTAAAAAGAGGCAGCATCATATCGAAGTCCCCCGCCATCAGGCGGGGCCAGTACATGGCGCGGGTATTCTGGAACCAATATTGACCACCCCAGGCGCGAAAGTCGCGGCTGACGGTGAATAAAGAGCCGTTGAATTTTATGGGATAGGCGCCTCTGCCGGCGCAGGCGGTGACATAACGTTGAAGTATATATCCATTTGTCGTAGTGGCCGCCTGCTGGCTCCCATGAACAAAGATCCAGCTGCGATGCCAGAATTGATCCCACCACCTGCGATGAGCGGACCGGGTCTGTTCCAGAGGGATGTCACCGATGGAGGCTATCTGTTGCCTGAGACGGGTCTGCCAGACAGCGGGTGAGGTGTCGGTGGTCGTGAGGGGGTAGATGGATATGAGGTTTTTGCTGGATACGATGGAAGCGCCGAAGATCCGGCCTGCGAGATGAGGGTCTGCTGTGGCCGTGTTTTGATGATACCAGGTGATATTGCCTGCCTGTGAAGGCAGAACGGTGTCGCCCTGGCCAAGGCGCCAGTTGTCCAGGGTCGCCTTTATTGTGGCGGAGGGGTTGTCCACTTCCACCCGGATGACGGGATGATTGGCGTCGACCCAGACGCGCAGCGTGGCGTTCCCTTCTTTTATCAGGATCTCGCTCTCATGGACACGCAGGGTCTGGACAAAGGGCGCGCCTGGGGTTAAAGGGGAAGGTTTTTGTGAGATGCGTACAGCCCCCAGCTTCATGAGGACACCACCCGTCCGCATCCACTGGTCCCATTCGGGTCTTGTCTCTGCGCCCCAGGCATCTGTTTTCGCAATGTAAAAGACGAGGTCCCCGTTCTTTTCCACCCACACGTTGAGCGCTATATCGCCATTGCCGATGGGCATGGACTCCGCGGGGCCAGGACCCGGCTCATTCCAGGTGACGTTGCAGGAGTCCAGCTGCGTAAGGGGATCGGTCTGGGCCAGGACCGGCGATAGGAAAGACAGTAAGCCCATCAGGAAAGCAATCGTTCTGTTCATGATGAATTAATGTTTTTTAAATGGTATCATGGCTCTCGCAAGCTCGGGTCATATCACAAAAAAAGGGTTATACCATTAACCAGCCACTTAACGGGCGATTAATTTGCCAATAATTGTAAAAAAATATCTCCCAAAACGGGTTATTACCATAACTTAGGGCATGCGAAATCCAGTTGTTTGCCTATGTTGTGCCGTCGTACTGCTGACGGCCTGCAATACCCAGCATGATTATGACAAGATATTCAAGGATCCGATACTTTATTCCAATACCGTACATGAGCTGAATACGGTGGTGATGGGGAATAATTTCGGTCCTATTGTAGCATCCCGTAATTATATGTATGCCGCGGTGGCGGGTTATGAAGCGATGGCTGCGGGCTATCCCGATCAATACGTGTCGTTGGGAGGACAGCTCCATGGTCTGAAAGTTATCGCCAGACCCGAAAAGGAAAAGAACATCGACTATGAGCTGGCATCCCTGCTGGCATTTTGTAAACTGGGAGAGGCGGTGACCTTTCCGGAGGGCAGCATGCGGCAATATACGGACAGCCTGAAAAAAATGGCTAAGGATCACGGTATGCCCGACGATGTATATAACAATACCATAGCATTTTCAGATACGGTGGCAGCCGCCATCATGAAATGGAGCCAAAAGGATAAGTACAAGGAGACAAGGGGTGCGCCGGAGTATACGGTCAAGGATTCACCCGGCAGATGGGTCCCTACCCCACCCGCCTATACCTCTGCCATGGAGCCGCACTGGAGCACTATCCGGTATGTAGTGATGGACAGCCTCGACCAGTTCATGCCTCCTCCGCCCTTTACTTTTAATGTGACGGACAAGAACGCTCCTTATTATAAAGAAGTAAAACTCTCCCAGAACAAGGTGGACAGTCTGACGCCGGAAGAGACCAATATTGCCGATTTCTGGGATGACAATCCTTTTAAGCTGAATGTATCGGGACACCTGATGTTCGGGACCAAAAAGTTCTCGCCGGGAGGACACTGGATGAGTGTGGCGGGCATCGCGGCGAAAAAGGCGGGCGCGGACTTCCAGACCACGGTGCTGGCGCACGCCAAGACGTCCATTGCCCTCTTCGACGCCTTTATCCAATGCTGGAATATAAAATTTATCTACAATACGGTGAGGCCCGAGACGGTGATCAATAAGTATTTCGACCCCAACTGGCGGCCACATCTTCAAACACCGCCCTTCCCGGAATATACCTGTGGTCATTGCACCATTTCGGCATCCGCGGCAGAAGCGCTCACCAGCGTCTTTGGCGAAAAGTTTGCTTATACGGATACGACGGAGCTGGAGTTCGGTATCAACAACAGGTCCTTCCCTTCTTTCCGGGATGCAGCGCTCGAGACGATGAACTCGCGGTTTTATGGAGGCATACACTTCCATTACAGCACCATCGTCAGCAATAAAATGGGCGTCGAGATCGGAAAGCTGGTGGCGGACAGGCTGAAGATGAAGAAGTGATCATAGCTTTTCTGAAAGGATGGTCTTTTGCTGACCATTTATCTTAACCTCTATTTGTTGGGGTGTAGGCGATGCTATGCGATAATGGATGACCTTCCCATCCTTCCATTGTATGTCTACGGTGAAATTGCCCCTGGCCTTCAGACCTGTGATCTCGCCGGAGCTCTTCCATGCATCGGGGATGGCGGGCAGCAGCTCGATAAAGCCTGCATGGCTTTGGAGCAGCATCTCTGCGATGCCGGCCGTAGCGCCAAAATTGCCATCGATCTGGAAAGGCGGACCGGCAGACAGCAGGTTGGGATAGACGCCGCCGCCTGCACCATAGTTCATATTTGTCTTGAGCGTGGATTTCATCATCTCGAGCAGCAGCTTATAGGCCCTGTTGCCGTCATGCAGTCTTGCCCACCAGAGGAGCTTGTAGGCGATGCTCCAGCTGGGGCCGTCGTCACCTCGTACTTCCAGTGTCTTCTTACAGGCCTCTGCCAGATCGGGTGTCGACTCCGGCGTGATGAGGTCGGCAGGATAGAGACCATATAAATGAGATATGTGACGATGTTTGGGTTCGGGCTCCTTGTATTCTTCCATCCATTCCATCAGTCTGCCGTCACTGGCGATGCGACCGGGTGGCGGAAGCAGCGCGAGGTATTTTGTCAACGTATCACGTAGGGCGGCGTCCTTGTTCAATAGATTGCCGGCGGCAATAACATGGTTGAACAGTTCCCGTATGATCTGGTTGTCGATGGTGGGACCGATGCAGATGCTGGCGTTGTTGCCATTTGGCAGCGTGAACCAGTTCTCGGGTGAGGAAGAAGGAGCGGTCACCAGCCAGCCTGTTTTGGGATCGGTGATCAGCATGCTTTTGTAGAATTGCGCCGACCCTTTCAGGACGGGATAGATACCGGCGAGGTATTTTGTATCACCCGTAAAAGCATAGTGCTCCCAGAGATTGTTGCATAGCCAGCCGGACCCGCATTTTGTCACGCCCCAGGAGGCGCTTTCACCGGGCTCGGTAAAACTCCACAGATTGGTGATGACATGGGCTACCCAGCCCTCGGCATTGTAGTAAGCTTTGGCCGTCCGCTCACCGTTGGGCACCATTCTTTTTACGAGGTCGGCCAGCGGAAGGTCCAGCTCGGACAGATTGGAGACCTCCACGGGCCAGTGGTTCATTTCCACATTGATGTCCAGGTGCCAGTCCCCGTTCCAGGGTGTCTGTATCTGGTTGGCCCATAGCCCCTGCAGATTGGGTGGCAAGAGACCTACTCTTGTGCTGCTGATGCTCAGATAACGTCCGAACTGATAGAAGAGAGAAGGGAGCCCGTTGTCCGCGCCGCCTGATGTCCGAAAGGCGATGATACGTTTGTCCGTGGTCAGACTGTCCGCTCGAGGGCCGCCGAGGGGGCCGCCAATCTGAAAATGCACCCGGCCGAAGAGCTTTTTGTATTGGGCGATATGCTGTTGTTTTTGGGCGGCGTAGTTCTTGGCCTGCGCCACCCCTAGGGTTTTTCGTATTTCCTCTTTATAGCCAGGATTGCGCCAGTCTGTCCCTGCCGACAGATAGATGATCACTTCCGTGGCGCCCTGTACCGACAGCGCATCCTTCTCCGCATGCATCGTTCCATCCTTCAGACGCACATCGAGAGAAGCCATATAGCGCATGCCTTTCCCATCGATGCCATTGTCGAGCTGCCCCTGCATGATCAGGGAATTGACTTCGGTGGAAACGGTGGCCCTTTCGGGACGGTTCATCGACAAACGGAGATTTAATCCGCCTGGCTTGTCGGCCGTCAGCCGGATCATGTCCACATCATCTCCAAAGCTCGTGAAGTATTCACGGGTATAAGTGGTGTTGCCCACTTTGTACCAGCAGCGGGCGATGGCATCGTCCAGTGAGAGTTCGCGCTGGTAGTCTGTAAAGCCCGTGTCTTTGTATCGATAAGCGATATCCAGGTTGCCGAGGGTCTGAAAGCATCCCCAGTTGGCGCCGCCGGAACCTTTACCCTTACAGATAAAGAACTGGTCGACGATCTTTTGCGCTTCATCGTTCTTTCCTGCCAGCAGCAGATGCCGGATCTCGGGCAGTTTTTTATAGGCGTCGTAATTGTTGGCGTCCTGTGGGGCGCCGGACCAAAGTGTAATATCGTTGAGCACGATATTTTCGTGTGTGACGCCGCCGTCCGGCATCATACCCAGCCGGCCATTGCCAAGCGGAAGGGTCTCTTCCCACTGGTGAGCGGGCTGGTCATACCATAAGCGTAACGGCGGCTGTTGTCCAAATGAAGTCAGAGCCTGAACCAGGAATATTGGGAGAATAAAACGGGTCTTTAACATGCCACCGAAATTAGTGGAATGCAGTTTTTGGGAGAATAGACTATCCTGCAAAAAGAATGGATAATTTTATGAACCCTGTCTGCCTTAGACCCTCGTCAATTTCACGGGCGCCGTATGGTTGGCGTTCCATTGACAGACATAGAGGTTCTTTTCATCATCCACGCATACGTCATGTCCATGCTGAAATACAGGATTGGCCGCCGCCAGGGTCGGTTGCAGCATGCCATTCATATAAACGGGCGCCGCGCCGCCGGGATTGGAAACGACCTTATTGCCGGAATCCAACACCGTGACAAACCCGGAGTCCCCGTCGATCTTCTTGCCATTTGCATCCTTTGACCAGCAGATGCCCGCATAGATATTGTCGCCGTCGGGCACGGCACGGCATACATACATACCGGGGAGGTCTATACGCCGGATGAATTTTCCGTCCATGGTGAATATCTTAAAGCAATTCTCTTCCCGGGAAGTGCAGATCAGCGTGGGGTTGTTCTTATCCCGAAGATCGACGCAGATGCCATGGGCATTTACAAGATTATGATCCGGATTGGCATTGTGATGTCCTCCGAAGTGACGGATGTACTGGCCCTTGTTGTTGTATTGTATGATATAGTCTGAGCCATAACCGTCCGCAATATAAATATCACCGTTGGGGGCTACGGCCGTCTCGGTGGGTTGGAAATATTCATCGTCCTTATAGATCCCGATGGTTCGGGGGTGACCGATGGCAAATATCAGGCGACCGGTGAGATCCGTCTTTACTACAAGCCCAGCCTGTCGTTGGAACCCGCCATTCCTGTCCTGGTAGAAGCCGCAATCCGTGATCAACAGGAAATCCTCTCCCCCCTCCTTCGAAATGGTCAGGCCATGACCGCCCGGAAAAGAATTGCCCCAAAAGTCGAGGAGCTTGCCGGACTTGTCGAAGACAAGGATATTATTCTTGGTACAATCGCCCAGCATGATCAGGCGACCCTTGCTGTCCTGGACCATCTCGTGACAGTTGGCCAGGGGGGTGTTGTTGACGCTGATCTTGGCCCAGCCCTTGTCGACCTTGTAGGTAAAGGCGCCGTGGCCTACCGTTGGTTCTTCAGGCTGTAGGTCCTTATGCAGGATAGCGAAAGTGGATGCGGGTGTGGCAACCGCCAGGGCCGAAGCCATGGCTGACTGACGGATGAAATCTCTTCTGGATGGCATAGTAGCAATTTTTACAAATATAAATTTATTTTTCTTGTACTGCCCTTGCTGTTGGTGATGTTTACCGAAAGGGCTGTTTTATCTACGCTCATAAACCTTGCGGATTGCGAGAGAAAGGAGGAGCCATAGTAGAACTCCTGAACTTGTTTCGCTCCATTCTTATACAATATTTCCGCCCGGGTATCATCCGGCGCCAGCGGTATGGTCTTTACCCCGGAGCGCAAGGCAAAAAGCCGAAGGCGGCCCCGGTTTTGGGAGCCGGCCAGCATATATCGGCCATTCGGGCCTCTCAGCTTGATAAGGGCTTTCCCATTGCCCGGTATATAGATCCCGCTCTGCAATATCGACGCCGGTGTAAAATTTCCGTGACCGTCCCCTTTTAGCAAAAGGCCGTTCAATGCGTCGTAACGGCCGAGGCCGACCTCTGTCGAGAAGTCGTTGCCATTGATGACGACATCCATATTGCCATCTCCATCGAAGTCATCGGCGACCATGCCGTTCAAAACGGATAGCTGGGCCTGGGAAGGCAATGGCGTCAGGGTAAATTTTCCATTGCCGTCGTTCCGGCAATAACAGGAACGGAGATCAGTGGCTTTTAGCTTAACGGCGTTTTCCAACTGCTCCGCAGAGAAGACCTGGCTCATATCGGCCCGGGCATAGGACTTATAGTTCGGGAATTTCGAGCGCATGCCGGACATCTGTTTTATAAGATCGTCCCGCAACGGCACCGGGAATTCTTTTTTTACGGTATCGGTCTGGCTGCCCGGAAGGAAGACAGACATAACGGCGTCATAGCTTTTGTTGTTATCAAAATCCTTTGCGTAAATGGCGACTGGGTATTGCTGTGTGGCTTTGAAATACGAGTTGCTCCCGAGATTGCCGACGATATAATCTATATCACCGTCGTTATCGAAATCCGCCGCGACGATGCTGCTCAACCACCCTACTCTATCCGAAATGCCTGTCGAAGCAGTCTCGTTGGTGAACACGCCCTTTCTGTTCTTTAGAAAAGTGAGCGGCATCCATTCTCCCGTCAGGAGGAGGTCGGGCCAGCCATCGTTGTCATAGTCGGTGAACAAGGCGTCGCATACCAGACCAATGTTCTTTAATGCAGGGGCAACCTGGTCCGTGATGTCCGTAAATTTTATATGATCCTTCTTCGAATCGTTCCTGTAAATAAAACTCGAAACAGGTTTGGGATAGCTCCATGGTTCGACCCTTCCGGCGATAAACAGATCGGGGTCGCCGTCCTTATCGATATCGGCCACCCGAACACAGGACTTGCTGCTAAAGTTGGCAGGGAGGGCCAGCGAGTCGAGGGTAAAGTTGCCCTTGCCGTCATTGACAAAAAAGAGGTCCCTATACGCATCTGTAAAGGGAGCGCTCTCATAACCTCCTCTTGACAAGTACATATCCAGGTCGCCGTCGCCATCAGCGTCGAAAAGCGCAACGCTCATGTCCTGGAAGAATGTGTTTACGGGGACGGCGGGGATGGGTATAAGCTTCTGAATAAAGGTTCCATCCGGCCGTTGCAGGAATGCCGCCGGCGCCGACTCCGAATTACCACCGACGATGATATCATCCAGCCCGTCGCCATCGATGTCGCCTGAAGCCAGACCGGGGCCATATTCAGATAATTTATGCGGCAATATTTTCTGGATATTGAAATCGATATGGTCCTGTTGTGCATGGACATAACGGATACCGCAGGAGTCGGTGACTTCCTCGAATAGCGTCTTGTCCGCCAGGGGTGGGTGGTTCCACGAATAGCGATCCTTCGCCTGGGTTTTGTCAACGTGCAGGGTCTGGTCGGTGGGGACATGATAAAACGCCTGGCTGTTACCGCTGGGCCATTTTATAATTACTGAATCAATGACCTTCGTAGTATCGACCCCGAAGAGCGGATCCAGCTGAATGGTGGAAAGATAACCCCGGTAGGGCGTTTGTTCATATACCTGTTGTTTTCCACCGTAGAAGAGCGAGATCCATGCACCCAGACCTTTTGTATTGGATGAATCCCCTTTTAGTTCAACGGACAGGTAATGCCGGCCGGAGCCGGCGTCATTCATCAGGGTATTCTCATACACGGATGCTTCGTCATTGATATTGCTGATGATAATATCCAGGTCGCCGTCGTTGTCCAGATCTGCATAGGCGGCTCCATTGGAAAAGGTGGTCTGGGTCAGACCCCAGTCCTGCGAAATATCCCTGAAGCGGCAGTCACCGGTGTTCTTAAAGGCGTATTTATGGAGCTTTACTTCGGGGATCTGGGAAAGTGTGGTGGACAGCGGGCTGATGGCCGATGATTCCCTTCGATAGGCTATAAAATCATGGTCGGTGATATCCTTGGGGAATCCGTTGGTAACAACCAGATCCCGCAGACCGTCATTGTCGAAGTCAGCGACCAGCGGCGTCCAGCTCCAGTCTGTTTCCGAGATGCCCGCGAAGAAGCCGATCTCGCTGAATACGGGGTCACCGATGGAATCATGCGCGTTGATCCTTGGGCCCTGGTTGAGCTGCAGCGTATTCCGCACATACTGGTATTGATAGTTAAAGAAGTTATTGAGCTGGAAGGTCTGGTAGTTCCCGGAGCCCATCATCATTTTTTTCCGGTAGTTATCCTCCGGATTCATATCGAGCTCGATGACATCGGCCAGGCCATCGTTGTTGATGTCGATGATATCCTGCCCCATGCCGTTGGCCGAGGTATGTTTGAAGTAAGAGGATGCTTTTTCTGTAAAAGTCCCGTCGTGGTTGTTGATATAAAGCAGATCGTTGGCGATAAAATCATTGGTGACAAAAATATCTTTCCATCCGTCCTGGTTGATATCGGCAATGGTGGCGGCATGTCCATATCCTTCGATGGTCAGGTGCGCTTGTTGTGTAATGTTGGTGAATACGGGATGACCAAGTGAGGCGTTATAATCGTTCCTATAGAGTCTGCCTGTGCTGGGGAAAGAGCCGTCTGTTATCTTCGGCTTGAAAACAGAAGGGTTGACATCGGGTAGGATCTGGTTTACGACGAGATACATGTCCAGGTCGCCGTCGTTGTCAAAATCAAAGAAATTGGCCATGGTGGAATGTGTGGAGTCATCCAGACCGTAGGAAGCCGCCATCTCTTTGAAGGTGGGTATACCATCCTTATTAACGCCCTGGTTGATATAAAGGAGGTTCTTTCTTTTCACCGGGTCTTTATCCATGGATGCGCAAACATAAATATCCATCCATCCATCCGCATTGATGTCGACGACGGATACGCCCCGGCACCATTTACCACCGCCGTCAACGCCTGCAGCGTCGGTGATGTCATCGAACACAAGACTCCCTTTGTTTAGGTAAAGCTTATTCGATACTCTGTTCCCGGCAAAATAGATATCCTGCAACCCATCGTTGTTGAAGTCTCCTATGCCAACACCACCGCCGTTGTAAATGTTTGTGACATCGATGGGATTGAGCGAGTCCGTTTCTTTTATGGCATTGTCGAAATGGATGCCGGAATGCGATGAGGAGACCAGGCGGAACAACGGATGATGCTGCCGGCAGGAGAACAACAAAAGGGTCAAGAGGAACAGTGGTATATTCTTTTTCATTTAGCAGCAGTTTGGAGATTTCCCGGGGTATTTTTCAGCATGTCCATACATTCTAACAAATGTAATGAACAAAAAGCATTTGCCGTCAATCGGTATTATTTTCTTTTGCCTCGTCTATTTTACTATTTATCAATGCATTGTGGGTTCGAAGCTCCGGACGGTCCGGGCCAGGTAAAAAATTTTGTTAAATATGAAAATTAGAATATACATTTGACATTGTATGAATGTTCATACATACTAACCACTCCTTTCACCAAATTAATTGCTTAGTCATGAAATTAAAGCTGCTGCTAAAAAACACTCTGCAGGTGTCATTCTTCTTGCTATTACTGCAGGTCTTGCTCACTCCCCTCTCGTATGGGAGAAACCATCTCCGGGCGGACATACAGATCACCGGTAGAATAACAGATGAGAACGGTGCTCCTATCGCCGGGGTGAATGTCCAGGAAAAAGGGACCGGGAACACGGTCGTAACGGACAAGGAAGGAAAATATACCATCAAAGTAAAAAGCAGGTCCAGCATACTGGTCCTTTCCTATGTCGGCTACCTAAGCAGAGAGGTAGTGATAGGTCAGGCAGCCTCGCTGGATGTCAAATTGGAGTTGCTGGCAAAAAACCTGAATGATGTAGTGGTGGTCGGGTATGGAACACAAAAGCGGTCGGAGCTGACAAATGCCGTCGTACAGACCACAGGCGCAGAGTTGAAAAAATCGACTGATATGTCGGTTTCCAATTCGCTGGCCGGCAGGCTGCCGGGCCTGTTTGTAACGCAGACCAGCGCGGCGCCGGGGTTTGATGATGCCCAGATATTGGTAAGAGGCGTAAAAACCTACCGGAACAGTTCAGCCCTGATCGTCATCGATGGGGTCGCCAACGCCGATCCGGATGGGTTGAATAGATTAGACCCGAACGATATCGAATCCATTTCCGTGCTGAAAGATGCATCGGCTGCCATTTATGGCGCCCAGTCAGCCGGGGGAGTTATCCTTGTTACGACAAAAAGAGGGAAAACGGGGCGACCTTCCCTTGATTTCTCATCGACATTCTCTTACCAATCTCCAACCATGAAGGTCCGGTCCGCCAATATCTATGAATATATGAATGTCCTGAATGAGCGTAGAGATCTGGAAGGTACGCCGCACGACTTCCCCGATGCGTTGATCAACGAGTTCAAGACGGGGAAAAGGCGACCGGAGAACTGGTATAATGCATTGGTCGCCCCTCCGGCCAAACAAAACAGACAATCGCTGACCATACGCGGCGGTACTGACAAGGTTAAATACTTCCTCTCGGTGGGAACGGCCTCACAGGGTGGGATACTTCGCGGGGATGACAAGACAAAGGTTAAACAATACAATGTAAGGGGCAATGTCGATGTGTCGGTGACAAGCGACCTGGACGTGGGTCTCGACCTGTCACTCAGAGAAAAGAATACAGCAACACCGCAAAGCAATCCGGGTGGAGATGTAGGCGCTTTCGCCTCGGTGAGCCCATTGCAGGAAGCATATATTGGCGGGGATTACCGCTACCCCGGTGAAGGATGGTCGCAGCTGAATCCGGCGGCGAGGCTGCTCAGCCCCGGCTACAGGAAATATATAGCAGATGTGTACAGTGGAACGTTCCGGTTTAAATACAATCTTCCTTTTATAAAAGGTCTGGCACTGGAGGGGTTCGAGTCTATCGTAAAAACGATGAATTACAACAAAACATTTAATTACACGTGGTTTTATTATGAAAGAAACCCGACAACGGGCGACATCGTGAAAAAGCCATCCAGGACAGTGGAAGACATCGGCCTCCGCGAGGATTTTGCTCAAAGTCAGTCGGTAACTTCCAACCTCAAACTATCCTACAGCACCGTGATACGTGAGGATCATAAAATAAATGTCTTTGTTGCCTATGAGCAGAATGATTATAAGGCCAATAATTTCTGGACACAGCGATTGGGTTATAGTTCCCCGTTGATCGATCAGCTGTTTGCGGGAAGCACAAACCGCCAGAACTGGAGCAATGACGGGTCGGCTTCTGAATCCGGCAGACAGAATTATTTTGGAAGAGCGAGCTATGACTATAGAGGGAAGTATATGCTGGGCTTTAGCGCGCGGTATGACGGCTCCCCTATCTTCCCGAAAAATACGCGTTTCGGATTTTTCCCGCAGGCCTCCGCTGCCTGGGTCGTCAGCAAGGAAGCCTTTATCCCGGAAAATATATTCAGCAACCTCAAGATCAGGGCATCCTGGGGGCAGCTGGGTAATGACCGCGTAAATCCCTTCCAGTACATCGGAGCATATGGTTATACCAACGGCTGGGTGGTTGACGGAACGGATGTACGTGGCATCGCCGCTACCTCAACGCCTAACCCCAATATAACCTGGGAGGTCAGCGAGACGACGGATCTTGGTCTGGAAACGGGTTTCCTGCAAAACCGTCTGACCTTCGAGGCAGATGTGTACAAAACAAAGACATCCCATATCCTTGGCAAAAGACAGGCATCTATCCCAGGCTATACGGGTCTTGTCCTGCCGGACGAGAACATCGGCAAGATGAATAACCAGGGTTTTGAATTGCAAGTAGGCTACCGGCAGAACATTGGGAAATTAGGTCTCCATCTCAATGTCAACTATTCCTATACGGAGAACAAAATAATCTTCTTCGACGAGACCCCGCAGTCCGAGCCTTACCAGAAGCAGGAAGGAAGGCCATTGGGATCGCAGCTGGTATATAAATCCATCGGGATCTACCGGACACAAAACGACCTGGATAAAAATGTCAGCTACGCAGGCGCTACGCTCGGCGGATTGATCTTCGCTGACCTCAACAAAGATGGAAAGATCGACGGCAATGATCGTTACATGTTCAATACAACGGTCGTTAATGGCAATATTTACCCGACATCCCAGTTCGGTCTGAATATCGGGCTCGACTATCTCGCTTTCGATTGTTCTATCTTATTCCAGGGTCAGAGCGGGGCAAACTGGAGATTGAACAATGGCTTTAACTCGGGTGCGGCGGGCAATGGGCTCGAGTATGTGTCGAATAACAGCTATTCCCTGACCAATGTGAATTCTGTATTGCCGATGATAGCCCCCAACGGCACAGCCTCTTCAGACGCCGACTTCTACTATCACAAAGCTACCTGGATGCGGTTGAAATCCTTTCAGCTGGGATATACGCTCCCCGGGAATTTACTTTCCAAAGCAAAGATCTCTGCGTTGCGGGTGTATGTGTCGGGTGACAACCTGTTTATGTTATTTAACAACCTGAAAAAATATGGAGCGGGCGATCCGGAATTCCTGAGTGGCAATGGTGGAACTTATCCAAAAATGAGATCGCTGAACTTTGGATTAAATCTAACTTTCTAAACAAATGCATATGAAACGACTGATGCTTATAAATAATCCGATCAAAAAAATTTCTATAATTGCAGTCACAGCAGTGGCGGTAAATGTGCTTTCCTGCAGTCGGCATGTACTGGACAAGGAGCCGTTGGATTCAATCTCTGAAGGCGCGGTTTTCAATGACGCCAATTTCCTGCAGAATTATGTTTATGATGTATACAATGGTATCAAGCCACCCTGGAGTCCCGGAACAGGTGGTTTTGAAGCAATGACGGATATCGCGGTGGATCAGCCCGAAACACATGACCGTGCGGGCGGGATCAGGGAATATATTCAGGGAATCATTTCACCCGATAATGTCACTGATCTGACGAATCTCTGGAATGATGAGTACGGCTATATCCGGAAGGCAAATATCTTTTTTGAGAAGACAGAGGGATCTTCCGTCGGTGATGATGTGCTGGACCCGATGAGGGGGGAGGTGCATTTTCTAAGGGCCTGGATGTATTTCGAATTGATGCGGACATATGGGGGCGTGCCGCTGATCACAAAAAGCTTTCAATTGGATGCGAAAGACTTTGGTGTGCCAAGAAACACGTTTGATGAGTGCGCGGCATTTGTTCTGGATGAGTGCGATAAGGCAAAGGATCTATTGGCAACTGTGACGCCAGCGGCAGGGAAAATAACCCCGGCGGCAGCGCTGGCTTTGAAGGCAAGGGTTTTGTTGTATATGGCCAGCCCGTTGAACAATCCTTCCAATGATATAGCCAAATGGCAGGCGGCCGAAGCAGCCACCAAGGCCGTGATCGATCTGGGGTTCACGCTGCACCCGACACATGATGACCTTTTCACAAGGCCGTTGAAGACGGAAGAGATCATTTTTGGAAAGACGTTTACAGCGGGCACCCGGATCCCGGATTGGGGATTCAACTACGACTACTGGCCGAGTGGTTTTGACGCCAGGCAGAGACTGATGCCGACCCAGACTTTTGTCAACATGTTCGAATTAACCAATGGTCAGTATCCTTACCTGGACGATGGTGTAACGGTCAACCCCGCGTCCGGCTATGATCCGCAGCAACCCAATAAGAACAGGGACCCGAGATATTATAGCGATATTATCTTTCCCGGCGCGGGCCCGTTCACGATCAATGACGGGGCGAAAAGCACGGTGCGGCTTTATGAGTATTGGGAAGATGCCAATCCAAACCCCAATAACGATCCTCCCTATACGAACCCAAATACGGTGGACCCCAAGAACGGACAGAATTTGTTTGATTTCGGCAGGGACTCCAAAACCTATTGGGTGAAAGGCTTAACCCCCTTTCATTGGAGGGTGCAGACGGGCTATACATTCAGAAGGCTCCTGGATTTCACGGGGCCAAGGGCCAGTTTTGATTATGATTACAACCAGGCAATTATTTTTCTCCGGCTGCCCGAATTCTATCTGAACTATGCGGAGATCCAGATCGCCCTGGGTAATGAAACGCTGGCCAGGGAGTATATCAACAAAGTACGGAGAAGACCTTCTGTGAATATGCCGGATATTACGAGTTCCGGGGCCGACCTGGTAAGGGACTACAGGAATGAGAGGGCGATTGAATTGCACCTGGAAGATCATCGTTTTTATGATCTGATGCGTTGGAAGGCGGCGCCGGGTCATGTCGACATCCCAATCCGTGGTCTGACGTCTGTAAAAATGGACTGGACGGGCGCCCAGCCGGGAGATCAGATGGGCACGTTGTCTTATGGTTACGGCGTGATCGCGGAAGCTGAAGTCAGGACGGCGTGGAAAGGGGATTACTACTATTTGCTTCCGATACCTAATGATGAAATAAAAAAGAGCAATGGCGCTTTAAAGCAGAATCCGGGCTATTAGATCACGATTCTTTCAGCCCGGAGCAGGCAAAGGACACGCATGTCTCCGTACCCATGTTCTCTGCGCTGTGGATATAGATCTTCCCGTCATTGTGCTCAACAAACTGCCGGACAAGGTACAGGCCAATGCCTGTACCTTTTTCTTTGGCGGTGCCATAGGTGGAGAGCGAGGGCCCGGACTGTTCAAAGAGCGTAGCCAGTTTGGGCGCGGGGATCCCCACCCCATTGTCTTTTACGTGCAACGTAACGGTGTCGTCGGCGAGGGTATGGAAAAGGCGGATGGTCCCGCCGGGATGGGTGAACTTGACGGCATTGCCGATGATATTCTGGAAGATGATCTTTAATTGCTCTTTATCGCCGCGTATGGTCACGCCAGTGGTGACCTCGTTGGTCATCGATATCTTTTTCTCACCGGCCAGATAGGTATATACGGACAGTACCTCGTCGATGATCTGGGAGGGGTCGACCTCTTCCTTTTTTGGGATGATGCCGGGACCGGTGAGCTGGGTGGTGACCCACTGCAGCAGGTTGTTCAGCATATTATTGTTGAGGATCACCTGCCGGTAGAACAGATCATACAGCTTGCTCTTTTCCTCGTCGGGCAGGTTGCGGGCCTTCATCAGCTCCAGCATCTGCTGCATGGCGGCCATGGGGCTCCGGAGATCATGGCTGATGACGGAGAACATCTGATCTTTCAGCTGATTGGACGTCTCCAGCTGCCGGCTGAGCTTATGCGTTATTTTATAATTCCTGTAAAATACCAGCGCGAGTCCTATCAGCAGGGCAGCCAGCAGACAGGCTCCTATCAATAATACCGTCCTCAGCTTGATGGTCCGCTGATCCGCGCCGGAAAGGTCTTTTAGCTGCTGGTTCTCTTTTTCCCGTTGTTGTAATTTCAAAAAGTTCACGACCTGTTCGCGGCTGTCATTATAGAGGCTGTCGTTATACAGCTTGTCGACGACCATGTACTCATGCGCCTTCTGATATTGGTGCAGGGCGGCGTAGCTGTCGGCGAGTATCTTCGCGGCCCGTTCCGCATCCCATTTGGCGTGTATCTGCTGGGCAAAGTTCAGGCTGGCGTGTGCCTGTGCGACAGCCGTATCGAATTGACCACGGGCGTAGGATACCTGGGCCAGGCCTGCGTAGGCGAAGGCTTTTTCCCAGCTGTCGTTGGCGGAACGTGGATCGTTTAACAATTGTCTGTAATACCGGACGGCGGTGTCGAATTGTTTCATATGCAGCCAGGTCTCGCCCATCCTGTTGAGGGCCATCAGCGACACATGACGACCTTTATCGGAGACCATGGCCCGGTTAAGATAGGTCAGCGCCTTGGCAAACTCGCCTGTCTGATCGAAACATATACCGGCGTTGAACAAATAAGCGGAAATATGAGAGGAGTCTCCATCGGAGCCGGCGAGGTCCACGGCCTTGCGGAACTCCTGCAACGCAAGGTCATACTGGTCATGGCCCAGATAGATCAGCCCGATGCCATTATAGCCGGAGGCGAGACTGTGCTTATCTCCTGTCCGCTCCGCCAGGGCCAGACCGCTGGTAGTATATTTCAGGGATTGCTCATAAGAGCCTTTTATATAGTAGGCTTTTCCAAGATAGATCAATGCACGGGTCAGGGCGGGCTGATCGCCCAGCTGATCGGCCCTTTCGCGGGCTTTCAGGCTGTATTGAATAGAGCTGTCGGGATTGATGTACAACAAATTTTCCGCGGAGTCATTCAGCCGGAGAAGCATACTGTCCGCAG
>Ga0105240_10004943_pt1 | contig 20040 bp, 20 predicted proteins | sample KBSC54metaG_FD_80426 | JGI IMG/M metagenome (GOLD analysis project Ga0105240, IMG submission 80426) | Corn rhizosphere microbial communities from Kellogg Biological Station, Michigan, USA - KBS C5-4 metaG | ecosystem: Host-associated > Plants > Roots > Rhizosphere > Soil | place: Michigan, USA... | reverse complement strand
TCGGGCTGGTCGCCCTCGCCACGATCGCGACCGGATTCGGTATCGGCCTGGTGGGTGGCGTGCTCGGCAAGGTGGTGCATTCCCGGATGGCGGACCTCTCGGACTCCTGAGGCGCACATGCGCACGCTCCTCATTCTCCTGGCCCTCTCGACCGGCGTTTCGTCCTGCCGGCGCACCGAATCCGCGCCACCCGAATGATCGTTGTCGCCATGGCTGATCACGAGCGCATCGAGTTGGTGCACGCCGAATGCATGCAAGGTCGGCACGACGGCCGCTTCGCCGAGATCGAGGCCGCCGCTGTATGCGGGCCCGGTATCGAACAGCAGCGCGTGGTGTTGGGTGCGCACCAGCAACGACAGTCCCTGGCCGACATCGATCATCGCCAGATCGGCAGAGCCTTCCGGAATCGCCGCAAGACGCGGACATAGCAATGGCAACCACAGCAACAACGCGAGCGGTTTGCCCGGAGTGCCGCGCGGCAGCAGCAACCAGAACGCGCCAAGCAACGCCATCGCCAACGCGAGAGCGCTCGGCTCCGGCAGCCATACCAGCGCGCCCGGCCAATGCGCCGCATGTTCAAGCACCCACCACAACGCATCCATCGCATGCGCGGCAAGTTGCAGGATCAATGCGCCGAGGCTCGGCACGACGAGATCGAAGGCAAGACCCAGCAACGACAGCGGCACCACGATCAGGCTGAACCATGGAATCCCGATCAGGTTGGTCAACGGCGACACCAGCGAGGCCTGTCCGAAGAACCATACGCTCAGCGGCAACAAGCCCAGTGTCGCAACCGCTTGCGCACCGAAGAACATGCGCACATGTCCGCCCGGCGCATCGTGCGGCAGGCACCACACCAGCCACGCGACGCCTGCGAACGACAACCAGAATCCCGCGGCGAGCACCGACAGCGGATCGATGATCAGCATCGCCGCAAGCGCGAGCGCCAGCGATGCCGAAACCGACGACGGCCGTCGCCACAATCGCGCCAGCAGTGCGGCCGCGATCATCAGCAACGTGCGCACGGTCGGCAACTCGAATCCGACCAATGCGGTGTAACCGAAGCCGAACAACAGCGCCGCCAAGGCCTGCGCCTGCGCGCGCGGCCAACGCAGGCCGAGGCCTGGGAACAGCCAATACGCCAGCCATGCGAGCAAGGCGCCGAAGCTTGCGACGATGCCGACATGGAAACCGGAAATCGCGATCTGATGCGTCAGGCCGGTTGCGCGCAGCGTCTCCCAATCGGATTCGCCGAGGTCGCGGGTATCGCCCAATGCGAGCGCTCGCACGAAACGCGCGCTCGGCGATGGAACCGCCGCCGCGATCCGCGCCGACAATCGCGCGCGCAATGCATCGATGCTGATCGTATCGCCAAGTTTCTGCGCGGCTTCCGGAGCGCGCACGTAACCGGTCGCAGCGATGCGCCGTTCCAGCGCCAGCTTCTCGAAATCGAATCCGCCCGGATCCATCACCCCGCGCGGACGCCGCAATTTCACCAGCAATTTCCAGCGCTCGCCGGCGCCCACATCCGTTTTCGGGTCGTACCAGCTCAGGCGCAAATGCTTTCCGGCAACGCCAATCGGATTATCGTTTCGATCGACGATGAAATCGAAACGCAGCAAGCGATCATCGCGCTGCGGCAATCCATCGACGTGGCCGGTGACCGCGACTTCCTGTCCGGCCAGGTCGACTGGCATTCGCACCGACAGTGCGTATCCGCCCTGGATGGATGCCCACGCGGCACCGAACAGCAATGCGCCGATCCAGCGCCAGCGCTGCATCGCGATCCATCCGCCCAATCCCAACGCGCAAAGCGGAATGCTCAACCACAACGACGGCAATGCGGGCTGCTGCATCGCGAGCACGACGCCGGTCGCGAGGGCGACGACACAAACAATACCGAATGGCGGAAGATGCGAGCGCTGTTCGGCGTCGCGCACCGATCAGACCTCGCTGGCGGCCAGTTCGCGCAGCGCGCCGCCGGTGAGTTCGAGCACGCGATCCATGCGCCGCGCGAGGCGCCGATCGTGCGTGACCAGCACCAGCGCAGTGCCGATCGCGCGATTGAGTTCGAGCATCATGTCGAACACGCCGGCTGCGGTTTTCTCATCGAGGTTGCCGGTCGGTTCGTCGCCAAGCACGCAGGCCGGACGATTCACCAGCGCACGCGCGACCGCTGCGCGCTGGCGTTCGCCTCCGGACAGTTCGCCGGGCTTGTGTTGAAGGCGATGACCGAGTCCAACCTGTTCGAGCAGCTCGCGCGCGCATTGTTCAATCTGCGTTTGCACTCCGCCCCGAATCAGCAACGGCATCATCACGTTTTCGAGCGCGGTGAATTCGGGCAGCAGGTGATGGAACTGATAGATGAAACCGAGCGCGCGATTACGCAGGTCGCCGCGCGCTTTTTCGTTCAGGCGCGACATCGCCTGGCCAGTGACGTACACCTCGCCGGCAGTTGGCGTATCGAGGCCGCCGAGTAGGTGCAGCAGCGTGCTCTTGCCGACGCCAGAGACGCCAACGATGGCGACGCGTTCGCCCTTGAGGATACGCATGTAGAGTTGGTCGAAGACCGGCGTACGCAACTTTCCTTCGACGTAGGTTTTGCCGAGAGCATGGCACTCGATCACAGAGTCATCGAATAGGGCTATTTCGTCCACGATCGCTCTCATTCGTAGCGCAGCGCATTGGCCGGATCGATGCGCGCCGCGCGCCATGCCGGATAGAGGGTTGCGAGGAAACACAGCACGAGCCCGACCAGCGCGATCGTGCCGACATCGCTCCATTCCAGGCGCGTCGGCAGGCCGCTGATGTAGTACACGTCGGCGGGCATCACTTCGACGCCGGTGATGCGTTCGATCAGTGCCACGATGCTGTCGAGATTCTTGGTGAGCGCGACGCCACCAACGACGCCTAGCACCACGCCCAGCATGCCGATCACGCAACCTTGCACCATGAAAATGCGCATGATCGCGCCAGGCCGCATGCCGAGCGTGCGCAGGATCGCGATGTCGGCCTGCTTGTCGGTCACCACCATCACCAGCGACGAGAGCAGGTTGAACGCGGCGACGCCGACAATCAGCACCAACAGCACGAACATCATCGTTTTTTCCATCTTCAGCGCGCTGAACATGTTCGCGTTATCGCGCGTCCAGTCGCGGATGCGGTACAACCCGCCCATGCGGTTGGCGAGGGCGTCGGCCACGTTGTACGCCTGGAACATGTCGGTGAGCTTCAACCGCACGCCGGTCACGCCATCGCCCATGCGCAATAGTTTCTGCGCGTCCTGCATGTGGGTGACCGCGAGGCCGACGTCGTATTCCTGCATGCCCGCTTCGAAGATACCGACCACGGTGAATGCCTTCGCTCGCGGGATGAAGCCGATCGGCGTGACGTTGCCTTCCGCGACGAGCACCGTGACCTTGTCACCAACGCCGACGCCGAGTTCGAGCGCAAGTTCCTTGCCGAGGACGACATCGAACTTGCCCGGCTGCAGGTCGGACAATTTGCCGGCGATCATCTTCTTGGAAAGCACCGAGACTTCGTCTTCGCGCTCGGGCAATACACCTCGCAACATCACGCCCTGTTCGCTATTCCCTTGCAGCATCGCTTCGCGTTCGACGTACGGCGCCGCGCCGATCACGCGCTTGTCCTGGTGCGCCATGCGCACCGCGCCCTGCCAGTCGCCGAGCGATTCGCCGACACCGCTGATCGTCGCGTGCGCGACCATGCTGAGCAGGCGCGTACGGTATTCCGTCTGGAAGCCGCTCATTACCGCGATGGTCGTGATGAGCGCGACCATGCCGATCGCGATCCCGAGGATCGACACCGCCGAGATGAAGGAGATGAATCCGGTGCGGCGCTTGGCGCGGGTGTAGCGCAGGCCGATGGCGAACGAGAGCGGTTTGAACATGCGCTATTGTGCCAGTGTCGACGGCATTCGAGCGACCGCAGCTTGAGGGCGTGCGAACCTTCGTGAAAGCGGTTTGAACATGCTTATGCTGGAGCGGTCGGCTGTGTTGGCGTGACGGTTTCCTTCACGCGTATCGCGAGCCGCAGTAGCCGACGGCCGCGTGCGTCGAGCGTATCCGGCCACCATAGATACCGACGCAGCTTTTCGTTCGCGTCTGCTAGCGTCAGCACGACAAGTCCACCACGAAAGCTTGCGTCGACATGGCGCAAGGATTCGGTGCGCCCATCGCATTCGACCTGCCACGGCGCATCGCCACCGAGCCAGCTCAATACGCAATCGGGCCGGCGCGACTCGCGACGCAGCAGCCAACCAACGTACGCAAGCACCGACACGCTGCCGATGCCGCAAGCGACCTTCGGCAGCATGGACAGCCACAGCGCCGTGATCGCAGCGACGGCCAGCACGCACAGCGCGACAGGCAGCCAGCGCGAGCGGCGCCATTCAAGGCGGCAAGGTGAGGATATATCCGACGAGTTCATCGAATTCCTGGGTATCCGGCGTTTCGCGGTTGATGAACCAGCGCCACAACTGGTCGTCTTCGCAAGCCAGCAGTTTCACGAATACCGCACGCTGCGTCACATCGGCGCCTGGATACGCCTGATCCAGCCAGCGGGCAAGCAACTGATCGAGTTCGCGCATGCCGCGCCGGCTTCGCCAACGCAGGCGTGAAAGGACAGCCTCTTCGCTCACATTCCACGCGAGCGCTTGCGCTCTTCTTCTTTCAAGCGTGCAGCATCTGAAGAGGTCTCCTGAAAGGTTTTTCTATACATGCTTGGATCGAGTATCAACCGCACAGTTATCGGCATGCTTCCGAACAAGCCCGTAGCAATGAACATCAGCGCAAACAGAACCCCAAACAGCAATTCCATGTAACCGATGCCGCGCTGAACAATGAAATCGGCATGCAATTCCTGCCAGCCATGCCATGCCATGTCAGCAAATGTCAGCGCGAGAAATATCGAAAAAAACCGTTGCTTCCACGACGCGTGTGATGAGGCAGGATCAAGTCGCATTTTTTCTCACCATCGGAGTGTGGATACTGCTGCTAGACCGCGCGCCGTTGCAGCATCAGCTTCTTGATCTCGGCGATCGCCTTGGCGGGATTCAATCCCTTCGGGCAGGTGCGCGTGCAGTTCATGATGGTATGGCAGCGATACAGCTTGAATGGGTCTTCGAGATCGTCGAGGCGCGCGCCCGTGTCTTCATCGCGCGAATCGACGATCCAGCGATACGCCTGCAACAGGATCGCCGGGCCGAGGTAACGATCGCCATTCCACCAGTAACTCGGGCACGAGGTCGAGCAGCACGCGCAGAGGATGCATTCGTACAGGCCATCGAGTTTCTTGCGTTCGTCCTGCGACTGCAGGCGTTCGCGATCCGGCGGCGGCGCGCTCTGGGTGCGGATCCACGGCTTGATCGACGCGTACTGCGCGTAGAAATGGGTCAGGTCGGGAACGAGGTCCTTCACCACCGGCATGTGCGGCAATGGATAAATCGGGACTTCGGCTTTCTTGCAGTCCTCGATCGCGCGCGTGCAGGCCAGCGTGTTGGTGCCGTCGATGTTCATCGCGCAGGAACCGCAGATGCCTTCGCGGCACGAACGGCGGAACGTCAGCGTTGGATCGATTTCGTTCTTGATCTTGATCAGCGCATCGAGAACCATTGGCCCGCATTTTGCGAGATCGACTTCGTAGGTGTCCGTGCGCGGATTCTGGCCGTCGTCCGGATTCCAGCGATAGATCTTGAACGTGCGCACCTGCGTGCTGCCGGCGGGCGCGGGAAAGCGCTTGCCCTTGCCAACGCGCGAATTCTTGGGAAGGCTGAACTCTGCCATGGCTCAATACACCCTTGGCTTCGGTGGCACCGAAGCGACGTCGTCGGTGAGCGTGTTGCGATGCACGGGCCTGTAATCGATGCGCGTCTGGTTCTTCGCATCGACCCAGCACAGCGAATGCTTCATCCAGTTCACGTCGTCGCGCTCCTTGAAATCCTCGCGCGAATGCGCGCCGCGCGATTCGGTGCGGTTGGCAGCCGAAGCCATCGTCGCCTGCGCCTGGCCGAGCAGGTTCTGCAATTCCAGCGTTTCGATCAGGTCCGAATTCCACACCAGCGAACGATCCGACACTTTCACGTCGGCGAACGAGTTCGCGATCCTGGTGATCTTCGCGACGCCTTCGTCGAGGGTTTCGCCGGTGCGGAACACCGCAGCGTGCGTCTGCATGTCGTGCTGCATAGCGTCGCGGATCTGCGCTGTTGGCGTCGAGCCGTTCGCGTTGCGCAGCAGGTCGAGGTTGGCGACCGCGCGATCGCAGGCCGACTTCGGTAGCGTTGTATGCGATTGACCGGGCTTGATCGTCTCGGCACAGCGATTCGCAACCGCACGACCGAACACGACGAGATCGAGCAGCGAATTCGAACCGAGCCGGTTCGCGCCGTGCACCGACACGCAGGCCGCTTCGCCGATCGCGTACAGGCCGTGCACGATGCTGTCGGGATTGCCGTCCTTCAGCGTCATCACTTCGCCGTGGTAATTGGTCGGGATGCCGCCCATGTTGTAGTGCACGGTCGGCGACACCGGGATCGGCTGCTTGGTGACATCGACGCCGGCGAATATCTTCGCGGTCTCGGCGATGCCCGGCAATTTTTCGTGGATGATTTTCGGATCGAGATGGTCGAGGTGCAGGAAGATGTGATCCTTCTTCTCGCCGACGCCGCGGCCTTCGCGGATCTCGATGGTCATCGACCGCGATACCACGTCGCGCGACGCGAGATCCTTGTAGTGCGGTGCGTAGCGTTCCATGAAACGCTCGCCTTCGGAATTGCGCAGGATGCCGCCTTCGCCGCGCACGCCTTCGGTGATCAGGCAGCCGGCGCCGTAGATGCCGGTCGGATGGAACTGCACGAACTCCATGTCCTGCAGCGGCAATCCCGCGCGCAACGCCATGCCGCCGCCGTCGCCGGTGCAGGTATGCGCCGACGTCGCGGTGAAATACGCGCGGCCGTAACCGCCGGTCGCGAGCACGGTGCCTTGCGCGCGGAACAGGTGCAGTTCGCCGGTCGACATGTCGAGCGCGAGCACGCCCTTGCACGCGCCGTCGGCGTCCATGATCAGGTCGAGCGCGAAATATTCGATGAAGAACTGCGCGTGGTGCGCGAGCGATTGCTGGTACAACGTGTGCAGCATCGCGTGGCCGGTGCGGTCGGCGGCGGCGCAGGTGCGCTGCGCCTGCGGGCCTTCGCCGTATTGGGTGGTCATGCCGCCGAACGGGCGCTGGTAGATCTTGCCTTCCTCGGTGCGCGAGAACGGGACGCCCTGGTGTTCGAGTTCGATCACCGCCGCCATCGCGTTGCGGCACATGTATTCGACCGCGTCCTGGTCGCCGAGCCAGTCGCCGCCCTTGATGGTGTCGTAGAAATGCCAGCGCCAGTCGTCATCGCCCATGTTGCCGAGCGCGGCGGAGATTCCGCCTTGCGCTGCGACGGTGTGCGAGCGCGTCGGAAACACTTTCGAGATGCACGCGGTGTTGAGGCCTTTCGCGGCGAGCCCGAAGGTCGCGCGCAATCCAGCGCCGCCGGCGCCGACCACGACCATGTCGAACTGGTGTTCGGTGATTTTGTAGGCGCTTGTCATTGAATACCCATCATCAAAAATCGTTTGTTGCGTTGATTCATTGTGCTGATCATGGCGCGAGCACGATGCGCAGGATCGCAAACACCGACGTGAGCGCACCCAGCGCGCAGGCAAACGTCATCGCGACCTGCAACACGACTTCCAACCAGCGCGTGTGCACGTAATCCTCGATCACCACTTGCAGGCCGAGCTTGGCGTGCCAGAACAATGCGATGACGAACGCAAGCAGCGGCAGCGCATAACGCGGATTCGCGATCGTCGCGTGCACGTCACTCTGTGTCGCGCCGATTAGCGAGACCAGCATCCAGACGAACCACGGCGACAGCAGCGCCAGCGCGATCGCGGTCAGTCGCTGCATCCACCAGTGATGCACGCCGTCCTTCGCCGAACCCAACCCGCGCGCTTGCGCCAGCGGATCACGCATCGATTTGTCCATGCCCGGTGCGCTCATGCCGTGGCTCCATGACTCAATGCGAGCATCCAGATGCCAGCCGTTAGCACGAAGGACAGCACGACCACCGTCCAGCCGGTCTTGTAGAACTGCGGGATCTCGAAGCCGCGCCCACTATCCCAGAGCAGATGGCGCAAGCCATTGAGCAAGTGGTACATCAGGCAATAGCTGAAACCGGCGAGTACGATCTTGCCAGGCATCGACCCGGCGAGATCAACAAACTGCGCATAACGCTGCGCACTGGCAGACACCGCGAGCAACCACCATGCAACGCCGAATGCACCGATCGCAAGAATGACGCCTGTAATCCGGTGCAGGATCGACAGGGTCATAGTGATCTGCCAGCGGTAGATCGTGGTGAAGGGCGAAAGCGGACGTTCTGGTGTTGCCATGGACGTTATCCATTTGTGGATCGTGGAGCGGATGCGCTGCGCGGGCGCAGGCACGTTCAATCATCAGGGAACAATTCGATCAGAAGTCGATGCAGCGGCCGTCCTTCTCCCAATCGCCGTAACGCGTCGGATCGAGGCCGCCGCGACCGCCGATTTCGCGCGGAACCGTGGCTTGCGGGGGTTTTTCGAGCGTCGCGGCTTCATCGACAACCTGCGCCGACGCAGGCTGCGATGCCACCGAGGCATCGTCGGCATCGGCTGCGTGCAGTGTTTCGCCTATCATTCGAGGAATGCTCATCTGAGTGTCAAGTTTAAGACCCGGGCCCATGACACACAAGCAAGACGCGCCTTCCAACGCTTTCCTGCTGCCCGACTGGCGGATTGTCGAAGCCAGCGGCAGCGATGCCGCAGCCTTCCTGCAAGCGCAGCTGATGAACGACGTGCGCGCGCTCGAGGTCGGCCATTGGCAGTGGAATGGATGGCTGAATCCGAAGGGGCGCGTGATCGCTTTGTTCGCGTTGGCTGCGCTCGACGAGCAACGCTACTGGCTGGTCGTTCCCGATTTTCCCGTGGACGAGCTCGTCAACCGACTGCAGCGGTTCGTGTTCCGCAGCAAGGTGAAATTGCTTGCGCACGACGATTGTTCTGTTACAGGCGCTTTCGCGCTGCCTGCGCATGCGCAAGGGTCGATGCTCTCGCATGAAGCCATTTCGCCTGGAATGATCACGCCTGAAATGATCTCGCATGATGCAATGACGAACACCGTCGAGTTCGACTTCAGCGCCGATGCTGGTACTCGCACATTGCGAATTGCGCAGAAGCCCGTTTCCACAAACGGTGATGCGACCGACGCGGATGTAGCGAACGTTTTGCGATGGAACGCCTTCGACCTCGCCCACGGCTTGCCGCGCCTGACCATCGAACAGAGCGAGCAGTGGACGCCGCAGATGCTCGCACTCGACCGGCTCAACGCCTACAGCCTGAAAAAAGGTTGCTATCCCGGCCAGGAAATCGTCGCGCGCACGCATTATCTCGGGCAGGCGAAACGCGGGCTCGTGCGGATCGGCGGCGACGGCTTGGCTGTCGCTGCGGAAATTGCCGCAGCAGGTCGCATTCTCGGCACGGTCGTCAGCAGCATCGGCGACGAAGCGCTCGCCGTGCTCAGTGCGGATCGCCCAGCTGATGGCTGGGAATGCAATGAATCGCCCTGCCATGAACTGCCGTTGCTCGGCGGACTCGCACGATGAGGGCGATGGCGCACACGCGCCCTGTTTCTGGGTATCGTGCAACGCGGCCGCCAGCCGACCAACCGGAACTTCCATGCGCCGACTCCTGCTGCTGATCCCGTTCGTCGCCACGCTGGCGGTACCGCTGTACAACCGCAGCGAACCGGCGCTTTGGGGATTCCCGTTTTTCTACTGGTATCTGTTCCTGTGGCTGTTCCTGCTGCCGCCGCTGATCTGGATCGTCTATCGGGGACGACGCCCATGAGTGGCCCGGCAGTGAACAGCATCGTCCACTGGACGGCATGGATCGTCTTCGCATTCTTTTTCGCGATGGTGACGGTGCTCGGTTTCGTCGCCGCGCGATGGAAGAAAGCCGACCTCGATCATTTGCACGAATGGGGACTCGGCGGGCGCCGTTTCGGCACCGTCATCACCTGGTTCCTGCTCGGCGGCGACATGTATACCGCGTACACCGTGGTCGCGGTGCCGGCGCTGGTGTTCGCCGTCGGCGCCTACGGATTCTTCGCGGTGCCGTACACCATCATCGCGTTCCCGATTTTCTTCGCGCTGATGCCGCGCCTGTGGAACGTGTGCCGGCGCCACGATTACCTGACCATCGCCGACTTCACGCACGGCCGCTACGACAGCCATTGGCTCGCTCTCGCGATGGCATTGACCGGCGTGCTCGCGACGATGCCTTACATCGCCCTGCAACTGGTCGGCATGCAGGTCGTGTTCCAGGCGATGGGTTTCGGCGCGATGAAGCAAGGCGCGGAGATCGCGCTGGTCGTCGCGTTCGTCGTGCTAGCGCTCTACACGTACACGAGCGGCCTGCGTGCGCCGGCGATGATCGCCTTCGTCAAGGACGCGATGATCTACATTTTCGTGATCGCGGCGGTCATCATCATTCCCGCGCAACTCGGCGGATATGGCGCGATCTTCGCAGCGGCGAAGCAGACCTTCGCTGCGAAAGGCGGCGCGACCGGCATCCTGCTGCAACCGGGCCAGGGAATGGCGTTCGCGAGCCTCGCGTTCGGTTCGGCGTTCGCGCTCTTCATGTATCCGCACGTCGTCACCGGCGCGCTGGCCGCAAGCAGTCCGAACACGATCCGCCGCAACGCGATGCTGCTGCCGGCGTACAGCGTCGCGCTCGGGCTGATCGCGTTGATGGGCTACATGGCGATCGCCGCGCACGTGGATGCGAAAGGCACCGCCGTCGTGCCCGCGCTGATCCTGAAAAGTTTTCCGGAATGGTTCGCCGGATTCTGTTTCGCCGCGATCGCGCTCGGCGCGCTGGTGCCGGCGGCAATCATGTCGATCGGCGCGGCAAACCTGGTCACGCGCAATATCTGGCGGCCGTACGTCAACCAGAACATGACTGCGAAACAGGAGTCCACCGTCGCGAAAGTCACCTCGCTCGTGGTCAAGTTCGGCGCGCTGGCGTTCGTGGTATTCCTGCCGCTGGACTTCGCAATCAACCTGCAACTGCTCGGCGGCATCTGGATGCTGCAGGTGGTTCCGGCGATCGTGTTCGGCCTGTACACGCGCTGGTTCCGCGCGAATGCATTGCTCGCCGGCTGGGCGCTAGGCATGACGCTCGGCACGACCTTGAGCTGGATGCAGGGCGTGAAACCGACCTATGCGATTCCCGGCATCGGCACGGTGTATATCGGCGTGATCGCGCTGGCTGCGAACATCATCGTCGCTGCGCTGATCACCGTGATTGCGGATCGGCTACGGTTCGCGCGCAGCGGTGATGCCACCACGGTGGCTGATTATGCGGATGCGTGAGGTGCTTTGATTCTCGCGCTTCCAAACGATTTACTGGGTTGTGGATGTAAATGTCGCAACAACCTTGCCACCATGCTGGATCCACGGACTGTTCGGCGCGTTCAATCCACCGACTTTGAGCGTGGTCGTGACAGCGGTTCCACTGGTGGCGGCGGAAGTGTGCTCGACCATCACCTGATCGCCGTTCTTGACGTAACCGAGCCTCCGCACAAACGGATCACCGTTGATGCTGTAGCTGCCTCCACTCACCTGGATCGGAACCGACGCGCCACTGGTCAGGGACGTAATCCTGATGACATTGCTGACCTGCACCGTTGAAACCGGCACGCCGGTGACGCTGGTGAACGTAAAGTCCTTCGGCCTCACACGCAGAGCATCGCCCTGATAGCGGGCGACCATGAAGTGACGGGAGGAGTCGGAGTCGGAGTCGTAGCCGGAGATTACGAACCTGCCGTCGGGCGCCAGTGCCATGGAATCGATCTCCATCAGTCCTACGCCCGGGGCTGCACTTTCCACGATCCCGGATTGGCCGGCAGTATTGGTGAAGCTCGTGTCCAACAGCCCCCCAGCAGTGACACGGGCCACCTCCAGCTTCTGTATGGGAACTGTAGTGTCGGTCCCCGATACCAGAACCTGGCCGGTTGGGAGCAGCGCCATTGCACTGACAGGCATAGCAACGCTGAGCCAGCCCTGGCCGTTGAAGGATGTATCCAGCGCCCCGTTGCTATTGAGTCGCCAGACAATGCCCTGCGTGTTGTGGCTATTATCTCCGGCCACCACGATCTTGCCGTCCGGCTGGACTGCAACCTGGCCGACGAGGTCGTCTCCAGCGCTGTTCAACGTCGCGAGGCCCTGGGCACCGAACTTGCTGTCCAATACCCCATCACTGGTCAACCGCATGACCTGCGGAAGGTAAATAGTATTGCCGCCAGAACCGAAACCTAAGCCTGTAATGCCGACCAGGATCTTGCCATCCGGCTGGATCGTTACCGGACGTGCTGTACCAAGAAACGAACTGGGTAAATGAAAAATGCCACCGGTAGCGAAGGTCGGATCCAGAACACCGGCCGTTGTATAGCGCGCGACGACAGGTTTCTGGTTGGGATTGGCTCCTGACACCTCAAATCCTGCGACGACCGGCTTGCCGTCATGTTGCAAGGCGATCGCCCCTGGCCTGTCGTCGCTCAGACTCAGCGACGTCGGTGTCGAAACCTTTCCGCCGCTTCCAAAACTCGCATCGAGCGTTCCATCTGCGTTGAAGCGGATCAGCTGCCAGATGTGATAGGTGCCCGTCGGATCGAATCCGTATCCGGCCGCCAGGATCTTCCCATCGGACTGGACGACCTGGGAGTCAATCGAGCCATTGACGGGTCGAGTGCCGGTGAAACCGCCGACCGGAATGACCACCTGCCCCGAGCCACTCCCAAACGTGCTGTCCAGGGTGCCGTTGCTGTTGCGGCGGACCAGCGCCCAGTAACCCTCATAAGGGTTGGTCGAGGGAACCGAGAACCCACCCAGCAGGACGCGACCGTCCTGCTGGACGATCACGCAATTGGCACCATCATTCGTGCCGACGTGGATATCGAACGCGCCGCCGTTGAATGTCGTGTCGAGGTCGCCGTTCGCTGCCATCAGCGCCGGTGAGACAAACAAAGCCGTCAGCGCAAGCATGATCCGTAGGGTGATTCGACGCGGCGCACGTCGCTTCGCGGACGATCCGTCTGCGTTCGAGAGCAACCGGCAGGAATCCATAACCAACTCCTTCGAGCGAGTACGTTATGAATCTACTCGCTAATTAGGGAGTTTGCAGTCAGTCGACGCCAGCCGAGCAGTCGAAATGCACCAGCTGCTCGGCGTTGAGCGCCATGCCCTTGCCGAGGCTGATCGTGCCGGATTTGCGCAGGTGGACTTCGTCGCGATTCAGGCGCAATTCGTCGTCCTCGCCGAGGCGCACCCAGGTGCCGTTCGTCGAACGGTCGGACAGCACGAAATGGCCGCGCTTGTATTCGATCATCGCGTGGGTGCGGCTGACCCAGTCGGCGGCGACCATCAAGCTGTTGCTGGCTTCGCGGCCGAGCGAGAACGGTTCGGATTCGATGGTGAGTTCGATCACCTGGTCGTGGTAGCGCAGGGTCAGCTTGCTTGGCTGCTGTTCCGGAGCCGACGTGCGCACTGCGCGCTGCACGGTGGTCATGCCGGAAGTGTCTTCCTGCCAGATGATGTCCACGATCTCGATCGGCAGCAGCTTGCCGCTGACGCGCGCGCGTCCAAGGCTGCGCGTGCTGATCGGTGGCCCGGTGAGATCGCGCAACGAACTGGCGGTGGTGACGATCTGTTCGCGCTTGGCGAGCGAGGTCATCCGCGCCGCGACGTTGACCGCATCGCCGAATACGTCGTTGTCCTCGAACAGTGCTTCGCCATGGTGCAGGCCGATGCGCACCGCGAGGTTGTCGCGCACGAAATCGATGTCGCGCGCCATCTTGCGTTGCATGTCGCAAGCCGCCAGCACGCCCGAGACCGCGCCGCGGAACGTGCACATGATCTCGTCGCCGATGGTCTTGATGACCTTGCCGCCGTGCGACTCGCAAACCACGGTGAGCGCGCCGAGTACGGCTGCGATCAGCCGGCGCGCTTCGACATCGCCTTTCTGCTCGAACAAACGCGTGCTGCCGCTGACATCGGCAAAGAGGATCGTGCAGGGCTGGGTGGCTGACATGGGGCGATGATAGGCCAGCTTGGGTTACAGGTCATCCGTTCTTTGCAACGTACTTGGCAAGATCAGCCGGTCAGACGAACTGACCTGCCATGGCAACGATATCATCCTCGGACGGCAGCACCAGCAGGGCCGCGCCTGCGAGCGGCGTGTAAGTGTCCTCGCCTACGACGCGGCGCAGCGGCTTGGCACCATGGCCGGCTTCGACGACAGCAGTGATGACGCCCTCGCCCACGCCAGCGCTATGCCGGCCTTCGTCCACGACCATGATCCGCGCGCACTCGCCGGCATGCTTCCCAATCGCTTTTTCATTGAGCGGCGCCAGCCAGCGCAGGTCGACCACACGCACTTTCCAGCCGCGCTTCGCCTCGATCTGGCGCGCGGCGCGCAGGCTCATCGGGATGCCATTGCCGAAGCTGAAGATCACCAGGTCTTTCGCTTCGGGCGCGTAGACGCGTTCCTCGCCCAGCGTCATCGCCTGGTCGAGCGACGGATAGGTGAAACTCCAGCCGCCGTCGCCGGCGGCGTACAGATCCTTGGTCATGTAAAGCGCGATCGGTTCGAGGAATGCGCAGACGCGGCCATCGACTTTAGCCAGCGCCGCCAGCGTGCGCAGCATCATCGCCGCATCGTCGCCACGCGATGGGCAACCGACCACGAGCCCGGGAATATCGCGGATCGCGGTGATCGAGTTGTCGTTGTGGAAGTGCCCGCCAAAACCTTTCTGGTAACCCAGCGATGCGATCCGCATCAGCATCGGATTGCGGTACTGGCCGTTGCTGAAGAACTGCAACGAACATGCCTCGCCGCGAATCTGGTCGCAAGCATTGTGGAAATACGCGAGGTACTGGATCTCCGGCACCGGCAGCATGCCCATGTTGCCGAAGCCCTGCGCGAGGCCGAGGATCATGGTCTCGTCGAGCAGGGTATTGAACACGCGCGCGTTCTTGAACGACTTGTGCAGGCCCTTCGTGACCGTGTACACGCCGCCCTTCTGCGCGACATCCTCGCCGAACAACAGCGTTTCCGGCAGCTTGCAGAACAGGTCGTGCAGCGCGTTGTTGATCAGGATCGCGAGATGCCGTGGCGGCTGGTTCTCCGGCAATTTGGCTTCGCCGCCGAACACGGCGACGCGCTTGTCTGCGAAATCGGCGCGCTTGGCTTCGGCCATCACCTTGTCGGGCGTGTATGGCGCGAGCGGCGACATCACATCGGCGAGATCGGTGAGTTTGGGTCGACGATCGGCTTCATCGGCGGCAGCGAAACATTTCTTGCGGATGGCTTCGTATTGCGCGAGCAACGATTCCCTCGTGAACAATCCGGATTCGAGCGCAATCGCCGCCGAACGCAGGAGCGGATCGCCCGCCTCCACCTTCATCAATTCCTCGACGCTGCGCCATTCGATTTCGAAGTCGGTACCGGCATGTCCCATGATCCGCGTCGTGCGCAGGTGCAGGAACGTCGGGCGGCGCGTGCTACGGCAGTGATGCACGGCGCGCGCGACTTGTTCATAACCTTCAACAATATCCAAACCGTCGGCATAGAAATAATCGAGGTCGCGACGCTCGGAGAAGTTCCGCTCGATCCAGCCGTTCGGCGTCTTCACCGAAATGCCGATGCCGTTGTCTTCGCACACGAACAGCACCGGCGCGGGAAGTTTCTGGTACGACGTCCAGCCAGCGGTGTTGAACGCGGTTTGCGCGGTCGCGTGGTTGCTCGATGCATCGCCGAACGAACAGATCGCGATGGAGTCGTCCGGGATCGGCAATTGATGGCCGATGCGCTTGCCCTGCTCGATCGCGACGGCCGTACCGAGCGCTTTCGGGAGATGCGAAGCGATCGTCGACGTCTGCGGCAATACCCACAGCGGTTTGCTGCCCCAGACCTTGTGGCGTCCGCCGGATGCCGGATCGTCCTTGCTCGCCGCGAAGCTCAGCGCCGAATCCATGATCGGATCCATACCTGGAAGTTTCCGGAAACGCTCGGCCATGAATGCGCCGGAGCGGTAATGCAAAAACGCCGGATCGGTATGCCGCGTGAGACGCGCGACCATTGCGTTGCCTTCGTGGCCTGACGAACCGATGGTGTAAAACACTTTCTGCTGCACGCGCAAGACGCGCGCCATCAGGTCGAGGTGCCGCGAGACCAGTTGCGATTCGAACAGGTCGAGGAAATCGCGCGCGGTGCACAAACTGTCGCCGAGCACGGACTCGTCGAGCGACGGCTTGTGCTGAACGCGGCCATCCCACTGCTGCACGAACTCGATGAAGTTCTGGTCGCAGACCTCGGCGCGGTTGACGTTCTTGTGGCGGGCGGGAATCAGCGGGGCTACGGAATTCGGAATGGCATTCATGGCATGGGAATCGCTGTGTTGCCGCATCGAAGGGTGCGGGCGGTGGAAATCAAATTCGGGATTGCGCAATCAGAGCGGCGTTCTCGGCGGCAATCGGCGGCATCGGCATGAAACCCGGTTGTGCGCGCACGCGATCGAGCCATGCACTCACCATCGGATATGCGGCAAGATCGAAGCCGCCATCGCCCGCGCAATGCGTGTAGGCGAACAATGCGATGTCCGCGATGCCATAGCCGGCACCGCTGAACCACGCGCTCGCTGCAAGGTGTTTTTCCATCACCGCCAGCGCCTGGTCGCCACGTTCGCGCAGCTTCGGAAGATCGGCCCGACGCGATGAATCGAGTGGCGCCCAGCCGCAGATGAAACGCGCAACCGCGATGTACGGCTCGTGGCTGTATTGCTCGAAGAACATCCACGACAGCGTCTGTGCACGCTGCCATGCATCGCCGGCGAAATACTTCGTGCCGTCGGCAAGCCAGCACAGGATCGCGTTCGACTCGACCATCACACGGTTTTCCAGAGCCGGGCCGTCGTCGAGCTCGATCATCGGAACGCGACCATTCGGATTTTTCGCGAGGTATTCCGGCGTGCGCGTCGCGCCATGCGCGCTATCGGTTTCGATCCAGCGATGCTCACGACCCAGATGCGCAAGGATCATGCGCAACTTATGGCAGTTGCCGGATGGCGAGTAGCCGTACACAGTCAACATGGCTTGGAAATCCGCTCGAATCAGAACGCGTTGATGCCCGTCAACTCGCGACCAACGACGAGCTGGTGCACGGTTTCGGTTCCCTCGTATGTAATCACCGACTCGAGGTTCAGCGCATGCCGGATCGGGCAATGCTCGGTGGTGATGCCGGCGCCGCCGAGGATGTCGCGCGCTTCACGGGCTATGTCGATCGCCATGCGGCAGTTGTTCCATTTCGCCAGCGAGACCTGGGTCGGCTGCATCTTGCCGGCATCCTTCAATCGACCGAGTTGCAACGACAGCAACTGCGCCATCGTGATCCGGCGCGCCATGTCGGCGAGCTTGAGCTGCACGGCCTGGTTCGAGGTGATCGGGCGATTGAACAGCACGCGCTCGGCGCCGTACTTCAGCGCTTCCTGCAAACACGCCTGCGCCGCGCCGATCGGACCCCAGGTGATGCCGTAGCGCGCCTGCGTCAGGCAGCCCAGCGGACCCTTCAGGCCTTTCACGTTCGGCAGGCGGTTCGCTTCCGGCACACGCACGCCGTCGAAGAACAGCGCGGACGTCACCGACGCGCGCAGGCTCATCTTCTTGTGCACTTCCTGCGCGGTGAAGCCCTTCATGCCCTTTTCGATGAGGAAGCCCTGGATGCCGTCGTCGGTCATCGCCCAGACAATGGCGATATCCGCAAGGTTTCCGTTGGTGATCCACATCTTCGCGCCGTTGATGATCCAGTCGCCGCCGGCGTCGCGTTTCGCGTTGGTCTTCATGTTGGCCGGATCGGAGCCGCCGTGCGGCTCGGTCAGGCCGAAGCAGCCGATGGTCTTGCCCGCGGCCATGCCCGGCAGCCAGCGCATGCGCTGCTCTTCGCTGCCGTAGGCGTAAATCGGATACATGCACAGCGAGGACTGCACGCTGACGAAACTGCGGATGCCCGAATCGCCGCGCTCGAGTTCCTGGCAGATCAGGCCGTAGCAGACCGCGTTGAGGCCGTGGCCGCCGTACTGTTCCGGCAGCGACGAACCGAGCAGGCCGAGTTCGGCGATCTCCGACACGAGTTCCTTCGGGAATCGGCCCTGGTCGAAGCAGTCGCCGATGATCGGCAGCACGCGCTCGTCGGTGAAGCGCGCGACGGTGTCCTGCACCGCGCACTCCTCTTCGCTGAGCAGGGAACGGATGTCGTAAAGATCGAGCGGATTCAGGGGCATGGGATCGGGACCGGAAAGACGGGGCGGGTTTATTGGAATCGTGAACTGCGTATTCTACCCGGCGGCTTGCGGCGCCGTAACCCCGCGCCGGCCATGGGGATTGGCGTGATACGTTGATGCAGGATCAACCCCAAGGGATCGCCATGCGCAATCCGATCAAGCGCGCCCTGCTTGCCTACGCCGGTCGGTTGCGCTTTCCGACGCTATTCCTGATCACGCTGGGACTGTTCGTGATCGATCTGGTCGTGCCCGACCCGATCCCGTTCGTCGATGAAATCCTGCTCGGCCTCGGGACATTGCTGTTCGCGAGTTGGCGCAAGCGTCGCGACCCGAAGCCTTGAACGCGGCACCGACATGCTGATCGACAGTCATTGCCATCTCGACGCGCCCGAGTTTGACGGCGACCGCGATGCCGTGATTGCGCGGGCGCGCGCGGCGGGCGTAATGGCGCAGGTTATTCCGGCAGTCGCCGCGAGCGGTTGGCCGAAACTGAGCGCGTTGTGCGCAAGCCACGAAGGGTTGCATCCGGCTTATGGACTGCATCCGATGTTCCTCGCCGAGCATCGCGACGAACACGTCGATGCGCTACGCGCGCTGCTCACGACCGAACGCGCGGTCGCCGTCGGCGAATGCGGGCTGGATTTCCATGTGCCGGGACTCGATGAAGCGCGACAGCGGTGCTTTTTCGAGGCGCAACTGCGGATCGCGCGCGAATTCGACCTGCCGGTGATCGTGCATGCGCGCAAGGCGGTCGATGCGGTGATTTCTGCTCTGCGCGACATTGGCGGATTGCGCGGCGTGGTGCACAGCTTTTCCGGTAGCGAGCAGCAGGCCGAACAACTCTGGAAGCTCGGCTTCTGCCTCGGCATCGGCGGGCCGGTGACGTACGATCGAGCACAACGGCTGCGGCGGATCGTCGCGACGATGCCGATCGAGTTCCTGTTGCTGGAAACGGATGCGCCGGATCAGCCGGATGCGTTTCATCGTGGTGAACGCAATGAACCGTCGCGGTTGACGGTCGTGCGCGATTGCGTTGCGGAATTGCGTGGGATGTCGCTGGATGCGCTTGCTGATGCGACGAGTCGCAATGCAGCACTTCTATTCACATTGCCAGACTTCGATTGAAGTCTCGCCACGAATTCGCGCGTCTACTTCGCCGCGTTCTTCAACAACAACTCCAAGCCCCGCCCCACCGCCGCGAACGCGAACGCACCGGTCACGTGCGTCGCCGCTCCCAGCCCTCCGCCGCAATCGAGTTTCAGCGCCGCCGATGGATCCAGTTTCGGGCGCACGCCGCTGACGCTGCCGTCGGGGTGCGGGTACTTCACGTTCTCCATCGAATACACGGCCGGAATGCCGAAGTAGCGGTCGGCGTTGCGCGGGAATCCGTGGTCGGCGCGCAGGCGTTTGCGCATCAATGCGAGTAGCGCGTCGTGTTCGGTGCGGCTGAGATCGCGCACGCGTACGAGGGTTGGATCGGCGCGTCCACCTGCGGAACCGACGACGACCAATGGCAACTTGCGGCGCTTGCAGGCGAGGATCAGATCGAGCTTGCTGCGCACGCTATCGCAAGCGTCGATGACGAGATCGTAGTCACGCGCAAGCAACGCTTCGAGG
>Ga0105240_10004936_pt1 | contig 20051 bp, 25 predicted proteins | sample KBSC54metaG_FD_80426 | JGI IMG/M metagenome (GOLD analysis project Ga0105240, IMG submission 80426) | Corn rhizosphere microbial communities from Kellogg Biological Station, Michigan, USA - KBS C5-4 metaG | ecosystem: Host-associated > Plants > Roots > Rhizosphere > Soil | place: Michigan, USA... | reverse complement strand
CGCAGCTTTGGCAGCAGTTCGCGCACAATCCGACGACCCGGTCGGCCAAAAATGTCACCAAGGAAAAGAAACTTCATAGAGCTCCTTGCGCCATTCCTTTAGGAGCGAGGTTAGCCAGATGATGCGCGAAAGATTCAAACGATCCGGAAGCGTAACTGGCGTTACGGTGACGGATGGTTTGGGGCTTGCAGCCAGCGGCTGGCTGACCGCAGCTGCCAATTGAATGGTGTGAGGAGCTCATTATTTAGCCATAGTTACTTGACGAACTTCACGAATCACATTCACCTTAATGGTGCCTGGGTACTGCAGATCTTGTTCGATCTTTTTCGCAATGTCTTTTGACAGTCGCAGCGCACCTAGATCATCAACGTCTTGAGGTCGAACAATGATTCGTACTTCGCGACCAGCCTGAATTGCAAACGATTTATCAACGCCCGGAAAACTATTAGCGATGTTTTCGAGTTCGGTTAATCGCTTAATGTAGTTTTCAACTGAGTCGCGACGAGCACCCGGGCGGCCACCGGAAATGCTGTCAGCAACCCGGACAATAATCGCTTCAACCGTTTTTGGATCGATATCGTCGTGGTGAGCGCCGATCGCGTTCAGAATAATCTCGCTCATGCCGTACTTGCGAGCGATATCCATTGAAATGTGGTGGTGAGCCCCTGGTACTTCGTGCGTCAGCGCTTTACCCAAATCGTGCAGCAAACCAGCTTTGCGACAAATGTTGGCTTCAGCGCCAAGCTCGGCAGCCAGCAAACCAGCAATGTTCGACACTTCAATTGAGTGCTTCAACACGTTTTGGCCATAGCTAGTACGGTACTTGAGGCGGCCAAGAATTTTGAGAATGTCTGGGTGAAGTCCAACCACGCTCGACTCTGAAGCAGCCTGCGCGCCAGCTTCTTCCATTTCTTTCTCGATATCTTCTTGCACTTTTTTGACGGTATCTTCGATTTTGGCTGGCTGAATTCGGCCATCGGAAATCAATCGTTCAAGCGCAACCTTGGCAACCTGACGACGAATGGGGTCGAAACTCGAAATGGTAACCGAGTCAGGAGAATCGTCGATCATGACATCAACGCCTGTTGCACGTTCAAACTGCTGAATATTGCGGCCTTCTTTGCCAATAATCCGACCCTTCATATCTTCACTTGGCAAGTGCACCGACGCGGTGGTTGATTCGTGCGCAACCTCGGTAGCTACTCGCTGAACAGCAGTGGCAACAATTTTACGTGCGTAGACTTCGGCTTCTTCTTTCGCAACTTCTTTCTGGCGACGAACCTGTGCGACCAAATCGGTCTGAAACTCTTCTTCAACCTGTTTCATCAACTGCGCCTTCGCATCGTCTTTCTTCAGCTTTGCAACCGCTTCGAGTGCACTCATGCGTTCCGCGCGCAGGGCGTCGACAGACTTACGTTCTTCGTCGAGCTTGCGCGATTCTTCGGCAACTTTCTTTAAGTCAGTTTCAATCGAACCGAGCCGCTGATCAATCAGCTCTTCGCGTTGGCGAAGCCGATTTTCGTTCTCATCGAGTCGCTTACGACGTTCTTCCTCTTCGCGCTGAGCCGCTTCTTTAATTTTGAGTGCTTCGTCTTTGGCGCTCAACAATAATTCGCGACGTTTCTCTTCGGCAACTTTCTCGGATCGTTTGGCAAACGTTTGACGGGCACCAAATCCAAGTGCGCCGCCGCCGAGTGCTGCGATAATTCCAACCAGTACTGAAATCATGGGCGTCCTTTCCGAACGCAACCCACAGTAAACTACGCGATAGAGCGCGTACGGCGATAATCAAGTATGCGGTGTGGCAGTGCGTTCAAATATTTCATGTGATCTTTCAGTAGTATACGCGTTCACTTGAACGAGCGTCAACAAAAAATTCGCCTTTCGGCGAATGAATCTGGTCGGGGATGCCGGACTCGAACCGGCGGCCTCTTGGTCCCAAACCAAGCGCGCTACCAACTGCGCTAATCCCCGTACTTACAATGCGTTCGGACTATACCTGAACTTTCGGAGAAAAACAACGAACCTCGACAAAAATTTTGCTACAGTAATTGCATGACCACATTATATCTCGCTCGGCATGGACAAGCCGAATGGAATGCCAAGGGTCTCATTATGGGCCAACTTGATTCACCATTAACGCCAACTGGCGTTCAGCAAGTGGCAAAACTCGCTGACTACTTACAGTCAACCAAGTTTGACGCGGTGTACAGTTCGCCGCTTGGACGGGCAGTGGCTACTGCCAAGCAACTCCAAACCAAGTTACACGTACCAGAGCTGCACACCATGGCCGAACTGGCCGAACGAAACTACGGCGAATTTCAAGGAAAATCCGGCGATACGTATGTAGAAGCCAAGAAAGCCTGGGAACCAATTCGAGCCAAATTACCGCCTGTTGAACAGCCACGTGCGCAACTGCGTGCCGATGTGGAAAGCGACGCCGCACTATTTAACCGGATTATGCAGGCCCTGCGGATTATTACCGAACGCCACCCAGACCAAACGGTGCTGGTAGTGAGTCACGAAGGCGCACTGAGCACATTCCTCAAGTACACCACTCACAGTTTGCCGGTTCCGGGTTCACTCACCAACAGCGGCTACATTGTGGTACAGGCTGACCATGGCACGTTCACTATTCAAACGGTTGAAGGTACCACCGATGACGAGCTCCCCCAGTAACACCTACGAAAAAATCTACCAGCTGGTACAGTGTATTCCGGCTGGTTCGGTTGCTACGTATGGCGATGTGGCGCACGAAGTCGACACTAGTCCGCGCGTGGTTGGCAACGCCCTCCATGCAAACCCAGACGAATCAACCATCCCCTGCCACCGAATTGTGAACCACCGCGGTGCACTAGCGCCCCACTTTGCTTTTGGTGGTTTTCCCGAACAGCAACGCCGCCTAGAATCTGAAGGTGTGGCGGTTATGGCTAGTCGAGTCGACCTTACTAAATATCGTCACCGGTTTCACAAGTAGCTGACTTCTGCTACTATTCGCTCGCTGCGGGTGTAACTCAATGGTAGAGCGCCAGTTTTCCAAACTGGATACACGGGTTCGATTCCCGTCACCCGCTCCAAGACTTGAGGTATCAGGAGTAATCCCGTATACTGCCGCTAGTTGTATGGGCCCGTAGCTCAGTTGGTTAGAGCGCCTCCCTGTCACGGAGGAGGTCGCCGGTTCGAGTCCGGTCGGGCCCGCCATCGAACTTCCACCTATCTTGGGTGGTTTTTTCGTAGGTGATGCTCTAGATTTTGAACTCGCCGAACCCGTTAGAGAATTGACGAAAGGCTGTTTATTAGGTATAGTTCATCGTTCGCTCAACTGCTCGCAGTGAGGGGATGTACCGCAAGAGAATTAACAAGTTAGGAGTAGACAGCGCCAATGTCACATGACACAGAGGCTATGCAGCAATCGCCCGTTGTTACTATCTCGTATCCTGTCACAATCGATTACCGTATCCCCCTCGGGAAGATGGTTCGACAAGCACAGTTTGACATGGTCGAGAGCTTCCTTATTAATGGGAAAGATTTCCCCCATGGACAGCGAGGGGTCGAACACATTTCCATTGGGTTAGCCCCCTTTAACTCGGGCGAGGAATCGTACTTCCTCGCACAGTATTTTCAAGTACATGACGACGGTTCGACAACCTCCAAGAAGATTAGCTACAACGAGATATGTCAGTACCTGAGTGAGCAGAATTTACAGCCAATCACGCTCGCACAGCTCTGCAGTCTTGTTGCAGCACTACCAGATCTTTACGAGGTCTACGAAACGCTGGGAAAGGGAGAAGATTTCTTCATTCATGCGTTCGGGTCGTCCTTGTGTAATAAACAAGGTACGGGAAGCATATACACGCCATGTGCCAAGTTCGGAAGCGAATCGAAAGACCTCGGCCTGCTGAACTTTGACGCAGATCCTCAAGACCTTTTCAACGACTACATTGCAGTCATCATCGGAGACACGCCGACTGCCACCACATAATCAATCATCAACGCCCACCCAGGCGGCGACTCGCCCCTCGTGGGCGTTTTGTTTATACAAGAGCCAGACTCAGTACGCTGGTTCTGACATCCTCCGCCCAGGCCCGCCATCGAAATTCCACCTGTTTTGGGTGGTTTTTTCGTGATATTTGAACCTGTAAACCATTGACAAAACGACGATCTTGAAGTATGTTTCACCAGTTTCGATCGGGCGGCGTAAGCCAGATGATCGGATGATCTTCAACTGGAGGAAAGAATCAAATGACTCATCCAAACTGGGTAGAGCGCGATGTGTGTCGTCGCGGCACATTGATGCTCGGTCAGCGAGAGTATCACTACACGCTACTGCGTGACGACTACTGTCCATGGAGTCGGTACTTCGCCGGCTATCCGGGCGGACACCTGTTCGCGTCGGTCCGGTTAGCCGATGACACGGTCCATCCCACCTGGCTCCGAGCCGTACTGACTCACGAGATTCTCTGCCTGGATCCGGGGATCGGCAAGAAAACAGGTCCTCAGCGCTGCATCGAGGCATTTGAGCAGGAACTGCTGCTCGTTCCCCCGTTTGAACTGAGCGACTATCTTGCGATGAGACGCCCATTCCTGGCTGGGATCCTCGATCCGCCCTTTGGGGACGAGGCGTTTCGGCGCCAGGTCTCTGGGTTAGTAGCTGCCATCGACGTGATCCAGCGCCGCCTTAACAAGATCTCGGCGGGCGACCGCTACCTCAACGCCATCATGGGCAAAAGGTAATAAATCGAGGAGACGCACAGAATATATCTCCTTTCACGACCCCCGTTTCATTGAATCCAGTGATGGAGACGATAAGCGGGGTTTTTCATATCCAAAGACTCAGTAGCAAATGTCAAAATGCTAGTTCTGACATCCTCCGCCCAGTGCCGCCATCGAAATTCCACCTATTTGGGTGGTTTTTTCGTGTCGATTGAACCTGCGAACGATTGACAAAAGTCAGATTAACGGGTATATTCCAGCGTTCGTTTCTGCACATTTCCAATACAGCAATTTTCTTTTTACTTGTCTCGCGGGCAGCGCAATGATCATTTATGAGGTCAATGCGCTGCACCACGAGACTTCAATCATTGTGGTATGCAAGCACAGGAGCTACCAACATCGTGACAAAGAAGATTCTGGCACAAGGAGCTGACGCGTCTCGTTATGCTTTGGATGGTCAGGCTCCGTATCCGGAAACTCATCTCCGTCCAGCGCATTTCGACGTGCTCTATGCACGCATCTTTCATCCGGAAGATGGTAGGGTTCCTTTTTGGAAAACGCCCGGAAAACCGTATGCCGACTACAGCACCGCCCCACTCCCTAGTGTTACTGAGCAGATCGAGCGTCAGAAAGCTGCCTTCGGGCTGAGCAATCAGACGCATGTGGTTCTCGAGCGCAAGGGAAAGTTCGATGACGCAGATTCGGATGGACTCTTCGCACTTCCGTTTCCCCAGGATCTCTTTGGGATCAGCCATCCCTTTTCCATTGCAAACTACGGATCGCTTACCGAGCGCGTCGTCACGGCTCTGGCTGCCGCCTGTCCACTACTCAATAAACGCTCTGGCGAGCTTGCCAATCGCGTTCAGCTAACAGTAGAGACTCGCGGCCACTGGAACCGTTACGCACAGATGCTACCAGCATCACCGGGAACTATTCGGTTCTTGGTTGCTCCAGGTAGCATGGGACGTAGATTCAAGGGCTACGGCGCCACGATTGCGCGTGCTGAAGCCAAAACCAACGGTTGGATGGTTCCCGGACCAGCCGAAGTTGGAACAATCCTGATTGCGTGGCCCGAGCGAATGACTTCGGTCATCTGTCTTGAGCACGACGCTGGCAACGCTCTCGATTGCGTTGGGGCAGTCTACGATACAAAGCGATCTCCGGTCAGACCACGCGACGCTCGCAGTTTTGGAGGAAGTCTCTTCTACACAAATCCAGATGCAGGTGAAGACGTACGGATTCGATTTCAAACCTGCTTCAATGCATCCAACTGCTCCCCCTCTGCTGGCCTGGGTGCGGCAGTTCTCTTCACATAGAAAACAATACCGTTCATCTGGAGCGGCGGGTTAAAACTCGCCGCTCTTTTTTATGCCAACTCGAGTTCAAGCACGCTGGTTCTGACATCCTCCGCCCAGGCCCGCCAGATCGAAATTCCACCTATCTGGGTGGTTTTTTCGTGCTACCAAACGAACGCAACAAATAAAAAATCCCGCCTGTCGCTCTGACAGTGCGGGAAGATTGGACGGTTATAACTGAAAGGATTCTGTATGGTCCCTCCATGATGCCTGGGCAATATAGTGTATTTGTGGTGGTGCCAAGGATGAGATCGATGGGCTCGAGACCAGTTTCACCCGATGGTCAGTCGAGTCAGTAATCGTGAGTGCGATAGTTTCGTCAAGGATCCGTTCGTTCCCGTTCGGTTCGACGCGTAGTAGGCAGGTGAGTACCTGCGTTTTGTCTCCGAGCAGGACGATAGTATCCCCTGGAATAGGATCGGGATTGAACACATTCTGCTGGCAATACCAGGCAGCAAAGCCGCGCGTGATACGTTCGGCAGCTGGTAGTACATCAGCCGCGATGGTCAAACCGCGTCCTTGCGTTTGCCGGTTGTAGAGATCGCGGTTTAGCTGGTGAAAGAAGCCGCGATGATTCTCTTCCCAGAAACGCATTGCTTGCGCTGCAACCATCATGCGGAGTGGGTAGAGCGCTTCGTTCGCGTCCATGCGGCGCACGTAGCGGAGCCAGGGTGCATTAAAGGCTGCCGGAATCGTCACAAAGTGGTTTTTGTCTGTTGCGAGATGGAGCTGATCAGCAACCATATCAGCTACTGCCTGCGTCATCCCCTCTTCACACGCATCGTGGAACCAAATATGAGCAGCATCTCGTTTTGGATCCTGACGGAGCAGCGCCGGTATTGCGACCCCATGGAAGGCGTGAACCAGCTCATGAATCGCAAGCCCAGGATACATCAGCACTCCATCGGAAAGACGAATGGTGTTACTGACCGAGAACACTACGTAGCCTTCTTGATCGAGTCTGCCTTCCAGCTGATTGTCCGAAACAATCCCTGTTTGTTTCGACACGGTGATCGTCCGTTGCGCATTCGGTTCGCCGTAGAGCGAAACAACTGCGGGATAGACTTGTTGATAGAGCGCACGCAGCTCGCGACACTCTTGTGGTGACCAGGTTTGATCAGCAACGAGCGTAATGCGCCCTTCGTAGAGAACTCGATTGTCGTTCGCGGGAACTAGGTTCCAGATCACTAAGGAACCGGCAGAGACTACCAATAAAAGGAGCACGGTCCGAATCATCCGATTCGGCATGTGGACAATGCGGGATTGGCGGATCCGTTTCATGTGACAGAGATTCCTTTCACTTGATTGTTTAAGAACCGCGCAGTGTAGCGTTTTGTAGCCAAAAAGTCAATCATTCCTACCAAGACCCACTGCCAAACTGTTAGCAGTAAAGCATGCTGCTTCTCACATCCTCCGCCCAGGCCCGCCATCGAAATTCCACCTATCTTGGGTGGTTTTTCGCGGAGACAACAAGTGCTATTCCCGAGGCGTGTTCGTACTACTCTGCTTTCTGGCAAGCCGACGTTTCTTCATTTCCTGAAATCGCAAAAATGCTGGCATAAACTCGGTAACTGCCTGACGTCCTCGGGTTAACGAATCATCGGCAGTTTCTCCTTCTATTTTTCTAGGAATAATGTCTTCGCCAAACAATGCCCTTGCAGCGCTATTATGAGCATCTCTTCTTTCCTGATCGAGTTCCCTTGATTCTTGTTGAAAAATTTCCCTATTTTCCTCGTGCCGCCGCAGATACCCAATTCTCCTATTCATAATATCTATCGACTCTTGATAGTTCTCTAGAGCGCGATCGATGTCCCTGGAAAAGAGGTAGTTTCCTTGCACAATCTCCTGGTCTAGAGTCTGTTTCTGTGGTTCGCCAACTGAGTTCGCCCCGAGCATTTCAGACATAATGTTATTCCTTTGGATTCATCGCTTGTGGCACGATGCCTCTGCGCTAGATTGACTAAATCACAGTTGTAGTGTACAGTAACCCGTTGCTTTTTCGACCAGTGATGTTCTTCCACAAAAGAGCTTCCGGCGGTATCGCAAGAGCAATTGGTGAAAGGAGGCGCAATAGATGTCGGATTTTCCGACTCAACCCCCAAATCGGCTGCCGATCACATTACCTAAGGTGCTTTGCATTGAAGATAATATGGTGTGGCAGCAGCGGTGGGCGGAACAACTGAAGGGAATCGCTTGCGTGTTACAAGCGGTCTCGGAACAAGAGGCGCTTAGCCTACTAAGAGAGTTCCCAGATATCGAGGTGATCGTCTTAGACGGAAATCTCGATGGCAGCGGGGAACTCGATACATTGGATCTGTTGCGGACAATTCGCAATCGATTCACCGGAGTCTTAATTGCTGCGTCATCGGACGCAAAGTATCGAAGGAAACTTTTGAAACACGGCTGCGCAATCGCGGGGCCAAAACAAGCCATTCCCGACATGATCGCGCTAAACATTTAGATCATGCAGGAACTATTCGCCGGCCGTAAATGGCCGGCTTTTTTTAGTCAAAAACTGCACACGCTGCTTTCCTGACGTCCTGCGCCAGTGCCGCCACCCTTCGTACACTTCGGCGCCGTAAACATCGAAATTCCGCCTGTTTTGGGTGGTTTTTTCGTTAAATTTGCGGTATATATACGTATCAATAGTAGTAATCGGTCGCAGGATAAGCATCTAAGACTGTTAATCATACGAATGTAGGAACTATGGAAAGCCGCTATGCAATTATTGCCGAGGGATTGCAAAAGTCGTACGGCAAGATCGAGGTCTTGAAGGGCGTTAGTTTTAAAGTAGAACGTGGCACAATGCTGGCGCTGCTCGGGCCAAACGGTGCCGGAAAAACTACCACCGTGCGAATTCTCAGCACGCTGCTTGGTATCAATGGCGGCAAAGCCACGATTGAGGGGCTAGACGTGATAGAACAGGCAAACCAAGTACGTGGAGTGATTGGGCTGACCGGCCAGTACGCCGCCGTTGACGAGTATCTTACGGGTGCACAAAACTTGGTCATGATGGGGCGGTTGTATCACCTGAGCAAAACAAACGCGCTTGCGCGATCCAAGCAGTTGCTTGAACAGTTTGATTTGGTCGAGGCAGCAAACCGAATGGTAAAAACCTACTCGGGTGGCATGCGCCGCCGGTTAGACTTGGCAATTAGTTTAATTGCTACGCCGCCAGTTATTTTTCTCGATGAACCAACCACTGGGCTTGATCCACGCAGCCGCTTAGCCATGTGGGATGTCATTCGCAACCTGATGAAATCTGGCGCTACCATTTTACTAACAACCCAATATTTAGAAGAAGCGGATCAGCTTGCTGATCGGATTGCGGTGATTGATCACGGTATTGTGATCGCAGAGGGAACGGCGAACGAGCTCAAGCAAAAAGTTGGCACCGATCGAGTACTGTTAACCTTTGCGACGAAACAAGAGCTCCAGACCGCAAAGAAGGCATTGGCTATAAACGTTCACGTCAGCGAAAAGCAGCTTACCCTTTCGTTCCCTGTCGACGAGGTTGCGGATTTGACGAAAGCGCTGGCAGCCATTGCAACCACAAAGACGCGGATCGCAACAATTGATATTCATAAACCAACGCTCGACGACGTGTTTCTACAACTTACCGGCAAACCAGCTGAAGTCACTGCAGACGCCGCGACTCCTGCAGCGAAAGAGAAGCGCTAATATGACCAGGACATCATTTAAACCCGAGCATCACTCAAAGTTGTACTGGGCGCTGAGCGATAGCGCCACAATGATTCAGCGTAATCTTACGCATATTGTGAACAATACTGATCAGCTGCTTTCAGTTGCGATTCAGCCGATTATGTTCATGCTGCTCTTTCGGTACGTTTTCGGCGGCGCCATTAGCACTGGCGGTATTACCTACGTCAATTTTCTGGTTGCCGGCATTCTGGTTCAAAGCGCGGCCTTCGGCGCCACTACCACCTCAATTGGGGTAGCCACCGATTTGACCAAGGGAATAATGGATCGGTTCCGATCACTCCCTATGTTGAATGCAGCGATGTTGATTGGCCACACCACCGCGGATTTGGTTCGAAACTTAATTTCAAGCGTTATCATGATCGCTGTTGCGTTTTTAGTCGGGTTCCGTCCAACCGCATCACCGCTTGAATGGCTGGCCGCCATTGGCATTCTGCTGCTCTTTACCTACGCACTTTCGTGGCTATCAGCAATTCTCGGCTTGCTCGCCAAAAGCATTGAAGCCGTGCAGTGGTTCGGATTCATTTTCGTCTTCCCACTTACCTTTGCGTCAAGTGCGTTTGCGCCAACTGCTGGCATGCCAAAATACCTGCGGATATTCGCCGAAAATCAGCCGGTAACCCAAGTGATTGAGGCAATTCGCGCGTGGCTCGTTGGTACGCCAATTGGGAATCATGGCTGGTTGGCACTCGCTTGGTGCTTGGGCATTCTCTTTATCTCAATGGCAATTGCTTCGTGGCTGTTTCGAAACTTAGGCAGGTAGTCTAATCTCACTTTTCGTACCGGCAAACAAAGATAGTCGCACTTTGACCAGACTAGCTTTATCTGTCATACTCACTCCTTATCAAAGGAGCACACATGAGTGATTTCAACCAGGCAATTATTGAAGAGTTTCGCAAAAACGCCGGCAAAGTTTCCGGACGTTTTGCCCAAATGGAATTACTGCTTTTAACCACGACCGGTGCGAAAAGCGGTAAGGAACGGGTAAACCCAGTTGCCTATACCAAAGATGGGGACCGTCTGGTAATTATCGCGTCAAAGGGTGGCGCGCCGACGAACCCTGATTGGTATTACAATCTGGCGGCGAATCCGAAGGTAACCGTTGAAGTGGGCAGTGAGAAATTTTCTGCCAATGCGGTGATTACCCAAGGCGAGGAACGTGAACGATTGTACGAACAGCAGGCGGCGTTGTACCCAACCTTTCATGATTACAAGGAAAAAACTGATCGCGAGATTCCGGTGATTCTCCTTGAACGCGCGAATGCGTAGTCACACATAAACGTAAACGAATTTGTTGATACCATTAGTACTAGGTTGAACAAAATCGTATAAAAAGTGAGGTAGCTATGGACTCAGTCGTTCATTTCGAAATGCCAGCCGAAGACAAAGGGCGTGTTGCAAAGTTTTATACCGATGCATTTGGTTGGGATATGCAGCAGATGGGCAAAGACATGAACGATTACCTCATGGCGGTCACGGCACCAGTCGACCCGGTCACCAAGCGGAACGCCACCCCGGGTACCATTAACGGTGGTTTCTTCGACAAGCAAGATAAGGATGGCTACCGCGAACCACACTTGGTAATTAACGTTGAGAATCTTGATGAATCAATCAAGAAAGTTACTGCAGCCGGCGGCGAACTGTTTGGCGAACCAATGGATATTCCTGGCACGGGCCGTTACGTTTCATTCCGCGATACCGAGGGTAACTTGGTTGGAATGCTACAGCCAAAGGGAATGTAGACTCGCATCCATTCGTTCGCACGTAAAAACTCCGCCAGCTTGGCGGAGTTTTTTGCTATGCAGCCTTGACGGACAACAACGCTCCGTATATAATTCATGACGTTAACCATTCAATACATGAACTTATGTCTACCAATTCTACCCCCCAAACAATTTTGATGCTTATTCATAAGCTCACTCGCGAACTGCAGCACCGCACCCACCAAACCGTGAGCACGCTCCATGATTTAACCTTGCTTCAGGTACAAGCATTACTTTTCGTTCGCGAACAAGGCAGCGCCAGCATGTCGGCTCTTGCTCACGCACTGGGAGTTAGTCTGCCGTCGGCTACCAATTTGGTGGACCGACTCGTTGAAGCCAAGTGGCTAATTCGCACCGAACACCCCACCGACCGCCGAGTCATTGTGGTATCGGTCGCCACAGCAGCCAAGGCCACCCTCGCCAGTCTACTCACTCGCAAACTCACTGCATTTACCGAGCTCCTCGCACCGTTAAGCCAAACCGAGCAACACGAACTGGCGCGAATTCTTGAAAAAATTCATACCCATCAGGAGGAAATCCATGGCTAAACTAGCAACGACCGACTCAACAATCCAAACCGAACCGACGCTACTGCAATCACCCAAGAAGCTGGGGATTTTGTTGGTGCTGAGCATGGCACTGTTAATTATCATTCTCGACACACGCTGTTGAACGTGTCACTCGAAAGTATTATTTTCGATCTTCACACCGATCTGCAGGGCATTCAGTGGGTAATCACCGGCTATTCACTCACTCTGGCTGCTCTGACAGTAACCGGTGGACGATTGGGTGACTTGTTTGGACGTCGCCGCATGTTCTCGCTCGGCGCCATTATTTTTGCGATTGGCTCATTCATTACATCAATTAGCCACAGCGTACCCATGATGATCGCTGGCGAAGCCATTATTGAAGGCATCGGTGCCGCGCTCATGATGCCAGCCACAACGTCACTATTGATCTCAAACTTTAAAGGCAAAGATCGCGCGATTGGCTTTGGTATTTGGGGCGCAGTCGCTGGCGCAGCATCGGCCATTGGCCCAGTAGTTGGCGGTTTTCTTTCGACCAACTACAGTTGGCGCTGGGGTTTTCGAATCAACATTATCGTCGCAGCGTTACTGTTAGTAGGAACACTGATTATTCCTGAATCACATGACGAAGAAGAAAAACCGGCACTCGACGTGCCTGGCGTATTTCTTTCCGCAGCTGGCTTGTTAGCCCTTGTGTACGGATTGATTGAAGCATCGACCTACGGATGGTGGACCGCCAAGCAAGCATTCGTGCTCTGGGGTCACACGCTGCTCACCCATTACTCGGTCACGCCGTTTGCCGTATTGGTCGGCTTACTAATTCTCGCTGGCTTTATTGCCTGGGAATTGAAAGTAGACCGCGACGGTCGAACACCATTGGTGTCGATGAAACTGTTTGAAAACCGACAGTTTGCATCGGGCGTGTTACTCACAACTGTTATGTCACTTGGGCAAGCAGGGATTATTTTCTCGCTCCCAGTGTTTCTTGAAACCGTTCGTGGGCTCGACGCGCTCCACACCGGATACGCTTTGCTGCCAATGTCGATTGCGCTCTTAATTGTGGCGCCACTTGGTTCAACGCTCGCTGGGAAAGTACGGCCAAAACCAATCGTCCAACTTGGCTTGCTGATTAACATGATTTCAACGATCGTGCTGGCATATGCCTACACGGTTCACGCAACCGCGAGCAACTTTATTCTGCCACTGGCGCTCTTCGGCGTTGGTATGGGATTGGTGTTTTCACAGCTTAGCAACTTTACCCTTTCGGCTGTTTCTCCCGAGGAATCAGGTGAGGCTTCGGGCGTAAACAGCACCTTGCGAACGGTTGGTTCATCGCTCGGATCCGCCATTATTGGCGCGGTACTCCTGAGCGCAATTTCAGCGAACTTAACCACGGGCGTACAGGCAAGCACGATTATTCCAACCATCAATAAACCGGCGATTACTCAGGCGCTCGCTACCCAAACCTCGGCGGTTCAATCTGGCGAAACGGTGCAAACCGCAACCAAGGTTCCCGTACAAATTACCAACGAAATTAGCCGAATTACGCACCAAGCCACTGCCGATGCTGATCGCACAGCCACCCTCTTCGGCTTACTATTTGGCATTCTTGGATTGCTCGTGTCTACCTTGCTGCCAAACTTAAAAGCAACCGATCTGATTGCGCAAAAGGGCAAATCGGTAGCGGCCGGGCATTAAGTCTGGGTTACGAATTCGCTAGGTTCAAAAACCACCGTCACTGGTGGTTTTTGCGACCAGCGCTTCTGGCTGCAGCTCAGCACGTAGCACTGATTCATACAAAGCGCGAAAAGCAGGTAATGCTTTTCGACTATCGTGTAAGGCCGCTAACCGCCGACTTGCTTCCCCGTATTGATGCCGTAATTTTTCATTATCAAGCAAGGTTTTGATTGCCGCCGCGAATCCAACCACATTTCCCGGTTTCACCAATATGCCATTTTTTCCTGCCTCGACGAGTTCTGGCAATGCTGCCGCATCAGCAGCCACGATTGGCTTGCCGGCTGCCATTGCCTCGAGCACCACAATTCCCTGCGCTTCGATGGCTGATGCGGTTACAAAGCAGTCAGCTTGTTGGTACCACGCAATTAACTTTTGGCTATCGTGAGGAATTGATCCCGTAAACCGAATTGCTTCACCCCAATGATTCTTTTGAACGAGCGCCTGTAGTTCGTTCAATTCTTCGCCGCCGCCAACCACAACTAATTGTAGTGGCTGAGTCGCCGCCAGCTGACCAACGGCTTTAATTACTACATCGACCGATTTGTCTTTATCAACTCGACCGACAGCAATTACGAGTGGCAACCGATCACCATTATTCTCGAATGCGGATTGGTGAATCGCTTGAAACCGAGCAAGGTCGATGCCGTTGCTGAGCACGTGAATTGGGCGCGTGACCCCGTAGCCCCGCATCGCCTTTTCGAGCGCATGCGACGGCACCGTGATTTGGTCGCACTGATTGTAGAACCATGCTAGATACCGACCGATAACCCAGTTGCCGACTTTTCCCAGCCACCGCGGCACGTACGAAAGGATGAGGGAAATTTGCACGTGGTTTGTTCCAACCACCGGAATGCCTCGACGATGGGCGGCACGAAGGAGTAGCCAGTTGGCTGGCAGCGGATCTTGCAGGTGAACAATGGTTGGTTGAACTCGCTCGACCAGAGCCGTAGCGGTGCTTGGCCAAATGAGCGGCATTCGAAAGCCAGGACGAAACGGATTAGCAACTGATGAAACGCGAATCACGTGCACGCCGTCTTCGGTTGTGGTTTTTTTCGGATAGGTTCGACCATTGGCAGCTGGCCCAACCACTGTCACGTCATCGCCGTTAGCAATCAGATATCGCGCCAATGAACGCGCAAAAACCGATACGCCAGATACGTATGGGTGATACGACACCGTTCCAATAAGCACGCGCATGACGGTATCGTAAAGCGCCCGCAGCGAACTTGCAACAAATTGGTGTGGGATTGATTGACAAAACAGCAAATAACAGGTATAGTCCACCGTTTCACTATGAAGCACCAAAACAACTGAACGGAGGACAAATACATGGGGCACGAGCTTCGGCTTGGGCAATGGTTGTTGTACGAAATGATGGAGGGGCTCGTGGCTCCGATCTTCATTATGCTCTGGATCGGCATGATCTATTTCCTTCGCGAGAAGGGCGAGGGGTTTGCCTACAACGTCAGTCGCGCCAGCACTTTGGGTGATTTTGCCACGGCAGTCGCCGTCGCAACCTTTGCCCACGCGGTACAACGCCACGGAACAGTACCAGGCTTCTTTGGAAGCTTAACTTGGAACTTGATTGCTCTAACGATTGCGACACTCATCGCCCTGACTTGGTTCTTTGGAGTTTATCTGCGGGATCAGGTGCCTGGGTTACCAGCCGACAACTACCACAACTCAGTCGTGGTCAGCACGCTGAGTTACTTCGCGCTCATTTCCTATGTGCCAATCTTCTTTTCGTGGGATTTAGCAACCCCAATCGAAGTTGGGCTGGCCATAGTATGCCTAGCTACACACCTTGGCTGCTTTATCCTGATTGATCTGCCGCAAGGGCGCATCAATCAGGATAAGTGGAATTTACTGCACCAGCCGTGGCTGGTTGCAATCCAAACCTGGCAGCAACTTGCGGACAAGCAAGCGACTGCCAAAACCGCCGGGCTGCCACCATTGTGGAAACAATGGTTACGGCGATTCAAAAAATAGTACTAGAGACCGGAATGAAATTCCGGTCTCTTTTTTATTTCGTAAAACGCGAGAGAGTTTCGGCGACGGTTTTGTGCGCCAGTGTGTCGTCAAGCGGTTTTAGTTCGACTTTGTCGTAGCGCCGTTCTAGCGCCAGGGCGAGCAGACGATCCGCGAGCTTGGGATTGTTCGGCAGTACGCTGCCGTGTAAATACGTACCGATGGCGTTTTTGTACACGACGCCTTCGGTGGCGTCCTCGCCATTATTGCCAAATCCACTTGTGACGGTGGCGAATGGGATAGCCGTTGGGCCAAGGATTGTTTGACCAGCGTGGTTTTCAAACCCAACCAATTGGGCGCCTGGCACAACGGCCGTGGCGGTAACCAATAGGTTGCCAACCATTCGGCGTTGGCCAGCTTTAGTGACAACGTCGAATAAGCCGACCCCGGATACTTCGCGGCCGGTAGGATCAACGTAGGTGTTGCCCAAGAGCTGATAGCCACCACAGACTGCCAAGAGGACTGCCCCTTCGTCGATCGCGGCCTTCAGTGCCGTTGCCTTGGTAATCAGATCGGCAGCAATCGCGGCTTGGGCGTTATCTTGCCCACCACCAATAAGGTAGATATCGAACGGTTGAACTGGCAGCTTGTCGTGTAATGACACATTCGTAACCGTCGATTTGATTCCTCGCCAGCGTAAGCGCTGCACGAGCGCCATCACATTCCCCTGATCACCATAGGTGTTCATTAAATTTGGGTACAGGTAACAAATGCGCAAAGTCATCGTGGCTCCATTGGCTGCTGAAATGATTCGTTGACCAAACCCTTTTCAACCAACAGTGCCCGAAACGCCAGCATTGCAGTGTACGACAGACAGCAGATGGTGGTGCCTTTACCCGATTGTTCAAGGGTTGCTAGCGCATTCGCCAAACTGTTGGCCACATGAATGTTCTTAGGGGCAGGCTGGGCGTATGCCAATCGCAAGGCCAGCGCGTGAGCACGAGTACCCGTGGCAAGAACTGAACGCGCCGCCAAAGCCGCGCTTTCAAAATTAACGTCCCATAGCCACGACACGTCGATCCCATCCGCCAGTAGATCGTTAATCCCAATCAGCAAATCGTACGGTTCTTTTCGTTGACGAAGTAAATCGAGCACCACGTCGAACCCAACCGGGTTTTTCACCAAAAAGAGTACGAGCGTACGGCCAGTAGGTAAGGTAATTGTTTCAAACCGACCGAACGCACCGTGGAAACTTTTCACCGCTGCTTTGATCGTTTGTTGATCAACTCCCAGCGCATGCGCTGCGATCACGGCTGCGCCGACGTTATACACGTTAAACATACCGGGAAGCGGCGTGATTACCCGGGCAATCACTGCCTTGTTCGCTTCCATCACGGTAAATGACGAGCCCTCCATTCCCAATAGGCGAACATTGGTAAATGCATAATCAAGCTTTGGCCGCTTAAACTTGCCCTTAGGATCTCGGTAGTCACCAAGATGTGAAAAATGTACTTGGTGATAGACCAAGAGTTCGCCGCTTTCGGGTGAGATAACCGTATCGGCAGTGTGCGGCAATGGCACGTTGGTACCAGGTTTGCTGCCAATCACATTTGCAATTCCCATAAATTGAGCATTCGACTGATTGTGACCAAGCCAGCCAAGCCCAGGATCATCGGCATTCAGCAAAACCGTTTGCCGCTTTGATTGATCGAACAGTTTTCTCCACTGACGAATCGTGGCGTCAAGTTCGCCATAACGATCGAGCTGGTCGCGAAACAGATTGAGAAGTACAACAAGCTTTGGTCGGAACGCCGTGGTGACCGATAGCAATTCGGCTTCGTCAGTTTCGAAAATAGCTTCGCGAATATAACGGGAACGCGACAATAATGTTGAAGCAATCCCGCGCCGTAAATTTGATCCAGCGCGATTTTCAAGCACCGTTCGATTGGCAGTTTTCAGAATGTGGATGAGCAAATTTGTGGTCGTGGTTTTGCCATTCGTGCCAGTGATCAACGTGGTTGTTAAGTCGCTTCCAGCATGTGCCAAAAACTCGGGATCAATGGTTGTGGCGACCAAGCCTGGTAATGCCGTGCCGGATCGATTGAGCGCTCGCAACGCAAAGCGAGATACCCGGCCAGCCGCCATTGCAAAGAAGTATCGAATCGACATTGGGTTTAGTATACCGGATCGTTGCCCAATCCACAGAAAACAAAAAAGGCGAACCGCCCATGCTGTTGCATGGGGGTCGCCGAGTGTTTGAGTTAGGTGTTGAAGCGCGCGGCAGGGTTGCGCCAGCCGGCGTGGTTTTTGTTGAGCCAGTTGGTGGCTTCGTCAGTGAGTCGCTCGAAAGCCCGGTCGGTTGCGTCAATCCGAGCAGTCGCATAAATCTGCTTGGCGTGGCCGAGCTCGTCGATCACATGATTATCGCGAACGACGGCGCATACGCAGCCGACGAGGTTCTTGAGGATCTTAGGGTCAATCTGTCCGAGTTTTTCGGCATCGAACGTGGGCTTGGTAAATCGCAGCTTAATGTAGAGCTGAGGAACAACTTTCGTAACAAGCGGCACGGCCGCGAGTTGGTCACAGTGAGCGAGAAGAGTGTTGTCGTCGCGGCGAACCACGATTTTGCGTTCGTAGCGATTGAGGTTGTGGTTGAGACAGAGAATGTCGAGCTTTCCGGCGTATTCCGGCTGTTCAACCACTCTGCAGCCTTCTGGCAGTACGAGCTCACGCTCTTCTGCTGTGCCACGGCGCCGGTGGCAGCGAGCCAGTATGCCGTACTTTTCAAGCAACGGATTGTTCGCGCCGGTGGCCGGCACCCAAACGACAGACTCTTGCTGGACCAAAACCATGGTTTGTCCCCTTAGTCGTACTTCCCCACCCGGGGAGGATAGTTGTTCGCGATTGTCGTGAACAACATGATCTCCGCGTGGGGATGGTCTCAATTGGAAAAGAACTGTCGTGACAGCATACTGCGATTTTTACCGCCTGTCCAGGGGCGAGAAAATGGCGATCGTTGACAGAATTGGGTATACTCTGCGCTATCATGGCCGAGCCGAAAATCAAAACGAGCAAACCAACCCGTGCCATCTTTGCCATTCACGGCTTTTCTGGCCACCCAGGTGAAATGGCCTATTTAGGCGAGGGAGTCGCGAAACAACTGGGTGCAACGTTGGCCTTGCCAACCATTGCCGGCCACGCATCAACGCCCGAACACTTTGGGCAAACCACGGCCGAAGATTGGTACCTCAGCATTGAATCAGCCTATGACGAGCTGAAGGATCGCTACGACGAAGTGTACGTTATCGGTAACTCATTCGGAGCCAACCTCGCACTCAAATTGGCACGACACCGATCCCTCACCGCTATCGCCTGTATTAGCACACCAAACCTGACCCGCGGTCAACGATTAACGCTCAAGGCGCTCTTAGCCATGTGGCGACCGTTCGTTGGTAAGTACTGGACCAAACCTGCTACCGGTCCGCAGGCCACCGAACAAATTCCTGACTACACCCAGCTGTGCTACGAAACAATTCCACTTCATGCTTTTCACGAAGCAATTCGCTTTGCTGCACTTGAAATGCGAACTGAGCAAGTGAGAGAAGTCACCGCGCCCACCATTTTCGTGCAAGCAACCAAGGATCCGCTCGTTCCAGTCTCAACCGCTCAATGGTTTTATCAAACTATTTCGAGCCCAATCAAAAAATTGGTGGCCTGGGACGATCACTACCACCTGATTGTTCAGGGAAAACGCAAAGTCGAACTGGTCCAAATCGTCAGTGACTGGTTTACGGCGGTTGCAGCTGGCAAAGCCACCACTTCACCCATCGTTAGCGAATAACGCTCAGCTCTCGAGAATCTCTCGAGTTATGGTATCGTACACTTGTCATGCGAATTCGTCTTTTTGGAATTGATCAAAGTATTGTCATTGCGGTCGCGCTGCTTGTTGGCGCACTCCTAAGCACGAGCGCCCTCAACCGCTTTATTCCCCAGCATTTTCCGAATCGACCAGTAGTACCAGATCTTCTGTTTGAACTCACGCCGAATCTGGCTCAAACACAGTATTTGGCCGACGGCGTGGTGCTTGCCGCACCACTGGTGGCCCTGTTCTGGTTGATGTATACCAAGCCAAGTCGAATTCCGTTTGCAATCACCGTGGTTGCCGCTGCTGAGTTGACTCGATCAATTCTGATGACCCTCACCCCGCTTGGACCGTCGTTTAGTGGCGCCGAGTACGGCTTTACGAACTACCCGCAATATGGCCAGTT
>Ga0105240_10004935_pt1 | contig 20052 bp, 25 predicted proteins | sample KBSC54metaG_FD_80426 | JGI IMG/M metagenome (GOLD analysis project Ga0105240, IMG submission 80426) | Corn rhizosphere microbial communities from Kellogg Biological Station, Michigan, USA - KBS C5-4 metaG | ecosystem: Host-associated > Plants > Roots > Rhizosphere > Soil | place: Michigan, USA... | reverse complement strand
CACGTCATCGCAGCGACTCGATTGGATAGGGAAGTCCCAGCCAGCCCGGCGATTTCCACAGAAACAGAAGTGACCCGACCTGACAGCAGATGGCCTGTTTGAGCGCTTCAAGAAGTTGTCTCTGTAGGTGCGCACGATGTTCGCCTCCAACGTCAATCCGCCAAACCTCCCGTCGAGACCAACGGTAAGCGCCGGCCGGTTTAAAACGACAAACGGTCAAAGTGAATTGATGGACAGAAGCGCGTCTTCGCTCGACGTGTCAGCCTTTGCCCGTTCGCAGGCGTTCAGCGGAGGTCTGAATCTGCTCCTGGTATTTCTCGCCTTCCTCGGTCTGCAGCCACGCGATTTGCTGCCCCCAAGACGCTCTTTTGTCCGCGGGGAAGATATTGGCAGCCATCTGGAAGTAGCGGCTAGAGGTGCCGTCGGTCATCCAAGACGTGGAGATTTCGCCGACCTCTCGACACCACATCTCAGTGACCAGCAGCGCACGCTGAATGCGCATTGGCACCGGCGGGTGTTCGGCCGCGAGGTCCGATTCAACGTGAATCCTGCCTGCCCAGCGGGCGCAGAATTGAATCATCGTTGAAAGCAGGAAACAATAAAGGAGCGCATCCTCAAGAACTCGGTTGTTCGAAATCTTAAGCAATTGCGCGGTCAGAGACCTCCCCCCACCGTGGAAAAAGTATGTGAGCTCATGGTAGAGAGCATAGCCATCTGCGTCGAATTCCTGAGCCTGGGTGAGCGACTGTCCGATTTCGACGGCGTGAGGCGGATTGTCTGATAGATGTTGACGTACCAGGTGCGAGTATTCATGCGATCCCACGAACGAAAACTGCATCATAAGAAGGAGTTGGGCGATCTCTTCGGGCTTTGCCAACGGAGCGATCTGCAGCGTCATCAATGCCCAGTTTGTTTTGACGACGAGGCGTGAAAGGTCGAGCATCTCGTCGAACATAGGGTGTGTCATAACGATGAAAGTGTACTCGTCGCTTTCAAACACGTGGGCGCTCGCCTCATGGTCGCGGACGCGCACCATCTCAAAGCGAAGGGGCGGCAACGTGACGCCGCCTGTCGAATTTACCCCAATATCCGACAATTGCTGATTCATCCAGTCGGCGAACCAACGATGTAGATGATCGGGAGCTAAATCTTCGACAGCGAGGCGTCCGACGATATGGGCGTATCTTCTCTCGCCACGGGCGTGTCGCTCATTCAGGAATCTCTCAAATACGATATCGGGAGGAATCATCCCTGGCCACTCTCACTGGCACTCCGGTTTTAAGTTTATCCAGCGCCCCCGCGCTTCATCTGCATCTGCAGACTGCGAGTATTTCTCGAAGACCTTCGCCTTGGCTTGGCGCAACATCTGCGTCACGAAGTTTTCAGCCACCCCGCCGACGCTCAGGCGCCTCGCATAGGTTGATCGCAGATCGAAGATCGGGAAATGCTTGAACCCCGGCCCGCAGCAACATCAGTCGCCACGTGGTCTTGAATGATTTCTGATGCCCGGTAACATCCGCGTTCAGGAATCCAAACGACTAGGTTTCGCAGATCGACGTGCTCCTATTTTCATCGGGGATCAGTTCTGTCTAAATGCGCAGGCTCGACTCCGGTCCGGAGTCCCGGCGGGATCTTGCTTCTGCAACGGATCTGAATACAATGGGCCATGCCGAGCGATGCGGAGTTGCGTAATAGCTTAAAAGAAAAAGGTGCGATGCTCGCAAGGCTAAGCCTGAGCCTTTCACCGGGTCCCAGCGATCTGGGCAGTTGGCACCGGCATGTGCTGACATCACTCGCTGTGACATCGGCGCAGCAGGTGCACCACATCTCCGCGGCGATTGCCAAGCGTGAAGATCTGACGCTCGATCTCAGCTATCTCGCCTGGTCGGTTCGCACACTTTTCGAGTTGAGGCTCTGGACGCGTCTGGCGATCGACCCCAAACACGCGGGCCGGTTCATGGGCGGACTCATAACAGATGGACTGGATATATTTGCGGGATTTGATGGAATCGTCCAGCAGCATTTGAAGGAAGCCGGGCTGGCGGCCAAGTTCGGTCTTCTGAAGAACCAGCTCGATGCGGCCATTACGCAGATCGGCATGAGCAAAAAGGAGCTAAAGTTCAACGTCGCGGAAGAGTCAAGAAACATGGGTTTGGAAGACGAATATCAGCAGGCATACAAATTCACTTCCAAACTCGCCCACCTAACGGCTACGGCCACGGTCTTTTCATTGCAACAGGGTTTGGTCGAGCAGACCGCCAGCGTGCTGCTCATCTGGGCCGATGAATATCTTGAGGACATCATCGAAAAACTTAAGACTGTCAGCTCGGCCGGCAATTAAAGAGAGCTGGGCGGGAGGTGATGGTTTCGTAGCTGATTATGGCAGTATGGCTCCGGTCCGGCATACTGAGATATGTTTCTGAAATGAGCCGCTATATCGAGGTCCGTAATCCGCCGATCGAGAGGCAGGCATTTTGTGACGGCGGGCAGGAACATCACTTCACCGAAGCCGCCGTGATGATCGCTTTTGCTATGCATCTGTTTGAGAATGGCGCCGAGTCGGTCGCCCTGCATCCCGACGGTGAGCACTGCAAGCGGCATGATGTCAAAGCGAGCTTGGAAGCCCACGGCTTTCATCACGTGCGCACTCAGGGAAAAACGAAATACAGCGGCCATTATGCTCGAGGTGCGCATACAATAACGGTCACCTCGAAGCCGGGGCTCGGCGATGTCGTGGCGATCGTCGCCGGCCAGACTATGGTCGGTGAATGCAAAGGCGGTGTCATTAATAGCCGCCACGCCGGACAGGTTTCCAGACTCCGACGCGGGTTGTGCGAGATTGTCGGATTACTGATGGCCAGACCGCTTGAAACCGAGCGGCACGTCGCTATTGTGCCCGCGACGGAAACGACGCGGAGACTTGCGACGCGGATGCTCCCAAGGCTGAAACCCGCCGGAATCGAAGTCGCTCTGGTCTACGGGGACGGGGCCGTTGAGTTCTTGGATTCGGCTGTTGAAGCGGTACCCGCATGAGAATCGGCCACATCCTCTATTTTTCACCGAACGTCAAATTCGCCGATCTCGGAACAGCGGGGCCGCAGACTTTGCTTGAGGCGTTTCGAGACAGGGTCGAAGGCTATTATTTGCAACCGGCCATGCGGTCAGTCGAGGCAGGAGACGCTTTCGCGGGCGGAATCGTTTGCTGCGCGGCGATTGAGCTAATCGCCGACATGCTGGCGGACCAACAACCCTGCGATTGGCTCGCGGCGAACATCCCGGAATTTGCTAACGCCGAGACTCGGCCGTTTTGGGGCTATTTTCGAGACGGTCTGATGCACGAGGGGAGAATCAGGGGCAATGAACAATTGTCCGGACAATTCTCATTACAGGCCCCACGGATGGTGGAGCGGATAGGCTCGTTGCTCATCGTCAATCCGGGGCTGTTGTTGAACACAGTCGCCGAGGCGTTTCAGCGCAACTGCGAGCAGGGCACCGAACCGCAAATCGCGCGGCTGGCACGTAGTTTACGCAGGCGTTTCAGAGCCGAGATCGAGGCCGCCAAGGAATGACGAACAATCGCAGGCCGTGGGCGACCCGACCCGAATGGGTCAGAATTGTGCCAAAATCTATCCGCTGAAGGCGTTCCGTTTGCGCGGCCGACAGAAAGCAGATTTTTAAATTATTGGAAACATTGGAAACAGCCATGACGTAGTGGAGCCGTTGGAACTGATGATGATCCGTCACACGTAGGCTCGCGAGCGGCCACACGCCTCGGATCATGAACGCTAAGCCCGCTTGCCACCGCGGATACGTCAAATCGGCGAGAAACGCGCGTTGCTCTCCTCGGCCGACGCCTCGCAACCGCAAACCGCATGCAATCGACGGAACGCCGTCAAAGTGATTGGCGAACGCTGGCGCGTTTAGCGGGACTAATCCCGCATAATTTTGCGGCCCGGGGCTTGCCGGGAGACGATCCGCCAGCAGCGGGCGGGCACACTTCCCGGAACGCCGGATCTCGGGGCGGTCCCTCGCAGCGAATCCAAACCATTTCCGAACAGCGCGTCATCCGGAATTAATCCGAATAGAGCAGTGCTTCGAGATGACCTGGCCGACGTAGCCCAACAAGGCTTTCAGGTGTGGGCCGCCGCAAGAACTTCGCCCCGGGTCCTGAACTTCGCCGACAATCTCGCCGTCAGCGCCATACGTCGTTAGCGTGACATTATTTTCAGCGGCGAACACGATCCTTCGGGCAAAACGTCGGCAACAAAAATGGATATGGGTTCTCCTTAAAGCTCATGCAGCGTGCATATATCGGACAGGGATTCAAGCTCCAAGGTCATGCTGTGATGCTCCTCGGGCTTCGGCAACGGCCTGTGCTTTCGGGCAACAAGCTGGTAACGACAGTTTTCAAACTCAAACGCTTCCGTCATCGTGAAGGCAAAGCGGTATTCAGCCTGATCGGCGAAGGCCTCCTGCGCGCGATAGTACTCGATTCTGCGTGCAATATGCTTGGGATAACCATTTTTCGTGTGGCCGTTTGCCTCGGGCGGAAGCGCCCGCTCCCAGCGCCTGATGAATTCTTTTGGCTCGTGAATCTCGACGCACGCGACAGCGGAAAACTCCTGCCGCAGGCATTCGTTGAAGGAGAGGCTCACGCAGAAGATGTATATTTGGTCCGCGTGAGTGTGGCATTCCATGCCCTTCTGAATCGCCCCCCGCGTGCCTCTCGTCAGATTCTTGATTTCCAGACCGTTCAGTGGCCGGTAAAGCCGCGTGCATTCGTATTCGTCACCAATCACTTGCTGCGCTTTGGCATGTTCGTAGTCACGAAAGAATGCAGCCGTGCGAAAAAAACTTTGCCGTCAAGAAAGTCACGAGCATACTTTAAGCCCGAAAAATATTTGAAGCGACTGGGGCGCATTTTCAACCCTTCCTGGCTGCCTTGAAAACCGTTCGCGCTTCATCCTCGGATATTTCGTATCCGTTATCGAGTTCCGTCACCAGCCCTGCCAAATCTCCCGCTGCTGCTTCGTGTCTGACCACATAGGCGTGATAGAACCAGACTGCTTTCTTCGCCGTGTCGAGGCTTGGAACGTACATCTCATGGTCGGAATCCAGATGCGCCACGAACTTATCTCGATATCGCCGAACCGTGTCGATGTACGCTTTGAACGCTGCGTCATCTATTCCCAGATGTTTCAGCAGCGCCGAATGGAATCCGGCGCTATCGCTAACTATGGTTTTCCAATGGTGTTTCCCTTTTGCATCGGCAAAGAGCTTGCACCACTCCAGCATACACAGGTCGAGAAAGTCGCTATTGGCCATGCGCCAGAAATTGGCACATGGAGTTTTTGCAGGGTCGAACAGTTGCTTATATTCCGGGGTTTGTCCGACGCGGTAGTAAGCGAGATTCCGTGCGAAATGACAACACAGGAGCACCACGCGGCGGAGCCGGTCCCTTCTGGACATAGTCGGAGCACTTTGCAGGGTTAGTGCGCTCAAATCCCCACCCGCTCAATTTCGCTGAAACTCACTTCATCATCGCGCCGATCGTAGACCTGCGTAGTTTTGATATTGGCATGTCCTGCCATGCGCTGCGCAATAGTTATGTCGCCACCATTCTCCATGTAGTCGGCGAGGCCGATGGCGCGGAATGAATGATTGCCTATCGCCGCCTCGATCCCGGCTTCGCCCGCCCGTCTACGCACCATGTACCACGCATCGACGAGCGACATGGGCTGGTCGGAAAGCTTGCCGGTTCTACCAATCGCCGCGCGGAACAGCGGGCCATTTTTGTCTGCCGCGATGCCTGCCGACGCGATATAGGCGTCCAGATATTCTTCGAGCTTGTGACATCCTATTTCGTTCACCTTGCCGCCCTTCTCATGCAGGCGCAACCACCAGCGCTTTTTCAGCGGGAAATAATCCCTACCTTCCGACGACGCCGAGACGCGGGCAAAGCTGTAGACCATCACGGCGATTAGGCGCGGTCGCGCAGGCCCACGACGTGCGACGTGTTCACGGTTGTCGAGCCTTTCCTAACCGAGTGTCGCGGCCCCCGGACGGCATGTGCCGGGTTCGACGGCACCACCTGGCCCGTTACTAGCCAGTCAAACCACGTGCGGATGCAGGCGAGGTGCTGCTTGACCGTCGGCGCTTTTCGAGTCGCCTGCAGTTGTTCGATGTACCCGGCCACATGCATCGGCTTCACGTCCTCGATATGCGTGATGCCCCTGTCCTCGCACCGGTTCAGGAACGCTCCCGCCGCCCGCGTGTTCCGGTTGCGGATGTTGACGGTGAAAACTTCCAGAAAGCGTCACGCGGCTTTCAATCAAAGCTGGCAACATCGCGTTGGCCTTTTGCAGCGCATTGCTCACAATTGCCCTTTCGGATTAACCGCCGCAAGCATCGTACACGCAGCGGCGCATGTCGTCACGGCAAATTGACCTTCCCCTATCACACGTCACTACACAAATGCAGTAAAATGTTCTGGAGTGCCTGATGTATTTGACGTGGATTCTGGACTGGCTACAGCACAATAAGGAGTGGGTTTTCAGCGGCGTCGGTGTTTCGGGACTTGTCGCGGTCGGGGCATTCGTCCGCTGGATGTTTAGACGCCCCCTCCCCGCTTCGACTACCACACCAGTGCGAGAGCCTTCCCTTCAGCTCAATCTTGCCTTCGGCCACCTGACATACGACGGGCCTCCGTATCTGGGGGAACAGATGCTTCTATTCACAGTCGCCAATCCGAGCGACCGGCCTACGCAACTTGCGGGTATTCGATTGCCGTTGAAGAACGGGGCCAACATGGTCTTTCCCTATCTCGAAGGCGAGAAACGCCTTCCCTGCATGATTGAGGCCGGTACCAGCAGCAAATTCTGGGTGCCGCTTTCAGACGTCGAGGCCTCTATTCGCAGCCGTTACCCCGAAGACTCCGCAAGTCTTCACGCGGTTGCGACAGACGGCGTAGGAAACGACTATGCGAGCAACGCCGTGACCGTAGGGAAAGAGAACTCCTGATTCGCGATGCAGCGGCGAATGAATGCGGACGAACTTGACCACTTCTACCGCAGAATTGGTGCCGCTATCTGGCACGTGCAGTATCTGGAAGATGTTCTGGTTAGCTTTCTCGCCATGAAAATTCTTACCCCGGAACGGTCATCCGTGCAAAACATCACCGGCGCCGAGATACAAGAACTACTGGCCCAGAAACGCAAGCTGACACTCGGCCCGCTGATTCAGGCGTGCCAGTCTCAAGGCATTATTGCCGCAACAGTCGCTAACCGATTTGAGACGTTCAAGAACGACCGGCACTGGCTGGTGCATCGCTCAGTGGTCGAGAGTGGGGACGACCTGTTCAATGAAGCGAAGCGCGAAATCGTCTTCCAGCGAATTTTCTCCGTTCAGGAAGAGGCCATCGCGCTCAAACAGTTGATCGCTATCGACCTTGAAGCATGGCTCCGCACCCAGGGCGTGGATGTCAAGCAGGCTGCAGAACAAGGCGAAGCCTCTCGAAAGCTTTCGGGTATGTAACCCCACGCGCAGGTTCTCTCTTTCCTGAAACGGAGAAATCTACTCATCCCTCTTTCGTGAAAACGGTGGTCATCGCGAATCAGAAAGGCGGCTCCGAAGGCAAAGAGCCGCGCACGTTACCGAATCCCACCCTCACCGCCCGTTAGCCTGGATCAGGAACGCGCATTGCTGACATCTGGCCGCGGCACACCGCGATTGACGGCGCAGCGTTTACGTTCAGGCGCTCCGAGCCAGTGACGAAACCGACCGCGAACAGCGCGCGGTAGATCAATAAAGGAAGTCACGAGGAACCTTTCTGGCGGCATACGGGTTAGGGGCAACAAGCGCCAACAGGAGGGTCGTTTTGAATTGGATGCCCACTCTCGGGAGGATGAAACCTACTCCGATGATTCTCCACAAATGCCGGGAGGTCGCGGCCATCCCAATTCGGCGTACGTTGGCCATCGCCGCAGTCACCTTTGCCGGACCATTCGTCTTTGTGTGGGCAGCAGATATACGCATAAATTGGTCCCCTTCTCTTCCGGTGGGACTCTACAGGACGATCTCTGACAGCCGTGCCTCGCTGATTGAGTTCTGTCCTCAGGAGCCGTACGCAACATTGGCGGCGGCGCGAGGATACAGGTCAATCGGAAACTGCCCGGACGGAGCTGGCCCACTAATGAAACCCGTGATCGCCGCCGCCGGAGACATTGTGGAGGTCTCTGACCGCGGAATTGCCGTCAATGGGCTGATACTGCCCAACACGGCGCCGAAAACGAAGGACAGCCATGGCAGAGCCATGAATCCTTGGCCATTCGGGCACTATCGCGTCGCGCCCGGCTTCGTCTGGGTTGCGTCATCCTACAATCCTTGGAGCTTCGATAGTCGGTACTTCGGGCCGATTCCTGTCGGCATAATTCGGGATCGATTGAAGCCGTTCCTCACCCTATGACCGACCGGCTCAGAGACGGCTTTCGCTGCCTTTTTGCATCTGGAATAGGTCTGGCAATCTCAACACGGCATCCTGCGGGCATTATCGCGGCCGGTGGCGATGCCAATCCCGCGCCTCACGCCGAGCTCACGGAAGTGCGCGGTCGCGAAGACACTCGCCTACGATTCCGCTGTATCAAGCATCCGGATTGCCTCACTTCAGGCTCGAAAAGAGGAAGCGGCCCGTTCAACTCAACACGGCCATGCATTCGAAGACCAGCTTGGTCTGGTTATCGCGGCAGAGGCGCAGAGGCTCAACGATCCATATGTTCCTACCGGTTGCACTGCCGGAGCAATCAAGAACTGCAAGACCGGTGATTTCGTCTCGATTCTCGGACCTGACAGCGCGGCACCTAACGCGCGGGTCGTATGGGAAGCAAAGGAAGACAAGAGCTACGACCTCCGCCGTGCGCTCAGCGAAATCGAAGAAGCACGCAAGAATCGGCAGGCGCAGGTCGGCGTCTTCGTGTTCAGCCGGAACACGGCACCGAACACCTTACAATCGTTCGCCCGATACGGCAGTGACTTGGTTACCACCCTGCTGCATGGCAAACGTGTCGAGCATCTGCGCGGCGCTCTCGAACGTGATCCGCGGAGCCTGTTGCCGGATGGCGAGCGTCGCCAGAAATATCGGAACCAGACGATCCTGTCCCCAGGGAAGTCCATAGCTGGGATGTCCGGTGACCTGCAGCACGAACTGCCCGTTACGGCGTTCGTGGAGCAGACACCCCACATCCGGTCGCTTCACCGGCAGACCGCAGAGGACAAACGGCCGAGATGAGAACCCCAAATTCTGTGTTTCTGTTTCCCGCTTCTCCCGAACAAGCTGGATCGTCTCGGCCTGACGAAGTTTCCGCTTCGAGACGAGCAGTTCGGGGTGCTGCCGTCGTAGAACATGGCCGACTCGCCGAAACCCGTTATCAACTGAATTGCTCGAACTGCCACCAATCGAGTAGCCTTGCGATCTATGGTGCACGCCTTGAATCCTCGAAAATTACAGCCCTCAAGCTTTGACCACCGCCCTGAGACCCTGCCTTGCTGTGTCAGAACTGTGTCAAAACCCGATCTGCTGATTCCACTTGGGTTATCTTTTGAGCGAAAAGCAGATTCCCCAAGTTGTTGTAAATATTAGAAATCAGGCGTAAACGATGGAGCCTTTGGAAGCCATGCTTCTCCCTTGGGCGCAGGGGGTCGTGAGTTCGAATCTCGCCGCCCCGACCAATAGAATCATTGAGATACGGGCCATTTATCACCGAGGGTGAAATCGCCTGTAGTCATTTTTGTAGCTGCTGATTTCCTAGCGTTGAGCTTGCCATCCAGTCAAGACGTAAAACAAGCGCGCGCTTAGCATGAGAAAACACTGGCATTGATCAAGTATATCGCCCGTAACTTACACACTCTTGACGACTTAGCTGTTCTTGTGCTATACTACGTACATACAACGCTTCCGCTTGCGGAACCGCCCTCCGGACAGCCCCAAAATCAGGGCTCGTTCACAGAAATACAAATCAAAAAACAATTAAAGCTACACCTATGTCCGCACCACTCACTCTGCCCTCGGCAGAGGAGATGGGGACGCTCGTCCCCATCGGACGGATCGCCAAGCAGACGCCATACTCCGCAGACTTCCTGCGCCAGTTGGCCCGCTCCGGCAAGATTCGTGCTTACAAACTAAACCGCGACTGGCTGACCACGCCAGCCGCAGTTCGCCTTTACCTCAAAAACCAGCAACGTCGCCATCAGCACGAGCTCGATTTGTTGTGCGCATCCGAAAGGAGGCTATTATGACCGCTCATAATCTCCTTTCACCCGAACGGTCCCGCCAAGAAGAGTCGAGGCAGCGCCGCTTCCACAATCTTTTTCATCTCAGCCGACCCGTGACGGTTCTTTCCGTTGCCCTTTTGGCTGCGACTGCAGTCCTCGGCTCCGCGATCAACACAACGAGCTATTTGGATTCCATAACGGCGGCTCTGCCTGTATCCATGAGCCACCATCTGATAGCCCGGCGCTCGGTTCATACCCAGGATTTCACCCTTCTGGGTTCTTCGGCGTCATCCGACTCGGTAGGTCAAGTGCTCGGCGCCACTGATCGTCAGGTTCCATATCAAGCTCCGGTCACCGCCGCCGCGACTTCCACCATAGCGGGCCTCGTCAATAACCAACTCAACCAGTATCTTTCTCAAGGCTTGTTGACCGGTCCGGCAGGTCCGCAAGGTCCAGCCGGAGCCACTGTCACAGAAGGCAACAACAACGGCCAAACAACGATCGCGATCGGCGGCAATCCGATTGTCACCTACGTGCCCTCAAATCCGGCAAATGGCTTTGCCGGCGGGTCTCTTGCTGGCTTCACGGAGCTTTCCGCGGGCTCATTCGCGTCCGGCAACTCGACGATTAACGGAACCCTTAACGTCTCCGGTCCCGTCTCCGTCAGCACTCTCAATAGCTCTGGCAATACCGCCATTGGCGCCAACTTAAATGTGAGCGGAGTTTCGGCTTTGTCCACGACTTCCATTTCTTCTTTGACCATTGCCCAGTTTCTGGCTGTTACAAGCGGCGGTACCGGTACCAACACATTGGCTTCCTTAACTTCCGGCAATAATTTTTTGACCGTAAGCGGCGGGCAGAACGTTTTAATCGGCACTTCCACCCAAATTTCTTTATCCGAAAACGTTATCGCAAATGTTTCTACCGGCACTTCCGGCAGTATATTTAATATTTCCACTTCCACCAACAGCGTAACTATCAATCTTCCGTTTGCCTCCGCCGTTAACACTGGACAGCTCCAAGCCGCGGACTGGACCACCTTTAACAACAAACTTTCCGGCTCCGGCACCAACGGTTATGTTGTCCGTTACACCGGCGCTTCCAGCACGGCAACCGGAATTTTATTGGATGACGGCACGGTTGCCGGAGTAAATGCCACCTCTTCGTTAGCTAGTTTTAACATCCAAGGAAGCGGAACGCTTAACCCGCTTACCGTAACGTCTTCCACCGGCGCCTCTTTGTTTGGTGTTTCAGCCAACGGTAATGTGAGTATAGGAACTAGTACCACAGCGGGATATTTTGACAATAATTTGCTAAATGGATTATTTATAGCGCCAACTGCTCCAAATAATCTTAATCAAAACCGTCCAGCCGTGGTACTGCAAGGTAATTATGCCAATGGAACTCATTCAATAGGTGACTATAGAATTTATGCCAATGATGCCTCGACTTCCCAGGTATCAACGTGGTCAATGTCTTTTAGGTCGCTTGGAACTTTTGGAAGTGGTCCCCAGGGTTTAACTTTTTACTTTGACCGTAATAACAGCAGTTTTCCGGCACTGGCATTGACCAACACCCAGAGTGCCCTATTTTTTGGCGCTGTGGGTGTTAACACAAGTACTCCGGCCGCAATGTTTTCGGTTCAAGGCCAGAGCGGTTCAACCACTCCTGAGTTTATGGTTGCTTCTTCCAGCAATGCGGTTAATTTGGTTGTTACTTCGGCGGGAAGTGTAGGGATTGGGACGAGCGTTCCGGTTTCTACTTTGGCGGTAACCGGAAATTTAAACACTGTTTTTGGACCCGGTGTTTCTAATTTTCAGGTCAATAGCGGAATCGTTGATAATACAGGCAGCATATTAGCAGCGGGCGCAAATGTAGGAGCAGGCGTTTTAAATCAAGCTACTGTGTCGACATCTTCCAGCACTCAGAACACGGCTGGCGGAATATCGCAATTTAGTAATAACGCCAGCAGCGGGAATTTTAATCAGGGATATGGCGCCTATAACGAGGCTTCTAACCAGGGCGGCGGAACCATAGGTACTTTATTGGGCTCTTATAACCTTGCTTACAATACAGCAAACAGCTCAGTATCTGGTTCTGCTTTTGGATCATTGAGCAAGGTTTACAACGCCTCCGGAACTATTGCCAATGCTTTTGCCGTAAGCGGTACGGTAAATAACGTTGGAGCGCAGGCCACCATGACGAATGCCACTGGTTTATTTGCGGGCATCCGCCAGAGCTCTACCGGCAGCATTGCCAATGCCTATGGCTTGCAGGTTTCCAGCCCGAGTAATTCCGGCGGCACCATTACTAACGACTACGGAGTTTATGTCGCGGACCAGACTTTGTCCGGCACCAATTCCTGGAATATTTATTCTTTGGGCGGCAGGAATTACTTACAAGGGTTTCTTTCCGTGGGGACTACCTCGACGTCGAGCACTTTGACTCTGCAAGGAAGCGGCCCCACAGACCCCTTTAATGTTTCGTCTTCCACCGGCGCTTCACTTTTCCACATTACCTCCGTCGGCAATGTGGGGATTGGCACCACTTCGCCGCAATATTTACTTCAGGTAGGCAGTGCTTCCGTTGCCTCTGGCACAGTGGCGCGCTTCCAAAACGCAAACGGTACCTGCGACATCAATCCCACGACTAACACGCTGGCCTGTTCTTCCGACGAACGCCTGAAGAAGAATATCACGCCCTTGGGTGACGACTTAAGTCAGGTCATGGCGCTGCAGCCCGTGTACTTCAACTGGAACGCAGAAACCAGCGGCACGCCTGAACACCCCGGCTTCATTGCCCAGCAGGTCCAGCAAATCATGCCTGAGGTGGTGTCCACCGATCCGAGCACCGGCCTTTTGTCCATCGGTTACTCTGACTTGGTGCCGGCGGTAGTGGGAGCCATCCACCAGATGCAGGCGGAGATCACGACGCTGCAGGGCGGCCTCGGCGGCAATGCCAGTTCCAGCATTCTTACGGTGTATTCCCCGGCCGATTTCTCCGGCGACTCTGTCGGAGAGGCTGAGATCCCCGCGGGACAAACGTCGGTCCACGTGTCGTTCAGCCAGGCGTACGCGCACCAGCCGATTGTGACCTTCTCGCCGGAGAGTCTGTTCGTTCCAGCATTCATATCCGCGAAAGACGCTTCGGGCTTTACCCTGACAATTGTTGCGGCTACCACCACTCCGGTTACTTTCGACTGGCACAGCTTTGCTTCTCCGAGCGAGCAACTCACGGTTAGCGGCAACGCCCCGCAACCGATTACGCTGGTTGTCGCCACGTCCGCTTCGGTCTCCACACAGCCGTTAGAAATGGGCCCTGACCCGGCGAGTTCCGCGACCACACTCCCGGCGGCAGGCGCTTCGCTTCCGACGAGCACGCCGTCTGATCTGAGTGCCTCTACACCTGAGTCCGCCCAAGACCCGGCGGCGTCCACGACAACTCCTTCCACCGCCTCGTCCTCAACGCCAGCGGTAAGGCCACTAGCTACGCAGGATTCTGGCATGGATGGAGCCGCTCAAGATCACGCTTCGAGCCCCGCAACAACAGCGGTACCTGACAGTGCAGCAGCTTCAGCGAGCACTGCAACGACATCTGCGCCCACTGCGCAGAATTGAGTTCACTAAAATTTCAGATGTTATAGCGAACAGGCATTCCGCCAAGGATGCCTGTTATACTCTGTGATCTGCTCTGCTCTAGTGAATCGTTCTAAATGGTCGCGCCGAAATGCGGGTGTCCGCATCGTCGCAGGGTCACGCCGCGTGTTGCAGCAGATCATGATCGCTGGTTTGAATTCCGGAATCGCCCTAGCGCATCTCGTAGTTGCAAGAAGGGAAAAGGTATCGGTACTTCAGCGGTGATCTCAAAACTGACTTCCGTTGCGAGATTGCGCCCACTATGATTTATTGACCTGTCCGCAATCTCCCGTGTGTCATCAGCCGCAGTCTCGTCAGACTGCGGCTTTGTTGCGTCCGTGGAGCCTCGTTGTGCAAGATCAGCTGGAAACTTTCCACGGATCTTCACTGATGAGCCGGTGAAGACGATATCGAGCGAATGAGAGTCCGGATAATCTGTTGCTTCTCTGCGTGGCCGATTGTCCGGAGTCGCTGACGAATGTATCGACAATACTCCGTCACGGTGCGTCGCCGTGCGGTGACAGCGCGTTTCAAATCTGAGGGATCGTCTTTGATGATCTGCTGCGCCGCCGACCTTCTGGTGGTGAGCTGCTCCAACTGCTTGCCGAGTTGCGCGGCGGAAATAAGGCCTGTTCTGTAGGCTTCAAGAATCCGCTCTTCTTCAACATCCAATCCGCGGAGCGTGTGCTCGGCTCGTTCGCGATCCTTGTGAACCGTGGCCTGTTCCTCAATGCGCTTTCCGTCTTTGCGGCTGAACTGCTCGGTGATGACCGACGGGTTTCGCAGGGCATGGGTCAAGGAATCCCAAACCGCATCATCCAGCCGTCGTTCGGAAACGGTCGGATAGCGTTTGCAGCGCTTGTGACAGCGATACGAGTACCAGCCATGTGCCGGATCTCCGACATAGCGCGCCCCGCAGCCACCGCATAACACCAGACCCCGGAGCAGGTAATTGTGACGGCAGTTACGGGGTGAAAACGTGCTGTTCCGGTCGAGCTGCGCCTGCACAGCCTGCCACTGGGATCGGTCGATAATCCAGAGCGGGGAGGGCAACACGAGCGGAATCCACTCATCTTTCGGTCGCAACCGCGTGCTGGTTTTGGTCATGCGGCGGTACTTGTCGGCCCGGCTCGGCTGCACGGCGATGCACCCCTGAGCTTTGTTGTAATACCACGTCCCCGCATACATCTCGTTGCGCAAGATTCGCAGGACCGACGACTTCCCCCATTTGCGTCCCCCGCGTCGCGGCGTGATGCGCAGGTCATTCAGGCGACCCACAACCTGCCGGGCCGAGAGCGCTTCGTGATCGACCCAACTAAACATCCGCCGCACGATGGCAGCCTCATGAGCGATGAGTTCAATCCGGCCGCTGTTATCGGCCGTCTGGTCCTTATTAATATACCGGAACCCGTAGGCGGTATTGCCGCCGAGGTACTGGTGCCGGGTTTCGACTTTGTGCCGCCGCCCGCGCCGAGTCCGGTCAGTAATGAGTTCGCGCTCGAACTCGGCAAAACTGCCGAGAATATTAATCATCAGGTTTTGGGTCGGGCTGCTCTCACTCGGCAGCTTGCGAAAAATCACCCGGATGCCGGCCCGTTCAAGGTCGCGCTTAATGACTCCGAGGTGGACGACATCGCGCGCGAGACGATCCACGTCGTTAATGAGCACGGCGTCGAAGCTGTGCCTTGTGGCGTCATCCCGGAGGCGATCGAGTTCGGGCCGGGCCACGAGGGCGCCGCTCCAACCCTCGTCCTTATAAATGTTGGTGACACTCCATTGCTGCTGCGCGGCAAACCGCTCCAGTTCGGCGATTTGCGAGTCAATGGTCTGTCCTTCTTTTTGTTCGTCACTGGAGACCCGCGCATAGATGGCCACGCGCTGGCCGGTTTGTTGTGAATCCATAAGCGTACAAAATTAATGATTAAGGGCTTCTCCCAAAGGAAGCGTACCCTGGCCCCGAGATTTGTCAATGCCGTTATCCACACGTGCGCCGCCCGGCAAGGCAGCACCTTCGAGAATGGAAAACGCTCGGTCCATGGCGGTTGGATCGAGATCTGGTGCCGCTTCCCAGATCACGGCGAGGTCTGGGGCAATCTGGCGCGGGTTTTGTCGGGGGCGTTGGGGCATAGGGTCACGGTAGCTGAAAACGCGACCGCTGATAAGGAGGGAAAAATCTTGCAAATCGGCGGGTGGGTATTTACGGTTCTGCCCGGGCGAGAACCTTCCCTGCTATGCACAAATGCTGATGAGCGCCACCATGCCTGCCTATGCTCATCGAATTCATCGTCAGCCTGATTGCTGAAACCATGCGCACGCTCCTGATTGAAGCGCTCTCTGAGCGTGTCCGGAGCGTCCATGAGCAGCGGAAGCGCCGCACCTTGCGCCATCGCCATGTCCGGGCCTATATGCGTGAGCGGCGAACGCAGAGCCATGCACAGGTTACCCACAGGACGAATACAGATTCACCGCCGTAAGCGAGTTTTCCCTGCTTTGCCAATTCGCTGGAATTGTTACAGTGCATTCACAATCACTTAATCCGAAGAAAGGAGGATATGCCATCCAAACACAAACACAAAAACAAACTCGTCGTGTTCCGCCGCAGAGCCGGACTAACGCAGCGCGAAGTCGCCCGCTTGCTTGGGCACCGGCGAACCACGTTGATTTCCAGTTACGAGACGGGCCGGGCGCTGCCGCCACTGCCCACGGCACTCCGCATCGGCATCATTCTGCGGGTGCCCCTCGAATTTTTATACGGAACGATGTATGACGAAATGCGGCTGCGCATCCGGGCTGATGAAGAACGGATGACAGCATTAAAGGTCGGTACGATAAAAAGCCATCGGGCATCAGCTGAATGAAGGAACTTCTTCGGCCTACGGCCCGGCATGACGCGGAGCTGCGCTACACGCAGTTCCGGCCAGCTACACTGAGTGATTTCTTTGCATTTCAAATCGCCAGAAAGCTGGATGATGCGATAGCCGCCCGCCACTACGCCGAACTCTGCGAGCGCTATGGGGAAGATCAGATGTTCTTCGCATTCCGCCGGGTCGCCAACATTCCCGCTGACGACCGCGCCCGCCAGTTCCACCGTGAACTTGAGAACCCAAATGGCGTGGGATCAATCCCGTCCCTATCCCATTTGCCATTTGCCGCCATCCGGGTCGAGCGCCGCTCGGTATCCATCGTGGTCATGCGCGGGTTCAACCCCGAACATATCCAGTTTCGTCAACTGAGTTCAGATCCCGACAAAGCCCTTGCAAGCGCTTTGGGATTTGTGAACCGGGTAGTGGAGTGGTTTCCGTTTCAGTCCGCGGCTATCGAGGTTGTTCCCGAGGCGCTCGACATTCAGCGGGCGCAGATGACTGCGGGAATTATCCGGACACTTCGCGAACAATCGGTCACGTTTTGGGAGATACCCAAGCAGGAGCTGCTTGTCGCATTCGGATATCCCACACTCCGTTCGCGCGGCGAGGTGCGCAATGTCGTCGTCCGTATCTGGCCGTTTTTCGACCCCCACGAGGATCGTCCATACGTGCGGGACGCTGCGGCGCTGGGCCTGTATTGCCAGATCGAACGAAGATTTATCACTTAATCCTCTTTGCTCATGATTGGACCTATTTCTTACATTGGCGGCAAGAACCGGCTCGCTCGCACCATCATCAAGTTATTTCCCGAGCATACAACTTATGTCGAGGCCTTTGCGGGAGGAGCCCAGGTGTTTTTTCATAAACAGCCATCGAAGGTTGAAATTTTAAACGACCTTGACGGTGAAGTAATCAACTTTCTCAGAGTCTGCCAGTGGCATCACGAAGAATTGGTACGGACACTTCGGTACCACGTGCCCAGCAGGCAATGGTTCGATCTGCTCAAGCGGACTGACCCGGTGACCCTGACGGACGTGCAGAAGGCCGCCCGGTTTCTGTTCCTGCAAAAAAATTGCTTTGCCGGTCTGGTGACGAAACAGCATTACCATTACGGCGTCGTTCAGCGTCCGAACTACAATCCGAAACTCTTGCCCGAAGTGATCGCACAAGCACATGAACGATTGCAACTCGTGCAGCTCGAATCCTTGCCCTACGACCAAATTCTCAAGCGGTATGACCGCGAGTCGACTTTGTTCTATCTTGATCCGCCGTACTGGGGCCCGAAGCTCTACAAATTCAACTTTGCGGATGCAGATTTTGCGGCGATGGCAGAGCAGCTTCAACGGCTTAAAGGCCGGTTTATCCTTTCGCTCAATGACTGTCCACAGGCGCGAGCGACATTTGCCACCTTTCGTATTCACTCTGCCGAACTCGCATACACCGCGCAAGTGCGCGCTGGAAAGGTGTACAAGGAGTTGCTGATCACAAACTTCTGAATATTGGAAGCGTGAGCATATAAAAATGCTCAGGCTAACGTCTTACCGGAATTTAGCCTGAGCTGGCTGACAAACACAATGATCCCGAGGCGCTGCGCTTGACTAGTCCTCCAGCCTGATGGTCCCGAGTGGGATGATAGCGGCCGGATCCTGCCTACCCTTTTTCGCCGAGTCCCCGATACTGGCCACGGCTGTCGCGACGCGGTCCGAAATATCAACACGGAGCCGAGGAGGGCCCGGCCACCACGGTCGATTCAGGGGGCCGATGATAGCCACTTCGATACCGGATGGCCACCGCCTGATTTCCAAAGCAAGGCCTATACCGCGATGTTGTTTAGGTTCGTTCTCATCTTCGTATTCGATTTGGTTGATCGCGAGCGTAATTGACTCGTACCAGCGTTCTGCCAGCAGGTATATCTTCCCGTGACAATCAACCTCGCACTCTAAGACGCGATCTGGCCCGAGATTGACCTGAAATCCAGCGGTCACCAACCGTGGCCCCGCGCGTTTGCGTTTGACGTCCATCAATCCTCCTTTAGGTGCGCTGCGACCTGCAAAACAGGTCGCCAGCGTAGCATCATGTGTAAGACGCTCGGGCAAGGTCTGTTACGCAAGCTCCACGGTACCGGATAGTGAGGGATTGAAACGAAGCGATGTTTCTTTTGAGATAAACTGCTCCCATTCCCGTTGGCAGTCAACAGTAAGGCAACCGGCGAACGCTGGCCGGATTGGTACGGTCAATTCCCAGTTCAGCGTCGACTCGCGACGGCAGAACGTAACTGCGAAGTGCGCGACGGCTATCGGGTTGTCCTCCGAATCAATGGCGACAATCTCAAGTGCAGATTCAGAAGGATCGCATACTGCTGGTGCTGAGGGCTGGCAGTAGAGCCGCTTGCGGGACGAACCCATCTCGCTGTATGTCACGAGTTCTCTTAGGTCACCACCGTCAAGCGAATACCACGCGCGATACGCAAGTGGATGAATCCTGTAATGCGGTGGTACTGACTCGAGGTCGAGGCTAAAAAGCTCGACATCGAGCACCAAGAATAGATCAGGCGTAACGGTGCCAGCGGTGCATAGCAATGTGAGGTGCTCAAGGGTTGGCCGCGCGCCACAGGAGCAGAGTTCGCTCACGCTGACTGACTCAAAGCCAAGAAGGTCACAGAATGTATTAAGCGTTCTGATGCTGGTTACATGCATCGCTTGCACGAGCAAGGAAAGCCAGAAGCTTCGATCACCGCGCATCTGCCCGCGTTCAATGCGTCGGTAGTGTGCGGCGTCATACAACCGACCGTTCATTCGCTCCACGATCTCCTCTTCGGTTATGCGCGCGTTCCTCCGGCAGTCCCGCAGCAGTTTCCCGGCAGTCCGTAAGTGTTCGCTTTGGGGGCTGTTGTTGCGCATGCTCTAACCGCGACTATACCCGAGCGGATATCCATGCGAAAGGTACAGAAATAAGCGCGACGCGTACCTCGACAGTCTGTTCCCACTTCGCCGACTATTGCATTGAGAGTTGATTATGCAGCGAAGAAAGAACGGATCCACAACTGTTATCACCCAGAAAATAACTAAGGTCGGCGAAGGCAAGGAAGCGATAAATGAGGATCTACGAATCCACGCGCTCGAGACCAGCGATTGGCAGCATCGCGAGACTGTTGCGTTCCTGCACGAATGGACTGAGCGCTTCAACACTGAATTCGACCTCGGTCTGCAGACGCCAGCCATACGGGTTGAGCCGATCACTGTTCGTAGGCTCGGTACATATCAGCCCGGCCGAAATGGCTTTGGGCT
>Ga0105240_10004934_pt1 | contig 20052 bp, 17 predicted proteins | sample KBSC54metaG_FD_80426 | JGI IMG/M metagenome (GOLD analysis project Ga0105240, IMG submission 80426) | Corn rhizosphere microbial communities from Kellogg Biological Station, Michigan, USA - KBS C5-4 metaG | ecosystem: Host-associated > Plants > Roots > Rhizosphere > Soil | place: Michigan, USA... | reverse complement strand
GAGCCGTTGCTATCAGCGCCGCGCGCGCCGCCGACGACAAAAAAGCGTTGGATGTCGTGGTGTTGGATGTCCATGCCGCCAGTGATGTCACAGATTATGTGGTCATCGCTAGCGCTGAATCTTCAGCGCAGCTTTCCGCGATTGAGTCCGCCGTCGAAGAGGCCTTAAAAGAAAAAGGCTATCGTCCGATCCGTCGCGATGGACGCGCGCGGAACATCCGCCCTAGCTTTAGCGGCGGGGGGTGGCTGGCGATTGATTATGGAGCCGTCTTTGTGCACATCCTTCTTACCGACGCTCGCGAGTTTTATCGTCTCGATCAATTGTGGGAAACGGCCAAGCAAGTCAAGTGGGAAAAAGCCTGATGATCGTCGATGCCCTGCGTGCCTGGCTCGATCAAGCGCTCACCCCTTGGGCCGCCGCCCAGTCCATCCCTTTGCCGTCTTACACGTTGGAAGAGCCTCCGGGGGATATTGCCGCCGACGTCGCTTGCAATTTGGCCATGCTCTTGGCCAAGCCGCTTAAAAAATCGCCCCGTGCCGTGGCTCAAGACATTGAAGTGCTATTGCGCGCGGCGCCCCATAATCCTTTGTCTGACATCGCTATTGCCGGCGCCGGCTTTTTAAATTTCACCTGGAACGTACAAACCGCGACGCAAGAATTGCAAACGCTTTTAACGCAAAAAGAATCTTACGGAAAACTATCGCCACTTCCGAAAGAAAAAATTCTTATTGAATTTGTTTCGGCTAATCCTACAGGCCCCTTACATGTGGGTCATGGACGCGGCGCGGCGTTAGGTGATTCGTTAGCGCTGATTTTGGCGCATCTCGGTTATTCTGTGTCGCGCGAATATTACATCAATGATGCGGGCAACCAGGTGGACCTCTTAGGTCAATCGCTGTTGGCACGCGCTTTAGAATTAGAAAACAAACCGTTTTCCATGCCCGAAGAAGGGTATCAAGGCGACTATATGAAGGACGTTGCGCGAGCGTATGTGCAAGAAAAGCCGGAGCGCGAGCGCACACCGGCTCAGGCCACTACGTTTGCTCTACAAAAACTTTTAGAAGCGATTCGCCATGATCTCGAGGACTTTGGAATTCAGTTCGATACCTGGTACAGCGAAGCAAGCCTGGTGGCAAAAGGATCTGTGGAGCAGCATGTCGAGCTGCTTCGTCAGCGAGGTGCCGTCGAAGAAAGCGAAGGCGCGCTCTGGTTTGTTGCTCCCGGCGAAGAGGGAGAAAAAGATAAGAACCGGGTCCTCAAGCGACGCGATGGGCGCTGGACCTATTTTGCAACCGATATCGCCTATCACGCCGATAAGCTGGAGCGGGGGTTTGACCGTCTCATTGATTTATGGGGTGCCGATCATCATGGGTATATCCCGCGCGTCAAAGGCTCGCTGCAAGCCTTGGGATTCAACCCCGAGAAGTTACAGGTCCTTTTGTATCAGTTGGTCTCGCTCACGCGAAATGGTGTTCCTGTCTCAATGTCTAAACGCTCGGGTGACTTTATTATGCTGCGTGAGGTGGTGCAGGAAGTAGGACGCGATGCCTGCCGGTTTTTCTTTGCCTTACGCGGGCCTAATACCGCCTTTGATTTTGATTTAGAACTGGCCAAAAAGCAGTCGGCAGATAATCCTGTGTTCTATGTGCAGTATGCGCATGCGCGTATTTGTTCCATTTTCCGGCAGGCCGCGGAAAAGGGCGTCACCTTTATTCAAAACGATGCGTTGTGGCCGATGTTGTCGTTGCTCGCTTCAAAAGAAGAACGCGCGCTGATTCGGAAATTGGCTTTTTTCCCTGTGTGTTTGCGGCTATGCGCGCAAGAAAATACGCCCCATTTATTAGCCAATTACCTGCTGCAGCTGGGTCGGCAATTCCATCATTTTTATGACCATCATCGCGTTTTAACCGACGATAAGAATCTAACGCAAGCGCGCTTAGCGCTTTTGGATGCGGTGCGGACGATTTTGCGTTTGGGTTTAAAGTTGCTCGGAGTCAGCGCTCCGGAAGTGATGCAAAAACAAGAAGCGCTTAATTCCTGACGCGGAAGTTCTGATAGCCTTTTTTCTCCGTGTTCCAGGCCAATTCCACGCGATCGACACGTGTCCATGTCGGAACAATTTTTATGGCTGTTAAAAAAGCGTCGAGTTTCTCTTTAGGCGCCTCTAAATCAAACTCAATAAAGGTTTCACTCGGCCGCATCCAGCCAAAAATTCCTAAGTTATAGATCTTTTTCTCTAATTCAACGGAATAGCCGCCTTTAGCCAAACGGTCGCCGCGAATAAGAATATGGGCGCGCGAATTCTTATTTTCCGTTTGACTTAATAATTCTCGAAGCCAATTCTGAAGCGTTTCGAACATGATTTGGGCATTTTAGCACAGCGGCGCGAGGCTCACCTGTCAACTTGAAATCCTATAATAGGTTAACAGATTAGCGTACGAAAGGATGGCTTATGAATTGGAATGGATTAGCCGGCAAGGCGTTAGAAGGCGTGGCGCTGACGCGCGATGAAGCACGGCAGGTGCTGGAGGCCTCTGCGCTTGAAACGCCGGCGCTAGTGGCCGCTGCCTGGACGGTACGGCAGCATTTTTTTGGGAAGCGCGTGCGTCTAAATTATCTCTTTAATGCCAAAAGCGGGTTATGCCCCGAAGACTGTCATTACTGTTCGCAACGTAAAGGATCGCAAGCCGACGTGGCGCAATATCCTTTAAAATCCGTTGATGAAGCGCTGGCGATGGCGGCACGTGCGGTGGAAGTGCATGCCGGACGGTTCTGTATGGTGGCTTCCGGTCGCGGCCCTAGTGAAGGCGAACTGTCGCATGTAGTCGATTGCGTGAAGGCGGTGCGCGAACGCTATCCGGAATTAGAAATTTGCGCCTGCCTTGGACTTCTGTCTGAAAATCAAGCCGAGCAATTAAAAGGTGCTGGCGTCTTTGCCGTGAACCACAATTTAAATACGAGCGAAAAGTTTTACAACACTATTTGCAGCACGCATACCTACGCCGACCGGGTGGATACGGTCGAAAAAATTAAAAAGGCCGGCTTGTCGCCTTGCAGCGGCGCCTTAGTCGGCATGGGTGAGTCGGCCGACGATATTTTGGATTTAGCCTATGCTCTGCGCGATATGCATGTCGAATCGTTGCCCGTCAATTTCCTGATGCCTATCGAAGGAACGCCTTTATCAGACCGCTATACCCTGACCCCGACGCGCTGTTTAAACATTCTTTGTCTGTTCCGTTTTTTAAATCCCAAAGCATCGCTGCGTATTTCCGGCGGACGCGAAATGCATCTGCGCTCGCTGCAAGCGTTAGGTCTGTATGTCGCCAATTCAATTTTTATCGGCGACTATCTCACCACAAAAGGGCAAGCAGCAGAGGCGGATTTGATGATGATTCGCGATTTGGGTTTTGAGATTGAAGGCGATCCCCTGGTTCAAGACACGAGCGCGCCGGTATTTCCTAAAGTGGAAATGAAATGGTCGGTCTAAGGTTCTCATGAAAACGGTTCTCATCACAGGCGCGGCGCGTGGCATTGGCGAAGGCATTGCCTTGGCCTTTGGCCGGGCTGGTTATGCGGTGGCCGTGAATTATGTAACGCAGAAAGAAAAAGCCGAAAAAGTAGCGCAAGCCGTACGCGCTGCCGGCGCTCCGGAAGCCGATATTTTTAAAGGCGATGTGCGCGACACCGCGCAAGTGGCCGCCATGATCGATGCGGTTCTTACGCGTTGGGGACGATTGGATGTGATGGTTAATAATGCCGGAATCACGCGCGACCGGACGATTCTTAAAATGCGCGATGAAGAATGGAAAGAGGTCTTAGACGTTAATCTCACCGGTGCTTTTTGGTGCTTACGTGCGGCGGCACTGGTGATGGTACGCCAAGGCGGTGGATGCATTTTAAATGTGGCTTCGATTATGGGCTATCGAGGGGGATTTGGAAACGCCAACTATTCGGCCTCTAAAGCGGGACTGGTATCGTTAACCAAAAGCGCGGCCCGCGAATTGGGGCGGTTTCAAGTCCGTGTGAATGCGGTGTTGCCCGGCTTTCATGAAACGGATATGTCTGCGCCCTTATCGCAAGAACGCCGTCAAAAATTGTTAAGCGAACATCCGCTGGGACGCAGCACCCGGCTTGAAGATTTGGGCGCGATGATGATTGCCATCGCCGAAAACGCCAGTGTTTCAGGTCAGGTCTACAATATCGATTCTAGGATCATCGGCGGATGACACGCGTTGTCATTACGGGAATCGGTCTGCATACCTCTTTAGGTCAAGGCGTTCCGCTGAACTGGAAACGCGTTCTTTTCCCCACGCCGTTCGTGCCAGGGTCGAATAACAAAATAAAGGGATATGCGCGCGCCCGAGACTTGGCTGCCTCTGTCGCTCAAGAAGCCCTTCAGCACAGTGGATTGATGTCGCGAGAAAAATTAATTGCGGTTCATCCGGATCGTATGGGGTCTACGTTTAGCGCTTCCAAACCTTTATTTATTGACGATGAGAACGTTGTTTCTCCCGGTATTTTGTCCCATGCGTTACAAATGCGTTTCGGTTGGAGTGGAGAATCCCGTACCGTGGTTGCGGCTTGCGCCACCGGCGCTTATGCTTTAGCGTTGGGTGCTAGTTGGATTGAACAGGGACTTTGTGATGTGGTTTTGGCGGGGTCTGTGGAACCAGCTCCGCATCCCTTGATGGCGGCGGGATTTTCGCAAATGGGCGTGTTGAGCTCGGAGTCTTTAATGCGTCCATTTGATCAGGCGCGCTCCGGTTTTGTTTTTGGTGAAGGGGCCGGCGCTGTGGTTTTAGAATCAGACGCGCATGCGCGGGGACGTGGTAGCAAAGTCTTGGCTTCTCTCTCCGGATGGGCCTGCGGAGCCGACAGCCATAGCGCCGTAGCATTTAATTCGGGTGGCCAACGCATTGCCGATGTCATAACCAAAGCACTGGCCAAGGCGCGCCTAGCGCCTAACGCTATTGGACATTTAAATGCTCATGGCACCGCGACGCGCTTGAATGATGCGCTGGAAACGCAAGCCCTTCATAAAGCGTTTGGCTCACATGCCCCACGGCTCAAAATCTCGGCCACCAAATCGACGACGGGACATTTGTTGGGCGCGGCGGGAAGCGTAGAATTTGTTTTTACGCTGTTGGCGCTTCTCCATGGCCAAGTCCCACCGACGGCGCATTTAACCACCCGCGATCCCGCATGCGACTTGGATTACACGCCCGAGAAAATGCAGCGGGCCACCTTCGATCATGCGTTGTCTGTGTCTTTTGGTTTTGGCGGTCCCATTGGTGCTTTAGTGGTGAGCCGATGTTAACGTCGTGGATCGATGAAGAATTGGCGCTGCTCGATACGCAAGCATTGCGTCGCGCCTTGCGATTGCAAGATCCCGCGCTAGTTAATTTCGCGTCCAATAATTATTTAGGACTCACCCATCATCCTTTGGTCTTAGCGGGGGCGGAGGCAGCCTTACATCAGTATGGATCAGGAAGCGCGTCGGCGCGGTTGTTAAGCGGTCATACGCCCCTGCATGCGGAATTAGAGCAGTCGTTAGCTGCTTGGGTCAATCAGGAGGCGGCACTCATTTTTCCCGCCGGGTACATGGCCAATCTTGGAGTGATCACGTCTTTGGCGGGGCCTTCAGATGCAGTCATTTTAGATCGGTTGTGTCACGCCTCCCTCGTCGATGCGGCGCGTTTGTCGGGCGCTCGGCTTTTGGTTTATCATCATGCCGATGCCGATGACGCGGAACGCGTATTAAAACGCGCTCAGTCCTATCGACGTCGTTTGTTGGTGACGGAAAGTCTTTTTTCGATGGATGGAGACATCCCCCCATTAAAGGAGTTGCTCGCTTTGGCTCGACGTTATCAGGCGACAGCCTTAGTGGATGAAGCGCATGCTTTAGGCGTCTATGGCGATCAAGGTCACGGATTAAGCCAAGGCTGGGATGTGGTTTTAGGAACGCTCTCTAAAGCACTCGCTTCGCAAGGCGGATTTGCTGCGGGGTCACGTGTATGCATAGATTACCTCACTAATAAAGCGCGATCCTTTATTTTTACCACCGGACTTTCGCCCGTGAGCGTGGGGGCAGCGCTGGCGGCGTTGCAGGTGATTCAAAAGAATCCAGAGGTATTAAAAAAAGTTCAAGCCCGCGCTCTAGCCTTGCGCGAAGGGCTTCGTTCCCAAGGTTGGACTACGCATCCATCGGAAAGTCAAATCATTCCTATCCTTGTCGGAGAGGCAACGACGGCGCTTGAACTGACGGAATGCTTACGACACAAAGGATTCTTCGCGCCCGCCATTCGGCCGCCGGCGGTGCATGCGCATGAATGTCGCTTGCGGTTATCAGTGACGGCAGAGCATACGCAAGAGCAGATCAATCATTTTCTGGAGGTCTTAGGGCATGGCCATGAATAAAGGGTTGTTTGTGACGGGAACCGATACGGGCGTAGGCAAGACAGTGGTTTCTTGTGGTCTAGTTCGCCTGTTGCAAAAATGGAAAGTCAATGTGGGCGTGATGAAACCATTTGCTTGTGGCGATCAGGAGGATGCGCAAGCATTACTACAAGCCATGCAATCTAAATTGCCTTTGTCTCTGATTAATCCACAATTTTTTAAATCTCCCTTAGCGCCAGCGGTGGCCGCCGCCTTGGAAGAACGACCGGTCGAGCTGGACGCGGTATACAAAGCCTTTTGGGAATTGTCTAAGACGCACGACATGCTTGTTGTCGAAGGCATTGGCGGCGTTAAAGTCCCCTTAGCCGACTCGACTTACGTCACCGATTTGATAGCGGCTTTGCGCTTGCCCGCGCTGGTCGTAGCCCGTGCCGGTTTGGGAACGCTTAATCACACTTTGCTCACGCTGGAAGCGCTGGAGCATGCCAAAGTTCCCGTTTTGGGAATTATTTTAAATGGCGATACAGGTGAAACTTTGGCGGAAAAAACCAACGGCGAAGCCTTGCTTGAACATACTACGACGCCCGTTTTAGCCACGCTGCCGTTTAATGCCAAGTTCGCGCGGGATCCTCAGGCGGTGGCGACCGAATTAGAAGCTTACCCGTTACTGGTTTCCACATTGAAACGCTTATGCGAAAAAACCGCCTAGCGGCGTGGGACAAACAATTTATTTGGCACCCCTTCACGCAGCATGCCGAATGGGAAAAACGCGAGCCGCTCCTTATTAAATCCGGCCGCGGCATGTGGCTGCATGAGAGTCAAGGCCGGCGCTACCTCGATGGAAATTCTTCCTTATGGGTGAATGTCTGGGGTCACAATCATGGTGAACTCAATCGCGCGCTAAAAAAACAAATTGACCGCATCGCCCATTCCACCTTTTTGGGGCTTACTCATGAGCCGGCCATCCAACTAGCCAAACGCTTAATCGCTCTCGCGCCGAAAGGCCTGACGCGTGTGTTCTATTCCGACAATGGATCGACGGCGGTGGAAGTGGCGCTTAAAATGGCGTATCAATATTGGCAGCTCCAGGGGAAAAAGAAAAAAACACGCTTTGTCTCTTTAAAAGAAGGCTATCACGGCGATACGCTCGGCTCGGTCTCTGTCGGCGGTATTGATTTGTTTCATCAGCGGTTCCGGCGCCTTTTGTTTAAAGGATGGACGGTCGATCCTTTCAACCCGAAGGCGGCTTCCATCGACCAGATTTTAAGGCAGCATCATGCGCGAACCGCGGCGGTGGTCATGGAGCCGTTGATTCAAGGCGCTTCGGGCATGCGGGTCATGCCGCGCGGCTATCTTAAAGAAGTGGAAACGCTCTGCCGCCGTTATGGGGTATTGTTGATTGTCGATGAAGTGGCCACCGGTTTTGGCCGCACGGGGACGATGTTTGCCGTCGAGCAAGAAAAGGTGCATCCGGATTTTCTGTGCGTTGCCAAAAGCTTGACCGGCGGCTATCTGCCGCTAGCCGCGACGCTCGCCACAGAACAGGTGTATCGCGCTTTTCTCGGACGCTATGACGAGTTCAAAACTTTTTTTCACGGCCATACGTATACGGCCAATCCCTTGGCCTGTGCGGTCGCCGTCGCCAACCTCGATCTGTATAAGAAAAAAAACTTATTAAGGCATGTGCAGACGCGGGTCGTTCAATGGAAAGACGCGTTGCAAGCCCTAGCGCAGCATCCGCATGTGCGCGCGGTCCGCTCGGTGGGATTAATGGCCGGGATCGAATTAGTCAAAGATAAAAATCGCGACCGGCCCTACCCCAGCGCCCAACGCATGGGCCTGCGCGTATGCGACGCCGCACTCCGCCACGGCCTTTGGTTGCGTCCCTTGGGCGATGTCATCGTCTTAATGCCGCCACTAGCGATCACAAAAGACGAATTAGATTTTCTGCTACGCGGCATCGCGCAATCCATCAACGATGCCACTCACCCCTACGCGTTCCATCCTTAATTTTTAATGCAATCAATTGATATCTATAAATAGATACGAAATGATTTAAATTAATCCGACGCGAGTCTAAGGTTAAATATATTTTGTCAAGTTTTATAGCAAAAAAACTTGACAAAAAACCTTTTAAGCGCATACTGTGAACATGGAAACCCTTCCTAACTCACCGGCTGGTTCACCTCCTATCGCAAGATTGATTCGCCGGCGCATTGAGCACGGGGGAGAACGACTTTGGCGACTTGAAGATTTCCGAGCCTTTCCTTTTACGGCTGCGGCTCAGACGTTGTCTCGGCTGACACGTCTAGGGATACTAGAACGCCTAAGCAAAGGGATTTACTATCGTGCCCGAGAAACGACTTTCGGCAAGAGTCGGCCAAATCCGTCTACTATTCAAAAGCTGACCTCTGGATATAAGTCCATTTTTCCCTCAGGGATTGCCGCCGCTAATCTTCTGGGGTTTACCACACAGACCGCGAGGCGCAATGAAATCGCAACGAACGCACTTAGTCTTCCGCGAAAACTCGTCGGTAATGAGACACTCATCCACACCCGCCGACCAGAGGCATGGGCCGGACTCACGGACATTGACGCTGCGTTACTCGATTTCTTGAGGCGGGGGGGAAAGACAAGCGAGCTCTCGCCAGAAGAAACGATCCAGAAGACCTTGACGTTATTGTCCGAGAAAGACCGTTTCGAGCGGCTGCTTAAGATCGCTCATTCGGAACCGCCGCGCGCGCGCGCCATTCTCGGAGCCATTGGTGAACAACTGCGTAAAGACCCTGCGGCGTTGAAGTCTCTACGGGATTCTTTGAACCCATTTTCTCGATTCGGTTTTGGAATGCTGGCCCGATTGCCGTCCGCCCGCCGCTGGCAGGCAAAGGAACGGAACTGATATGAAACTTTTTGAGCATCCCGATTTTACGCAGGCCATCCTTCGGGCGGCCGAACATTTTCGCAGTCAGGGATTACGCCCGGCGATTATTGAGAAGGATTATTACGTTACGGAAGCGCTTAGAATTATCGCCGGCCACAGAGAAAAAGTCATCTTCAAAGGCGGCACCAGTTTATCCAAAGGGTGGAACTTAATTGAACGGTTTTCAGAAGATATAGACATTTTTCTTGATCCCGAGGATTTTCAGCCTGCCTTAGGGCGGCGAGGCATTGATCGGGAACTCAAAAAACTTCGCGACGCCGTCAGCGCACACCCCGCATTGACGTTTCTTCAGAAGGAAAGTCAAACAATCGGTGGGTTCGGACGAAATGACCGGTTTTCTTATGCGCAAAACTTCGGCGGTGCCGGCGAAGTCCTTAACCAGGTGTTGCTAGAAGCTGGAACCGCTAGCGGCCGTGAGCCTACAATGGTCGTTGAATTGGGCTCCTATCTCGGTAAATTTTTACGGGAAAAGGGACCCTCCCTTGGCGCGGAAGACGAAGGACGATTCTCCATGCGGCTGCTGCATTTCCGGCGTACGTTTGTCGAAAAGATGTTCGCCATTCACAGCAAGGTTGAATTGTTCAAACGCGATGGACAATCACTCGGGACGTACGCCAGACATTACTACGATCTATATCAACTGGCGACTCAGGCGGAAGTGCTTGCGATGCTTAAATCCGACGAATATCTGACGATCAAAGCGGACTATGATCGGATCAGCCGCATTCATTTCCCGAAGAGTTATTTCTATCCAGACGATATGAGTTTTGCAAAGAGCGATGCGCTTTTTCCACTGACCGATTTGGCCGCAACTCTCGGAGCTGAATACGAAGCACAATGCAAGGTTCTTTGCTACGGTCCCCATCCCTCATGGGTTCAGATTCAGGCGCGGTTCGTGGAACTTCGAGATTTGTTATAGGCAGGTTCTTTTTGCAACCCATCACACATCTGAATCGTCTTTTTCTTTTCTGAAAGCGTCCCTAGAATGGCGATGGCCGTCAATGAAACGGTTGTCTTCGAATGGGCAAGTGCGAATTTAAATTTTGGGGGACGGGGACTGCCAGATTTTATAGCCGACAAAAAACGGTCCGAGCTGCTGGATGAATTTGATGGTCTGCTGCGTTTTGCGCATGTCTTGCACCAGGCGCGAAAGAGGATAGAGTTCCGGGCCGACCAAGCCAATGACAAATTCGTTGTCGTGCGTATCGATGCCGAAACAGCTCAAGCGAATATCCTGTGCGTAGCCCGCATCGCCATAGGTGCGACCGAGATTACCGTGTTCGGCCAAAATCTTTCCTTGTTCATGGCGCTCGAGCGCCGCAAATTCAGGTTTCCGCCGAAGCGGGTACCAGACCGCCCACGGATAGGCCGGGTTCAGCGCGTTGCGCCGAAATTTACGCAGCATCCAATCTTCTAAATCCAATTCGCGACCCAAGGCATACGTACGACCGAGCAGCGTCATCGCCGGCTTCAAAGTCAGCGTCGCAAAGGGGGGACGATTGAGAAAGGCGCGTACGTCTTTAGCGAAGAAGGCGGGGTCTTCGTTCATAAACAGGAGCCCGATTCCCCGCGGATCGTTGACATCGTGGTAGACCACTGCTTCGAAGTCACTGGCAGCCACAGCGTCCGTGATGCTTTGGGTCTCGGTGCAACCGGTGAACGCAAGTAATTGAAAATAACAGCGGCGATTGATGGACTGCGGCTTTCCATCTTTCGTCGCGCCATATTCGATGATGTCCAAGGGTTCTGCGTTGGCTTTGGGTGTAGTTGGAGGCGTCGGCGGTTGCATCTTTCGTATTCTACAACAACACGTTATAAATTCAGTTAGGGGGCTTGAATCGCCCGTTTTTAGAACTTCTTCCTTGAGGCAGTATAGGCAGAGCACGGCTCCGTATGAGCCTTCTGAGATCTTAGGTAAGTTCCTTATACCGGGAGAGAGCGGCGCGCCAAGGCAAAACCTCAACACCCGAGGGAAGGCGTCGTGCCACTTTGTCTTGCAAGGAAACGACGATTAAAGGCACCCGTGGAAATCGTTTGCGAAAGGCTTCGACTGTGATTTCTTTTATGGTTTCACGGCCCGACTTGCACACAAATGCGATGAGAGGGCCGTGCCCTCCTGTGATTAAAAGATCGATTTCGTGATTTCCTTCGCGCCAAAATGAAAACTCGTGATTCTTATTTTCATAATCCCTCAATCGTCTGATCTCCCGTACAAACCATGTTTCAAATAGAAACCCTATTTCATCACTTGTAGGCGGATCATTCAGTCGATTCTGGATCGCGCGCACCACGCCGCAATCGAAGAAATAGAATTTCGGCCGTGCCTTTTTCCGCTCGCTCCGATCCCAAGGCCATAGGAAGTCTCCCAATAACGTTTCTTCTAAGATCGAATAATAGAGCTTCACCGTACTGGCGGGGACCGCACATTCCTGCGAAATGTTAGCGAATTCAATCACTTGAGCATTTCCCTGAACTGCGACGGGTAGGAAACGTAGGAAGGCTCCCAGATTGCGCGTTAACGCTTCTGCTTGAATTTCTTCTTTAATGTAGGTCGTTGCATAGGAGCGCAAAAGTGATTTGGCTTCGTCGATATCCTTTTCGACAAGCATTTGGCATACCTTTGGTAGAGTTCCGAATTGGCAGGCCTGATGGATATCAAAATGACCGGCCAATTCTTCGTGAGTGAGGGGATGCAGCTTGAGATCTTTTGCTCGCCCTCCCAAAAGATTCGCGCCACCGTGTTTAAGCTTACGGGCACTAGAACCCGACAGGATAAAAATTAAATTCTTTTCTTCGATTCCCTTTTGAACATAATCGAGAAGTTTCGGCACGCGTTGCACTTCATCGATAATGATCAAAGCCCCTTTTCGAAGCGCGGCTAATGCCTCCCAAAATAATTGAGGCGATTGTTTTAACCGGAGTTCTGTTTCGGGAACCAAAAGATCAAATTTCATCACCCGAGGTTTCATAGCGGCGAGCTGTCTCATCGCTTCAGGCGACGATTTGATCTCTTTGAGCGCTTCTTCTGAAAATTCTTGACCACCGATATGGTTTCGAAAACTATGGTCCAACAAATAGGTTTTCCCAGTCATGCGGGGTCCGAATAAAAAGGCAGAACGTTTGAGGGTGGACAGATTAAGAGAACGTTTAAAAATCACAAGTTAAATATAACATCTATATGTTATATAATCAATTTAAATAACATATAGATGTTATTAATAAATTATGGAAGAGGGAAAGTCGGCAACGGTCCTTTCAGCGTTCCTACTCCGACGCTGCCTCGGCCATCTTAGAGCCCCATTCATGCCTGATTCCTTCGTTCGATATCCCAATAGGCACTGGGGTGAATGACGCGCGTGAATTTGATTTCGCCCAATGCGAGTATTTTTTTATCGCGCGTGACGAGGAGGTCGGCCTTGACTGTGACGCAAAGATCCAAGATAGGCAAGTCATCTTTATCGGAAAAATGGGCAATCTGCCCTTTTTGTTCCTCGCGAATAATCACGGTGGACAAAAGCACCTTTTCAATTTGCTGATAATCCGCCTTTGAAAATCCGAGCTTTTCCAGCAACTTCTCTTTTACTTCACCCAAAATGTAGGGGGACAAAACAACCTGGTGTTTGCGGGCAGCGAATTCAAAAACGTCCCGAGAGGGTCCCGCGGTCAGAAAGGCGGAAAGCAAGACGTTCGTATCGAAGACAATGATCACACCAGCCGCCGGTCGAGATCGTCCTCCGTATAGATACGCTTGGCACGTGCTTTTAAAACCAATCGTTCGCGGACTTTGTTAAATCGATATTTGAACAGATAATCCTCGAGCGCTGCCACGATCAAGGCGCTGCGCGAAATATGGGCTTCTTTGACAATTTCATTGAGCGATTGGTTCACGCGGGCGGGCAGACTGATACTGATCGGGGAATGCATAGGGCCTCCTTAATAATTCTTAATAAGAATATATTAAATATTACTAGCTTTCAATGGCTCCCGAGTGCACCGCCTTTAAGAGAGTTTGGGTATCAGGGGACATAGGTGCGATATTGCTTTATTTCCACCGACAGTGGACCTGAACGCAAGATCGCACCTACGTCCCCTGAATTGAGCTGCCCTATATCGAAGTGCGAACGTGGTGGGATGGGGTGGCGGTGACAGGAGGGGTGGAATCAAGGCCGGGCCAGGCATTTTTTATTTTTTCCCACGCGGTTAATTTTTTGGCTTTCACCTGAGAACGCGAATAGGCTTCGCTGGAGTATTGGAAAAATTTCTGCCATTCCTTGTGAACATCCGCATTATCCTTCGGTTCCGCTCGGATTATTTTCAGTGCTTCCCCAACCCACCCCTCATAACGCGGGATGTAGAAATGGAATTTCCGCGGATTTCCATTGCGCGGACGTTCCCACTCATCTAAAGAAAGAGCTTCTCCGCTCAAGCCGAAGGCCGCTCCTATTTTGACGAAGAGTAGCCCCAAGGCATCCATGTCCGGTGTTTGATCAACCGCCGGCGGTACGAGCCAACCCCTCGCGATGGCTTCCGCAAGCGCCGCGTTAATGGCGTTGGACACGTCTGCCGGAAGTTCGTGGGCATGTTCGGCATTGGGTTTCATATACCAAGTAAAGAGGAGCCGTTTCAGCCAATCGAAATAAGCCATAACCCCTTCATGCCGCTGCCATTGTCTTTGACCGGCGACTTCACTATACGTATTGCTGGTGTAGTAGGGTTCAAGCCGTCCGTCGCGACCCACAAGAATGGTCCAATGGTTCTCTAGCCCTTGCCAGATTTTAGGATAGATATAAAAAGGGCGCTTTCCGTCATCCAAAGGCGTTAGTCCTTCGCTCAACACCCCGCGAATAAATTCATCGACACCCGTCAACTGGTTGGGCGGAGGGACAAGAAACTTATAGTCGTTTGAATTCATTTTTGTAATCGCGGTTTCTTCATCGGCATACAATTTTTCATCCACGCCGCTGGCCAGCTTCACCCCGCCCACCTCCACGCCTTTTCCATACTTATAATGCAGGCTTCCGAGTTGGTACAACGCCTTAAGCGCCAGTGCCGGTGTGGGGGATTTTTCAAACAGCCAGATGCGCGTTAAATAGTGGTGTAGTAGCCGCGTTATATCCGGTGTATGGTTTTTTTTCTTTCCACCCAATTCTTGGATCATGTCATGCCAAAAGTCGCCATCGACATACTGCCGCAGTCTTTCTCCGTTGTTCTCCTCGAAATAGCGAATGATGTCAAAATCGAGCGCGGAGTCCGAGCGCGGATTTAATAGAACGTTCAACGCTTGCGCCAGGCGTTTCTGAATTTCTTTGGCATTCGTCAAATTGTCCTGCGGGTGGAGCAGAACCCCGCGCAGATCGGAGTGCACCGAATAAATGCCACCTGTCTTTTCAATGTGAAGCCATGCTCGCGCTTTAGACGCTTGTGTTTCCATATGGATGTCGCGCTCCACGCGCGCGCGAATTTCTGCGAGCGACTTGGTGCTGCTTCCCCAATCAGACACAATGATGGTTCCGGTTTTCTCAAAATCCTTCGCCACTTGGGCGACGTCCTCATCCGGGAGATCATCCATGTGGGCGCTTTTTCCCAAAAGCCATGAGGAATAGGCCCGGCCATAAACCGCGATATTAATACCGGTGTGCGTGACGGCATTGTGATCCGCGCTCTTTTCGATGTCCTCCTCGATCACGACGGATTCCATTGATTGGCTAGGAGGAATCACGGCGGGTGTCATCGGTTGGCTAGGAGGAACAATCGCTTCCCGCACAGGAAGCTTTAAGGCCCGGCGCTGTCGCCATGCTCTGAGGCCATTCCAAATTCCAAACAATATCCCGAAGAAGCCCGTAAGCGCTAGAACGTTAATGGTGTTGTTCCAAAACGTTTTTTTATGGGGCGCCGGTGGGGGCGACGGAGGGGAAGCGGGACGAGCCGACGAGGGGGGAGTCGTGGCAGGTGCCGCCATAGGAGAAGGCGCCGGAGTGGAAAAATTGTCATTCACTGGGTAGGAGACGTCTCGATAAAGAACGCTTTTCAAATCCGCTGCCACACGCACCGTCTGCACAATTCGCCGGCCGTCTTTGCGAATGGCATAGGATAAAGCGTAGATCTCAATGGTGCCGCGCGCGTCAGGAATGGCACTGGATTCAAGCAGCCTCACCGCTTTGGGATCCGGGAGCCCCTCGATTTTCTGGATAATAGCGACGCCGATCTCGCGCGCTCGTTTCGGAATCAGGATGTCATCCACACCCGTTTGGGCGGGATCAGGCGCCGGAGGTATAGTGGCTGGTAAAGAGTAAATGTGCTCGACTCCGTCTACAGTGACCCTTGAGCCGTCCTTTGTGACAATGACTTCCTTTTGTATTCCCCAGGCAGAAACCTGGATGACGTAATTGCCCATGAAATCCAAGTGCGCGCTTTGAATGCGAATATTATCTCCCGCCATTTCCCTGCGCATCATCGCCAATTGCAATATGGCGGTGAGTCGAATTCGGGACGGAATATTCTCAACAGCAACAGGTTTCAAGTAATACACATCCTGGCCGCTGCGGACGAACGTGTGGGCTTGATCCAGAGTGACGATGAGATGTTCCTTGGTCGTTAGAACGGTGACATCAACTTCATAATTCACATCCTTATCGATTCGGATAGCTCCCAACTCGACATCCCCACTCATGATATTCGTTCTCCGCATGGCGACGTACATTTGAATAATTTGTTTTTCGAGGGGAGAAAGCTGAAATTTTACTTGGCGCCCCATGAGGCCTGAGTCCTGCGCTAAAATCGCCGATGGCAAGAGAGAACCCAAGATCCCAGCTACAACGAGCACCAGAGGCGCGGTTCTTTTCCAAAATCGGGTGCCAGTCGATTTCTGAAGCGGCGCATTAAGTGAGCTAAAGGAATAGTGGGTACCGGCGACCGCCGCGGAAACCAGCGCTTCTTCTTGAAAAAAGGATTGCACAGGCGCGCGAGTTACAAGAGAAGTCGTTTGAGGTGAGGCATTGGCGAGTGCGACACCACCAACGAGCATAGGAATCAACAATAATGCAGTGAATTGAATCATCAATTTAGACATAGATTTTCCCGCTCATGCAGGCTCCTGTAGTGTAGCGAAGGCATGTTACGTCGGCATGGCGTTTAGAGGCTCATTTTTAAACGCAAACGGCCCAATTTATAATGTGATTAATGTGCTTAGCTCGTCTGGGCCCCCCATACCGTCAGGAGTGTGAATAGAGTTTCTGAATGGTAAAATGGGGAATCTTAAATCGCACATGGAGAAAAACGTGAATACAGCGACCTTGACGAAAAATAAAGATTTTAAAGTGGCCGACATGAAGTTGGCCGAATGGGGCCGTAAAGAAATCTCGGTAGCCGAGAAAGAAATGCCGGGATTGATGGCCATCCGTAAAAAATATGCCGTCACAAAACCGTTGAACGGCGTACGCATTACCGGCTCCCTCCACATGACGATCCAAACCGCCGTCTTGATTGAGACCCTAGTGGATTTAGGCGCCAGCGTCCGCTGGGCTAGCTGCAATATTTTTTCCACCCAAGATCATGCTGCCGCGGCGATCGCGGCCGCCGGGATTCCTGTGTTTGCCTGGAAAGGGGAGTCGTTAGAAGACTATTGGTGGTGCACGGACCAAGCGTTGAGCCATCCGGATAACCTGGGACCCCAGCTCATCGTTGATGATGGCGGAGACGCGACACTTCTTATTCATAAAGGATATGAATTGGAAAACGGGGATGGCTGGGTTAATACGTCTTCCGGCAACAAAGAAGAACAGGTGATTAAGAACTTGCTCAAAAAAATTCACACCGACAGTCCGAAACGGTGGCACAACGTCGTTAAAGAGTGGCGCGGGGTTTCGGAAGAAACCACCACCGGCGTGCATCGTCTCTATAAAATGCATGAAGCAAAAAAGCTCCTGGTCCCCGCGATCAATGTGAATGACTCCGTCACGAAATCGAAATTTGACAATTTATACGGCTGCCGCGAATCTCTCGCCGATGGCATTAAGCGCGCTACCGATGTGATGGTCGCAGGCAAAGTCTGCGTGGTCTGTGGTTATGGGGATGTCGGTAAAGGCTCGGCGCATTCTTTGCGTGGTCTGGGCGCACGCGTCATTGTGACGGAAATTGATCCAATTAATGCGTTGCAAGCGGCGATGGAAGGTTTTGAAGTGACGACCATCGAAGACACGCTAGGGCGCGGCGATATTTACGTGACGACTACAGGAAATTTAGCGGTCATTACACTGGAGCACATGCGCAAGATGAAAGATCAGGCGATTGTCTGCAACATCGGCCATTTTGATAGTGAAATTCAGGTGGATAAGTTGAATGAATCGGACGCCAAAAAAATCGAGATCAAACCGCAAGTGGACATGTATACGTTCCCCGCGGGCAACAGCCTTTTTATCTTAGCGGAAGGCCGCTTGGTGAATTTAGGTTGCGCGACCGGTCATCCAAGCTTTGTCATGTCGAACAGTTTCTCTAATCAAACCCTCGCACAGCTGGACCTCTGGGCCAACAAAGATAAATACAAACCCGGCGTTTTCGTGCTCCCCAAAAAATTGGATGAAGAAGTGGCGCGCTTACACCTCGAAAAAATTGGCGTGAAACTGACGAAGCTCACCAAAGAGCAAGCCGACTACATTGGTGTTCCCGTCGAAGGTCCTTATAAGTCGGACCATTATCGGTATTAAGTAAGCGCTGGCACGCCTCATCTGACGTTGAAGGGCCCAGAGAAACAAATCATTGGTCCTCGAAAAAATGAGCCTTTTGTTGAGCCGTTTTTGCGTGCCTCATGCGCTAGGATGTGATGTGCTTTATTTACATAAACAGTTTTTAAAAATTATTGCGGTTGCTCTTATTTCTTGCGTTTTGAGCAATCCAGTTTTGGCCGTCTTTTCCCCTTTTAACCAACACGCCATTTGTATACCCAGCACAAATGGTACTTCTTCTTCATTCTTTTCTAAGGAAGCGGTATGCCCCTCCTTAGTGCGTTTTGTGTCTCCTCTTGTTTTAGCGCCGGCGCTGATGGTGCTGGCGATGCACGTTATGGCCTATACACGTACCCCTGCGATACCCCTTCCGCCGCCGCATGTGCCAGAAATTCATCTAAACCCTGATGCAGAGGAAAAACGGTTAGAGTCGCCGAATTACCGTGTGAATACGCCGGACCGTGCGCAGCAGACCGCCGCTTTTTTTCGTGATTTTTCTGCTTGGCTTAGAGACACGCCTAAAAGCGCGATGTTTAAGGAAATTCGCACACCGATGGTCGCCATGCTGCTTAATGCTTTACGCGTGTCCACGGACATAGACCAAATGAATGTGACGTTGCGATTGGGGGGAAACGATGAGACGCCGATTTTCTCCTACCGGTCGGCGCCTGGCCTTCTTTCTAAGGTGTATTGGACGGTCTATGATGAAAACTTGGCACTTTTGTTTTATAGTTCTGAATCCGTCGGTTTTCGCACCCCTTTTGGAAGTTTCAGTATTTACAGAATCTATACATCGGGTGCGGTGCAATTTCGCATTATGGATTTGACTCCGCCGGCAGGGGTGGATAAGGAAGTTTCTTCTACGATTGATTCCATCATGAGCTCGATGTTAGCTTTTGGAACGATGAATCAAGACTTCAATGAACTGATCGGAAAAAAGCCAGCCCATATCCGAGCCCTGCGCTTTATTCCATCGCCTTTTGGCCTGGTCGTACACGATTACATATACGTGATTCCAGACGCCATTGTTAAAGCGGCACGCGAAGCCACCATGCCGCTCTTCCCACCCCATCTAGAGTCGATATATATAGAAAAATCCGGAAATTGGGAATCGCGGAATAGCTACGAAGGATTTCTCCGTCGTTTAGAAAGGGTGGACCCTGCGCTTTATCAAAAGTTGGCCGGTTTATCCGATCAAGGCTATGTGGATTTTGAATTGATGGTTCATGGCGCCGGTCATTTTGAAATTTCGGAAAGCGCCGCGCGCCAATCTAAAATACTGCCTCTCGTTTTGGCCCGGGCGCAATTTCATAACCTGTTTAGCAATCTTCGTTCAAATGACAAAGCGATTTTTGAGAAGGTCTATAAGCGCTTCAATACGGGCGCCACATGGAGTGCCGAACTTTTGAAACAAATTAAAGAACCCTATCTCTCCATGTTGATTATGCTCAACCAGTTTGAATATATATTTTGGTCTCGGGTCGCTATCCCTGATAACGGCGGGAAAGAGAAAAATTCGGAATTTGTCAATTTTTTCAATCACCAATTTGACGCCTATGCACGGCGGGGCGCTGACGAAGCGCAAGACATTGCGCGATTACGCGCCATTTTAGCCTCGCTGCAAAAGGCATCGCTCAAGGAAGGTAAAAAAGCCGCCTCTGACATTCATAAAGGACTTTCTAAGCTAAAACAAAAAGGGCGGAAATCGGCGCGAACGATTCGCTCCGCCGCCTAGCCCGCTTTTTCGTCAAAAAATTTCCCTCTAGCCGTCTTATAATTCCCCTTGTTTGTCCGTCGCGTTCGATCCATACTCGCTTTAGAATGTGGACCCTTTTTAAAGAATATTGGATGGATCCGGAGTTCTACCGTAAACGCAAATTTTTGCAGCGCGTCACCCTTTTTCAAGGGATTTCCCGCCACGAATTCGGCCATCTCTTTCAATGTTTAGTTCCCCGACTTTATGCGCCGGGGGAAATTCTTTTCTTAGAAGGCGAT
>Ga0105240_10004932_pt1 | contig 20062 bp, 12 predicted proteins | sample KBSC54metaG_FD_80426 | JGI IMG/M metagenome (GOLD analysis project Ga0105240, IMG submission 80426) | Corn rhizosphere microbial communities from Kellogg Biological Station, Michigan, USA - KBS C5-4 metaG | ecosystem: Host-associated > Plants > Roots > Rhizosphere > Soil | place: Michigan, USA... | reverse complement strand
GTTGGGTGTCGCGTTGGCTAAGCCCGACGCTCGCATCATCGGTATCTTCGGCGACGGCTCGAGCATGTATTCGATCCAGTCGCTGTGGAGCGCGGCGCAGATGCAATTGCCGATCACCTTTGTGATTCTCAACAACGGCCGCTATGCAGCGCTGCAGGACTTTGCGCCGGTGTTTGGTTTCAGTGCGACGGACGTGGTGCAAGGTACGGAACTGCCGGCGATCGATTTTGTCGGACTGGCGCAAGCGCAAGGTTGCACCGCGCTGCGCGTGGCCGATGCCTCGGCCTTGCGTGATGCCTTGCAAATGGCATTGAGCCGCAAGGATACGCACAAGCCGATGCTGATTGATGTGGAAGTGGCGTAAAACAGGGCAAGGTCCACACACTGAACAAATTATTGAATGGAGATAACGATGAACAAGATAGCGATGCTGATCGGCGGCGAACAAACCCAGGCCAAGAATGGAGCAACGTTTGAGCGGCGCAATCCGCTGGATGGCGCAGTCGCCACCATCGCACCGGCAGCCGGCGTGGCCGATGCGGTGCAGGCGGTGGAAGCAGCCGCAGCGGCTTTCCCGGGATGGGCGGCGACCGGCCCCGGCGAGCGGCGCGCCTTGCTGATGAAGGCGGCGCATGCGCTGGAAGCGAAGGCCGATGCCTTCGTCCAGGCGATGGCGAGCGAGACCGGTGCATCGGCAATCTGGGCCGGCTTCAACGTGCATCTCGCGGCCAATACCTTGCTGGAGGCCGCCTCGCTGACGACGCAGATCAGCGGCGAAGTGATCCCCTCCGACCTGCCCGGCAACCTGGCGATGGCGGTGAGACAGCCGGCCGGTGTGGTGTTGGGCATGGCGCCGTGGAATGCGCCGATCATCCTCGGCGTGCGCGCGATTGCCGTGCCGCTGGCTTGCGGCAACACGGTGGTGTTAAAAGGTTCGGAGCTGTGCCCGGCAACGCATGGTCTGATCATCGAAGCCTTGCAGGAAGCCGGCTTGCCCAAGGGCGTGGTCAACTTTGTCACCAACGCGCCGGCCGATGCCGCCGCCGTGGTGGAAGCGATGGTCGCACACAAGGCGGTGCGCCGCGTCAACTTCACTGGCTCCACACACGTCGGCAAGATCATCGCGATGCTGTGCGCGACATATCTCAAACCCGTTGTGCTGGAGTTGGGCGGCAAAGCGCCTGCAGTGGTGCTGGATGATGCTGATCTTGAAGTCGCGGTCAACGGCGTGGCCTTCGGCGCCTTCGCCAACTCGGGCCAGATCTGCATGTCGACCGAACGCATCATCGTGGACAACAAGATCGCCCACGACTTCGTTACGCGTCTGGCGGCCAAGGCTTCGAGCCTGCCGTTGGGCGATCCACGCAAGGGGCCGGTGGTGCTCGGCTCGGTAGTGGATCAAAAAACCGTCGACCGCTGCAATGCGCTGATCGACGATGCGCTGGCCAAGGGCGCGAAGCTGGTGTGCGGCGGCAAGGCCGAGTCGACGTTGATCCCCGCGACGCTGCTGGATCATGTGACGCCCGCGATGGATATCTACAGCGAAGAATCCTTCGGCCCGGTCAAGGGTATCGTGCGTGTGGAAGGCGAAGACGCCGCCATCGCCTGTGCCAACGACAACGACTACGGCTTGTCGTCAGCGGTGTTCAGTAAGGACACGGCGCGTGCCTTGCGTGTAGCGGCGCGCATCGAGTCCGGCATTTGCCACATCAACGGCGCGACCGTGCATGACGAACCGCAGATGCCCTTCGGCGGCGTCAAGAGCAGCGGTATCGGCCGCTTCGGCGGCAAGGCGGGAATTGAAGCGTTTACGGATTTGCGCTGGGTGACGGTGCAGACGTCGGCGCGGGCTTATCCGTTCTAACTTGTCTCAGCAGTAGCGGCACAGGCGACCCTGATCATTACGGTCAGCCTACCAGCTCTCCAGCAGGAGATGCAGGCGCGGTGTGCTATGCGAGAAGCCATAGGCCTGCCCCTGCATGCGTAGGCTGACCAACGCGGCCCGGATTTGCTCGTTGTCGCTTTGCAGACGTTGTGCGCATTGCCGCAACAGCGACGTGTGGTATTCCAGCCAGGGGCAGGATTCAAGTTCGGTGTATGGCGTGAGCCTGTCGACATATCGGATAGCAGCCGCAGCGTCGCCATCAAGCAATGCCGTTTCCGCGGCATTCACCAGGAAACGAAACGCATTGTGCGCCACGCAGTCTCGACCGAGAATAGCTTCGCCACGCACCAAAGCTTGCCGGCGTACATCGCGGTCATCGGTCAGTAATGCCAGCGTGCCGAATACCCAAGGCCCTATAAAGCCGTGCAACTGTAAACGATCGATCTTTTCTGCCGCTGTAATAATTGTTCGTTTTGCCTGATCCTGCCGGCCTTGTTGCCACAATGCGCGCGCCATCCCCTCCATCAGAAACGGTTCGAACCGTACTGCACCGAGCGAACGGCTCAATGCCAGTCCCCCCTCGATCTCCTCTTCCGCCTGCTCGGCCTGCCCCAACCCAAGCAAGACCCAGCTGGCCGTCAGGTGCGCCACCATCTGAGCGCGATGATGGCCAACCTGGCGCGCAAGCTGCACCGCGCTAAGCGCATTTTCCATAGCAGTCACCGGCTGAGCGAGATAGATCAGCACCGAAGCCAGCGCGCTGCGATTGGATGCTTCCAGATTGAGAAAACGGTGCTCGCGACACATGGCAAGGCATCGGCTGAACGTACGGTACGCCGTATGCATTTTTCCCTGAGCGTAGTAGGAGTCACCAATTCCGCTCATTGCCTGCGCCTCGATTTCCACCGCTGCGCCTGATTGCGCGTAGCGTGCCGCTTCTTCGTGTAAGCGACGGCCAACAGCAAATTCGCCACGCGGAAAACACATGTTTCCTTTCAAGCATAACAACCGCGCCAGCGCGGCATCGTCATGCAGCTCGCGCGCCAGTGGAATGGCGATATCAAGCAGGCGCTGCTCTTCGTCGAGTTCATCGAGCATATTGAGCACGGCGGCCAGACCGGTGACCAGAGCGAGCCGTTCCCGCGGTTCGACAGTCAATTCCAACGCCCGCAAATAATAGCCCCGTGCCGACTCGATTTGTCCAAGGCCGACAGCAGCACGCGCGCGCAATGTCGGCAGCCGCGCATTGTGCGGGGCATTATCCGGCTGACCCGATGCAGATAACTCGCACATCTCCATCGCCACGTCGAAGCGATAGTCGGCCAGCGCTCTATCGACGGCATCGAACATCGCCTCGGCTGCAGCCGGATCGCCGCTGCGGTGCAAATGCAGCGCATACAGCCGCTGATCGCTGTGGCGGAACAACTCCGCTACCGTGCGATGGAACTGCTGACGCTGCACCGGCTCGATTGCATCGTAAATGCAATGCATCACCAGGTCATGCACAAAACGGTAGCGGCCCACACCGCTCCGGCGCACCAGGCAATTGCGGCCGGCCTCATGCGGCTGATACTGCGAATCGCCGATGACTTGCCGTAGCAGCGCCAGTTCGAAATCGTTGCCAAGCACGGCGGCCATGCGCAATGCACGCCGATGCCTGGCGTCAAGATCGTCGAGGCGCGATTGCACTAGATGACGCAAGCTATCCGATAACGAGGCCTCGGGACTGGCAAGCAACTGCGTCAGGAACAGGGGGTTGCCTTGCGCGCGCTCAACACAACGACGGCGATGCGCGACATCGACGTCATCGAACTGCTCCGCCAGGATATAGGCATCAGCAGCGCCCAAGGGCGCCAGATCGAATATGCTCAATGCCAGGTCTCCCAGGTGATGACGCAAGTCGTCATCGAGCGGATCTCGCTCGATGCGCGCCGTCACCACCCATACGACCGGTGCTTCACGCGTGAGCGACAACAACGTCCCCAGCGCTTCGAACATATACGTATCGCCCCAGTGCAGATCTTCGATCGTCAACAACAGAGGGCACCGTATCGCCCGATGCAAGATCAGAACATGCAGGGCCTTGATGAGGTTGAGGCTGCGCATCTCTGAACTCATCTCGGCATAGAGGGCGTGTTGCCGGGCGTCCAACGGCGCCGCCGCCAGAATGCGGTAAAAAATCTGCCATTCCGGCGGCAACGCCAGCCGGGACAGGGCCGCGTCAACGATATCCGGGCTACCGGCTGCCGCCTCGGCAACGCCATGCGGCAGTTCCAGCAGACTGCAAGCCAGCCGTCCCAGAATCGTCAGCCAGTTATCGGTGCCGTTATCAAGAATATCGCAGTGATGGCACACAAAGCCCTGCTGCCGAGCGATGTCGGCAAATTCAGTGGCCAGGCGGGTTTTTCCCAATCCGGCCATGCCGCGAAGATATAGCAAATGGCCGGCCTGGTATTGTTCGGCAACGTTGATGACGCCCTTGAATTGGCGAATTTCCGTGTGGCGTCCGATAAGCGGCTGATGCAATATGTCATCGTGCGCCAGCACCCGCTCGAACAGAAAATAGCGCGGCCTCTCGGCGGCGTCCAGCTTTGCCGTCGCCGCAAATGCGAAGCGTGTCGCCAGTTGCCGGCTCAACGCATCCGTGACATAGATGGGTACGTTTGTCCCGCCCGCAGCCGGCCATGCCGGTATCGCATGGGGAGAAGCGTCGTCATGCCGCCGAGACGGTTGCTCTTGCCAACGCGCGGCGCGAATCAGCATTGCCCGCACATGACCGACGAATGCTTCTCGCTGCAAGGCCAGCGCACAGCATAGACAACGCTCGGCATCGCTGCGATAGGCCTGCGGATAGCCAAATACGATTACCAAGGCATGCTCTGACGGCACCTGTATCTGGCCGCCGAACTGTTGCGCCAGTTGCGCCACCGCGGCCAACGCCGGACTATCGACGGCATAAGCAAACGACAACGCCACGTGCAGCTCGACCACGTAACGTACGGTATCGTCGATTACACCTGCATTGATTCCGAGGTCGCTGCTGCGCCGTCCCGTATTGACTCTCGCCGGTTCGTTGGGTGACATGGACGCGGCAACGGGCACCAGCAACTGATCAAGTTTGACGTCGAACACTGTGGCCAGATGGCGTGCCGTCCGGTACAGGACAACCTTGCCGGTCTCGGCGCGTTTGATAGAAGCCACGGAAACGCATAACTGGCGACTCAGACACAATTCGGCGAGCGCTTCCTGACTAAGCGCACGCCTCTTGCGCAGATCCTTGAGCAGCGACGGATTGAGCAGGATACGCCCGTCCATTGCCGGCGGCAGGTTGATAGTTGTCGGATACATCACACCGGTTCTAAAAAAGAGGGCATGCCGATGCAGTTGGATAGAGCGCTGCCCAGCGCATCCTGTCTGCACGAGGCGGATTTTCTGACAGTCCGATTCCATGGCGATCGCACGCCTGACTGTGTGTGCCTGTTTGATTCTTTATACATACTCCCGACCTTCCGGTGCGTATGTGATGCTGAACTGATACCGCCGCGATACTGCTCTGAACTGTCACACTTCAAGGTCGCCGAACATACTTGCCACACCGTCGTTCCATCCCGGACAGCCACGGTATCCCCCTTCTTTCTCCTCGCAGGTGAATATGAAAACAATCCAACTGACAACCGGCACACAGCCCCGCGGCCTCGTGCACCCAAACACAACAGGAGGACGTTGATATGGCATGGCACCATTTGAGATGCACCTTTTCCGATTGGCAGCGCGACTACAAACATCGGACAAAAGGCGATCTGATTCACAAACAACAAGGCGCGGTCATCCAAAAAGCGCGCGCCCAGGCCTTGAAAGAATTGCATGCCAGCGGACAGGCCAAGTACACCTCGGCCACCCTCGACAAGGTCGGCTACAACAACGAAACCTGGAATCAAGGCGGCGACCCCGGTCCCAACTACAGGGAAATCTGACTCCCCGACGGCCCGGCCATGGTCCGCACATCTCCTGGCTGGGCAAGTACAACAAGACGTTAAAAAGGACGCAATATGCATACCGAATCAACTCAGAAAAGTAACAGTGGCGACGCTATCGAATCCATCCCCGGCTATGCCTTGGTTGGCTACGGCTTCGACATCTTCAAGGCTTACGATCAAAATTCCATCATCAAGGCATTATTCAAGATCGGCGACAAAGGCGGATCATCCATCACCCTCGGCGACAAGAGCTATGCAGTCCCGGAAAACATCTCCCATATCCCAACTGTCGGCAAAGTAGGCAACACCTACCTGTTTTCTTCGCGCGAAAAAGTACAGAAACATTTTTCCACTAAAGCGGATATTGAAGCATCTGCGTTCGGCTTTTCCGGGCACATCGAAGCCTCGTATTCCCACACATCCAAATCCAATCAGGACTATTTTTACGCGCTCACCGAAACGTCCAGCACGGCCTACTCACTCTCGTTGCGAGATGATTCCGAAGAGATGCTGACGGACAGCTTCGCCAAGGAAATGAAAAAGCTGCCAAAAAAATTCACCCCTGAGAACCAGAACACTTTCTTTGCTTTCTTCCGCAAACACGGCAGCCACTACGTGGACAAGGTCATCATGGGCGGTCGCCTGTATTTTTCCACCTCGGTCAGCAAGAGCCATTATTCCTCCGAGGAAGAAGTCAAGCTGAAAGTAACTGCCGAATACGCCGGAGCATTCTCTTCGGTCAAGGCAGAATCCGAAAGCAACTGGAAAACGCTGGACCAAAAGTGGCAACAAAACCGATCCGTCACAGTGCAGGCTACGGGCGGCGACGACTCCATTCTTGATGCACTCAAACCGGCCTTCGGCCAGTGGAAAGGCGACGCCTTCAAAACTTGGAACGCCTCGCTGGAACAGAAGCCGGGTATCGTCGATTTCAAACTTGCGCCAATCTCGCAACTGTTCCCTGGCGACCAGGTTGATGAGGTTGCCCTGGCACTAAAAAAGTATATCAATGGCGGCATCGTAGCCAAGGCCATCGTCCTGCCCTCGCACGATCGCGACTACGTGGTGCACGCCAACACCTCGATTTCCTTCGCCAGTCGCGTAGTACCAGTGCTTGATACCATGCCCAAACCACCGACCTCGGAGACTTGGATGGCTGGTGCGCAACTGGTGCTTTTCGACGCCAGCACACATCAGATACTGCTCAACAAGACCCTCTACGCAGAATCCATGGGCCGCCAGGTCACGGACATGTACGATCGTCTATATGCAGAAGTCGCAAAGTTCGACGAAAAAGCGCAGGAATACTATTGTGCGCTGTCGATCTTCGGCGTATTTGCACCGCTCTTCCCGAGAGCAAAACTGGCAGCCTGGCTCGATAGTTGCGGCGCCAAGATGGAGCAATGGAAGCTCCTGGCCGGCTACAGCGCGAGCGATTCCGGCTTTGTTTCCTACTGCATGGTCGGCAGAAGTGGGCAAAGCGGCGGCGCCCAGGAAGATCTCAAGCTGGTTCCGGCTGGACGCGTTCGCGCCAACTACGAAGCCGTCTCACGCTACTTCATCTACGGCAAAAAAATGCTCAGCACAACGGACGGCACCCACGACGCGGACGAAGAGCTGCAAGAGGAAGAGGCTTGAAGCCAGTCGTTCTCCTCGTCAGCCAGGCCGGTCAAAGAACCGGCCTGGCGCGCGTGACCTGCGGCATCGCGGTGCATCTGGCCCCGTATTGCGACATGCACGTGCTGGGGATCGATTGTTTCGATCCCCAGCAGACCGGCCTGATGGCTGCAGGCTGGACCTTGCATCACAATCCGCTCGGCTACGACGTGTTCGCAGAAATGCGCCTGGAGCAACTGCTCGATACCTTGCAACCCGATACGGTCGTTCTTTACAACGACGTAGGTGTGATAGAACGTTACTTCCACGCGCTCGACTGCGCCCGCCATCGCAGCAAGGTGATCGGCTATTGCCCGGTGGACGGTGAATTTGCCCATCCTGATGCGGTCGCACCATTACTGCGTTTGGACGCACTGGCGGTGTTTACCGAGTTTGGACGAAACGCCATCTGCAAGGCCGCCGCACACATCGGCCTTGCCTCCCGGGCGGTATTCCAAAATATATCCGTCATTCCGCACGGACTCGATCTGGACGACTTCCATCCTTGCCCCCCAGACCAACCTGACCATGCCCGCCGACGCGCCGCACGTTGCGCCCTGCTGCCCGGAGAACCGCAAGCATGGGACGGTTTCTGGGTGCTCAACGCCAATCGCAATCAACCGCGCAAGCGTCTCGACCTGACGCTGGAAGGCTTCGCCCGCTTCGCTGCTGGCAAGCCCGATGACGTGCGCCTGTACCTGCATACAGGCATGCAAGAAATCGGCATCGATATCCTGCGTTATGCCGAGATCCTCGGCATCAGCAGGCGCCTGTTACTTACTCGCCGCGACGGCCAGCACCCCGACTGCTCATCTCACCACCTCAATCTGATCTACAACGCCTGCGATGTTGGCGTCAACACGGCCATCGGCGAAGGCTGGGGTCTGGTCAGCTGCGAGCATGGCGCCACCATGAGTGCGCAAATTGTTCCCCGTCACAGTGCGTGTGCCGAAATCTGGCACGGTGCGGCGCTGCTGATGGAACCGGCTGCGACGGTGTGCGGCATCATGCTGCAGGGTCGCGTGATTGATCCCGATAACCTGGCCGATGCCTTGCAACGACTCTACGATGACCCCGAGCAACGGCGCCAACTGGCAAAAGCCGCCCATGCGCGCGTGAACAACGCAGCCTACCGCTGGCCGCAAGTCGCTGCACAATGGAACTCATTGCTGAACCTGTGCAATCAACCGGCCAACCTGTAGCATGCGAGACGACATTCCATCTTGAACATTTCAATACCTATACCACCTTCACTACACGGGAGCCGTTCGTGACCGCCCTGCCGACACCTATCGTCAAAAATTTTGACCAGCCTATCCTTTTCATCGCAGAGGTAAAAAACACCCCGCTCGATGAAAAACTTCCCTTCTTGTACAACAATCGCGGCGTCGGCGAACAAAAGACCGAGCAGTGCGGCGACCTGATCGTGATCGAGCCGACAGATCCGCATCGCATGCTGGGCCAGCAATACGAGAACGTTACCTGTGTACCGAAGACCATCAACCCAGGCAAGCCGAACGCCTACGAAATCGGTTCCTTCAATTTCCATACCGATGAAGTTGTCTACCAACCGCTGCCGGCCACCCGGGAAACTGTGCGCGCCTTCGGCATGACCTTGTTGCGTGATAAGGAATGCGTGCGATTTCCCTACCGGGGGCTTGATATGAACGTGTATCTCTACGGTCAGTGGGCCGCCTATCAGTCTCCCTACCTGGAGCCCGAGCGCCGTCTGGAATTGCTACCCCGCAATCCAACCGATCTCGAGTTCCATAACTTCGCGCATGTGTTTTTTTCGCACGGCCAGTTGCCATTGGTGATCAGCGTCGCACGCTGGCGACCGCACCAGCGCCGCATCTGGTTGGCAGACCTGTGGCTCGAACCAGGCGACGCCATTGTGCTACCGCCACAACCGACACCGGGACTAATCGGCCACGATACGGTGATCGATCTGCACGGAAACCGCAACTCGGCACTAGCTTGCCGTTTCCACGACGGCGTACCGCACTTGCTGACCACAACCATTTTAGGCAACGAGGCAGTCATGCAAAATCCTGCCACGCGCGCTCACTATTTCGAAGAAATCACGCCCACGCGTCATCTCCGGCTGCGGTAAGCAAAATAACGGCTCACATAGCCGCTGCACCCTGCATTGCTCTCGTCCTGTCACGGCCAAGTCGCACTATTTGATTGCCGCTCCGCACTACGCGGACTTCCCGTACGACGGCAACTGCCCAAGTCCTCATTCCAGAGGAATGGCGGGCGGTTGCCGCGCCGGATATCGCCGCAACCGCCTGATAAATTCAACCAAACACCGGAAACACTCCATCGCCGGCAGCGGACTGGGTCATGATGTAGTACGCCAGCGCACCGAACGGCTGGCGGTTTTCGTGCGCATCCGTTCCTCCATCGATCTTGCCGAGCGTGTTGCTCATTTTGGCATCGCTGGTGGTGTGAGAGAAGATCTTGGATTCCGGTATCGCCAGACTGTAACCCTCCGCCGGTACGTTTTCCCTGTGATCCGTGACAACGCCGGTCACGGGATCGGTGGTCTTGGGGATGCTGAAGAAGTTCAGGCCATGGCTGTGCGCCGGAATGTTTTCGGCTGCCAGTACTGCCGTGTTGGCGCCGAAGGTATCGCCGATCCGGCGTTGTGACAGCCCGTTGCCCTGCCCCTGGCCGCAAGCCGCACGTCCCGTCAGATTGGGCAACTGAAACTGCCTGACGCCGTCGCCGCCGTAGTTGTTGCCGATCAGGGAAAACAACTGCGTAAAACGGCTGACCGGGAGCGATGCGCCGTCACATAGCGCCCAGCCCGGAGGTGCATAGCCGAACCCGAAAATTTGAATTTCACCGATGAATGCCATATCGCGATGCTCCTGTATTGATGGTCTTGCCGGTCTGAGGTCTTAGGCTCGGGAAGGGAAATATCCCTTGGCGCAGATGCAATACGACAGCACCAGGGTCGGCATCGTATTTTCATGCGGTGCAGAGGCTCCGGTGACAGACGTCGTCGTATCGGCGGTAGAAAGCGGCGCGGCAGACTTGATGTTTTCCGGTTTGACGTAAATGGTGTCACCGACCGCTTTTGCCAGCAGAGCGCCATCAGGTTTCAGGCTGTTGGCCTGATCGCCGCTGACTTCGAACGCATGGGTATGGGCAGGAATGTGCGCGACTTGCAGCGTCACTGTTTCGCTGCCGCCTTTGACGCCGAGCTTGCGGTCAGTCATGGCGCCTGATCTGCTCATGCCTTGTCCCTGATGGACAGGCACACGGCCACGCAGATCCGGCAGAGCGAAGTTGCTCATGCCATCGCCGCCGTAAGTGGTGCCGATCAGTGCGAACAAGGCATCGTAGTCGCTGATTTGTTTGAGGCTGCCGTCGCACAAGAGCCAGTCGACCGGCGCGCGGCCGAAGGCGAACATGCGAACTTCTCCAATCATGGGGCTAGGCATGGTAGGTGGTCCTGTCTGAAAATTGGTTGGGACGAAACTGAATCAGGGACGCGGCGGGAAAATGCCGTTGATCGCGATGCAAAAACTGAGTACCTGGAACGGCTGCATGTTGTCGTGACCTGCACCGCCGCCGCGGCTGTTGACGGCGTTTGCGGCGAGCTTCACTTTCGTGGCAGGCGTGCCGGTGACATAGATCTGCTTGTCGGAACTCACGCCCAGCAGATTGTTGACGGGAGTGCGCAGATCGCCGGTGCCGGTTTTGACTGCGTTGACACTGTCATGCGTGTGGGCCGGTACCTGATTGGCTTTGAGCACCACGGTTTCAGCGCCGTCGAGCGTGCCGATCTCATAGGGGGACGGTTGCCACGCGGCGTCGACCGATGTTCCGGCGCCGACCGGCGTTCTGCCGCGCAGATCGGGCAAGGCGAAAGTACGGATACCGTCGCCGCCGTAACGCGTGCCGAGCAGCGCAAACAATGCCTGATAGACATTCACCGGCAAGAGTTGTCCATTGCAAGGAGCAAAGTCTTTCGGCACGATACCGAACGCCGTCGTGATGATCTGCCCCAGATAGTATTCGCCATCCATTTTCTTCTCCCTGAACTGTGCAATTGCAATGTCGCCGACATGCCGCGAGGCGCGTCCGGATTTACGGGTCACATGAAAAACCTTCCCGGTCGGATGAAAAATTCATCGGCGCAGAATCGGACGTTGCTGTTCTCATTCTGCTTTTCTGATGCCGCGATTTCCGAAATTTTTGCCAAGCATATGGATCGCGTATGGCGTCGTCAAGCCTAATTCCCATTGAATATTTTTTTCTTTTCGATATCTCGAAAAGTGAGACATGCGGTCAAGTCCTTAGAAAAAAAGGGACTACACTCGCGTGCGGAAACTGGGCCGCCTGCGAACGGTGACAAGCCCGCCACGGCACAACCCGCAAGGGTTTTCAGGGAGTGACGTCACACCGCCGTCACATTCGCGGCGTTGTCCGGCAATACCTGCGCAAGACAGAAATGGATTAACAAATGAGAGTGCAGCTTCACCTCTCCGGTGTTTTCACGCATGCCGCTTTCACCGACAACAACCCGACAGCAATCCGGCAACAGCGACACCAGATTGCAAACACCGGCTTCAGAACACTCGCACGATCATCCAGGGGGATGCATGTTTCAACCAAGCTTCAGCGGCGGCGCAAGTCGCGTTCTTTTATCGTCACTGATGTCGCCGTGGCGGCATATGCACATCGCGGCGCGATCTGTGCGATCAGGCCTCGTTGCGATGGTGGCGACGCTCATGCTGATGACGCTGGCGGGCTGGTTTAACCCTGTCTCTGCGCAGGGCGTTTCTGCGTGCGGAACGATCACCGGGACGGTCGCTTCGGGCCAGCAGATTCAGCTTCATTTCGACACCTGCTCCCAGACCGGATGGAACGGTATTCTGACGAATCCCACGAACGGCAGCATCGTCGCGGCAAATCCGACGGCAGGCGACACCAACACGTACATCACCTATTCCAACAACGGCAACGGCCAGCTCTCGGATACCTTCACCGCCAAGGATGAAAGCAACAACACCATCACCTTCAACATCACCATCAGCGCGCCGACTTCGCCGCTGACGGTGTCTCCGGCGGCGTCCGCCAACCCGACCGTCGGCCAGAGTTTCACGCAGCAGATGAGCACTACCGGCGGCACTTCGCCCTATACATACGCGCTGGTTGCAGGCTCGCTGCCACCGGGCATCACCTTCAATGGTTCAACCGGCGCGTTTGGCGGTTCGGCGACCGCCTCCGGCGGCTATAACTTTTCGATCAAGGTCACCGACTCGGCGGCGACACCCAATACGTTCACCAAGCCCTATCAGATGAACGTCGGCGCGGCGACGCTGAGCATCTCGCCGGGGACGCTGCCGAATGGCACTGCGACCGTCGCCTACTCCCAGCAAATGAGCGCCAGCGGCGGTATTGCGCCATATAGTTATGCGATGGACACCACTAACTTTCCGGGAGGCGGCACGCCATTGAGCATCAGCTCCACCGGTCTGATTTCCGGCACGCCAACCACGGCCGGCACCGCTACCTTCCGGATCGTGGTCACCGACAGCACTTCCGGCACGCCTGCCATCGCCACGGCCAACTACAGCATGACGATCGATCCCCTGCCGCCGCCGGTGGCCGGCCCGGTCAGTCTGCCCGTCGCTTACAACAGCAACCTCAACCCGGTAACGCTGTCACTCAGCGGCGGTGCTGCATCCTCGGTTGCTATCGGCACTGCGCCCTTGCATGGCTCCACCAGCGTCAGCGGCACGACGATCAAGTACACACCGACCACCGGCTACAACGGCCCGGATTCATTTACTTATACGGCGACCAATGTCGGCGGCACTTCCAGTCCGGCAACCGTGAGCGTGACGATGACGGCACCGACGATCACGGTGTCGCCAAGCGGCACCGCACTCAGTGCGACGACGATATCGGCATTCAGCCAGTCGTTCAGCGCCAGCGGCGGCAGCGGTCCTTATACCTACAGCCAGACCGGCACCTTGCCCACCGGCCTGAGCTTCAATGCCGGCACGGCGACGCTGTCGGGAACGCCGACCCAGGCAGGAACCTTTTCTTTCACGATCACTGCGACCGACAGTTCCACCGGCACCGCGGCCACCGGTTCGCGCAACTACACGCTGAATGTGACGGCGCCGACGATTACCGTGTCGATAGGTGCGTCCACGCTGCAACGTGGTGTCCCCGTTACCCAGCAGGCGACTGCCAGCGGCGGCAACGGCACCTACACGTATGCGGTCACCGGCGGCGCGTTACCGGCCGGTCTGAACCTGAACCCCGCCACGGGCGCGATTACCGGTACGCCTTCCGCTGCCGGCGCGTATTCCTTCACGCTCACCGCCACCGACGGCAATGGCTTCACCGGCGCGCAAGGATTCGTCGGCACCGTCGGTGCAGGCGCACCGATCGTTTCTTCCAGCAGCGCGACGGTCGCCTACAATGCCGGCGGCAGCAGTTACACGATTCCCATTTCCGCAACAGGCGGCACGCCGTCTTCGCTGACGGTAACCGGCGCGGCGGCACATGGCACGGTCAGCCCGCTGAGCGTTTCAGCGTTCAGCTATACGCCGACCACCGGTTATGCCGGCGCCGATTCGTTCACCTATACCGCGACCAACGCGGTAGGGACATCAGGAACGGCGACCGTGACGATCACGGTAAGTCCGCCCACACTGACGCTGTCACCCGCTTCCGTGGCGCTGACCGCCGCGGTCGGTACGCCGTATTCGCAAACATTCTCCGCCAGCGGCGGCGTGCCGGCTTATGTCTATGCCCAGACCGGCTCCTTGCCCACCGGCGTGACCTTCAACGCCGGCACCGGCGTCCTGTCCGGCACGCCGGCGCAGGCCGGCACTTTCAACTTCACCATCAGCGTGCTCAACGATGGCTCCACCGGCACGGGTATTCCCTTTACCACTTCGCGCACCTATACGTTGACGATCGGCGCACCGACGCTGGGCATCTCGCCGTCTTCGCTGACCCAGCCTCAGGTGGGCATCAGCTTCTCTCAGCAGTTGTCGACTTCCGGCGGCACCGCGCCTTACACCTACACCGTAACGGCAGGCGCGACACCGGGTGGATTGAACGTAACGTCCGGCGGCCTGATCAGCGGTACGCCGACGACTGCCGGGGCATATAGCTTCTCGGTAACGTCCACCGACAGCTTCGGCTTCAATACGACGGCCAGTTACACCGGCACCGTCGGCGCCGGCAAGCCTGTGACGGCCAACAGCAGTGCCACGGTCAGCTACAGCAGCAGCAACAACGCTATTCCGGTATCGATCACCGGCGGCACGCCGACCTCGCTAACCATTACCACGGCGGCGGCACACGGCTCGGCGACACCCTCCGGCATCACGGGATTCACTTACACGCCGACGGCCGGCTACAGCGGCACGGATACCTTCAGCTATAGCGCCACCAATGCGATCGGTACCTCGACGGTGGCAACAGTGACCGTGACGATCGGCGCGCCGACGGTGGTGATTACGCCATCGGCGGCGTGGGTCGCGACACAGGGAACCAGTTATACCCAGACGCTGACCTGGAGCGGCGGCACCGCGCCCTACAGCGCCATCACGGTGACCGGCCTGCCGACAGGCCTGACCTACAGCACCAGCACTACCGGCGCGACCATTTCCGGCACGCCGACGCAAAACGGCAGTTTCTCGTTGACCGCTTCGGCCATCGACAACAGCACGCCGACGCCGGTGACCAAGTCGCAGAATTTCACGCTGACGGTCGGCCAGGCAGTACCGGTCGCCGTGGCCGATAGCGCCACCACGAATGCCAATCAGGCGGTGACGATTCCCGTCACGAACAATGACACCAGCGCGATCACCAGCATCGCCATCGTCACCACGCCGCTGCACGGTAGCGCCACCGTCAGCGGCCTCGGTGTTATCTATACACCCAACACCAATTATTTCGGTAGCGACAGCTTTACTTACACTGCCACCGGTCCGGGCGGCACCTCGTCCCCGGCCACCGTCAGCGTCACGGTAACGGCGCTGGCAGTACCGACCTCGCCGCCGCAGAGTGCCAGCGTGCAGGCAGGCCAGTCGGTGACGCTGCATGTCGGCGCTGCCGCCGCCAACGGTCCCATCACGGCGGTGACGATCGTCGGTGCGCCCGCTTCCGGCAGCGCCGTGGTCAATGGCACCGATATCGTCTACACCGCTATCGCCGGCTTCACCGGCAATGTGCAATTCACCTACACGCTGTCGAACGTGTTCGGCGTATCTGCACTCGTTACCGCCACCGTCAGCGCCAGCGCCGTGCCGGTCGCATCGAACCAGAGCGTCGCCGTCGCTGCGGGTGTCACAGCCACCGTAGATGTGACGGCCGGCGCCACCGGCGGTCCGTTCACTGCCGCGGCCATCGTCGCGGTGAATCCTGCAACCGCCGGCACCGCCACCATGGTCAACGCCGCCAGTTCAGGCAGCCCGTCCTATCGCCTGAACTTCACGCCGGCGGCAGCGTTCTCCGGCGTCGCCACGGTCACCTTTACGCTGAGCAATGCCTCGGGGCCGTCCGCTGCCGCGACGGTCACGATCACCGTCGGCGCCCGTACCAATGCCGCGAACGATCCGCAGGTCAAGGGACTGGTCGCCGCACACGGCCAGACCGCAAGCCGTTTCGCCACCGCGCAGCTGGGCAACTTCAGCCGCCGCCTGGAAAGCCTGCACGGTATGGGCTGGGCGCCATCCAGTTTCGGCCTCGGATTCGGCCAGCCGACGGCGCCGGTCAAGCCGCTGCTGGCACAATGGAACGAAGACGAAGTGGATCGCGTGGTCGGCTCGCCGCTGCAGGCCGGCATGCGCAAAGTGGGTTGGCCGCTGCTGAGTCAGGCGGCCAAACCCGAGACAAAGCCGGTTGCAGAAAGCAGCAGAGACCTTGCCGCGCTACCTGAATTACCATCCAGGCGTGAACAGAGCCGGCAGGAATTGTCGCTGTGGATCGCCGGTACGGTCGACTTCGGCCAGCGCAACAGCAACGGTCAACAGGAAGGATTCCGCTTCACCACCAATGGCGTCAGCATGGGCGCCGACTATCGCCTGAGCGATCAACTGACGATCGGCGTGGGCACCGGCTACAGCCGCGACCGCAGCGATATCGGCGACAACGGCAGCAAGACCATCGGACAGGCCGTGGTCGCGACCGTCTACGGCAGTGTGCGGCCGACGCCGAATATTTTCATCGACGGCATGCTCGGCTATGGCGCGCTCAATTTCGATTCGACGCGTTATGTCACCGACGACGGCAGCTTCGCCACCGGTCAGCGCGGCGGCAAGCAACTCTTCGTCGCGCTGTCGAGCGGCTATGAGTTCCGCGGCGAGAGCTGGATGTGGTCGCCGTACGGCAAGGTCGATCTGACGTCGACCACGCTGGCGCAATATACCGAAGCGGCCGCCGGCAACAACGCGCTGACCTATTTCAAACAACGCGTGCGCACCAGCAGCGGCACTTTCGGCCTGCGCACCGAAGGCCAGTACCTGAGCCGTTTCGGCATGTGGACGCCGCGCGCCCGGCTTGAATACCGCCGCCAGTTCTCCGGTGCCGGCGAAGCGGGGATTTCGTACGCCGACCTGGCGTCGTCCGGCCCGGCTTATGTGATCCGCTCGGACGACAGCTTCACCGGCAACTGGACCGCCGGCCTGGGCATGCGCCTGCTGCTGTCGAACGGGACATCGCTGATCGTCGACTACAGCAGCAATCTCAATGTCGGGCAGGGACGGTATTCATCCGTACTGCTGGGGATTAATGTGCCATTGCGTTGAGCGACATATCCGGTCGGCAAACTCGCTGGAATAAGCAAGCACATCAATGCCATCGTCGTCGCGGCCTTGTTTGGAAACCGTGCTTTTGCCCGTAGAATGGCAGCGGGTTCTAACATCAATAATAAAAAAGGGGAGTTGTGTGACAGTATCCAGAGTTCTCACTGCGATAACGGCAGTAATGGCCACGACAGCATTGACCGGTTGTGTTGTTCCTTACAAAGAACCGGTTTCAGGACCGATAAGTTCGCTGAAATTCGTAAACGACTATAAAAACACAATGGGCGCGTATACCTACGACGGCCCGGAACAATGCACGGATCGGAAGGGACTTGGCGCTATCAAACCCAATACCGAACGCACCGTGAACGTGCCCGCAAACAAGAGGATCGTACTTACCGTGGGCATTGATCTCGGCTTTCAGCCGGCTCAGCTATTGATGGCCGGAGGTGCAGTGGGCGGATTGCTGATGGCCGCGGTCTACAAGGGTTGCACTCCAACGATTGACTTTGTGCCGCAGGAGGGACAGCAATATGTCTTCCGCATCGACAAGGAACTGACAACCTGCGCTTACCATTTTGAGATCGCGTCTGCCACCAACGATACCGTCCCACCGCTCAAATACGCGGAACGTGAATGGACACGTCCCGTCGGCGAATCTGGTCCGTTCTGTACGGTAGCGCCGACGCCCTGATTGTTTCTGGGAATCGATAGTCAGCAGCGATCGGAATGGCCGAAAGCGTCACACTCTCCAGTGCAAAGGCACGCTAGGCGGCACCCGTTGATCACGCAGTTTATGTGTCATGTCCTGCAGCCAGCAGCCGCGACATGGTCGCGCGCAGTTGCGAGGGATCCAGCGGCTTGTGCAGCACCTGATAGCCGCTGGCGCTGGCCTGACTGATGCCTTGCGGCGAGGTGTCGCCTGTGACGATGATGGCGGGCACGTCGGCGTCCAGCGTCCTGAGCACGGCGCTGATGACGTCGATGCCGGTGACGTCGGCCGCCAGCCGGAAATCGCTCACCACCAGTTGCGGGCGATCCGCATCGTCGCCAAGCATGGCCAGCGCCTGTTCCAGCGAACGTGCGGCCAGCACCCGGTAGCCCCAGCTCTGCAACAGGATCTGCATGCTGTCGAGGACTTGCTTGTCGTCGTCCACCACCAGCACGGTCTCAGTCCGGTCGAAGGCGCTTGCGGGCAGGCCGGAGCCCGGCGGCTCGGCGACCGCCGGTCCGGACGTGCGGCAATCCGGCAGACGCAGATAGAAGCAAGAGCCCTTGCCCGGCGCCGAACGCAGATTGACGCGCGTGTCGAGCAGCCTGGCCGTGCGCTGCACGATGGCGAGGCCGAGGCCCAGCCCTTGCTCGCGATCGCGGGCGATGTTGTGGATCTGGTAGAACTCGCGAAAGATCGGTTCGAACTGATCGGCGGCGATGCCGACCCCGGTGTCGTATACGCAGATGTCCAGCGTATCCTGATCCCGGCGGCGCCGGCAGGCCAGCAGGATTTTTCCTTTTTCGGTGTACCGCACGGCGTTGGAAAGCAGGTTGGTCAGGATGTTGTGCAGCAGGACGGGGTCGGTGTCGGTCCAGGCCGATGTCGGTCTGATGTGGAGCGTCAGCCCCTTGGCGGCGGCGGCCTGAAAGAACTGATTGCCCAGCGCGGAGAAAATTTCCTGCAGGGCGAAGCGGCGTTTTTCGGTCTGGATGACGCCGGCGTCAAGGCGTGAGATGTCCAGCAATACGTTGAGCAATTGCGACATGCTGCTCAGCGCCGATTGCAGCCGGCCGGCGAGCATGTCGACCGTGCCGCGTTCGATGCGCGGCGCCTGCGCAACCGTGCGCAGGGTGGCGATGTAAAGCCCGAGCGCATGTGCAGGCTGGCGCAAATCATGGCTGGCCGCTGCGAGAAACTGCGACTTGCTGCGGTTGGCTTGCTCGGCGCGCTCCTTTTCCTCGGTCAGTTGGCGGATCAGTTCGACGTTCTCGAATCGCAGCGCGATGGCGTCGCGCACCGTGCGCTGCATCACGCGGCTGTATGCCAGATTCACGCCCAGCAAAAACAGCGAAAGCACGCCAAGCACCGAGAACAGCGGCGTGCCGTGCGCGAACGACCGGATCGCAAACGGCAGGACGGTCGGCAAGGCATACACGTAGTAAGCCGGCCAGAAGGAAGACAGCGAGGCGACCGAACCGCCGGTCATCCCGGCCAAGACGATGCAGATGTAGACCGTGACCACCGCGTTGTCGGGCGCGAAAAACAGCAATCCCATCGCGCCCCACAGGCAACCGGAAACCGCCGCCCACGCCACATAGCGCCAGCAGCGCCGGGAAGTCGGCTGGCGCCCGGCGGGGCCGCGCAGATCGCGCCAGACCACGATGATGCGCAATATCGTGAGCAGGTAAATCGATGCCGCCCAGCCCAGCAGCACGCTATGGGCAAGCTGGCCCCAGAGCAGGAAGATGGTCAGGCTGGCCACCATGATGTTGCCGAAGAAAATCGGCGGCGACTGGCGGTAGAGCGTGTTGACCAGCTCCAGGTACACCGCCTGGTTTTGAGTGGGAAGCAGACGCGTCATTGTTGTTTGGCGTGGTTCGCGGTCTTTGACTGCCGTAGTCGGGAGGCCGGCGGACTTGCCGGGCAGAATGACAGTTTATTGTAATATCGGCGTACTGTCGGCGTTGGAAGCTGACCGCCGATCGGGGAAAAGGTGCAAGGCCTTGATAAAGGGACAACAAAAGCATGAAGAAAATTGTGC
>Ga0105240_10004930_pt1 | contig 20067 bp, 20 predicted proteins | sample KBSC54metaG_FD_80426 | JGI IMG/M metagenome (GOLD analysis project Ga0105240, IMG submission 80426) | Corn rhizosphere microbial communities from Kellogg Biological Station, Michigan, USA - KBS C5-4 metaG | ecosystem: Host-associated > Plants > Roots > Rhizosphere > Soil | place: Michigan, USA... | reverse complement strand
CGGTTCCAGCGCCACATGCTGGAGCGCTTCCTGACCCAGCCGAACGCGGTCTCCCGCGACGACGTGGACTACCTGCTCGACAAGATCGACCGGCTGTCGCTGGACGGGATCAAGTCGGCGCCGGTGGCCCCGTCCCGGCAAGCCGAAGCGGTCGCGGCGTAGCCTCCTGCTCCCGTGGGGCGAGACGGAAGCCCGGGCTCGCCAGATCGGGGAACCGCTCTAAACTGTTCCGATGGAGTTCATGGGGGATACGACCGGCGCGTCGGCCGCCGGGATGACCGCGGTGATCCCGACCCGGCGGGTGGCGTTCGGCGCGTTCATTGATTGGGAGGCCGAAATCCGCATGCGGCTCGAGCCGCGATACGTTCCCACCTTCGTCGAGTTCGACCGCGCGCCGCTGGACGGCTTCGATGTCGTCGCGCCGCTGCATATCCATCATTACCCGCCGCTGTGGCGACGCCCCGACCTGCGTGGCCGCAAGTTCCTCCACCCCGACGAAGCCGCCGTCGCCATCTGCGATGACAAGGCGCGCCTGGGCGAATTCCTGATCGCCGCGGGTCTGGGCGACCATGTGCCGGCGTTCCGGGCGCCCGGTCCGCCCTATCCCTACGTCTGGAAGCAGCGATCGGGGTACTACGGGATGCACTGCCGCGTGATCACCGGCCCTCAGGATGAGGCCGGGCTGGACCTCGGCGACCGCGGATGGTTCGCGCAGGCCCTGGTCCCCGGCCAGGTGGAGTTCGCGGCCCACATCCTGCGGGCGCGGGGCGAGGTGCGCTACGCGTCCACCTTCGCCTACGAGATGCCGGGCGAGGGCCTCGTGAAAGGAGCAGCGCACTGGCCGCATACGACGCGGATGATGCGCGGCTGCCCATATCTGGGGCTGTTCGCGGAGATCCTGTCGCGTCTCGACTACGAGGGCGTCGCCTGCATCGACTTCAAGCTGGCGGACGGGCGCCCGCAGCTGCTCGAAATCAATCCGAGGTTCGGCGGGTCGCTGAAATTCGACGTCAACGCCTACCTCGACGCCTACGTCCAGGCGCTGGAGGCGGGCTGAGGCTCAGCCGCCGGCGAAGGTCTTGGCGCGCTGCTCGAGCTCGGTCACCAGGGCGCGGCCGATCGGGTCGGTGTCCGACTGGATGCCGCCCTTGACGGAGGCGCGGATGGCGTCGATGTGCGCGTCGACCAGGAACATCGGCGCCTCCAGGCGCTTGGCCGGATCGTCGATCATCTTGCACAGCGAGCCGGCGATGCGGGTGACGATCGGGTATTCGTAGGTGGCCCCGAGGCCCTTCAGGTCGTGGGCCCGCAGGTAGAGGTTTTCCGCGGTCTCGGCGTTCAGCCCCTCGGCGCGAATCCGCTGCCGCGCGGCCTCCAGCTTGCCCACCTCGTCCTGCAGCCATTCGGCGAAGTTGCCCGACAGGCTCTTCAGCGCCGCCTCGGCGCGTGCGATGGCGGCCGGGTCGATGCCGCCAAGTTTGCCACCCACCTTGAGGCGAAGCGTGTTGGGGACCTGGATAAGCTGGCCGGGATTGCTTTCGCTCACTAACGCCTCCTCGCGCTTCGAACGCTTCGCCAAGCTAGCCGGGAAGCCTTAACGAGGCATGAGTTGCTGGCGTTCAGGCGGTGAACTGCTCGGCCAGAACTCGCTCTTCGAGACTGTGACCGGCATCGAACAACAAGGCCAGGCTGATCGACCGGTCTTCTGCAACATCTACTTGAGTTACATCGCGAACTTCGACGTTGTCGGCGGTGGCGCTGACCGGCCGCTTGTCGGCCTCGAGGATCTCGAACCGCACCTTCGCCCGGTGCGACAAAAGCGCTCCGCGCCAGCGGCGCGGGCGGAAGGCGCTGATCGGCGTCAGGGCCAGGACCTCGCCGCCGATCGGGATGATCGGGCCGTGGGCGGAGAGGTTGTAGGCCGTCGAGCCGGCCGGCGTGGACACCAGCACCCCGTCGCAGATCAGCTCGTTCATGCGGATCTTGCCATCGATCTCGATGCACAGCTTGGCGGTCTGGTAGGTCTGCCTGAACAGGGAGACATCGTTGATGGCCAGCGCCCGGTGCTCGCGCCCCTCGGCGTCCCGCGCCCGCATCACCAGCGGGTGGATCACCGCCCGCTCGGCCGCCGCGATGCGCTCGGTCAGGCCTTCTTCGGCATAGTCGTTCATCAGGAATCCGACCGAGCCGCGGTTCATGCCGTAGATCGGCTTGCGCCCGGCGATATTGCGGTGGAGCATCTCCAGCATGAAGCCGTCGCCGCCCAGGGCCACGACGGCCTCGGCATCCTCCTCCGGAACGTTGCCGTAGCGGGCGGTCAGGGCCTCGCGCGCGGCCTGGGCCTCGGGCCGGTCACTGGCGAAGAAGGCGAGGCGGAGCGGCGCGGCCATCGCCCACCAAGGGCCGAGCGACGCGCGTTTGTCAAACCGCCGCGGTGGCCTGGCGGAAGGCGCTGGCGGCGATGTCCGGCGTGAACGGTCCGAAGGCGCTGACCGCCCGCCGGGCGCCCTCCGCGCCGCCGCCGGGCAGGCCGTCGTTGCACTGCCGGGTCAGCTCCAGCAGGGTCGGGAACACGCTGCGGTCGATGCCCACCGCCGCACAGGCCAGCGCCAGCAGCTCGGGCCGGTCCGGGCTGGACACCGCCCGGCGCACGTCCTCCGAGCGGAAGTCGCCCAGCTTGGCCAAGGCCGCCTCGAACAGCCCCAGCTGGTGCTCCTTCAGCACCCGCATCAAGTAGCTGGGGCGCAGCTGCCCGGCGGCCGCCAGCTTGTCCACCAGCTTCAACTCGCCCTCGTCAGGGCCGGCGCGCCGCGGCGCGGGCGGCTGTTCTGTCATCGCCACCGCCAGCGCGTCGTCCAGGAAGCCGGAATCCACGTCGAACCGCTGCACGATCGCGGCGCGCAGCGACTGGCCGACCCAGACATAGAGCGCCTTGGCCAGCTCGGCGGTCATCCGCGGGTGGGCGGCCAGCGGCGCGCCGAGCGCCGCCACAGTGCGCGCCTGGTCCACGAACCGGCGCATGCAGTCGGGGGTGACGTCGGCGGTGGTGTTGCCGGCGAGCGCCGTGAGCACCGCCGGTTCGCCCTGGTCCAGCACCGCTTCGACCACCTGCGCGCTGAGCCGCGGGCGCTGCGCGACCGCGACCTGGTGGGCCAGGGTCGCCTCGGTGACCAGACGGATCAGCAGTTCGTCCTTGAGCAGCGGGCTGGCGGCGATGATCGGCCGCGCCACCTCGATATCGTCGTTGGCCAATATCTCGACCAGGCGCACCGGGGCCCAGTCGGCGTCCGCTAGCCGCACCGCCAGGCGCGCGCGGATGTCCTTCTCGGTCTCGGCCACCAGGGCCAGGAAGACCGCCTCGATCTCGGCCGCGGCGCCGGGCGCAATCCCACCCCGCTGCGACTCGCAAAGCTCCACCAGTCGCGCCAGCAATTGCTCGCGATCGATCGGATCACGGCTCTTGGCCAGCGTCAGCAGAGGTTCGGCGTCAAGGCCCATGCCCGACTGCTCCCGTCTCGTCCAGCCGCGCAGGATGAAGCAAGGCGGTTAAGAACAGGCTTAACCTAGCCGCGACCGCGCGCCGCTGCCCGCGACGCTCATTGGCCGGTCGGTTACTGCCCCGTCGCGTTGGCTGCGGCGTTGCTCGCCGCGGCGCCGGCCCCCTCGGCGGGCGCTGGCGAGGTGGCGACCTTCAGGTACCCGATCAGGTCGATCCGATCCTGGGGGTTGGGCATGCCGATGAAGGTCATCTTGGTCCCGGCCAGCATGGCGCGCGGATTGGTGATCCACTGATCGATCCGCGCCGCGTCCCAGGTCCAGCCCGAGTTCTTCATGTCGTCCGAGTAGTTGAAGTCGGCCTTCGATCCGGCCTTGCGGCCGAAGACGCCCCAGAGGTTCGGCCCGGTCATGTCCTGGCCGCCTTCCACCGTGGTGTGGCAGGCCCGGCAGACCGCGAAACGGGCCTCGCCGTTCTCGATGTTCGCGCCCTGATAGGCCGCGGGCAGTTCCGCCAGCAGCGCCTTCTTCTGAGCGTCGGTCATCGGGGCCGGGGCGGACGCCGGCTCGGTGGGATTGGCGGGCTGCTCGGGCGCCGAGGCGCCGTTTGGTTTGCCGCAGGCGGCCAGGGCCAGCACAAGGGCGAGCCCCCCCAATACGCGAACCCGAGACGCCATCAGCAGACTCTCCCCTCCGGACGAAGGGGCGCAAACTAGCGTGGGCGGCGCGGGTTGCAACCGGCGTCGACGGTCAAATGGGCGGGGCGGGGGAAGACGCCCGGCGGCGCGAATCGTTGGCGACGCGGTGCGGCGTCGGCGTGGGGGCGCGGGCGATCAGCAGCGGAACCGACCAGAGGCCAGCCGCCAGCAGGTAGACCATCCACGTCTGCGACAGCGGGAAGGCCAGGGATATCAATACTGCCGGAACAGAAAACAGCGCCGCCAGCAGAATGAAGGACTGAACGGCCAGGTTCTTGGGTCTTGGCGCGGACTGTCGGCCTGCACGCGACGATGACCGATTGACCTGATGTTGAGGTAACATCTCGTTCACCTAGCGTCCTGTGCCGCCTCTACAGACCCGGAGCACGCGTTTACAACGCGGCCGACGTCCGTTCGTTGCCCAACACTAGCGCTCCAAGGTGTATGAGACTTTAGCGTGCGCCGGCCCGCGACGGGACGGATCGCCGCAGGCCCAGGCAGCCATTGTCACCGATCAGTCCGGCGGCCGCGAGCGCATGGTCTTCACCGCCGAGCGCCGGCTCTTGGCCTCCAGCCGGCGCTCCTTCGAGGCGCGGGTCGGCTTGGTCGGGCGGCGGATGCGGGGGGCGTGGCTGGCCTGGGCGATCATCTCCACCAGCCGCTCCAGGGCGTCGACGCGGTTGCGCTCCTGGGTGCGGAAGCGCGCCGCCGTGAGCACGATCACGCCGTCCGCGGTCATCCGCCGGCCGGCGACGCGCCGAAGCCGTTCGAGCACCGGCCCCGTCAGGGCAGGGGAGGCGGCCGCGTCGAATCGCAGCTGCACGGCCGTCGACACCTTGTTGACGTTCTGCCCGCCCGGCCCGGCGCTCCGGATGAAGCTCTCGCTGATCTCTTCCTCGGCGAGGCTGATATGGTCGGTGACGCGGATCATCGCAGGAACCGTCGGCGGTTCGCCTGGACGGGCCTCCAGGCGCGCGGATCAGGCGGCGGTTCTGGCGCCCAGCGGGGGGGCGAGGGCGCCGAGCTGGGCGGACCGCCCCAATAGCAGGCGACGCACCTCGTCGACGACCGGGCCTCCATAGACGCGCGGCAAGCAGGACCGGGCTTCGTAGGCCACTGTCGAGAGGTTCGGGCGCGCATCGGTGGGCTGCGGGCCGTTGGCGAAGAACGACCGATTGGCGTCCGCCTCCAGGAACGACTCGGTGGCCAGCCCTTCCGACTGGAGAAGCCCGTGCGCATGAAGCTCGACGTGGTAGTAGGTGATGTCGCGCGGGGTCTCGTCCGGGACGATGCTGAGGTCGTTGATCAACAGCCGGGCGGGGATGAGAACGCCGTGCGCGGCCACGGCGTGGTCGCCGGAGATCAGCAGATCGCGGTGCGGGCGGCCGGGTCCGAACGCGCCGGCCACGATGCGGATGGGGGCGTTGGCCGGCTCCTGCGCCAGCAGCCTGGCCGGCACGGTGCGCCAGCCGATCCACTTGATCGGCGCGGCCTGGCCGCCGAACAGGACCGCCTCGTCACCCTCTCGCAGGTCTTCGACGGCAACTTCGCCTGGGACGGTGAGGATGCGGGTTCCTTCGACGAAGCACACCGGCGCCATGGCTCATTCCCCACTACTCTAGGCAGCCTTCACCATAGAGGCGCAGGACAGGCTGTCCAGCAGTGGTGCAAAGTGCGCCTGGTTCGGGACACGACCGCCGCCGACTCGGACCTCAGGAAGCTGAAAGCGGCTGCTCGGCAGATGCGACCGAACGGGGGGTGCGCCGCGACGCGGCAGAGACAGGCGGCGGGGGTGACGCCGTCGAAGCCCGCCGACCCGGACATCGCGGTCGAGGCTCCGCACCCGGCCTACCCGCCCGGGCCGTTCGGGACGATGCCCATCATTCGCCACAGCGGGATCACGCGGTCGATGCGTTCGGCGTACTCGCGGACGAGCGCGGCGTGGACCTCGGCGGGGTCCTCCACGGGCTTGCCTTCCAGGACGAACGAGGCGGACTCCTCCTGGCAGAGGATGGCGTACCGCCGGGCCAGATCCTCGGCGTCGGGCGCGCCACCCTTCTGCAGATCCTCGTAGAGGCCCAGGTCCAGCCCCGACAGCGAAACCGCCGCGCCCAGCGCGGGCGCGGCGATGACCGTGCTGCGCGTGGTTCGCGGCGACTCCCGCATGTCGATCAGGGCGTTGAGTCGGTCCGACGCCTGTACGGCCTCCGGCGACGGCCGGTCGAATACGGTGGCCAGGCCGGAGCCCACGAGCACGCCGACCAGTTCAACCGCGCTGACGCCGGGGATTTCTCCAAGCGCCATCAGGTCGGCGACCCGGCAAGGCCCCTCCGCCAGCGCCGCGAGGATCGGGCGAAAGATCAGGGGCTCCGGTTGCCAGCTCGCGCCGTCGGGGCGCGTGATCTCAAAGGTCTCCGGAGGCGCCTTCTTGAGCGTCAGTCGCAGATCCGCCAGGATCTCCTCGCGGCGCGATGCCGGCATGCGCCGCTCGCCGCGCACGTACACGTCCCGACGAAACCAGACATCGTCGTGAAAGTCCCTCAGCGTCTCGCGCAGTTCGGGGGACGGGACCGCCGCCAGCAGGTCTCGCTGCTCGGCCGAATAGGTCACGTTGTGGAAGTTCCGCAGCAGGTCGGTCGATCCCGCCAGGCTGAGCTTCGCCTTGCCGAGGGCCCGCGCCACGTCGAGATGGTAGACTGGGCGCCAGTGCTCGTTCAGGTATTCGTGCGCCAGATAGGCCAGATGGCCCTTCCCGGCCAGTTCGAGGATGCGCTTGCGGCTTGCGTCCGTGCTGTCGGGAAGAATTTTCGCCTCGGCGAGGCTTCTGATCATCGCGGCCGCCCGCCCGGCGGCGACGTCGCTGCGCGCGAAGGCGAGGCTGGCCAACTCGCGCATCAACCGCTGCATCGGGGCAATGGAGCTCCAGCCGGGAAGCGCGTTGTAGCTGACATAGACGAGCCCGCCCGGCTTGAGTCGCTTGTCGATGAAGGCCACGATCGCGTCCTGCAGCTCCGGCGCGACCCAGCTCCAGACACCATGCATGGTGATGGCGTCGAACATCGGCAGGGCGTCACCCGCCGGCCCGGCAAGGTCCGCGAAGCTCAGCTCGTGGAATGCCAAATTCCCAAGCCCCGCCGACAGCGCCTGATCCCGGGCGAAAGCGATGTGAGCGGGATGGAAGTCGATCGCGTGGAATTGTCCCTGCGGGTGGACCGCGGCCAGTATGCTGCTGGTCACGCCACGTCCGCAGCCCAGTTCGCAGTAGGCGAACCGACCCGAGAAGTCCGGCGCGTGGACGCCGTTCAAGGTCGCCGTGAGCGTCATCCACCGCGGCGACTGATCGACGTAAAAGCCGTCGACGTACTCGATGTCGGTAACGTAGCCGCCGCCCCATTCCTCCATCCGAGCCTCCTCCAAACCCCGACCAGGCCAGCGTTATGCCAAGTCTGCGCGAGGGGGGCGATAGCCGCGACCTCCCCGCAGCGGCCGGAGTCCGGTTTCGGTCCTGATGGGCAGGAATGCGGCGCCGGCTGCAGGGCTCGAACCCGCGACCTTCGCTTTACAAAAGCGCTGCTCTACCAACTGAGCTAAGCCGGCGTTGAGGGCGCTTATGCCCGAGGCGCAGGCCAGGTGGCAACGCGGGGGTGGACGATGAGCATCGTCGAGCCGGGAAATGCAGCACTGGATCCGAAGCTGGTCATGTGGACCGGCTACCTCGCCACCGTCGCGGGCGTGGTCATGGCGGTGGTGTCAGGCATCTGGCCGGACCCGATCAAGGCGACGGCGGCGATCGCGCTGGCCATCGTCCCGATCGCCGCGGCGCTCTACGCACCCCAGGTGTTCGAGGTCGCCGGCCGCAACGGCAAGCGCGGGTTCAATCCCGTGCTGGGCGCACCCGCCGTCGCCCTGTTCTGCGGCACGATCGATCTGCACATCATCGACGTCCTGCTGCCTTGGATCGCGGCGCTGGCCGGGGCGGCGATCTGCGGGCTCCTCGCCTGGGCCGTTACCCGGCGACATGTCCTGGCGGCGCCGCTGGGCCTGACCGTTTCGATGGTCATCACCGGGGCCGCGCTCGGCGCCGGGGTGGTCAATGTGGTCGACGCCCGGTTCGACGGCTCTGCCCCCGAATCCTATCGCGTCACCATCTCGGGGATGCATGAGACGCACGGCAAGGGGACCAGCTACTACCTTGAGCTGCCGCCCTGGGGGCCGGTCGCCAGCGCCGATTCAGTCAGCGTCTCGCACGAGATGTACAACCAGCTGTTCCCGGGCGCGCAGGTCTGCATGACGCTTCACCGCGGCGCGCTCGGCCTGCGCTGGTACAAGGTCGGCGGTTGCCCGGACGGCGCCAAGCTCGCGTTGCCGCCCATGCTGGGCGGTGGGACCGGGGGGCTGGCGCCGGGCGGCGCAGGGGTTGGCAACTGAGCCTTGGCAGCCTATGTGCCCGGTATGATCAGGCCGCGCCTCGTTTCCCGAATGCGCGCCGGATGAGGGGTCTAACCCGCCCATCCGGCTAGCCTTTCCGCGCCTGGCGATCCGCCGTAAGCCCTCATCCGATTCGCGCATCCGCCTCCCGCCCGGGAGGAGGATGCCTGGCGCTCATTCGCACGTTATGGGACTGCCATGGCCCGCATCCTGATCACCTCCGCCCTGCCGTACATCAACGGCATCAAGCACCTCGGCAACCTGGCCGGCTCCATGCTGCCGGCCGACGTCTACGCGCGCTTCCAGCGCTCGCGCGGCCATGAGGTGCTGTGCATCTGCGCCACCGACGAGCACGGCACCCCGGCCGAACTGGCCGCGGCCGAGGCCGGCCAGGACGTGCTGACCTACTGCGAGGAACAGCATCGGCTGCAGTTCGATCTCGGCAGCCGCTACGGCCTCTCCTGGGACTGGTTCGGCCGCTCGTCGTCGCCGCAGAACAAGCGCCTGACCCAGCACTTCGCCGACGTCCTGGAGGACAACGGGCTGCTGGAGGAGCGGGTCGACCGGATGGTCTATTCCATCGATGACGGACGCTTCCTGCCGGACCGCTACATCGAGGGGATCTGCCCGGTCTGCGCCTTCCCGAAGGCGCGGGGCGACCAGTGCGACAACTGCGGCTCGCTGCTCGACCCGATCGACCTGAAGGAGCCCTATTCGGTGATCTCGGGCTCCCGGAACCTCGAGGTGCGCGAGACCCGACACCTCTACCTGCTGCAGACGAAGTTGCAGGACCAGATCCGCGCCTGGGTGGAGTCCAAGCCGGAGTTCTCCAGCCTGGCCCGCTCGATCGCCTTCAAGCACCTGGACGAGGGCCTGATCGACCGCGGCATCACCCGCGACCTCGCCTGGGGCGTGCCGGTGCTGCGCCACGGCGAGGTGCGGCCCGGGTTCGAGTCCAAGGTGTTCTATGTCTGGTTCGACGCCCCGATCGAGTACATCGGCGCCACCGAGGAATGGGCCGACGCCACCGGCGGTGACTGGCGGCGCTGGTGGCGCGAGGACGCCGGCGCCGGCGACGTCCGCTACGTCGAGTTCATGGGCAAGGACAACGTCGCCTTCCACACGGTCAGCTTCCCGGCCACCCTGATCGGCTCGCGCGAGCCCTGGAAGTCGGTGGACCAGCTGAAGGCGTTCAACTGGCTGAACTGGTACGGCGGCAAGTTCTCCACCTCGCAGCACCGCGGGGTGTTCATGGACACCGCCCTCGAGCTGCTGCCTCCGGACTACTGGCGCTGGTACCTGACCGCCAACTCGCCGGAACACTCCGACAGCGCCTTCACCTGGGAGCAGTTCCAGAGCGCGGCCAACCGCGACCTCGCCGACGTGCTGGGCAACTTCGTCAACCGGATCGGCAAGTTCTGCGAGAGCCGGTTCGAGGCGAAGATCCCGGCCGGCGGCGCGCCCGGCCCGCTGGAGGACAAGCTCTACGCCGACGTCGCCGCGCGACTGGCGGACATCGCCGCCCAGTTCGAGGCGATCGAGGTGCGCAAGGCGGCCCAGGCGCTGCGGGGGCTCTGGGTGCTCGGCAACGAGTATCTGCAGGAGGCCGCGCCCTGGACCGCGATCAAGGCCGATCCGGACCGGGCGGCGGTGATCGTCCGCACGGCCCTGAACCTCGTGGCCCTGATGGCCAGGGTGTCGGCCCCGGTGATCCCGTTCACCGCCGAGGTGATCCTGGACGCGCTGGGCGAGCCGTACCCGCCGACCTGGCCGGGCGAGGACGCGGCCGCCGAGCTGTCGCGCCTCCCGGCCGGCCGCCCGATCACGACCCCGCCGGTGCTGTTCCGCAAGGTGGAGGACGCCGAGGTCGCCGCCTGGACCGAGCGCTTCGGCGGGGCGGTGTAGCCTCCCTCCCATGAAGGCAGGGCAATCGCATATGGCGGGGAAGCGGCGCAGCCGAGGGAAGTTCAACCGCGGAGATCGCGGAGAACACCCAAAAGCTCCGCCGTCTCTGCGTATCTCTGCGATCTCCGCGGTTCATTCTCGTGCGCCTGCGGCGCGCGCAAGAGCCCGTAGAGTCATGTGCGATAGCCCTGCCCATGAAGGGGAGGGGGGAGAACGTCAGATGTGGATCAGGTGCAGCTGTTCGGCGCCGTCCCACATCATGTGCAGGGCGACGTAGAGGACCACCACCAGGCCGACGTAGCCCAGCCAGGGCCACTTCTGCATGAACTTGGCGACGCCCATGGCCGCCAGTCCGGTCAGGCCGATGGAGATCGCCAGGCCCAGGAACAGCAGCCACGGCGGCTGGTCGCGGGCCACGCCCGCCACCGCCAGCACGTTGTCCAGGGACGTGGAGATGTCGGCGATCAGGATCAGGCTCAGCGCCTTGCCGAGGCTGGCGGGCTGCTGCTTGCCGTGATGCTTGTGCTTGCTGGCCTCGCCGGCCCGCAGGTCGCGCCACATCTGCCAGCCGACCAGCAGCAGCAGCAGCCCGCCGGCGAGCAGCAGGCCGCCGCCGCCGACCTTCAGCAGGTGGGTGGCGAAGAACGCCAGGGTGCCCAGCAGCAGCACTGCGCCGGCGAGGCCGATGATGATCGCCTGGCGCCGCTTCGGGGGCGGCAGGTTGGCGGCGGCCATCCCGATGGCCACCGCATTGTCGCTGGCCAGCGTCACGTCGATCAGCACGATCTGGAAGAACGCCAGCCAGAAACCGGGTGACGTGGCCTGGTGGAGAAAATCGCCCATGGCGGGTGCTTAGCCGTGAAGCCCGCGGCGAAGCAAGGCGCCTCAGCGGCTTCTGTTGCGATCCCGCAATGTCGCTTCGTAAAGGGCGACGGCGGCGGCTGCCGAGACGTTGAGGCTGTCGAATCCGCCCGGCATGGAGATCTTGGCGAGCACGTCGCAGTGCTCCCCGACGAGCCGGCGCAGCCCGTCGCCCTCGGAGCCCAGCACCAGCACGGTCGGGCGCCCGTCCAGCGCGGTCGCGAGATCCTCCGGCGAATCGCTGGCCAGGCCCACGGTCCGCCAGCCGAGGTCGGCCAGCTCGTCGAGGGCCCTGGCAAGGTTGGTGACGCGGGCGTGCGGCAGGCGGTCGATGGCCCCGGCCGAGGCCTTGGCGAGGGCGCCGGTGAAGGTCGGCGCATGGCGGTCCTGCACGATCAGGCCGCGGGCGCCGAAGGCCGCGGCCGAGCGGAAGATCGCGCCGACGTTCTGCGGATCGGTCACCTGGTCCAGCATCACCAGCACGCCCTCGGCCGGGTCGGCGAGCTCGGCCAGCGTCAGCGGCTCCAGGGGCGAGGGCTTGAGCGCGACCCCCTGGTGGACTGCGCCTTGCGGCAGCAGGCGGGCGATGGCGGCGGCCTCGGCGATCTCGGGCTTGAGCGAATCGGAGACCTCGGCCTGCAGCTGGCGGGCGCGGTCGGCTGTGGCGACGAGGCGCCTCGGCTCGCCGCGGGCGGGATTGGCCAGCGCCGCGGCCACCGGGTGCCAGCCCCAGAGCCAGTCGGGCGAGGGCGGCTTCGGGCGGCCGCGGCCCGGCCCGCCCCCCTGCGACCTTTCGGGCGACGGAGACCATGCCTTGCCCTCGTTGCGCCGGGGATTTCTCGCCACTATAAGACGCCCTCCGATTTGGCAGGCCCCTTCGCGAGGCCATGGGTCGACCCGCTCTTAGGGGGCGGCGGCTCCCCGCGATAGGCGCCGGATCGGGCTTTGTTGACCGGCTTGGGGGAATGTCCCGAGTGGCAAAGGGGGCGGACTGTAAATCCGCTGGCGTACGCCTTCGTAGGTTCGAGTCCTACTTCCCCCACGCCGGCAACCAAGCCACGCCCGGGAAACCTCACCATCAGTCGTCGGCGCGCGCCAGGCGGCGACGCAATCCGTCGACCTGGGCGGCGCTGACCGGCGCAGCCGCATTGCCCCAGCTGGCCCGGGCGTAGGTGGCGACGTCGGCGACCTGCTGGTCGGTCAGCTTGAAGCCGAACGCCGGCATGGCCAAGGGCGTCGGCCGGCCGGGCGTCGGGGTCGCCCGCGCCCCTTCCAGGATGATCCGGATCACGGTGGTCGGGTCGTGCGCCTGCAGCTGGGCGTTCCCTTGCAGCGGCGGAAAGGTCCCAGGCTGGCCTTCGCCGTTGGCGCGATGGCAGCCGGAGCAGGCGTCGGCATAGACCGCGGCGCCGGCCGCCAGCGCCGCGGGGGAGGGCGCGCCCAACGGCGGCCCGCGGCCGGAGGGCGGCAGCGACTTCAGGTAGACCGCGATGGCGGCCAGGTCGGCGTCGCTGAGCCGGCTGGTGGAGAAGTAGATCACCTCGGTCATCGAGCCGGAGGCCGAAGCGCGGGCGTTGCGCCCTGTGCGCAGGAACTGGACGACGTCGTCCTGGCTCCAGCTGCCCAGACCGTCGCCGAGATCGCCGGCCAGGCTCACTGCGGCCCAGTCGTCGATCCGCCCGCCCTGCAAGGCCCGGCGGTTCTCGTCCGCGCCGAGCAGGTTTTTCGGGGTGTGGCATGCGCCGCAGTGCCCAGGCCCCGTCACCAGGTAAGCGCCCCGGTTCCGGGCCGCCGACTGGGCAGGGTCGGGCGCGAAGGTCGCCGGGTGGAAGAACAGCGCCTTCCACAGCAGCAGGATCGCCCGCAGGTTCACGGGGAAGGGGAGGCGGTTGGGCGGCTTGGCCTGCCGTACCGGCGCGACCGTGGCCAGGTAGGCGTGGATCGCGTCGGCGTCCTGGCGGGTCAGGCGGGTGAAGTAGGGGTAAGGGAAGGCCGGATAGAGCGGCTCGCCCCTGTGGCCGACGCCCTCGTGCATGGCGCGATAGAACTGGTCGGCGCCGACGCCCCCCAGCCCGGTCTCGGGATCGGGGGTGATGTTCGAGGAGTAGATCGTACCGAACGGCGTCACGATCGGCCGGCCGCCCGCGAAGGGTGCGCCGCCCGCGTTGGTGTGGCAGTCGACGCAGTTGCCCGCAGTCGCCAGGTAGCGGCCGCGGACGACGGGGTCGTCGCTGACCGACTCCGCCGCCGCGCCGGTCGAGGCGTTCGGATCGAGGCTCCAGGTGGTCACATCGGCGGTGGTCAGGCGGGCCGTGGCAGGCGGGATCGGGATCGAACCATCGCCCGGGGCGGCGGCCGGCGCGGGCAGGGTCAGCGCCACGCTCAGCACCAGGGTGAGGGCGGGCGCCTTGAGCATCAGGCGTCCACCAGTGGGCCTGGCGCCTTGAGATAACGGCTGAGAATCGCATCGGCCGACCAGTAGGCCAGCGCCGCCACCGTCCCCATCGGGTTGTAGCCGGCGTTCTGAGGAAAGGCCCCGGCTCCCTGCACGAACAGGTTCGGGACGTCCCAGCTCTGCAGATAGCGGTTCAGCACGCTGGTGGAGGGACTCGATCCCATCACCGTCCCGCCGGTGTTGTGGGTGGTCTGGTAGGGGACGATGTCGTAGGGGCCAGCGCGCCGGTTCACCTTGATCTCGCGCCCGCCCATGGCCCGGGCGATCTCGGCGGCGCGGTCGGTGAGGTGGTCGCTCATCCGATGCTCGTTGTCGGTGAAGTCGAAGGTCATCCGCAGCAGCGGTCGGCCGAGATGATCGGTCCAGGTGGGATCCAGGTCGAGATGGTTGCCGCGATGGCTCATCACCGCGCCATGCGTGCTGACGGTGACAGTCCTGAGGTAGTTCTCGGCCACGGCCTTCTTCCAGGCCGCGCCCCAGGCCGGGGTCTTGTCGGGGGTCGGGTGGGTCTCGATCGGTCGCGCGCCGGTTCCGACGACGCCGATGTAGCCGCCGCCAATGAAGCCGAGGCCCGTGTGGTCGAAGTTGTCGCCGTTGAAGTCGTCGACGATCATCCCCAGCGACCCCGCGCCGATGAACGGGTTGACCAGCTTGTCGTCGAAGAAGACGTTCACCCGACGAGGTGATCTGGTAGGCGTAGTTGCGCCCGACCACGCCCTCGCCGGTGGCCGGATCGTAGGGGCGGCCGATCCCCGACAGCAGCAACAGTCGGACGTTCTCCAGCGGGTAGGCTGTCAGGATCACCAGGCTGGCGGGCTGGAACGCCTCGGCGCCCGATTCGTCCACGAAGGTGACGCCGGTGGCGTGGCGGCGGTCGGGCGTCAGCTCCACGCGCGTCACCTCGCAGCCGGTGCGCAGGGTGAAGTTCGGGCGCGCCAGCAGCACCGGCAGGATGGTGGTCTGGGCGCTGGCCTTGGAATAGTTGCCGCAGGCGAACTTCTCGCAGAAGCCGCAGAAGGTGCAGGCCCCGAGCTGCAGGCCGAGCGGGTTGGTGTAGGCCCGCGACATGTTCGCCGCGGGGTGCGGGAAGGGATGCCGCCCCACGCGGGCGGCAGCCTCCGCGAAGAGGGTGGGTCCGTAGGTCATAGCGAGGGGCGGGTTGGGGTAGTCCCGGGACCGCGGCCCCTCGAACGGATTGCCGCCCGCCTGGATCCGCCCGGCGAGGTTCCCGGCCTTGCCCGACACGCCGCACAGGTAGTCGAAGCGGTCGTAGTGCGGCTCCAGCTCGGCGTAGGTGACACCATAGTCCTGGATCGTCATGTCCGCACCGATCGCGGCCGCGCCGTAGCGGTCGCGATTGTGGCTGAGCGCCGTGAAGTCCGACGGCAGGAAGCGCCAGACCTGGCCGTTCCAGTGCACGCCCCCGCCGCCGACGCCCGTTCCGGGCAGGAAGCTGCCCAGCCGCCGCATCGGCAGGGCCACCTGATCCGAACGGTTGCGGAAGGTCAGGGTGGTGTGGGCCACGTCCTGGAACAGGTGGTGGCGCCAGTAGTATCGGAGCTCGTCCTGGTCGAAGGTGACCGCGAAGCTGCCGGGCGTGTCGCGCCAGCCGCCGCGCTCCAGCGCCAGCACGTTCAGCCCGGCCGCGGTCAGCACCTCCCCGATGATCGCGCCGGTCCAGCCGAAGCCCACCAGCACGACGTCCACCGGCGGCTGAAAAATCGCCACGCCGTCAGCTCCGCCGCCAGCCGGCGCGCCCTTGCAGCGACACCGGCGGCAGCGGGAAGGCCTGCCCGTGGGCGGCGACGTAGCCGCTGTAGTCGTAGCGGGCGCCCGGGAAACCGACCAGGCGCCAGCCGGCCATGTCCTGGTTGCCGCCGTAGATCGGGTCGGCGAAGTAGCCCTCGACGCTGTTCTGCAGCAGCAGCGCGAAGAAGGCCTTGGCCGCCACCGGCCCCTTCAGGTCGGCCTCACCCTTTTCGAGCGAGGTCAGGACGGCGTCCTGGTCGACGGGCGCGAGGGCCGCGAACAGCCTGCCGCGGGCGTCGAGCACGTGGCGGTTCACGGCGGCGACCGCCGCCCGATAGACCTGGGCGGGCGCGCCCATCTGCCAGCCCTGGGTCGGCTCGCCCTTGGGATTGGGCGCGTTCAGGTAGAACCGCTCGCCTTGGCCGTAGGGGCCGGCAAGCTGCCGGTCGATGAACCGCGGAACGCCGGCTTCCAGACCGCCCGGCCCCAGGGCGTCGCTGGGAATCAACCGCGCGACCGCCGCCTCGACGAAGGCGGCCTCTTCTGGCGTGAAGAACAGATAGCCCGGGCGCGCGTCTACCGACTCCGGCCGGTCGGCGGCCCCGGGCGCCCAGGGCAGGCGCTGGCGGAGTGTCTCGGCGCGCACGCCACCCGCGATGCCGACGGCCGAGGCGACGCCCGCGCCGCTCGCCAGGACGCGCCGCCGGGAGACCTCTGCCTGCGCCATGCGCCCGCTCCGCAGCCTTTGCCTTGGGCGCGGAACGGGCGCCGGGCCCGGCGGTTCCGTTCGGCTGGGATCCTGGTCTCGGCCCCGACACAGCGCGGTTGCCACGGCCAGGGACAGTCCTATACAGGGCGACGCCTTCGCGCGGCCCGCGGGTATAGCACAATGGTAGTGCAGCAGCCTTCCAAGCTGAGGATGTCGGTTCGATCCCGTCTACCCGCTCCAGCCCGATCCGGGGATCAGGGCCGACAAACGCCATGAGCCGTGGACGCGGGATCGCCAAGCGCAACGGAAGCTGAAAATGATCCAGTGGACAACCGTGGAAGACGCCAGAAACGGGTCCGGCCTTCGCCTGGTTCTGGCCAGGGGCTCCTACGGCGGGTTCTCGGAATCCGCCAAGAACATCATGCACGTCAAGAAGATCCCCTACGCGGCCGTGCCCCAGACTCCGTTCGGCGAGAACCTGGACCTGGTCGCCTGGACCGGCGTCCGCAACAATCCGGTGGCGGTCTACAACGACGAACCGCCACGCAATTCCTGGCTCGACATCCTCAATCTGGCAGAGCGCCTCGCGCCCGAGCCGCGACTGCTACCGGCGGACTCGGCCGAGCGCGCGCTGGTCGTCGGCCTGTCGAACGAGATCATGGGCGAGGCCGGCCTCGTCTGGTCGAAGCGGATATCCACCGTCGCCAGGGCCGGTCCCTCGCCCGGCCTCCGCGGGGAGATCATGCGTAGGGAGTATCGGGCCGACGGCGCCGATGCGAACCGGGAGGTGCAGCGGCAGGCCGACATCATCGCCGGGTTCGGCGCCCGGCTGCTGGCTCAGAAGCGCGCCGGCAGCCGCTACCTGGTGGGCGACGCCCTGAGCGCCGTCGATATCTACTGGGCGACCTTCTCGAATCTGTATGGCCCGCTGGCTGGGTGCCCGATCCCGGAACCGGTCCGCTCGGCCTACGCCCAGCAACTCCCCGAGGTCGCCGCGGTGTTCGACCCGATTCTGTTCGAGCACCGCGACCACATCTATGCGACCTATCTTCCGCCGATGGATTTCGGCTGACGAGGTCGGAGAGCAGGGCGGTCTGGTTGACGGACAGCCCGGCGATGTGTTTCCCGCCCGCTTCGGCGCGTTGCAGCGGCGCCAAATCAGCTGCGCCCTTCGCCATCCGCGGCTAGGCTGGCGCCGGACTGGAGAAACGCCTGATGCGCCTTGGTCTGGCAGCCCTCGCGGCCGGCCTGCTGGCCGCTGGCCCGGCGCTGGCCGCGCCCGCGGTCGAGTTCCAGGACGTCGCCGCCCGGGTCGTGGTCGCGCCGGAAGACCGCCAGGACCTCAAGGTCGAGGTGATGCGCCCCAACCCGAACCTGCCGCTCCGGATCTGGGGGTTTGCGGGACGCATGCACGTCGCGGGCGGCCTGGGCCGCAGGCTGGGCGCCTGCCACCGGAACGGCGGTCGGCCGAGCGTCAGCATTGCAGGCGTTGGCGAGATACCGGTGTCGGCTCTGCCCTATGTCGTGGTCCGCACGCCGCTGCACGCCCGGGTCTTCGTGGCGGGCGCGGTCTGGGGGTCGGCCGGGCGCAGCGACGGGCTGGATTTCTCCAACAGCGGCTGCGGCGACTGGCTCGTGGCCGACGTGCGCAACCGCATGCGCCTGACCCTGGCCGGGCGGGGGGGCGTGCGGACCGGCGACGCCGGCAGCGCCGAGCTTTCCGTCGGAGGCGAGGGGTCGATCGCCACGGGCCACATCCGCCGCGGCCTCACCGCGCTAAGCGCCGGACCGGGCGCCATCGAGGTTGCCCGAGTCGACGGGCCCTTCGTGGCCAGGATTGCGGGGCCCGGCTCGATTCACGTGGTCTCGGGCGATGTCACCCTCATGGAGGCCACGGTCGCCGGAGCCGGGGCGGTGGTCTTCGACGGCATGGCGCACAGCCTCAAAGCCTCGATCATCGGCTCGGGCGACGTGCGGGTGGCCCGGGTGACGGGCCCCGTCCTGCGCTCGGTGATCGGCCGCGGCGAGGTGCGGATCGGGCCGGGTCCGCCGCCTGCGGCGCCGGGCCCCCGCGTGGGTCCGCTCGGTCATTGACTGGCCAGGGCATCGCGAGTATCTACGCGCCTCCTTCGAGGCCGGGTAAAAACCGGTCCCGGTAACCGGAGCTCCTCGCCAAAGGGAACTCCCGACGCGTCGGAGCGCCTGTCAGCGTTTCGGCGCCGTTTCGTGTTTATCGGGTCCCGTCATTCCCGTCCTCATCCCTGGACGAAGCCGAAGAGTCTCGATGCCGACAGTCAACCAGCTGATCCGCAAGCCGCGCGTCAACAAGGTCGCGCGCAACAAGGTGCCGGCCCTGAAGGGCTCGCCCCAGCGCCGGGGCGTCTGCACGCGCGTCTATACGGTGACGCCCAAGAAGCCGAACTCCGCGCTGCGGAAGGTCGCCAAGGTCCGGCTGACCTCGGGCATCGAGGCGGTGTGCTACATCCCCGGCGAAGGCCATAACCTGCAGGAGCACTCCGTGGTGCTGATCCGCGGCGGCCGCGTGAAGGACCTTCCTGGCGTCCGCTATCACATCCTGCGCGGCGTGCTCGACACCCAGGGCGTGAAGGACCGCCGCCAACGCCGTTCGCTCTACGGCGCCAAACGACCCAAGTGACCCGGGCGAAAGCCGGAGTCATCCCCGCGAAGGCGGGGATCTCGAGGAGATGATCTAGAATATGTCCCGCCGCCGCAGAGCCGAGAAGCGCGAAGTCCTCCCCGACCCGAAGTTCGGGGACCTCGTCGTCACCAAGTTCATGAACTACGTGATGTACGAGGGTAAGAAGGCGGTCGCCGAGAACATCATCTATGGCGCCTTCGACATCATCGAAGCCAAGCGCCGCGACGTCGGCCCCCTGGAAGCCTTCCACGCCGCCCTCGACAACGTCGCCCCCTCGGTCGAGGTGCGGTCCCGCCGGGTCGGCGGCGCCACCTACCAGGTGCCGGTGGAAGTGCGCCCGGAGCGCCGGCGCGCGCTGGCGATCCGCTGGCTGGTCACGGCCGCCCGCAACCGCGGCGAAAACACCATGACCGAGAAACTTGCCGGCGAACTGATGGACGCGTCCAACAACCGTGGCGCGGCGGTCAAGAAGCGCGAAGACACCCACAAGATGGCCGAGGCCAACCGCGCCTTCTCGCATTATCGCTGGTAGCCACCATATAGGTCGCCTCCCCAGCCATACCCTTCCTTGCGCGGGCGGTTTGAGCTAAACCGCCCGCGCCGTTCGTTCACACCCCGCACGTATCCGGCAGAGCCCCCTCACATGCCCCGAGTTCACAAAATCGAGGACTACCGAAATTTCGGCATCATGGCCCACATCGATGCCGGGAAGACGACGACCACGGAGCGGATCCTCTACTACACCGGCAAGAGCCATAAGATCGGCGAAGTCCATGACGGCGCAGCCACCATGGACTGGATGGAGCAGGAGCAGGAGCGGGGGATCACCATCACCTCCGCCGCCACCACGGCGTTCTGGAACGGCCATCGGCTGAACATCATCGACACCCCCGGGCACGTCGACTTCACCATCGAGGTCGAGCGTTCGCTGCGCGTGCTCGACGGCGCCGTGGCGGTGCTGGACGGCAACCAGGGCGTCGAGCCCCAGACCGAGACCGTCTGGCGCAATGCAGACCGCTACAACCTACCGCGCAGACCGTTCGTCAACAAGATAGACAAGATCGGCGCCGACTTCGAGAAGTGCGTGCAATCGATCCACGCCCGGATG
>Ga0105240_10004927_pt1 | contig 20071 bp, 14 predicted proteins | sample KBSC54metaG_FD_80426 | JGI IMG/M metagenome (GOLD analysis project Ga0105240, IMG submission 80426) | Corn rhizosphere microbial communities from Kellogg Biological Station, Michigan, USA - KBS C5-4 metaG | ecosystem: Host-associated > Plants > Roots > Rhizosphere > Soil | place: Michigan, USA... | reverse complement strand
GCGTGAATTTGCGGTGACGAAGAAAGCACAAAATCATGGCTACAAAATCATGATGATTTTGTGAACATGATTTTGTGATTGGTCATTTGAAGAGGCGCTGCGAGAACAGCCACAGGTTGTTCCTCCAGTGCGTCGCGTCATGGCCATTACCGTCCACGTGCCAGACGTGCGGCACCTTGTTCTCTTTGAGGTAGGCATGCACGCCCTGGCTGATCCGAATCAGTCCATCTTTGTTGCCGCTGGACAGCCACAACAGCTTCAGTTCCTTGGCCGCCGCGGCCGGATCGGGCACCAGTTGCGCTGGCGGCTTGGTGTTGGGCGCCGACGAGAAGCCCCCCACCCACGCAAAGGTGTCGAGATGGGCGAGTCCGAAATTGAGCGATTGGCCGCCCCCCATGGATAACCCAGCGAGCGCGCGGTGTTCGCGGTCCGCTTGTACCGAATACCGCGACTCAATCGCCGGAATCACATCCTGGAGCAGGTCCTGTTCGAAGGCCGCGAAGGCGGGCGCCGAAGCCATTACATTGCCCTCGGCACGGTCGTTCTTCTGGGCCCGACCATTGGGCATCACGATGATCATCGGGACGGCTTTGCCATCCGCGATGAGGTTGTCGAGCAGGACGTCAGGCGTCGCAAACCGTTCCCACTCCGTTTCATCTCCACCGATCCCGTGCAGCAGGTACAGCACAGGATATTTCCTATCCTTCGAATACCCGGGCGGCGTATAGACGTACATCTTGCGCGTGGTGCCTACGGTTTTGGACTCGTACTCGATCATCTCCAACTTGCCGTGGGGAATATCGTCGCGCTTTTTGTCAAACCCGGCCGGCGGGTCGTCAAAGGCCGGTTTGTCGTCGGGCGTTAATGCAATCGGCCCCCCGAACCCGCCCGGTCCACGCCGCGGCCGATCGCCGGCGGGGCTATTGGTAGCCTTCCCCGCCGCCGAGCTCCCCGCTGTGGCCTGGGCACGTGTTGCCTTGAAATCCTCCTTGGCGAAGTCGCCCACCTCACGGGTGAACGCGATTCCATCGGTGCCAACTTTCCCGGTATAGCGAATGCGCACGTCGTTGCCCTGGAAAGAGAACATTTCCACGAAGCTCACGGTATCGCCAGTGATCGTGCCTTCCTTCAACTCCGCTTCACGCTTCCGGCCATCAATCTCCGAAGTCGCTTTGCCGGTCAGCTTGTTGCCCTCGGTTGCGAAGCTGAACACATACTTTTGCAGGCCAATTTGGGTGTCGAATTCCGCATGCCATTGACCAGCGATGTCAGCCGCCTGGCCGGAAAAGGCCAGAAGCCCAATCAGACCACCGAGTATTAATATGCTTTTCTTCATCATAAGTGTCTTTCGTGCGGGTTCGGGGTTCAGCGTCTGGTGAGATGTCGCGTTTGCCTTTTGGAGTAAACCGCTGCCGCGCGACGGCCTGGTCGCTACTCGGATGCTTCGGCTCGAACGGCATGTCGTGATTCTACCAATACTTCGGCCAAACCACGAGTTTTGGACATCCAAAAACTCAATTGCCCCTTTTTCGTAGCTAAACCTCCAGATTCACTTTTTTGCCGCCCAGGCCTCCTGCACGGTCCGCACCCATTCATCTGCCATTAGCTGATGGCCGGAATACGTGGGGTGAACACCATCCCAAATCCAGTATTCCGCCGGTGCACGCTTCGCGGCCTCTTCAAACATCCTCTGGTAATGGACAACGAGGGCGTGGTACTTCGCTCCCAGCTTGTTTACGATCGCCTGCCGCTCCACCAATTTGGGGTAATAGCTTGGCCAGCCCTCCTTCTTCCCCCCGACCGGGAGGCCAAAGGGTTCCCCTAATACGAGCTTCACCTTCGGCAACGCTTTCAAGGTGTCGGCGAGCAGTTGATCGTATTGGCGCTCGTACTCCTCTGCGGACACGCCAAAACCGAGGTCGTTGACACCTACCAGGATGCTGAGGAAGTCCGGCTTAAGTTCAATGGCGTCCTGTTGCCAGCGGCGAGCCAGATCGGAAACCCGGTTGCCGCTGATACCACGATTCATGAAGACCAAGTGGCGCTCAGGCATCTCGGCGCCAAATTTCGCGGCAATGATGAACTGATAGCCGTGGCCGAGGATATGGTTCGGGTCGGAATTTCGCCCGCGGTTGCCGTCGGTAATTGAATCGCCCTGAAAAAGGATTCTCGTTCCCTCACGGAAGGAGGGCATCGAGTTGTTCGTTGCTGGTCGCATCGTTGAACAGCCACATAGACCCCCCAGGAGGACTGCCACAAGAAAGCCCGGGATGAGCAACTTCGGCTGCGGGTTAGGTGTTTCAAGCATTGATTGGGGAGGTTGGGGGTGTGCCAGGAAGGAGTCCTAGCGCGCAATGTTCAAACGCAGTTCCTTCTGCTCGCGCGTGATCATCAGAACAATACTTTGGAAATTGGCCACGGCCGGAACCTGTTGGACCTGGGTGCTGACATCCGTGGTCTTGGTGCCGTTCACGGAAAGGATAACGTCGCCTTTCCGCAAGCCGCACTTCTCCAGTACTGAGCCGATCGGGATTTTTATCACCAGCACACCGTTGATGCCGGGTAATCCGAGAGCCGACATCTCGCCGGCATCGGCGACGTTCCGGACGCTCGCTCCCAACCAGGAGCGAGGCGTGCTGTCCCGCGGCCCGGGGGCCGCAACGGGGTTCTGACCGGGCAACACCGGCGTGCGCGCGAGAGCTTTCAACGCCGGCTTTCGCACCCCAAAGTTATCCATTTGGAAATTTACGAATCCCAGGCCAAGCGCGGGCGAACCGTCTTTGACGCGGTAGTCGCCCGTGGCCGGCTCGACGAACTGTGCGTCAGCCACGATGGAGTGTTGGTCGCGACCGCTTTGCATTTGCAGTCGGGTGGCCGGGCCGGTCGTGGCGCCTTCCCGGTGCATCAAATTATGGTCCATGTCCTGGCCCCAGGGCGGGGCCGGCATCAAAGCGGGCTGGTAATCGCGCCAGACGATGTTGCGCTGGAAAACATCGCCGCTGCTGGCATACCAGACGTGCGGGTGCAGGCCCGAATCTACGATAATGTTGTTCTCCACGACACGCCCGTAGCCCTCGCGATTCTTTATGCCGCCGCGGAGGCAGAGATTATTGGTGATGATATAAAATGACGAACCGTCATCGAGGTCAATGTCCCAGCCATGATCGCAACGCCAGCGGTTGTTCCGCAGGATGACGGGCTTGACCGTGTCCAGGCGCGGCAGCTCCGGCACACGTTTCACCCACCCATTCACCTCGGCGATACTCGGCCGCCAATACCTGTCGCGACCCCAGGAGTTGAACGAACCATGATCCCCGGTTTCCTTTACCGTGTCAAACACGTCGCAGAACTCGATGACATGCCCGCCCCAACAGCCATCGCCGATGTTGATACCGGCCCGCGGCATGTCGTACATCGAGCAGTGGCGCAGGGTGATCCCCTGAGCGAGCTGAATCTGAACCCCCGCCGTCTGCTTCTCCACTCGACCCGTCAGATAGATCAGGCAATCATCTACCAGGCAATCCGCTGGATAATTGTCGCTTTTCGGCCCGGGCGTGCGGTCCAGGTCCTCAAGCGTGTTCACCTGGCTGTAGTTGAACAAGGGATTGCGCGCCGCCTGCGGGTCGCCCACAAAGCAGATACCGCTGCCGCCCGCCTTCGCGATTCGGCAGCCGCGCACCACCACCCGCCGATTGTAGTTGTTTATGAAAAGGGCATTGCCGCCGACCTGGTCCAGAAAACAATCCTCCAGGACGCAGTCTTCCGCTCCTTCAAAGAAGATCGCTCCGCCGCGATAGATCGCCCAGTCCGAGCGCATCAGGGGTTCCTTGGTCTCCATCACCGTCCGCGCCGCCTGGCGGAAGGTCAGCCCGCGCAAGGTTACGAAGCGCACCGGTTTGGATTCGCTGCCGCGAAACTCCACGAGGCTCCGAAGCCGTGTGGCTTCCACGGTCGCGGTACTCAGGTCCAGTCCCGCGGGCGGATAGAAGTAAAGTGTGTGCGTTTTGAGATCGAGGAACCACTCGCGCGGCGCATCCAGTTCCTCGAAAATATTCTCCACAAACCGGATGGTCTGATGGACGGCCCCGCCCCGGTTGTTCTGCCAGCCACCTTCCATGGTCACCTCGCCCTTCGCATCTTTCCCGGTGATACGCCACGTGAAGTCGCCCCAGAGGGCCGGGTGCATTGCGTGAAAGTAACCGCCCGCCGGATCCGCCCAGCGCGCCGCACGATTGGTCGAAATCGCATCGACCGCGAAGCCGTCGAAATACTGCGCATTGGGGTCGAAGTTCGGATAGCGCGCCAGCACCTGCCGCTCGCCATTTACAAATATTTCCTCCGTCCGAAGATTCTCCGGCACTTTGGCCATATAAATGCCATCGCGGTAAGGCTGCCAATCTAGTTTCTCGAGCTTGACCCCGCCGCTGATCACGGGCTGTTCCTCTCGGTAGGCCTGGTAAACCACCGGGGCGGTTTTGGTCCCGGAATCAAGAGGCGTGAACACCAGCGGTTGCGCCAGGTAATAGGTGCCGCCACGCAGCCACACGGAGCCCGACTTTTGGCGCACGGCCTCTTGCGCGCGCTTCAGACCTGCAAAGGGTTTTTCCAACGTGCCGGGATTATCATCATCGCCGGTGGGGGCAACATAATACGGTTGCCCGAGAACGTGGAACGCGAGGCTGAGGAGGACTAAAGTGAAAAGAGCTTTCATGCATTCTCGTGCTACGAAGCTGTCATCGGGTCGAGCATGGCCTAATGCCGGCTCAACCGCCAGCCTCTAACCAAGACCGTGTGTCCCACTGCGGAGTTCGGCCGGAGCAAGCTTGCTGAAGACTGGGCCTCTCTACCCTTCTGACGCCTGTGAGTTCAGGGCCAGCATCAGAAGCTCAGTTGGCCTTGAAGATAAACCCAATTCGCGTCGTGCGATCCGCCTGAGGTCTGGAAGGTCTGGTTGACGTAGTCACCAGTGAAGTAGTGACCGAAGCCGGCTTGCACCTGCACGAATGGCTTGGGTTGGTAGGTCGCGATGAGGTCAATTTCTTGCCCGGCGAAACTGCCGTTTTGGGGGTGAATGCCGTAGCCGCCGGTGGCTCTCGGCACCCCATTGGCCTGGTAAAAGAAGTCACTCGTGCTCGCGAGCCAGAAGGCGTTATAGGTGAGAGCAACCGAGAGGCCCTTGACCGGGACAATGCTCGCTTTGACATAAGGATCGATCAAATTCTGCCAGGAAATAAAGTCCATCGCTCCGTAGAATTTGTGATTCGTGGGATAGAGATTCACGAAGGTGTTATGGTCCTTGTCATTGGGATTGGCCTCCCCCGAGGCATAGTCGACGCCGACGGCAAATCGCGGTTTGAAGTCCTGGGCGGTGAAGGTGTAACCACCCTCGATATGGGTGGCGTAGGCAAGCTGGGACAGCCGTTGTCCGTTGATCACGCCGGGTGTTCCGGCTGCATATTGGAAATCCCCGAACTGACCTGCGAATTCACCGTTGAAATCCCAGCCGTGAAGTTGCCCCGGCAGGGTTTGGAAACGTGTTCCGATGGTGTAGATATCCCGAGGTGAATTCCCTTTGCCATAAGTGGTCACGTCCTTGGGGGAACCTGCGCTCGCGTTATCGGCCAGGAAGTAGAGTTGTAATTCCGTTTTTGGAACGGCGCTCCGGGTCGATCCATAGATGCCGGAAAACCAGTCATCCCAGTTCGGCTGATCAAACTGGTTGTCGTTCGGAATGACCACGCGCCCGGCAAAGGCGTCTACCCAAAAGGTGCTCTGCTCCAAGTGCAGCCTCGCCGCGTCGAAGCTGCGGCCGATGTTATCCCAGTCAAAGGCCCCGACCAATCGCTCGTCGCCATAGAGGAGCTCTTGCCGGCCGACTTCCAGCGAGAGCGGCAGGTCTTTGGTTCCGCCGATCCGCACATAACCCTGGTGCAAATCAAAAGGTCCGTCCGATTGAGTGTTCGGATCCCGCTTGTCTCCGGTAGAGGAGCTGTTTTGCCCCTCCCCGAAGACCGTCAGCCAGTCCGTCGGGGAATAGCCGGCGTGGACGCGGGTGCGGAGCAGGAGGAAATCATTCTCGTTGTGAGGGGTGTTGGCGCGGAAATCTACCGCGGTTGGGCCGGCACCCGGAACCGCAAAGTAGGTTTGGTCCACGAAACGGGCACGAATCTGCCCTCCCAGATCAAAGTGGCTAAACAGGGAACCCTGATCGCGTAACCAATCGTTGAGTAGCCCCGCGGTGGCCGGGGGCGGGGCTGTCCCTGCCGAAACGCTGGCGGCGTTCGGCGGAGAGGTTTGGGCATTCAACGAAATGCTCGTGAATACAACCACAGGGACGAGAGCTTGGAATTTCATAAAGGCCGATTAGGCTTCCGCCGGTTTAAGACTTACTGCACAGGCCTTATAAGCCGGCTGCCTCGAATACGGGTCAAAGGCCGGAAATGTCAGACGATTCACTTCCGCATAATGCATGGGTATGAAAATCTGGCCTCGCTGAACCGTGGACGTGACAAACGCTGTTGCTTGGATCGAATCCCGTCGGGAGGAAACGCAAACGGAAGAACCGGGCTGGATACCCAGTCCTTTCGCGTCGAACGGATTGATCTCCACGTAAACCGCGCCCGATCGCAATTTGCGGAGCACGGCCGATTTCTCAGTCCGGGTGCCGGTGTGCCATTGCGCGGCACTGCCACGCCCGGTGAGCAAAAGCAATGGGAATTCGGCATCCGGAGCCTCCGGCAGTGATCGAGGGGCTTCGAATACAAAGCGCGCCTTGCCGTCCGCGTGGAAGAACCGGCCGTCTGCGAACAATCGGCGCTCAGGTGAGCCAAAACTCGAAGCGGCGAGGTCAGCGGCCCACTCTCCCGGCCGGTCACGTTCCGGGAAAGGCCACTGAATCCCTCCCGCCGCCTCCAAGCTGGCGTAATCAGGGATGCCCGTGAAATCGCAGGGCTGGCCACGGGAGACCTCCTTTAGAATCTGGAAGACGGCCTCGGGTGAACTCCAACCGCTGAACAGCTCTTCACATCCCCAAGCCCGGGTTAAAAGTTGAAAGATATGAAAGTCAGCCAAAGCCTGGCCAGGCGCCCGAGCGACTTTCTTTACCTCCCCAAGCCTGCGTTCGGAGTTGATAAACGTGCCTTCCTTTTCGCCCCAGCCGGCGGCCGGCAAGACCAGACTGGCGTGCCTTGCAGTTTCCGAGGAGGCAAACATATCCTGGACCACCAGGAAATCCAGTTTGTCCATTAATCGGTTGAAATGACTTTGATCAATCCAGGAATGAGAGGGGTTGGTTCCTACAATCCACAGCCCTCGAATCCGACCGGATTCAATCTCCTGCACAATTCGGTCGTAGGGCCAGGAATTCTGTCCAGGAATCTTGCCCGGATCTATCTTGAGCACGCCGGCCACTTTTTCCCGGTGAGCCGCATTTTCGAAATCATGGCCTCCGAGAAGGTTCGTGGTGTTCGAAAACAACCGAGAGCCCATCGCGTTACACTGTCCCGTGATGGAGTTGGCGCCGGTACCGGGGCGCCCGATATTGCCGGTCATGAGCGCCAGGTTGATGATCGCTTGCGCGGTCCGCGTCGCCTCATGACCTTGGTTGACTCCCATCGTCCACCAGAATGAGACGCGTTGCCCGCGATGGATCAAATTGGCCAATTGCCACAGTTGCTCAATCTTCAATCCGGTGGCACGGCTCACTTCCTCAGGCGTGAATCGAGTTATGAATTCTTCAAAAACTTCGAAACCCGCCGTGTGGCGCGCGATGTAATCGCGTTCTATCCAGCCACTGGCGGCGAGCATGTTGGCTAGCCCGTAGAGGAGGATAAGGTCCGACTTCGGCTGAATCGCATAGTGCCGCGTAGCAGCCATGGCGGTCTCCGTTTTGCGCGGATCGATGACGACGATCTCCGGCCGGTGCCGGTTGCGCAACACCCGTTGCCAAAGAATGGGGTGGGCGACGCACAAATTGGATCCGATCAGCACTAACACGTCCGATTCCTCAAAATCCGAATAGGCGTAGGGCGGCGCATCGAAACCAAAGGACTCTTTGTAAGCCGTGACCGCGGTGGCCATGCATTGACGCGTGTTCCCGTCACCGTGCCGGATGCCCATCCCGAACTTCGCCAACGCCCCAAGGAAGGCGAGTTCCTCCGTGGTAATCTGCCCAGTGCCCAGCCACGCCACCGAGTCTGGCCCGTGCTGCTCCTGGAGACCTTTGAACCGCTCGGCGAAAACTCGCACCGCCGCTTCCCAGGTCACGGGCTTCAACTCGCCACTGGGGTTGCGAAGCAACGGCGTCTTTGCTCGGTCAGGGGCGCGCAGTGGAGCGAGGGCTTCCCATCCTTTGGGACAGGCCATACCCAGGTTCACTGGATATTCAACCGAAGGACTGAGGTTGATGGCTTCGCCGTTCCGCAGGTGAACCTTGAGCCCGCAACCGGTCGAACAAAACCCGCAAATGGTGTTCACCGTGGCATCCGGCTTGAGCCGTGCCGGCACCTGGCCCAATCCGAACTCCCCGGGTCTCAACACCAGTTCTTCGGTGAGCGGCCCCTTCCATTGGCGAAAGGCGCTCAAGAACCAAAACCTCCGGGCATACGGGTCGGGACGACGGCAACGAAGAACAAATAACGCTCGAGGAGTTCCCCCAAACCGGTGAACAGCATGATCCCCGCGGTCACCCCCAACGTGGCCGGCCCGGGAGCGGGGCGCTGCGCCAGGAAAGCCAGCGGCAACAGCACACTCCCCACCAGTCCGAACAAGAATCGAGCGGTGGTGATCTCGACCAATTCACCACTCATCAGGAGAGCGGTCTGTTTCAGCGAGGAAAGGTCGTGTTCGCGCAGATGCCGAAAGATCAAGGCTTCCATCCCCAACTTAACCAGGCTGCTACCGGCCAGCGACAAAGTAAGAAACGAGGTCAGCTGCTCATACGCCCCGTGGTTTGCCACCGCTGGAGATAGTAGCCCTTGCAGAGTCGTTACGAACAGGACGGTTGCCGCCCCAAGAACGAAGGTCGTGCCAAAGAACTTAAGCCCTACGCGCCGACCGCTCCAGAACGGTCGACGCGTGTCCTGGTAGATCATGAGCGAGCAGAACACCCCTAACAGCCCACTCACCGCCACTGCCGTTCCGAGCCAGTTCGATTCCACCGCGTGTTGAGGGCTGAACCAGATGAGCGCTGCTTGAAACGTTGCCAACCCTGCGAACAAAGCAAACGCCATGATCTCACGGCTGAGCCAGGATGTCCGCAAACCGACGATGGCTCGCCAGGCCCCCAGTGGACGCCCCAGATGCAAGGTGCTTGTGCCAAGAGCAAGCATCCCAATGACCAGCGCCACCAGCGAGTGAAACGCCGAGAGCTCCATCATGAGGTTGGTCGAAAAAATCAGTCCCAGCAGGCGTTCCAGACAGAACGCGCCCACCGAAAGCTGAGTGAGCCCGAGCATCACGACGAGGGCCGGGTGGGCCTGACTGGGCCGCAGAACGTGCGCATCCGCCGAGAGCAGGCTGTGTGGCAGCCCGCGGCGGCTGTGATACTGGGTCGTGGGCTGGGTGTACGCGGGATCGGGTGTGCCGGGCAAAAAGACTCCCTCCCGCGTGGCGGCGATAACCGCGGCCTGTTTCACCACCGTGATGGCGATCGCGCCGTTGGGGCAAGCTTGCGCACAGGCGGGGGGCTCATCTACCGCCAACCGGGTCGCACACATGTCGCATTTGCGGACGATGCCGCGTTTGTGCGAGTATTTTGGAACATCGTACGGACACTTGAGTATGCAATACTGGCATCCGATACACTGGTCATCCAGATGGTGGACAATGCCCGTGCGTGGGTCCTTTTCATAGGCCAGCACCGGGCATCCGTTCATACAGGCGGGATCAACACAGTGATGGCATGCCGTGGTGACGGTCTGTTGAAACCCATGCTCGCCCGCGATCCCATGCAGCAAACCCACGCTCCGCCAGGCTTCCTCCTCATCCAACCCATTGAGGCTGTGACAGGCCGTGACGCAGGCCTTGCATCCGGAGCACGCGTCCAACTCCACGGAGAAGGCATACTGTTCACCTTCACGGGGCCCGCCGGCGGGCAGCAGGTCGCGGTACACCCGTTGGCGCGTCAGCGGCGAGACCTCATGTCTCGCGGTGAAGCGCTCGACCGCCGTCAGCCGTTGCTGTTCGGCCAGCAGTTCGTCGATGAGCGTCCGCGTGTCATTCAGGGCTGAGGCAGTCATTCGTCATTCGAGAAGATCGCCTGCAGTGTGTTCAGGTCCTGGCGCTGCGTGAACTTTCGGAAGGCTTCGCCCCCTTCGCGATGGCGCAGGTAGCCTTTCAGCATCTTTTCCAGCGTGGATTTCAACTCTTCGAAGGGGATGCCGCTGAACACCTGGCGGCCGACAGCCTGGTGAACACCAAACCCACCCCCAACAAATACGTGGTAGGCCTCGGCGCCCCGGACCTTGGTCGCCAACAAACCAATATCGCCCATGTAATGCTGTGCGCACGAATGCGGACAGCCCGTCAGATGCAGGTTTAACGGCTGATCCAAGGTCAGTCTCTTCTCGAGATAATTCGCCAGCTCAAGGGCATGACCCTTGGTGTTTGCCTGCGCAAACTTGCAATACGAGTTGCCCGTGCACGCGACCAATCCGCCGCGCACATGCGATTGGTGGGTGTCAAAACCAATGCGTCGAAGCGCCTTTCGCAGGGTTTCGACGTACGTATCCGGCACATTGGGGATGATGAAGTTCTGCCAGACTGTGAGTCGAATCTCACCCGACCCGTAAAGATCCGCCAACTCCGCCACCCGAATCATTTGCTTAGGCGTTATCTGCCCGACGGGCATCGCCACTCCAACAAAATTCAGGCCCGGCTGCTTTTGCGGATAAACTCCAATATGCGAATGAGGCAAGCCCTGGCCAGGATATTGCAGGGCCGCGAGTTCCATCGGCGAGCGACGGAGCTGCCGCCCCAAAAGTTTTTCGGCTTCCGCAAGGTATTGGTCCAGGGTCCAGGTCTCGAGCAGGTGCTTAAGGCGCGCTCGTTTGCGGTCGGTGCGATTTCCGTGGGCGATGTAAACTCGCACGAGTGCGACCACCACGTGGTTCAACTCGTCGAGAGGCACGAGAATGCCAAGATCCCGCGCGAAGGCTTTGTGGCCGGTCGCTCCGCCGAGTGCGATCCGGAAAAAGATTTCGTCGCCAATTTTGACGGCTTTGGCACCGATGTCGTTGGTATCCTCGACCGTCCCGATCAAGCCACCGCCGTCATAGGCGATGTTGAATTTGCGGGGCAGATCGTAGAAGGAGCGGTCGTTAACGATTATTTGCGCCAGCTCCTGGCACAAGGGCAGGACATTAATCAACTCGTGAGGGTCGATGCCGGCGGTGGGGTTGGCCGTGAGGTTGCGGATGTTGTCCGCCCCTGACCCGCGAGTATGTAGCCCGACGGCCTGCAGGCGGCGCAGGACCTCCGGTGCATCTTTCGGTTGTATCAGCCTGATCTGAAAATTCGCTCGAGTGGTGAGCTGGATATACCCGCTGGTGAGTTCCTTGGCAATCGAGGCGATCTCGCGCAACTGATACGTCTTCACCGCACCCCCCGGGATCCGCAGCCTCGCCATGAACGCCTCCTTGTTCGGAGTGAGAAAGAAGAGACCGTTCCACTTGAACCGGAACGTGTTTTCCTTGTCGGGCGCTTGGTTGCGCGCCGCGTCTTCCAGAAGTCGAGGATAGGCGTCCAGCGGGTGGAGTTCGCGTTTTACGCGTTCCTCGAAGATCAAGTCCTGTGTTGCGAGGAGTTTCTCCGGCACAGGGATTGGCTCAACGTCGGAAAACTTCAGCCCTCGGACCGTCAGGCCGGCGAAAAAGCCTTCGAGATAATCCCGTTGGGCATCGGTCAAGGGCTGGCCCTTGATATGTTGGATGGGGAGGCTAGCGGTGTTCATTGGGTCTTAATACACATCACGCTGATAGCGTTGGTCGGCTCTCATTTTGTCAACGTACGCTTGTGCTGCCTCACCGCTCCGTCCGCCTGCGGTCTTGATCACGCAGTGGAGCGCCGCTTCGACGTCCTTGGCCATGCGCAATGCGTCGCCGCAAACGTAGAAATGCGCTCCCTCCTCCAACCACTCCCACAGCGTCGAAGCCTCCTCCAGCATTCGGTTTTGGACGTACACTTTGTCCGCCTGGTCTCGCGAAAATGCGGTGCTCAACCGGGTGAGCAGGCCGCTACCGACCATGGCTTCGAATTCGTCGCGGTAATAGAAATTGCTCGCGGCTCGTTGCTCGCCAAAGAACAACCAGTTGCGGCCTTGGGCACCCATGGCCTGACGCTCGTGAAGAAAGCCGCGGAAAGGAGCCACCCCCGTGCCGGGACCGACCATGATGATGGGGACGTCGTTGGCCGCCGGAAGGCGAAACCCGTGAGCGCTCTGCACGAACACCGGCACTGACACAGGGTCTTGCGCCCGGTCCGCGAGGAACGTCGAGCACACTCCTTTGCGCCCGCGCCCGTGAGTTTCGTGGCGGACGATCCGCACCGTGAGGTGGACCTCATTGACGTGGGCTTTGGGGCTGGAGGAGATCGAATACAACCGTGGTGCAAGTGGTTTCAGCAGGGAAATGAAATCACTCGGTGGAGGGCGGAAGTTCGGCGCCGCGGCCAGAATGTCGATCACTTCGCGGCCCCACAGCCACTGCTTCAAGTCCTCTTTGCGGACCGGTTCCAGCAACTCGCGCAAGATGGGTGAATCGGAGGCCGCAGCCTGGAGCAGCTCCTTCGAGGGCTTGGTGATGTCATAACTATCGCTCAGAGCCTTGCGCAGGGACACCTCTTGAGAACCCGGGCCAGTTACGCCTTCCTCCCCGTCGCATTTCAGCGCCTCCAACAGGTCCCGGACCAGATCCGAACAGTTGGTCGGCCGCACCCCCAGGGAATCGCCGGCCTGATAAATCAGGCCGGAGCTCTCCAGCGAGAGTTCTACGTGCCGAACCTCTTTGTCTGAACTTCCTCCGTTCAGCTTTTGGTTGGACAGCAGCCGCGCGGGAAACGGTTTGATCCGGGAGTAAGCCTCCGGGCGATCAGGCGAATGACTAGTGCCGCTCGTTGCGACACTCCTTGTGCTCTCGCTACTGTTTGAGCGATCGGGCGACTCGGCTCCGAAGGCGCGCAAGGCCGTTTCGAACCACTGCTTTGCGGCGCTTTCATAATCCACATCGCATTCGCCTCTGGCGCAGGCCCGGGTCGCGCCGACTGCTTCCAGGCGCTCATCGATGATCCTGCCGGCCGCACAAAAGTGTTCATAGTTGCTGTCGCCCAGCCCTAAAACCGCGTAGCGAACGTGCGCCAGGGCCTTTGCCGACTCCGTTTGGAGCCAACTCCAGAATATCCTCGCGTTATCGGGCACCTCGCCGTCCCCATAGGTGCTGGTGACGATTAGGAGTTGCGATTCCGTGGACCATTCGACTGCGGTTGCGGCTGACGCGGCGTCCACGACCCGGCTTTGAAACCCGCGCCGCCCAGCTTCCGAGGCGAATCGGCGAGCGAGTGCCTCGGCCGTCCCCGTCTGGCTGCCGAATAAAATGAGCAAGGGCGTAACCGCGGTTGCGCTTGCCCCGGCAGCCGGCTCCTTGCCGGCAGCGTGGTGCGCGAAGAGCCCGGCCAGAAAACCGTTGAGCCAAATCCGTTGCGCGGCATCGAATGGAGCGTTTTCGGGAATGAAAGGCACTTTGCTCATAGTCTCATCGCCGCAAAACGATCAGCAGCAATCCGATCACTGCTGCCAGAAGGAAGAAGAATCCGGTTCGATAAAAGCGGAGCGGGTCCCGCTCGATCAGCGGCAAACCCTCCGTATAGAACGGCGCAACCTGTCCGGGGTGATCCAGGTCGAACCGCATTTCCGAGTAATTCTGGTAACGCCGCTCGGCCTGCGGTGACAGCGCGCGCAGCAACACCGCCTCCAACCAGGGAGGAATATTTGGGTTCACCGTCGCCGGACGTTTCGCGGAGTGAAAACGCGGCGTCTGAAAACGCTCAATTTCCCCAAACGGAAACGCCCGCGTGGCCGCCTCGTACAACGTAACTCCAATCGAGAAAATTTCCGTGCGCTCGGAGATCGCGGCTTCGTGAAAACGTTCCGGCGCAAGATAACTGGCGGTGCCGGCACGGGAGGTCAACGAAAACATTTCCGTTACACTTCCAAAATCGATAAGACAGAACTGAACCCCGTTTAGATCCGACCGCACGAGGATGTTCTCCGGCTTAAGGTCGCCATGGACCAGATCCAGCGCCAGCAGGTACTGGGCGGCACCCAACAGAAACTTCCCCAGAGCCACGGTTTCCTCGACCGAGAGTCGACGCGAATGCAGTACGGTTGCCAGGCTGGGCGCCTCAAGATATTCCATCGCGTAATATCGAGCCGTGGCGGCCTCAGGCACAAAGGCGCGAGGAAAAAATCGGGAATCCCTCAAACGCCTGGCTTGCCAGATCTCGTTATTGAAAAGATTGGCCAATTCTTCGCACTCCCTGGCTTCGACAGGGGCAAACTTAAGAGTGAAGCATTGCCCATCACGAGTGGCTTTCCAAACCCGGCCGCTGGGTTCCAGGGGTTGCGCCAGCGTAAAGCCGTCAATCGTCTCGCCTTGGTTCAGTTTGAGAGGGATCTCCAGGAGCGGGGCTTCCTCTGACCGCGGGTGCCCGATGGTTTGGATGTCGAGCACAATCGCGCTCAAATCATCCCTGGTTTCTGGTGTGGCGTGTTCCTGGGCTTCCGAAACGATCGTGCGCGCCGCGCTGCGGTTCCTCAACTTATCGGCCAGCAGCTTCTCGTCCAGAACGTTGTAGACGCCGTCCGAGCAGAGCAGGGCGATATCGCCGTTTCTCAAGTCCGTCTCAAAGAAATGGGGTTCGACTTCCGGCGCCAGCCCAATGGCCCGGGCCAGCACGTGATTTAAGCCGTTGCCTTCCACCACATGATCCGTGGAGAGGCGGGTGAGACTACCCTCGCGCGCAAGATACACCCTCGAGTCGCCAACGTTCAGTCCATACAACCGGTCGCCTTCGATGACGGCCACGGAAAGGGTGGTGATCAGTTCCGGTTGACCAAAACGCGTCAGCGAATCCTGGTGCAGTGTGTGGTTGATTCGGTTGGTGAATTCGCCGAGGGACTTCTGCGGACTCCAACTCCGCGGGCGCATTTCATAATTCCCAATCATCGAGCGGACCGCTCGCTCGGCTGCCTCCTTGGCCGTATCAGAGGTCCCCGCGCCGTCGGCGAGCACCGCAATCACCGTTTCATCCCAGGTCTTCACCAGGAACGAATCATGCGACTCGCCTCCCGCCTGATGGGCCAGTCCATAACTGGTGGGGTGAACTTTCATCAAATTCGCGCCTTGGCGAGCAAGCCCCAGGTCGTGCGCCAGCGGGTTTTCACGAGACCCAACCCGATGATGGCGCAGAAACAAAGCAAGGCGAAGACGCTCAGCCCCGCCAGGTAACTGCCGGTGAGCCCTTTGGAATATCCCAGCGAACTGGCCAGGTAGAACCCGCCCACTCCACCCCCAGCACCCACTAACCCCGTCATCACGCCCAGGTCCTTGCCGAACCGCTGCGGAAGCAGCTGAAACACCGAACCGTTGGCCATGCCCAAGGCACCGGAGGCGATAATCAGCATCGCCAGGTTGAAGACGAGTTGGTGTCCGATGGCCGCCAGAATTAAAGCGCTACCCGCCACCGTATAGAACCGGTAAAGGGAACGAATCCCGCCGATGCGATCCGCTAACGCTCCGCCGGCGGGCCGAAGCAAGGCGCCCGCCGCGGTGCAGAGCGCGGCCAGATCGCCGGACTGCACCGCTGTCAAACCGAATTCGCTTTTGAAATAGAGCACGTAAGAGCTAGCCAGCCCAACGAAACCTCCGAACGACACCGTGTAGTAAAAACAGAACCAATGCGCGTCCCGGTCCTTCAGTAGGTTGACATAATCGACCAGTCGCTTCTTCTTGACCTTGAGGGGGGCTTCTTTTGAAAAAACCGTGTATGCCATCAACACCAAGACGGCGGGGATCAGCGCCAGCCCGAACACCGTTCGCCACCCGAAAGCGGCCGCCACCCGCGGCGCGAAGAGCGCATCCAGCACCGTTCCGATGTTCCCGGCGCCAGCCAAGCCCATCACCAGGCCCTGCATGTGCGGTGGGTACCAGCGTCCAGCCTGGGGTAAGGCCACCGCAAAACTGGCTCCCCCAAACCCCAAGAGCACCCCCAGCCACAGCGTCGCTTCATAATCCTTCAGGCCCATCAACCAGGCCCAAAGCAACCCGCCGATGACGATAAACTGCGCCGCGATCCCCGTCGGTTTCGCGCCGAACCGGTCCACGGCCAGGCCCAGGACAATCCGCAACACCGCGCCTGAGAGAATCGGGATGGCCACCATCAGCCCTTTCTGTTGCGCTGACATTTTCAGCGCTTCCCCGATCTGCGCTGCCAACGGACCCAGCAGCGTCCACACCATGAACGAAAAATCAAAGTAGAGGAACGCCGTCAACAAGGTCGGCCAATGACCGGAGTGCTTAAGGTCTGCGATCTTCATGCGCAATCATTCATCGACGGTGCAATTGTTTTAATGGTCGTCTGCGACCAGACCGTCCGGTGCACCCCGCATGCCAAGAGCGGCGAACCTGGGGTTTATGGTTTTAATGTTACCTATGAATTCCATTCATGAAGCGATGTTCGAGCCTGCGGCAAGCGAAAGCCGTCACGGTGCCCATTCCCGATCCGTTGCTCGACCAGCCGGTGAGCTCGGACGGCGCCTGCCGCAAAGGCCTGGCGTCTTTTTGTCACGGTGCGGCATCCTCGCCAAAGAAAAGAGGCCGACGAGGTGCTCTGGGATGCGATAGCCGACAATCGTGTAATTTAGGCAAAATTTCCTGTGCGAGTGCAAAAGCGCCCTTTTTGTTTTTACCCTTGGCACGTTCAAAGAAGCTTCCCGCATGCATCCCCGTCCCTCTTTGCGGCTTAGCGTGAGTTTTCGGTGCTGTCCCCGGTTTAGTCGCGGCTCTGCCGCGCTAAGAGCGTGTGTCGGCGGGAAAAGTTTAGCCCTCGCGGCTCAGCGTCGGAGTCCCCAGCCGGCTTGCGTATGGGCTCTTGTCCCCAGCCTTCGCCGTTGCGGAATGAAAGATGTCCAGCCGGAACATCGACGCGAGACGGGTTTGATCCAGCTGCCTCGATCCGGAAAGCATCCCGCTCTGAATCAGGCTATCCCGAACCCAGGCGGCTTTATCGAGTCCCGGCTCGTTGACTTCCGGCCCTGCAAAGACATGTAGATCCGTGACCTGATCTTCCCCTTCCTTGCCGAACTTGAATGGCCCAGCCAGGCTGCGCCGGATCGCTTCTTCGCTCGTGTTCAGGTATTTTGAGCCGGCCAGCGTCTTGACCAGTTGGTCACGGTTTTCTGCTCGCTGGCAGAAATCGCAAGCCTCGTGTAAGGAGGCAATGAGCCGCTCGTGCTCCTCGGCGCGCGAAGCGGCAAAATCCGCGCGGACCAGCAGCACTTTCTCCGGATGGCGCGGCGCAATGTTGGGGCTGGCGGCGACGGTCCATCCAGCTCGCTGAACCACCGCCACCGAGTTCCAGGGCTCGCCTACGCAGTACCCATCCAGGTTTCCGGCTTTCAGGTTAGCCGCCATCTGCGGCGGAGGCACAACCACGATGTTCACCTCTCGCCCCGGATCGAGCCCGTTGGCCCGCAGCCATTTTTGGAGCAGATAACCATGGGAGGAACAGGAAAAGGCAACCCCGAACGTGAGCAACGTCTTCCCGCTGCGCGATCGAATGAACTCGCGCAACCCAGCGCCATCTCGCACGCCCGCCTTCCACAAGCGATTCGACAGCGTGATGGCATTTCCGTGCAGGTTCAAAACCAGGCCGGTGAGGCAGGGGACCCGAAAGGATCCAATTCCCAGGCTGATGCCCAGCACCATGGCGGCTGGGGCATGCGCCGCCTCCAAGTCGCGCATGACGATCTTGTCGCGGATCGTAGCCCAACCAACCTCGCGGCTCAGTTCGATCCGCAGCCCCCGGCGCTCGAAAAATCCAAGTTCGTGAGCCACGATCAACGGCGCGCAATCACACAAAGAAACGAACCCAATCCGAAGGGGAGCTCCGGGGGCCGGAGCTTTGGCTGAGTGAATGACATCGGCGCAATGCATACAACGCGCAGGCCTATGGCTTGCCATCTGCTCTGAGCGGCGAGTGATGAGAGCAGATTGGATACCCACGCTGGCCGGCCACCGGACCCCATCATGAACGCGCCGCTGGATAGCCGGCAGCTGCGCGCCTTTGTTTCCCTCGCGCGCACCGCCTCCTTCACCAAGACCGCCCGCGAGTTGCATCTTTCCCAATCGGCCATCAGCCACTCCATCAAAGCTCTCGAGGACGAGGTGCAATGTCGGCTTTTGGACAGGTTGGGCAAATCAGTCCTCTTGACTCAGGCTGGCGAACAGCTCCTGAGCCACGCAGAACGAATTCTTTCCGAGATGGAACTTGCCCGGGAACGCCTCCGGGACCTCGGCAAGTGGGGCCACGGCCGGCTCCGAATCGGGGCCAGTCCAACTTCCTGCCAGTACATCCTGCCGAACGTGCTGCGCGAATTTAAGGAGAGTTTCCCACAATGTACCATTCAAATCGAACCCGGCGACACGCCGATCGCCCTGGAGTTGTTGCACAGCAACCGGATTGACCTGGCTTTGGCGTTGCTGCCTGCCAACCTGGGCCAGCTCGAGTTTCGCCCCTTATTCAAGGATGAACTCCGATTCCTCGTGAGTCCGCTTCACCCTTGGGCCAAAGCTGGCCGCGCTGACCGCAGCGAGATCCCCCGCCAGCGATTCATCTTCTATACCCGGACCAGTTACATGTCTGACATGATCGAAACCTATTTTCGACGTGAAGAGATGGTGCTCTCAACCTTCATCGAACTGGGCAACATGGAGGCGATCAAAGAACTCGTGAAGTTGGGATTGGGCGTCAGCATTCTCGCCCCCTGGGTCGCACAAAGGGAATTGGCGGAGGGTTCCTTGCGAGCACTCCCTTTAGGGCCGCGCAAACTCGAGCGGTCATGGGGCATCCTCCTCCGGAAAGGCCAACGGCTCAGCCTCGCGCAGGAAACCTTTATCGGACTCTGCGCGGCCGTGTCGGATAATTTACGATTAAACGTCCAACGCTGATCAAGGCCCCGTGAGGTGCGAATGACGAACGCTGGCTATCGCAGTTGGTCCGCTCGTCTGAACCACCCATCCAGCAGGTGCCAAAGACTCAGCCAAGGGTGCTCCCAAATCATCCGGGGGCCGGCATATCGCATCACGACCTTGATTTGCTCCCGCCTCTCCCGCTGGTAACAGTGCACCGGGCATTTCGCGCACGTCGGCTTGTCTTCGCCAAACCGGCAACGATCCAATCGCGCACTGACGTAAAGCTTCAATGCCTGGCATTCGCTGCACCAGGCCCCACCGTGTTTATCACGACAGTAGATGTGGAGCATCGCTGTCACTGTGCTCCACTCCCGCGCCAGCCGGCGGTTCGTGAATTTTGTTGCCATGGTCGGTGCGATGGTGGTTGCCGCTGTATTCATCCGCTTACCCCATCGCTTGGTGTTGTGTTCTCAAGGGGAGGCGTTCTGGCCATCTTTGATGTCTTTCGCCGTAAAGAGCACTTCGCCGTCCGCGGTCACCTCGCCCCTCCGGCGATCTGCTCCTGCCTGGTCTCACGTATTGTTTTGCTTGCATCATAGAGTGAATGCATGCCTCCAATTTACGTGAAGACCGAGACCAGGGAATTGACTGGGGTCAAACTTTCGACCTTCTTTCTGGGAGGGGCACTTTTCGGATGATTTCCAGAGCTGTGGCAGTGCCCTGAAGATTTTGGCAATCAGTCCGTCCCGGGCCTGCTCGAAAATTGCCCAGCCGCGCGCCCTCTTAGTGGGACCGGTTTCGGATCTGGCAGAGCCCATTGTCCTCCGCCCCCAAGGCGCTGTTGAATTTGGCACTGAGATTCTGGAAAGCGATCCACGCGGTCAGCG
>Ga0105240_10004926_pt1 | contig 20074 bp, 17 predicted proteins | sample KBSC54metaG_FD_80426 | JGI IMG/M metagenome (GOLD analysis project Ga0105240, IMG submission 80426) | Corn rhizosphere microbial communities from Kellogg Biological Station, Michigan, USA - KBS C5-4 metaG | ecosystem: Host-associated > Plants > Roots > Rhizosphere > Soil | place: Michigan, USA... | reverse complement strand
GCCGCCCGGCCGCGCCCATCGCGCGACGGCGCGGCGCATCGGCAAGCAATTCGGAGACTGCGCGCGCGAGGCCATCGGCATCGGCAACCTGCAGCAGTGCGCCTTCGTCGCGCAACAGCGCGGTGGCGTCGCTGAAATTGAACGTGTGCGGACCGACCACCGAAGGCACGCCCAGCGCCGCTGGTTCGAGCACGTTATGGCCGCCGACCGCCTGCAGGCTGCCGCCAACGAAGGCGACATCCGCCGCCGCAAAGAAACCCATCAATTCGCCGATGCTATCGAGCACGAAGCAATCGGTTTCGGCATCGGCCATTTCATCGGCGCTGCGGGTGCGCGTGCGCAAGCCGCGCACGATGCAAGCCCTGGCGACGCTCGCGAAGCGCGATGGATGCCGCGGCGCCCACAGCAGCAGCAATTCCGGAAAGCGTTCGCGCAAGCGTGCATGCGCGTCGAGCACTTGCGCCTCTTCATCTTCGTGCGTGCTCGCGGCGATCCACACCGGCCGCGCGCTGCCCCATGCCGCGCGACGCAAGCGCGCCTGCGCATCGAGTCCTTCCGGCACGCACAGGTCGTACTTGAGGTTGCCGACCACGCGCACGCTCTCGGCCGGCGCGCCGACGCTGCGCAGGCGACGCGCATCGCCTTCGGATTGCGCCGCGATCACGCCGACCTGCGCGAGCGCCAGTCGGATCAGCGGCAGCACCGGCCGATAACCACGGCTGGAGCGTTGCGACAAACGCGCGTTGACCATCATCAACGGGATGCCGCTGCGGCCGGTCGCGAGATACAGGTTCGGCCAGATTTCGGTTTCCATCACCACCGCAAGCCGCGGGCGCACGTGCGCAAGGAAACGCCGCACCGCGCCCGGCAGGTCGTACGGAAAATACAGGTGCAACACTTCGCCTTTCCACAGGGCCTGCACGCGCGCCGCTCCTGTCGGAGTTGTGGTGGTGACGACCAATCGCGTGCCCGGATGGCGCACCCGCAACGCATCGACCAGCGGCGCGGCCGCATTCACTTCGCCGACGGACACCGCGTGCACCCACAGCGTGTTTTCCAGCGGCGCAGCGCCATACCAGCCGAAGCGTTCGCTCCAGCGGCGGAAATAATTGCGGTCGCGCAGCCCGCGCCACACCAGGTGATACAGCATCACCGGCACCATCGCGTACATCACACAGGCATACGCTCCGCGCAGCAGGCGTTGCCAGAGCGTCAGATGCATCGACGAAGGATACCGGAGGCCGCGCACTTGGGGTTGCTGCGGCCGCCATCTGTAGAATTGCCCGATGACACCGCCCGCACCGCCATCGCTGTCGCCACGCCACTGGCTTGGCTGGATCGGCGTGGGCATCGGCTGGCTTGCGGGACAATTGCCGTGGCAATTGCAACGCAAGCTCGGGCGCTTGCTTGGCACGTTGCTGTATCTCGCCGCACCAACGCGGCGACGCGTTGCGCGGATCAACTTCGCGCTGTGCTTTCCGGAACTCGACGAGTCCGCGCGCGCGAAACTCGCGCGCGAGCATTTCGCGGCGCTAGGCATCGGCGTGTTCGAATTCGCGCGCGCGTGGTGGGGATCGATCGCGCCATTGCGCCGCACCGTGCGCATCGATGGCCTCGAACACCTGCGCGCAGCCACCGCCGACAATCGCGGCGCACTGCTTGTCTCCGGCCATTTCATGAACCTGGAAATCTGCGGACGTTTGCTCTGCGACCACGTGCCGCTGGCCGGCATGTATCGCCGGCATCGCGGCGCGGTGATGGAATGGGCAGTGCTGCGCGGACGCCTGCGCTATGCGCGCGCGATGTTCCGCCAGCAGGAATTGCGCCCCGCGTTGCGCCTGCTCAAGGACGGCGGCGTGCTGTGGTATGCGCCCGACCAGGACATGCTCGGCAAGGACACCGTGTTCGCGCCGTTCTTCGGGATTCCCGCCGCGACGATCACCGCGAGCCACCAGCTCGCACGACTCTCCGGCTGTGCGGTGCTGCCGTTCTTCCATCATCGCGAAGGCGATCGCTACGTGCTGCGCATCGCCGCGCCGCTCGCGGAGTTTCCTTCGCACGATGCCGCCGCCGACAGCGCGCGCGTCAACGCGGCGATCGAGGCGATGGTGCGCGAAGCGCCTGCGCAATACCTCTGGATCCATCGCCGCTTCAAGCGACGGCCCGCAGGCGCACCGCCGCTGTATTGATTCAGTCGCGCTGCGCGTCGGGCACGGCGCTAAGCGAATCGCCTGCGTCATCGCCAAACAATGCGCCGACGTACAGACCGACCAGCAGCAAGGTGAATCCGCCCCAGAAACTCGAATAGAACGCGAGGTGGGTGTTCAATGGGAATACCGTCACCGCGAGTGCGATCGCCGGCATCGTTGCGCGCACGCGCGCCGGCGGCGACGCCCAGCGCCACGCTCGGATCGCGATCGCCGCGCCGATCAGCCACAGCAGCAAGCCCACCACGCCGGTTTCGCTGAGGATTTCCAGCACGATCTGGTGCGCATGCAACGCGCCGCCTTCGCCCCACACGGGCCGATCGAGTTGCGGCGCGCATGCGGCATAGGCATCGCGGTAACCGCGCACGCCGACGCCAGTGATCGGGTGTTCGCGGATCATGCATGCGGCCGCTTGCCAGATCCGCAAGCGTCCCGACAGCGCCTCGTCGAGTCCTTGCTGGTTGCCCGAGAACACGGCTTCGGTGCGCACGATGCGATCGTGCAGGTCGCGCGGGAAAACGACCGCGAGCACGGCCAGGCCCACCACGCCGGCCACGAACACGCCGACCATGCGCTTCCATCCGAGCAGGCGCCAGCCGCTGAACAACAGCACGAGGCCGAAGGTCGTCCACGCCGCGCGCGAGCCCGCGAGCAGGATCACCGCGCCGACCAGCAACGCGGCGCCAATCCAGCCGATCACGCCCGCGCGGCGCGCGGCGATGCCAAGCGGAAACGCAGCCAGGCTCGCGAGCGCCTGGCCGAGATGCGGATGCTTCGCGCTGAACACGCCACTGATGCGATCGGCCGTCGATGGGCCGCCGATGCTGTAGCCGGTGATCGCCTGCACGAGGCCATCCAGCGACCACAACAGCGCGATGATCGCGATACCGGTGTAGACGATGCGCCGATCCCCTTCGCGATGCGCCGCGATCGCGCACAGCCACAGGAATGGCAGGAAGCGCAGGCCGACCAGCACTTCCTTCAGGCTGCCCAGCGGATCGATCGCACCGACGCACGACAGCAACTCCGGCAACCAGTAACTGAAGAACAATGCCGTGGTCAATGCCCATGCTTCGCGGCTCAGCAACGCATCGCCGCCGCGGAAGCGGCGCAGGCCGAGCCAGCCGACGGTGACGACCGCGCCCAGCGCGAGCGCGGTTTCGCCGGCGCCCGACCACGGCCACAGCACGAGGCAGACAAGCACCCACCATGGCGCCCAGCTTGCGCGCGGTGCAGCGTCAGTCATCGGATGCGACGAGGTTTGCATACAGTGCGATCGTGTCGGCTTGCATGCGCGCAAGGGTATAACGATCCGGCAGCGGAATCGTCGGTTGCGATGCGGCCAGCAGCGATTTCGCTCGTTCCGCAAGTCCATGCGCATCGCCGAGCGCGACCGCGCCGGCAGGAAACAATTCGCGCAACAACTCGCCGACGCCGCCGTGATCCCAGCCGAGCACCGCGCGACCGCTGCACAGCGCCTCGATCACCGTGCGCCCGAAAGCCTCGGGCTTGTCGGACAATTGCAAGACGAGATCGCACAAGCCATACAGCACGCGCATTTCCGCGAGCGGCGCGGCGTAGGCAACGACGTCGCGCAGGCCGAGCGCGTCGCCGTGCGCGCGCAGTTCGGCGAGATAGCGTTCGCGTCCGGGCTGGTCGACGCCGGCCAGCAGCAGGCGCGCATCGATGCCGTCGGCGCGCAGGCGTGCCAGCAAATCCAGAGCGTGCACGTGCCCTTTCAGGCGCGTGCCGCGTGCGGGCAATAGCAGCAAACGTTCGCCGTCGAGTTGTGGATGCAGCGCGAGGAATCTTGCGCTCCAATCGGCGTCGGGCGGGATGTCGCTCGCGAATGCGGATGGATCGACGCCGCGCGGAATCACGATGAGCCGCGCCGGATCGGTGCCTGGATAATGTCGCAACGCATAATCGCGCACGGTCCCGGAAACGCAGATCGTGCGTTCGCCGCGCAACATCACCCCGCTATAGCGACCGGGCGAATTCAGCCCGTGCATCGTGGTCACGAAATGCGGCAGGGTTTCCATGCCGCGCAGCGCCGCGATCCCGATCCACGCCGGCAGCCGCGAACGCGCATGCACGATATCGGCGCGGGTATCGCGAAACAACGCGCGCAGTCGCGGTATATGCCGCAGCGTCAACGGCGATTTCCTGCCGATCGGCAGCGCGACGTGTTCGGCGCCGATCGCCTGCAATGCCGGCAACAGGCGTCCACCGGCCGAAACGACGATCGCGCGATGGCCGGCGTCGAGCAGCGCCGCGGAAATTTCCAGAGTGGAGCGTTCGACGCCGCCCGCATCCAGCGCAGGCAGCAATTGCACGACGGTAAGCGGGCGCGTCACGGCCCGATGTACGTCAATCGATCAACACGTACAGCGCGCCGCAATAAGGGCATTTGCAAGGCCCTTCCTCCTCGATCGGGAGATAGACGCGCGGATGCGAATTCCACAGCGCCATCGACGGCATCGGGCACGCCAGCGGCAAGTCGGCGCGCGTGACCTCGTAGCGGTTTTCGGCGTTGGCCTGTGCGGTGGGCTGCTGGGTCATCGTGGTGGAAGTCATCTTGGCAAGTCCGTGGCGTGCACGTATTGTACCCGCGTGCCGCAGCGACTGCGGCAGTCGGGCGCACCGTGGGGACGGTCGCCGGATCCATCACCTGCAATTCATTCCATACAAAACCAGGGGACCATCCGATGCGTATCGTCATCACGATGATCGCGTGTGCCGTTTTGTGCAGCGGCTGCGCGACGATTACCAGGGGACGCACCCAAACCTGGTCGGTACAAACCGAACCGGCCGGTGCCACCGTCAAGTTGTCGAGCGGCGAGCAATGCACGACGCCGTGCTCGATGGAGAAAAGACGCAAGGATCCGTTCCAGGTAACGATCGATTTGACCGGCTACCACCAGGTGGTGACCCAGGTCGTCAGTGGCGTCAAGGGCGGTGGCGTGGCGGGCGTCGCCGGCAATGTGCTCATCGGCGGCATCATCGGCATCGGCGTGGATCTTGCGACCGGTGCGGGCCTGGATCTGATGCCCAATCCGCTGATGGTGAAGATGGTTCCGGTAGGCATGGCCGCGCCTGCTGCTGGCGGGTACATTTCCGCACCGGCTGCGGAGCCTGCGACGGGCGATGCGACGGGCGATGGCAGGAGCGCTCGACTCAGCAATTACGGTCCAGCGGCCAAGACGGAATTCGCGAGGATGCATTGCGATAGCGGCTTCAAGCTCCTCAGCATTGCCGATGGCAATGAGACTTACCAGGCGACCTGTGCCGACGGCAAGAACCAGCTGCTGGTATGCGACGGAGTCTCCTGCAGACCGACGAAATGATGGTGCACCGGCGATCGGCCATGGAATCCTTTCATGGCCGATCGCCAACATCATGCCTGCGCATGAAGCGGCCGGCAGCCTCGGGCGAATGACGCCGCAATCGGGGCGCGATCGCGCAATCGATCCGGTCGATATCCGGCGCTAAGGCAAATCGAAGAACAGCATTTCGCTGTCGGATTCGGCACGCAGCTGCAAAACATTTCGCGCGTCGATGCCGGCCGCATCGCCAGCGCCGAGAACAGTCTCCTCATCGAGACGCAGCGTCCCGCGCACGACCTGCACCCATGCCCGCCGTCCAACACCGAGTTCATGCGCCACGGTTTCGCCAGGTGCAAGCACGCTCGCATAAACGCGCGCGTCCTGCAGGATTGCCAGCGATCCTTCCGCGCCATCGGGCGATGCCACCAATCGCAATACGCCACGTCGCGACGCGATCGGAAAATGTTGCTGCGCGTAGCCGGGTTTGGCGTTGATCCGGTTCGGCTGGATCCACACCTGCAAGAAATGCACGGGCGCGTCCTGCGACGCGTTGAACTCGCTGTGTTCGATGCCGCTGCCCGCACTCATGCATTGCACGTCGCCGGGACGCATCACCGATCCGTTGCCGATACTGTCGCGATGCTGCAACGCGCCCTCGATCACGTAGGAAATGATTTCCATGTTCGCGTGCCGATGCGGCGCGAAACCGCCGCCCGCAGCGACGCGGTCCTCGTTGACCACGCGCAGCGGGCCGTATCCCATCCATTGCGGGTCGTGGTAATCGGCGAACGAAAACGTATGGTGGCTATCCAGCCAGCCATGGTTGGCGTGGCCGCGCTCGCCGGCGCGTCGGAGCAGGATCATTGCGTCAACTCACTTCTGCGGCTTGGGCGCGAACGCTTCCATGGTGATGTGCAGCGTCACTTCGTCGCTCACGTTCGGGACGTACAAGGCGACGCCGAAATCGCTGCGCTTGATCGTCGCGGTCGCGTCGAAACCCGCCGCGGCGACGCCGCGCATCGGATGCATGCCGATCTTGTTGACGGTCACGTCCAGCGTCACCGGCTTGGTCACGCCATGGATCGTCAGGTCGCCAGCGACGGCGAGCTTGTTCGCTCCAGTGCTGGTCACCGCGGTGCTCTGGAAGGTCGCGGTCGGAAACTTGGCGGCGTCGAAGAACGCGGGCGAGACCAGTTCCTTGTCGAGGTCGGGCACGCCCACGCTGATCGTGTCGATCGGGATGCTGACCTGGATGCTGGACTTGGCCGGGTCTTTCGCGTCGAACAGGAAATCGCCCTCGACCTTGTTGAGGTGTCCGGTGATGTGCGAGAAACCGAAGTGGGTATAGGTGTATTCGACCTGGGTATGGTTCGGATCGATCTGGTACGGATCGGCCGCGAAAGCCGTGATGGAAACCATTGCCAGCGCGGCGGCGAGGGCGCCGTTGCGGAGGATCGTTGCGTGCGGGATGTGCATGGTTCTGCTCCGTCGAAAGGGATATCAGGTGCTAACGAAATTGTTGGGTTGCGTCGGTCACTCGATGCGACAGGCTTCATCGAACGACAGCCGCGGCGAGCGCGGAAACAACACGGCCGGATCGGGATCGCCATGACCGAGCGCGACCAGGAAATTGGATTTGACCGTGGTGCCCGTGAAGAACGCGGCATCGACCTTCGCGTTGTCGAAGCCCGACATCGGACCACAATCGAGGCCGATCGAGCGCGCGGCAAGGATGAAGTATCCGCCCTGCAAGGTTGCGTTGCGGAACGCAGTGGTGTCGATCAACGGCTGGTTGCCGACGAACCATGCTTTCGCATCGGTGTGCGGGAACAGGTACGGCAACTTTTCGTAGAACGCATAGTCCGTGCCGATGATCGCGGTGACCGGCGCGTGCATGGTCTTGGCGCGGTTGCCATCGCTCAACGCGGGTTCGAGCTTGCGCTTGGCTTCGTCGGATTTCACGAACACGATCCGCGCCGGCGAGCAATTCGCGCTGGTCGGCGCCCATTTCATCAAGTCGTACAACGCGTGCAGTTGCGCTTCGCTGACCGGTTTGTCCTGCCACGCGTTCTGCGTGCGCGCGGAGCGGAAAATCTGGTCGAGCGCTGCGTCAGGGAGAATGGACTGATTCATGGGGTTCCAGAATGGGGGCGATGTGCTGAACACAGTGTAGGGGCGCGGTTTCGGGATAACATCCCCCGCGCACTGTAACGATCCTTCTCGCGACTGGAACGACCACGCCATGGCGCCTGCGCCGACCACCTGGGTGCTCACCGATGGCCGCGCCGGCAACGAGCGCCAGGCCTTCGCGCTTGCGCGGGCATTATCGGACGCGACGCCGCGCGCGTGGCGACTGCAAGCGCACGCGCCGTGGAAGCTGGCCGCGCCGCACAAGTTGCCCGGCAGTGAACACGCATTCGGAAATGGCTTCGCACTTGCGTTGCGCGAACCGCCGACGCTTGCGATCGGCTGCGGTCGCCAGGCCGCGCTCGCGACGCGCCTGCTGCGCGAAGCCGGCGCGCGTGTCGTGCAGATCCTCGATCCGCGCATGGATCCGCGCCACTGGGATGCAGTGGTCGTGCCGGAACACGACAAACTGCGCGGCGCGAACGTGGTCACGATGATCGGCAGCCTGCACGACGTGGACACCGATTGGCTCGCGCAAGCGCGCGCGCGCTTTCCGCAATTCGGCGCACTGCATTCGCCGCGCAACCTGTTGCTGCTCGGCGGGCCGATCGCTGGCGTGCCGCTGGATGCCACGTGGTGGAAACGCACCGTCGAAATCCTGCGTGCCCGGCACGCGCGCGATGGCGGAAGTCTTTCGATCTGCGCATCGCCGCGCACGCCTGCATGGCTTGTAACTGCCGCGCGCGACGACCTGTCCAATCTGCCCGGCGTGCACTGGTTCACACCAGACGATGGCCCGAATCCCTACGCCGGTTTGCTGGGCTGGGCCGAACACATCGTCATCTCGCCCGATTCGGTCAACATGATTTCCGAAGCCGTTGCGACGCCAGCGTCCGTGAGCATCGCCTCGCCGGAACTTGCACGCGGTCGACATGCGCAATTCCTGCAATCGTTGATCCGGCGTGGACGCGTGCAGGCGTTGGCTGGCGCCGTCGCGGTTGCCGGACCAGCGATGCCGCTGATCGAATTGCCGCGCGTTGCAACGGCAGTGAGCGCGAAACTCGGACTCTAGGACGCCGCTACGACTGCGTGAAAATCGAGTCCATGCGCGCGGCATGCATCACGGATCGCAGTACGGGCCGTTTCGATGCTTGCATCCATCGCCACCACGCGCGGCCTGCGATCCAGGGTGCAGTCGAGCGCGCGCTGCAACAATGTCGTGTGCGCGGCGATGAGCGTGTCGCGTTGTAGGTTGGAGAATGCCCCGCAACGCGCAAGCGATGCCATCAGTTCGGCACTGGCTCGCGGAACCGATAGCTCGCGATTCTCATGCGCATGCGCGAGCACGAGGCATTGCAGCAGGAATTCCAGATCGACCAATCCGCCTTCGCCCTGCTTGAGATCGAAACGGTCGCTGCGCGAACGGTCGAGTTCGCCGCGCATGCGTGAGCGCATCGCGATCACGTCCGCGCGTAATGCGTCCGCATCGCGCGATTGCGCGAGTACTTCGGCACGGATCGCGTCGAAACGCGCAAGCGTAGCGGCCGACCCGGCGATGCCGCGCGCGCGCACCAGCGCCTGGCGTTCCCAGGTCCACGCGCGGCCACGCTGGTAATCGGCGAAACCGTCGACGCTCGCGACCAGCAATCCCTTCGCGCCGTCGGGGCGCAGCCGCACATCGACTTCGTACAGGCGTCCGGCCGGCGTCGTCGTGCCGAGCAGGCTGACCAGTTTTTGCGCAAGCCGTGCGTGCCTGCGTGCGGCATCCGGATCGTTGCCGCTTGCGTGCAGGAACACGAGGTCGAGATCGGACACGAAGCCGAGTTCTTCGCCGCCGATGCTGCCATAGCCGATCACCGCGAAACCGTCGTCGTTATCGACGTCGTGTTTCACCGCTTGGCGTGCGAGTACCAGCGCGGCGTTCAAGACGGTTTCGGCGAGCCACGCAAGCTGGCGCGCGGCGTCGAGCGCATCGACGCGCCGATTGAGCAGCGCAAGGCCGATCCGGAAACTCGCGCCCTGGCGGAATTCGGCGAGCGCATGCAGCCCGGCTTCGATGTCGTCGGGCGGCGCAGCATCGAGCATGCGCACGCATTCGGCCGCGAGGTTCGCGCGCGTTGGCGTCGCGCCAGCCGCGCGTACGTCGAGCAACTCATCGAGCAACAGCGGATGCGCGGCGACTCGCTCGGCGAGCAAGGCGCTGCGCGCTGCGACATCGACGAGCCGTTGCAGAGCGACCGGTTGTTCGTCGAGCAAGGCGAGATAACTTCCACGCCGAGCGATCGCCTGCAGCAACGCGAGCAGTCGCGGCAATGCCAGGTCCGCAAGTCCACTGTCGGCGGCTCCGCTGTCTGCTGCCGCGCGTAACAAGCGTGGCAACACGCGATCGAGGCGGCCGCGCGCGCGACCCGACAATGCGCGAACCGCCGGTGATCTTGCGAAATCGCGCAGCGCCGCATCGTGCGCATCGACCTTCACGAAACCCGCGTCGATCAAGGCCTGCACGTCGCCGCCATCGGGCAGGGCGAGCCAGTAATCGCCCAGCGACGTCGACGCGACGGCATCGCGTTTGCGCGCCGCGAGCAAGCGCTCGAATTCCTGCGAAACGAACGCGCGCTGCGCATCGAGGTCGGCGCGCAACGCCGCGACTTCCGCATGGCCGAGGCCGAACGCGATGCGCTGGCGCATCAGCGGATCGTCGGGCAGCGCATGCACCTGCTGGTCGGCGAGCATCTGCACGCGATTCTCGAGTTGGCGCAGGAAGCGATACGCCTGCGCGAGGCCTGCCGCGGTGGCTTCGGTCACGTGCCCTGCCGCAGCGAGCGCATGCAACGCTTGCATCAGCGATTGCGTGCGCAGCGACGGCTCGCGACCGCCGCGAATCAGTTGCAACGCCTGCACCAGGAATTCGATTTCGCGAATGCCGCCGGGGCCGAGCTTGAGGTGATCCGCGAGTTCGCGACGCTCATCGGCAGCGATCAACGCCTTCATTTCGCGCAAGCCATCGAGCGCGGTGTAGTCGAGGTAGCGTCGATAGACGAAGGGCCGCAGCGTCGCCAGCAAACGCTCGCCGCCTGCGATATCGCCGGCGACGGGACGCGCCTTGATCCACGCGTAGCGCTCCCAATCGCGGCCTTCGCTCTGGTAATACTGCTCCATCGCCGCAAACGACAACGCGAGCCGGCCGACGCCACCGAACGGGCGCAAACGCATGTCCACGCGATAGCAGAAACCGTCCGGCGTGACTTCGTCGAGCAACTGGATCAGGCGCTGGCCGATCCGCGCGTAGTACGCATCGGCATCGAGCTGTCGCGCACCATCGCTGGTTCCAGCCGCCGCGTACGCGAAGATCAAATCCACGTCGGACGAGAAATTCAGTTCGCCGCCACCGAGTTTGCCGAGCCCGAACACGACCATGCGCTGCATGCGACCATCGGCATCGCGGACCGCGCCATGATTTTGCGCGACCTGCGCTTCGACCGCTGCGAGTGCGGTTTCGAGCACGGCATCGGCGAGCGCGCTGATGCCGGCGAGGGTCTCGTCCACCGTGTCGAGTCCGGCGACATCGCGCCAGACTAGGCGCAGCGATCCGCGTGCGCGCCAGCGCCGCAATAGCGCGGGCCATGCGGCAGGCATTGCAGGATCGAGGGTCGGCGCGGCCGGCATCGGGCCATCAAGCACTGCGATTGCATCAGGCTGGTCGCGCAACATGCCGAACGCGAAATCGCTCGCGAGCAGCAGGCGTTCGAGCACATCTCGCGGAAGCGACGGCGCTTGCGCGAGTTGCGGCGCGAGCGCATCCAACCGCTGCGCCAGCAGTCGGGACAACGGTGCGGGCAGCGCGTCGTTCATGCGCGCATTCTTTCATGCGCGCGCAATTTGTTGTGCGTTGTGATGCACATCAGTCGTACCTGTACTCGCCCGCGCCGCATCATGGATGTGCAAGTGCCGCGAGCGCAGGATGCGCAGGAGCGGCCGACATACCTGCATCCTGTGCAGTCACTGCTCTCGGCATCCTGCCTTCGCAGCATTCGTGCGTCCATGCAGATCAGTCGCTCCCGGCATCCTGCCTCCCGCGACATACCTACATCCATGCAGGCAAAACAAACCCGCAGCGGCGTGCACCGCTGCGGGTTTGGATCCTCTCCCCGCCCATTGCCTCCGGCGCGCTTCCCCAAGCCCGCCGAATCCGTGCGCATCATAGACAGAGCGGCCCGCGCAATGCGCGCTGCGTTGCAACAGAAGCCCGAACGCGACGAACCGCTTGATCAGATCAACAGCGTTGCCAATCCAAGAAACAGACCCATGCTCAACACATCGGTGACGGTGCTCAGGAAAATGCCGGCCGCGGTCGCGGGATCGGCACCGACGCGCCGCAGCATCAACGGAATCGACGCTCCGGCCATGCCGGCGAGCGTGCAACTGACGGTCATCGCCACCACGATCGCGCCGGCGAGGCGCAATGCCGCAGGCTCGTGCCGGCCGTGTGCGATCAAATACATCGCCAAGCCTGCGAGCACTCCGGATGCGAGGCCGTTGAGGAATCCCAGCCAGCCTTCCTTCAACACCATCGAGCGCACGCCGTCGTCGTGCAATTCGCCGAGCGTTACCCCGCGCAGGACGACCGCGAGCGATTGCGAACCAAGGTTGCCGCACTGGCCGGACATCACCGGCAGGAAGATCGCGAGCACGACGATGCGGTTGATCGAATTCTGGAACACGCCGACCACCGACGCCGAGATCGCAACGGTGAGCAGGTTCACCAGCAGCCATGGATTGCGGAAGCGGAAACTACGCAGCCATGGCGTCGTGAGGCGTTCCTCTTTCTCGACGCCGACGATCGCACCGGCCTGCGCGGAAATCGCGAACGCCTGTTGCTCGAACAGCGACGCGCCCTTGACCAGCCCAAGCAAGCGGCCGTCGGTTTCGCACACCGGATAGATCGGGTAGTGGCGGGTGACGACTTCGTGCATCGCATCGACGAGCCGCATCGTCGGCATCAGGAAAAAGGGGTCGCGCACCATCACGTCGGCCATGCTCTGCTCGCGCGCGCCGAACACGAGTTCGCGGAACGCGACCACGCCGCGCAACACGCCTTCCGCGTCGGTAACGAACACGTAGATCACCATGCGCTGTTTGACGACATCGCGGAGCGCCTCGACCACTTCGCCGACGGTCGCGCCGAGCGGGAAGATCGCCGGCGCGGATTCCATCAGGCGGCCGACCGTGCCTTCCGCATAGTCGTAGCCGATCAGCAGGTCGTGTCCGACATCGGCGCGCTCGATCGCCTCGCGGCGTGCCGGATCGAAACGTTCCAGCACCTTGTGCGCCTGCTCCGGCGGCAACTGGTGCAGCGCCGATGCGATCTCCGCGTCGCTGTCGCCACGCAGTTGCGCGGCTACGCTACGGCTGTCGAGTTCGCGCAGATCGTGGTCGGTCGGCTTGGACATCGGCGCGCAGGACGGTTGCGGAGCCTGCAAGATAACGCATCCGCCGGGCTTGACACATTCCCGCGGCCGGCGCGGCGATGTTCGCGGTTATCCTATGCGCCCGTTCCGCTTCCGTGACGACCATGCGCGCGTTGGTGTTGCTGCTGCTTTGTTGTTGCGTTCCGGCCGCATGGAGCAAGGGCGCCGAGGTCGGCAAGCCTGCGCCTGCGATCACCGCGACTTTGCTCGATGGCAGCAGTTTCGATCTTGCCGCGCTGTCGGGAAAGGTCGTCGTCGTGCATTTCTGGGCGACCTGGTGCGCGCCATGCCGCGTGGAGATGCCTGCGTTCGAGGCGTTCTATCGCGCGCACAAATCCGAAGGACTTGCGATCGTGGCGATCAGCCTGGATACGCGCGACGACCTCGCAGGGGTCAAAACCGCGATGCGCGATTTCAGTTATCCGGCCGCGCTGCTCGAGTACACCAAGGCGAAAGGCTATGGCCGCATCTGGCGCGTGCCACTCACGTTCGTGATCGATCGCCATGGCGTATTGCGTCGCGACGGTTTCGCGGCGACGCCGGACATCGATGCGGCGGCGCTGGATCGCGAGGTGTTGCCGCTGTTACGCGAAAAATAAAGGTTAGAACGCGTAGCGAACGCCGACCGATGCAGTCCAGTGCGGCGCCAGCTGGAATCCGTTGACGCGCTGGAACAACGGCACCTGCATGAAAGCGTACGCATGCAGGCTGCGATTGATCTGCGCGGTGACGCCGGGGCTGAGGTCGATCAACGTGCCGCCGCTGTTGCCCACGTCGGCCTGCGCGCCGGTATCGCGACGCGATACGCGTGCGTTCAATTGCAGCTCAGGCGTGAACGTCGGGTTCGCCATGTAGCGCAGGCCCGTGTTGAGGTTCAGCGAAGCGCCGGTGCGGAAGTCATCGCGCGAATCGAGCGCGACCTGCGCGATGCCCTGCGCGAACCAGTCGAAGTCCTGGTTGAGCGCGCCGAACTTGTACACGCCGAGCAGCAGGTCGGTCGTTCCGGAGCCGGGCTGCAAGCCGCGATCGATGGGTTCACCAGTTTGTGGCCCGCTCGCGAAGACATCGTCGTGGCGACCGCTCGGCAGCTTCAGGCCGAACTGGATGCCGACATCGTGCTGCGCCGTGAAACCCTGGTAGCGCGCCATGATGCGCACATCGCCGACGCCGTTCGACTGCGATGACGAGGCCATCGTGTCGCCTTCGGCGATGGTCTGGTGGGTGCGATCGACGTAGGGCAATTGCAGGTTGACGCCCCAGTTCGCATTCGGGCTGTAGTCGATGCCAAGCGTGGTGTAGCGGTTGATCGTGCCCTGCTCGATCTCGCGATCGGTCGGCAATGCGATGTTGCCGCGGTCGACGCTGCCGGTGCCGCTGCGCAGCTGCGATTGGTCGATGAAGTCGTAGCGCAGGTCGAGGCGAAAACCCGACGATGCGCTCAAGCCCTGGCTGTCCCAGTCGGAACTGAGCGTACAACCGCACGACGAACACGCGAGCGCGGAAGCCGGCAAGAAAATACTTGCGGCGATGAAACACAATCGTTGGATTTGCATGTAATCCTCGGTGAGCTCGCTGGGCGCAATCTGGCGACGCCAGCGGAACGTGAACGCGCTTGCAGTTCCAGCGCAGCCTGCACCCGCAGCTTATCGACGAACTCCGTCGATACCGGTTGGCGATGTGCAAAGGTTCCAGGAAACCATAAGGATCACGCGAGGGGCATTTTAGCCGATGCGGGAAGGGCTCGCCTGCATGAACATGCCGGCATTGTTGGAATCGCGCACAAAAGAAAACGCCTGCCGAAGCAGGCGTTTTCGATTGCGCCGGACGCGAAGGCGTCAGATGTCTTCAGCGGTGACCGCCGTTGGTAGTGGTCGTATTGGCAGGAGCGTTATTGCGATAGTGTCCGCGATCCCAGCCGCCGGGGCGGCGGTCGTCTCGGTCGCCATCGCCATCGCGCCAACGCCGGTCGTCACGATCCCAATAGCGGCGTCCGCCGTATCCGTAGTTGCTGAAGCCGATCGCCACGTTCGGGCCGTAGTAGCCGTTGTTGTAGTAACCCACGGGAGCGTAATTACATGCGTAGCCGTCGTAGTAGTACGGCGCATAGCACGGCGCCGGGGCATAACTGTAGTAGTACGGCCTTGGCGCGTAGTAGCGCGGGGCATAGTAATAGCGCGGCCCGTAGTAGCCGCCGTAATAACCGCCCCCTAGCCCGATCGACACGTTGTAACGCGAGTGGTTGTGCCAGCCACTGCTGTAGCCGACACGGAAGCCATCGGCATGCGCGAACTGCGTCGCGCCGACGCCGGCAGCACAGCAGAGGGCAACTGCAGCAAGTTTGAACATGTTCAGCTTGGTGTTCATGGAAGTTCCTCGTCAGTCAGATATGAACCACGCATCCTTGCTGTGGAAGTTGCGAGTCCATGCTGAGCCGCACGCTATGAACGAACGATTAGCAAATCCGGAGTGGATGAAAAGTATTTTTCTGGCAGTCACATTCGCGCGTCGATGCAGTTCAGATTCAGATTTCGATGTCCGCAAAGAACAGGCTTTCTCGTGGCGCACGGATTGCACGAAGGATTGCGCCGCCACGACGCTTCCGGCGCAAACAAAAAAGCCCCGCATCGCTGCGGGGCTTTCGTTGTTGTGCGTTGAAGCTTTGCGAACAGTTCGGCTGGATCAGAAATCCATGCCGCCCATGCCACCCATGCCACCGCCGCCGCCACCGCCGTGGCCATGCGACTCGTCTTTCTTCGGCACTTCGCCGACCATCGCTTCGGTGGTGATCATCAGGCCGGCGATCGAAGCCGCGTTCTGCAGCGCCGAACGCGTGACCTTGGTCGGATCCAGGATGCCCATCGCGAGCATGTCGCCGAATTCGCCGGTCGCTGCGTTGTAGCCGTAGCTGCCGGTGCCGCCGACGATCTGGTTCAACACCACGCTCGGCTCTTCGCCGCAGTTGGTGACGATTTCGCGCAACGGCGCTTCCATCGCGCGCTTGGCGATCAGGATGCCGTGGTTCTGGTCTTCGTTGATGCCCTTCAGGTCGCCCAGCGCCTTCACCGCGCGGATCAGCGCAACGCCGCCGCCCGGAACGACGCCTTCCTCGACGGCCGCACGGGTTGCGTGCAGTGCGACTTCGACGCGCGCCTTCTTTTCCTTCATCTCGATCTCGGTGCTCGCGCCGACCTTGATTACCGCAACGCCGCCGGCCAGCTTGGCCACGCGTTCCTGCAGCTTTTCCTTGTCGTAGTCGGACGAGGTGTCTTCGATCTGCGCCTTGATCTGCTTGATGCGCGCCTGGATGCCGTCGGCAGCGCCGGCGCCGTCGATGATCGTGGTGTTTTCCTTGCTGACCTGGATCTTCTTCGCGCGGCCCAGATCCTTGATCGTGGCCTTCTCGAGCTGCAGGCCGACTTCCTCGGAAATCACCGTGCCGCCGGTCAGGATCGCCATGTCTTCCAGCATCGCCTTGCGACGGTCACCGAAGCCCGGCGCCTTCACCGCGCAAACCTTGACGATGCCGCGGATGGTGTTGACGACGAGCGTGGCCAGGGCTTCGCCCTCGACTTCCTCGGCGACGATCAGCAGCGGCTTGCCCGACTTGGCGACGCCCTCGAGCAGCGGCAGCAACTCGCGCACGTTCGAGATCTTCTTGTCGTGCAGGAGGATGTACGGGTCTTCCAGCTCGGCCGACATCGACTGCTGGTTGTTGATGAAGTACGGCGACAGGTAGCCGCGATCGAACTGCATGCCCTCGACGACGTCCAGCTCGTTGTCCAGGCCCGAGCCTTCCTCGACGGTGATCACGCCTTCCTTGCCGACCTTGTCCATCGCCTTGGCGATCAGCTCGCCGATGTTGGCGTCGGAGTTGGCCGAGATCGAACCGACCTGGGCGATTTCCTTGGAGGTGCTGCACGGCTTGCTGATGGACTTCAGCTCGGCGACCGCGCCGATCACGGCCTTGTCGATGCCGCGCTTGAGGTCCATCGGGTTCATGCCGGCGGCGACCGCCTTCATGCCCTCGCGGATCATCGCCTGCGCCAGCACGGTGGCGGTGGTGGTGCCGTCGCCGGCGGCGTCGGAAGTCTTGGAAGCGACTTCCTTGACCATCTGCGCGCCCATGTTCTCGAACTTGTCGGCGAGCTCGATCTCCTTGGCGACGGACACGCCGTCCTTGGTGATCGTCGGGGCGCCGTAGCTCTTCTCGAGCACGACATTGCGGCCCTTCGGGCCGAGGGTGACTTTCACGGCGTTGGCGAGGACGTTGACGCCCTTGACCATGCGCGAACGCGCGTCTTCACCGAAACGAACTTCTTTGGCTGCCATTGGATGAATCCTCTAAATGATTTTCTTGATGGTCGACGGCGCAACGAATGCGCATCGACAGGAATTGTTTTCGGTACTGGGTCTGATAGAGCCGGGTTTGACGGAATCGGCGCGTGCGATCAGCCCAGCACGGCGAAGATGTCGTCTTCCTTCACGACCAGGTATTCGGTGCCATCGAGCTTCACTTCGGTGCCCGAATACTTGCCGAACAGAACCTTGTCGCCGACCCTCACGCCCGGCGCGCGGTGGCTGCCATTGTCGAGGGCCTTGCCCGGACCGACGGCGATGACTTCACCCTTGATCGGCTTTTCGGTGGCCGAGTCGGGGATGACGATGCCGCCAGCGGACAGCTTCTCTTCTTCCATACGCTTGATGACGACGCGGTCGAACAGCGGTTGCAGCTTCATGGGGAACCTCTCGAGTGGTTGAACGTAGGTGGTTGAAACAGAAGCGATTGGGTGGAGTTGTTAGCACTCGACACCCGCGAGTGCCAAGTTTACGCGCGAACGATGACGCAAGGAAGTCGCGACCCTCACCTAATGGAGCCGGCGCTCGGCGTTTCAAGGCTCGGAAAGCCTTCACATGACAGCAAGGGGCACGCCAGCTAGGCTGTGTGGCTACTTGCTTTGATCGCTCCGATGCCCGTCCTGTTGGTTCTTTGCTCGCATCCCGACCCTGTCGCCGCTGAAGCGTTGGCCGCCACGCTGGTCGAGGAGCGGCTGGCCGCTTGCGTGAACGTCTTGCCGGGTATGCGGTCGGTGTATCGCTGGCAAGGCAAGATCGAACGCGCGCAGGAAATCCTGTTGCTGATCAAGACCACCACCGACCGATTCGATGCGGTCAAGGAACATATCGTGACCGTGCATCCGCATGCCGTACCTGAAATCATCGGCGCGAACGTCGTCGCCGGACTTGATCGCTATCTGGATTGGGTGCGCGATGAAACCGCGCCTGCGGGAACATCGGCATGAGCGGTCTGATCTCCAGGGCCGCGCGCGCATCGACTGCGGCATTCGCCGCATGCATGTTGATGCTAGTTGCGATGCCGACTGCGCGCGCCGTCGATGAATCCGACCTGCTGCCGGTCGACCAGGCGTTCGCGCTGAGCAGCAAAGTCGTCGATCGCGGCAGGATCGAATTCACCTGGACGATCGCGAAAGGCTATTACCTGTATCGCGAGCGCATGAATGCGGTGCCGGCCGATGACGCGTTCAAGGCCGATCCGCTGCAATTGCCCGAAGGCATCCACAAGCACGACCAATTCTTCGGCGACGTGCAGATCTACCACGACCATGTCACCGCAACGCTGACCGGCACGGCCGCAAGCAGCGTGGCCGCGGCGGATTTCAACCTGAAATACCAGGGCTGCGCGGACGCCGGCGTTTGCTATCCACCGCAGAAACGTACGTTGCATCTCGCGTTGCCGGCGCCAGGTTCGGGCACGATCGTGGCTGTTTCTGGCGCAAGCTCCGTTAGCCAATCCGGCAATCCCAACCCGCTTGCTTCATTGACTGGCAAGAGCGCGTCGAAATTGCCTGGCACCGACACGCTGGAGCTGCCGCCCGAACAGGCATTCGGCTTCGAAGCAATCGTGGATACGCCGAACCGCCTGCTGCTGCGTTTCACGCCGGCGAAGGGTTACTACCTGTATCGCGACAAGACCTCGTTCGCGATCGGCAACGGAACGACCGACGTACAACCGGGCAAGCCGGAATGGCCGCCCGCGCAGCAACGCCATGACGAACATTTCGGCGATGTCGCGGTGTATCTCGATGAAGCCGACGTGCCGCTGCCGTTGATCCGGCAAAGCGCCAATGCGCAGCAGATCACCTTGAATGTCGTCTTGCAGGGATGCCAGATCGACGGTATCTGCTATCCGCCGATGCACCGCAGCGTGACGCTTGCGCTGCCTGCTGGCGGGCAAGTCTCCGCGCCACCCGGCATTCCGGGTAAAACAGTTGCAGTCGCGACGGTTTCGTTGCTCGCCGCACTATTGCTCGCGCTCGGCGGCGGCGTAATCCTCAACCTGATGCCGTGCGTGCTGCCGGTGCTCTCGCTCAAGGCGCTGTCGTTGGTGCAGGCTGGAGAGAGCCGCGCGAAAGCCCGTAGCCATGCGCTGTGGTACACCGCCGGCGTGCTGCTCAGCTTCGCGGCGCTCGGCGCACTCGTGATCGGTTTGCGCGAGACAGGGCAAGCCTTGGGCTGGGGATTCCAGTTGCAGCAGCCGCTCGTGGTCGCTGCGCTCGCGTACCTGATGCTCGCGATCGGGTTGAGTCTGTCGGGCGTCTACCAATTCGGGGCGGGTGTTGCTGGTGTTGGCCAGAAACTTACCGAGAAATCCGGCCCGGCCGGCGACTTTTTCACGGGCGTGTTGGCTGTCGTGGTCGCGAGTCCGTGCACCGCGCCTTTCATGGGTACGGCGCTCGCTTATGCATTCGCCGCCCCGACCGCAGTGGGAATTGCCGTATTCCTTGCACTCGGACTCGGACTCGCACTGCCGTTCCTGTTGATCGCCTTCGTGCCGGCGCTCGCGTCGCGTTTGCCAAAGCCGGGCGCATGGATGGAAACGCTGAAGCAATTCCTTGCATTCCCGATGTACCTCACGGTCGCGTGGCTG